>Ga0179591_1350842_pt1 | contig 21320 bp, 22 predicted proteins | sample CZOMad2_1_08_16f_FD_182891 | JGI IMG/M metagenome (GOLD analysis project Ga0179591, IMG submission 182891) | Vadose zone soil fungal communities from Angelo Coast Range Reserve, California, USA - CZOMad2_1_08_16fungal (PacBio error correction) | ecosystem: Environmental > Terrestrial > Soil >... | reverse complement strand
TCCCAGTAAAATGGCAACCGGAAAAGGTTCTGTGCAGCTCGCCCCCCTACTTCTTTTCCTAGTCGATGACTTTACCAGGACCACCTTCCCCCCCCCCGTATCCTTAGCCTCTGTAAGGAGTGACCGGTTTCTAGCAGCCCGTGGAACCGCGATGAATCTCGTTCCTTTTCTGACTGAAGAGGTCCTTTTACCGAGTCATTCCAATAAGGGAGAGAACCCTCTTTCCTTGCAGATAGATCCCTTGCCCTTCCCGTCCGTAAATCAAGAAGCTGTACAGGCTTTCGCTGAGCCTCTCTATGCCTATTCTTAAGTCCTTTAGGCTCCTTCTCCGTGTCCAGAAGTTGCGCAAGGAGAGATTCATAGTGGTTTCGCTTCCGACGTTAGACCTTTTCTCTCCCCGCCTACGTTAATTTTTTTTTCCTTAGTCTTCTCCCCTTCCCCTTTGGGGAAAGGTAGGCAGTCGTCCTCAGGCGGGCAGGAGATTTTTCTAGGCGGGGGTCCTTACTCGTGCTTGGAGTTGCGCACTTTTTCCTTACTTTGTCTTTCCCTCGATTAGGCTTAGACGATGGATCGTAAAGTAACTGTCCTTTCCCTCGGTGATTTTATCTCTTCCTCCCCTTCTTGTGTTGATTGGCTTCATTTTTCGGTTTTCTTCTATTGTTCCCCTCACTGGCTGATTCCTCCAGGAGAAGGGGACTCCAGGGATCGGTATTTCAAGGGCTCTTTTTTAGTCGCCCCTGTAGATTTTCCTTTTTTCCTGCGTTTTTTCGTATTTTCGGAGGGGAAGGCGGTTCCTCTACCTTTTCTGCGGGTGGCTTGGGGCGCTTTCCTTTTTTTCCTGGGCGTGCGTGTATTTCTTTTTGGGTGGGGGAGGGCGATGGGATGGCGATGGTGGTCGCCGGCTTCTCCCCACTGGCCCTCGTGGTAGCTTGTTTTCTTTGTCGGTCCCTCCCTTTTGGGGATTTTAAGAAATTCTGGCAGTCGGTTGTTGGCGATTCTGGGTGCCTTGATTGAAGGGTTTCTGGCGTTTTCTTCTTGTTCCCATGAGCTTCTTTTTTCCCCCTTTTCTGTCTCGGTATGTAGGTTCGATAGGGCAGCCTCTAGCTGATGGCTTTTTCTCGTGAACGTGCGGGAGTGTTTTATAGTTTTCTTTGTGTGAGTAGAAGCTGCCGAAACAGCTCTCGCCCTTTCTGGCTTCCTGACGGCCCTGATTTTCCCCTGTTCCGACTAAGCAGGACTCAGGGAAGGAGGGCGGCCAATGGAATTTATTCTGTAGAAGTAGCTCAACGTCAGTCTGGGTGGCCTCTTCCTTTTTTCTGGATTTTCTTCCCCCTTCTTCTTTTCCAAGAGGAGGAGAGAATTGACAGCCAGGGTTTCCTCCCATTTTTTTTGGTCTTTGGCCCTTTCCTTGGTCTGGCGCGAAGTTGCGGTGGCCTCGGAAGTGTTTTATTTGAGGGACGATACCTACTTTTTGAGTTGGTGCCGTTTTTTATCGTTTTTTTGGCTGTGTTTGACGGAGCAGACTTCGCTGTTTCTCGTTTCATTTTTTTTTTTTTTTCGGACCTTACTTTTCTCTCTTGTATTCAGGGAGGGAAGGGGGGTGTTCGATTTCCCCCCCCGGCTTCATACTTTTCTATCTCCTCCTCCCTTTTTCGGTAAATGGAGGGAGGGATCTTGAATCTCCCTGGTTTTGGCGGGCGGTTGGCCGGGGTCCGTGGACTTCCCCCTCTTCCGGGAGGGATTCTGCAGCCAGGTCGTCGTATTATACATGTGAAAGTCAGTTTTTACTTTGGTTCTATTCCGGTGGAGACGATTTAATATGAAACGGACTGGTCTTTCTCCTCCGCGTCAAGCTATTTGAGAAATACTGTTTACAGTCCTTCTTTTCTTTTCTTGAGTCAGCTTTAATAGGCGGGGGATGGAGACTGTTAGCCGGGCGTCGTTTTAATCGTCGATTATGAGCTTTTTAGACTTTTTTTTTTTTTTCCCTCTCTTTTTGGTGACGAGGCCCGGAATGGCGTCCTCTCGTGACTCCGCTGGAGTTGGACTGGACCCCCCCCATACTGTTTTTTGAGGCGTGTCACCCCTTTTTTTTTCCGGCGGGACATCTGCAGGCTTTTCCCCAGGTGCCCCGGGTATTTTTGCTTAGACTTTGATGTCGTGCGTCAGTCTTCTTTGTTGTTCTTTTCCATGACTTTTCCCTCTTTAACATCTCCAGGTGAAGGGAATAGCGGGGTGCCAGTTCCCGCCCGGGGGCGCAGGAAGAGGTTTCAAGGGATCGTTGGGTTTTTCCTTTGGTCATTTCTTCTTCTCTCTTTTTTTCCCCTTTAAGGTTTTGGAAGAAAGGAGGGGGCGTGGAGGTTTCTTTTTTTACCGGCTGGGGACCGCTAGTCCTTTTTTCTAGGGTCTTACTTTTTTCTGAGGGGGGGACATGCGGCTTTAGGCTTTGTTTTGGCTACTTGAGCTTTTTTTTTGTCTTCCTCTCTTCCCTGTTGGCTCTGCTCACTTATGAGGACCGAATAGGACAGGAGTTCCCGGAGCTGTTTTGTGTCATTTCCCGACGTGGCGATCTGGCTTTTCTTTTCTTGATGGTTTTTTCTTTATTGAGGGAGTGTGATAGTAGGATGGACCTGGACCGGCAGCGAATGATTCGAGGGGCCTCGGTGAGGTTTGCGTTTTTCTGTGAATCCGGGGGGCTCCTAGTTTACGTTTTCCTTGATCCTGCCATTGTTTCCCTACCCCCCCTTGGAATCGCGCCTTCCCGTACTCAGAGGGTAGGCGACAACGTCGGCGTCTTATTTTTCCGTCGTCGAGGACCAATGAAACCAGTGAAAGAATGCATGTCTGCACAGTCGTATGAACTCGACCTTTTCCCTTATTTTTTCTTTTTTTCTCTCCTTACCTTGAGACAATGGGGTTCAGAAGTAGGGCTGCCCCCAGGTCATCGGTTCGACTCTCTTCCTTTCCCGTTGCGGCCCTTCAGAAGGCTCGGCACCTGAGTACTTAAAGCCTTTGCTCACACTCGCTTTCTCTCTCCAGGTTCGTCGTTTTGGCTTCCCAATGAAATGGAGGGGAAAGCCCGGACTAAGCCTGAGGATTGGGGGCTTGGAGCTTTCTTTTGGGGGGTAGGCTGTCACAGTTTTGGGCTCGGGGTTGGGCGTTTTCTTTTTTTTGTTTCGTATTTTTTCTTTTCTTTGATGGCTTACTGACTTTTTGCGGATGGGCCCCCACGTAGATTCTTTTATTTTTTTCTCTTGGTCTTTCTAGTGTTTTTAAGGGATTTTCTCCAGATCGGAAACGGCCAATGGATTTTCGCCGTCTTCAGGGAGGGTTTGTTTTTGTTTGTTCAATTTTCTTTTTTTCTGCTGGCCTTGCATCTTTCTTTTTCTGCTTCTTTTGTGGTAATCGGGTGATAAACAAATTTCCCGACGTCTTTCTGCTTGCATTTTATGGTCCCTTAATTAACCTGGCCCTTTCTCAATATGTTGTACACCTCCTCTTCCTGCTTGAGAGTCCGCCATTCCTTTTGCCTCTTATGTCTATTTCGACTGATTCTTTTTTTCGTGGGCACTTCCCCTTCCGCCCCCCGAGCCTTCTTCCCCTTTTCCGCGTTAACAGGCCTTTCCGACGCTGCCGGCGACTCGTGACTCCTGTTGGGCCGTTACTTATCTTTTCTTCTTGAGCGCGACCTGTATTTCGCTTAGGCGCTTTCTTTCGTTTCCCCTTTTCTGGCGTTTAAAGTCTCTTGAACCTTTCCTACGGGCGAAAAGGCGAGGTGGCGACGGTATCCGTTTTCCGGGTCGTATGTTCTGCCCCCCCTCCCTTTTCTTCGTAGTGCTTAATTTGGCCCCCTCAGAATTAGAGGCGTGACTCGTTTCCCAAGGCGATTAGTCTTCTTTGTTGTACCCCGGAACCTTGGGAACAATCAACCCTCCTTTTCCTTTTGCTCCCAGATTTTTCACCAAAATGGATTGCCAACATTCGGCTCGTTAGGACCCGAGACCCCCCGCCTCCGTATAAGACACTCCAACGGCCAGTTTTTTTTTCTTCCGCGGTAGCCGTATTTCCCCTCCTCCCCCTTCCCCCCTTTGTCCCAGAAAGCTCTTTCAAGGCAAATGGAAGGTGAGGGTCGGAAACGCCCTGTCCCAACCCTCTCCGACCGTTAGATGAAGAAACTTCGCCCGTCAAAACCCTATTTTTTCCCCTTTCCCCCCCTGCCGCTGAAGACCGAACCCCCCTAAAGCAAAGAAAACCTGCGACCAAGCCGGCCCCGCCCAAGCCGGCGACCCGCTTTCGCGCCGCCGCCCCCGATATCATTCACCGCAAGCTACTTGGTACCCTCCCCCCCCCTTTCTTTTTCCTGCCCCCCTCCGAACTGGCCTCTAAGATAGAGCTGCGGCGGGGTTTTGCCTCCCTGCTGTGTTTTTAGGTTATGTGAAGAAGTGAGCCGACGTTTTTTCCCATGATCCTTTCCCTCCCCCCCGGATCTTCTGACCCAAGGAGAACGCTTCGGAGAACTTTCCCACGCTTTCTCTTCTTGTTCATCTACTTCCATGTGCCTTTGACTGCTTGGGTCCTCTAGCCCTCCTTTTTCACCCCTTCTCCTTTTTTCCTCCTTCGTTTCTGTGGCCTTGGTAGAATACCCTCTTCCGGAGCAGGAGAGGGTCAAAGAAGGCCCACAAGTCGTTTATCACAGGCACCGCGGCTTTTTTACGTCGTAGACGAACACAACCCCGTACGATACTCACGCTTCACTCAGCTTTCTCCTCCCCCTTTCCCTTTAAAAATTACAAGAAATCCATCGAACCCCGCGCCATAAACCGGTGACAGGGACCGCATTTTCAGTTTTTTTTTTTTTCCGAGATCGTCTACAACTGGTCCGCTTCCCCCCTTTCTCCTAGGATACTCAGATAAGGCCTGAACCCCCCGTTTCCTAGCCCCGACGGCCGACATAGGACCCAAAGGGGGAAGTGCATTTTTTTTTGAAAAATTCCCCCTTTCCTAGAATTCAAAAGAAATTTAAAGGAAAGATAACTAAATGTTTTTCCCATAACCCGACAAACCCTCTTTTTTCTATTTTAAAACAGACGTCCCCATCCTGCCCGCCTCTGCCCTTTTAATGTTCCGAAAGGGGGCATGAGACAACTTTGGCGGGCACCCTGGCACTCTTCCCATGCCCAATGACTCATTTAAGATACTGATGAGCGACCTTTCTTTAGATGAGACCCAGCCTACCCCTCAAAAGAGAGCGCCTCCGGTCCTGGGGCGCCCTGGCCTAGTCGCCACTCCGGGCCCCCCTCCTTTTCTTTAGGGCGCATCTGGTCTGAAATTTTTTTCTGCTTACTCTCCATCATTCCCGAACCAAAAAACGCCCCCAACCGAGCCTCTTTTTTCCACCCCCCCTTCCCCCCTTTTTCCAACCAATCTAGAAAAGAAGGAGAAGACCTTTCAGCCCCCGAGTCCCACTCTCCTACAATCCCTCCCACTTCTCATTTCGCTTACCCTCCACGTCTCCCGAAATGAGGCGAGGAAGATGTCCCATACCTCTCCTTAAGTACCGTGGAGCTCTCTCCACTGTAGTCCAATTTTTTTCCTTTACCTCCCTCCTCCTTCGTTGGAAGACAATCCCCCCTCGGCTAGAAAAAGACCGCCCCGGGCCCCCCCTGACCGTCCCCGACCCCCCACCACACTTAAAGGTCCTTCGCTTCGATCTTATACTTCTGTCTTTCGACGCCCTTCTTTCCCTCGGACATCCCCGCTACTCCTGAAACAACCCGAGCACATTTCCCCAATCCTATGCTTTTGCCTTCCCTCCCTAGGCTCGAAGAAAAGCCGAGCGATAACCTCCCCTAGACCCCTTGAGCGGGTCTTCAGACCCTCTCCGTATGGAGAGGTTTCTCTACCTTTTTCAAATACAACACCCCCCTTACCCTGCAAGGAGAAAGTCAAGCTGTCTGGCAAGGAGCTTCTCGTCCTTGCCCGACCTCTCTCTTCACAGTCCCCCCCGATCCTCCGCCTCCCTGTAAATGCCCCCGCTCAGGGCAGGGGATTCGAAATCTACGGATAAACCTTCGCTCGAAGCACCAGGGCCTCTTTTTTTTTCTGGATTAACTTTTGACTCTCTTCCCTCCCCCCCTCCTCTCTTCTGTGCGGCGCTACGAATAAAAAGCGCGAGAAGCCGACCGTTCTCTACCGACTTCGCTCATATAAGCGTAGATTCTCCTGATCGCTTGGGCCCCTCCCCGGCCTGACATGACGCCTTTAAGAAAGAATTGGTATAGTCCCACTAAACATTTGCCGGCTCCCACGCCGGCACTCCTTTGATTTTCGCATAATCTTCCCCCCCCCCCCCCAAAACTTTGGAAGAAAAGGAAGAATATTCCAGGTCATCGTTTTCACCGCAAGCGCCCATGGACTCACATCCAGACTAACCAGAGTGAGAAGTTTGGGGAGGGTCCCTTCCCCTCCCCCATCCCCACTGAAAGGATACCGAATGCACCAGCAATCCACACGAAATCCACGCCTTTTTACCATGTATAGTGATTTACCCCCTCCTAAATCTAGCCGTGACTTTTTCCAAGCCTCCTTCCCTTCATGAAGCTCTGGGCGTGACCGCGAAGTCGACTCAGCCTACTTTCAATTCACAGATGCTGCTTCCCCCCCCCTGGCGGGCCGTGAAAGGGCATCCTTTTCCACTCCCGCGAGCGATCCTTGTTTGCATTTCTTGAAGAGAGGTCCCCTCTTCTCTCCCGGTATAACCACAGACTACCAATAGGTGGTCAGCATCGAATGTGTTCCCGTGGACGCTAGCCTTGGTCCCCCATACTTCTTTTCTCCTCTCTTAAAGGACCTGGAAGGAGGTGTTCTTTTTCGCCTGCGCCCGACGGCTGAATTTTCCGGAGACTTTTATTTTTCTTCCCCCCTCCGTCTCCGCCAGAGCCAAGTACGCAAGCGAGGACCCAGTTTTTGATGCTAGCGTCCGTCTTGCCCAGTGTAAGACTCTGGCTTTCCCCTCCTTCTTTTTTCCTTTTCCCATAGGTGTCCCTTCTACGAAGCAGGAGGGTATACTGCACCTACTCCGTCATTGGGATCGGTTATGTCATTCTACTGAGGCCCGTGCCCCCTTCTCATTTGTTATGTGTCACAGACTTACACCTTTTTCTCCCCCTGGTGTCTAGGGGAAGGCGAGGTATTGCGGCGTTTCTCTCTTGCTTTTTGAGGTGAGTTGGAGGTCGTGTTTTTTTCCGTTCTCTTAACAGGTGCAGTGATAGCCACTTCGCTGTGGGAAGCCCTGTAGAGAAGCGGCAGCGGGGCACTCGCTATCGTCGATCATTTTTCAGTCTTTATGATGCCTGCCGCCGGGAAGTACATTACGAACGGACTGTGAGTTTTTAGAGCTTGCGTTGGCAGCCCTTCTTTCTTGGTCCAATCGATCTATTACCCCTTTAGGCTTTTCTGGCCGGCCGCCGGTCTCTTCTTCAGGTTTCGCAGCTTCTGCATGATTTTCTTATGAGTTTTGAGGCTTTTTTTTCTTCTTGAGGTAATGGCGGTAATATAATTTAGAGGTGGGGGGGGCCGGGCGGCCCGCCCAGGTTTGCGTTGTTAAAGTTTGGTGATTTTCTCCTTTCCGTCTCTGGAGCTTTGGGCGAACCGATTCCTGGCAGTCGGGTGTCTCCAGTGGCGGCCAGCCTTTTTTGGTGGTTGTTTTTGATGCTAAGCGCAAGAGTGCAGGTCGGATTTGGTTGATGCGCTGTGTGGCGCTTTTCCTTTTGAAGGGGAACCGCAGGATAACCTCCCCTTCGGTTGGCCTTTGTCAGGGCTGGATGAAGTCAGCGCTTAGAGGCGTCTATTTCTTCTTCCTTCGATTACTGCTGGGGTTTGAGTTTTCCCTCGTTTGGGTTTTGTGGACATGTTTTCTTTTATAGCAGGGGGGTGAGGGTCCCGCCTTTGCCGACACATCACGCTCCCTAGTATGGCCGCTAAGTTTGGCTGGTCGGTCCGACCCAGGAAGAAGGCGACCTTTTTTTCTCCTGGGCGAACTGATACTTTTTTTTTTCATTCCAGGATCTGAGGAGTTTTTCTTTCCTCGTCTGGATGAGGATGGTGAAGGATCTCCTTTCCTGTCGGCTGACATAGGCTTTAGTTTGCGTTCTTTATCCTTGCCTTTTCCCGATAAGGAGGCCCCTGAGAAATTGGACCGGGCGGTGAGGGCCCTCTGGAGCGCGCGGACTTCTATGTCCTTTTCTCGCCTCAGGACCGGGTTTCAGTTCGGGAGGAGGAGGATACGCATACGGTCTTTCGCTTTTCTCTTTTGTGAGAGGATGCGGGGTTTTGGGGCGTCGAAACACGTGTGCTCCCGCATAGGAGTTGCGGCTCGGACTATGCTGCTTGTTCTTCCCCCATTCCTTTGGTCCCCTTTGTTTCTTCTGGTCCGAAGTTTTCCGAAGAAAGATCGGTACTCAATAGCCCTGGCGTTTTTTCCCTGGCTAGTAGGCCGGCTGACGTTTCCTTCTTTTTTTCCCTGTCCCTTTTGTCTAGAGTTCAGATGCACCTTTTTGCTAGGGCTTTCCGACTTTCCATTTTCTCGCCCGCGTTTCCCTTTCTCTCAAAGTTTGAAGGGAGCGGCGCGGTGGCCTTTGATTTTTTCGGCATCGGACTCTCTCTTTTTATCAGAGTATTGCATTGTTTGAGTGCCTCCTTCTTTCCCGAGATAGGGGGGAGGGAGCCCTAGGCGAAGGACGGATTTTGGAAGTCGGAGCGCTCTTTTTTTGAAATTTCTTCTATGTAGACTAGGGAGTTTTTCCGTCCCATCCTTGGCTCTCCTTTGAGGGTATTTTCTGCGAGGATGGAAAAAGTACGCAGATTCGCCGTTTTCTGCGGCCAATGGTTGTGGGCGTGCTAGTGCGTAGCAGTTCCTGTGGTCTCCCTCTCTCGGTAGCGTGATGGCGGGTTTTTCCTCCCAAGTAGTTAGGAGTAAAGCGGTCGCTTAGATCGATGTCCCTGGTAGATGTCGGCCCCTTTCTATAAGCGGCCTTTTTAGTTTTGTTATCCTTCTCCCAGGTCCCCTTGTGCCCTAGGGGAAATAGGAGGTCATGCTGTGCAGAGGGTTTTCCAGGAATGTGTTTTTCTTTTTGAAGAAAGGCGCGTTGGTGTCGGTTCCTGGGCTTGACCCTCTTTTGTAAAGATGTGGGTGGGATTTAGAGCTGGCGGACGCGAGATGGGGAGTAATTGAGTTTCATTTCCTTTTTTTGCTCCTCACTCTCTCAGTGGATGGGGGAGATCCTTCAGTTTTGATTCGGTTCTACGGCCGCTTGACAGATGAAACAGGACTAAGGCTTCCACTTGTCTTTTCTCATTCTTTTGGGGTACATTCGACTCGGTTGGAATGCCGTTTCTGGGATGTATGGGGTTTCTTGGATCCTTTTTCCCCTCTTTTCTTGGTGTCGGTCGTAGTAGGGGAGACTGGTACCCCTGGACTGCGTTTTTCCCCCGGCTGGATGTTATCCCCTTTTTCCAGTTCTCGCCGTGTCCCATCCTGCTAATACGGATTTCCTTCCTTTGCCTTTCTCCAATCTCCTTTTTTAAGGTACTAGCGGAAGCGTTGGGTCGACGCCAGCCTCCGGTTCGGATCATTCTTAACCCCTAGTTTGACTTTCCTTTCCTATTAGGTACGTATTATTCCCTCCTTCCTCCTCACGCTTTGTTTTTTGGTTTTTTTAGAAGAAGGTTCATTTTTTAGTACTGACTTCTTTACTTATCTGACTGGCCTTCGCAACCCCAGTCCTAAAGGACGGGGGGCCCTTCCAGACCTTTCCTTGCATTTCATTCCTGCTCTCTTCTCGTACCTCGCCCCCCGGTAAAGCCCCCCTTCCCTCTCGAGGGGTGGCTCAACTTGGGAGGGTAAGGCAGTTCAGATGGCTTGGGGTTGTAGCTGGAGGGTGACTCCGCTCTTTTCCTTCTTTCTTCCTTCTTTTTGGTCTTGGAAGGAGCCGAAGGGGGGACTTGGGTCTGGAGGAGCTGAGTCGTTCTGGTGACTTTTTTGGGTTGAATAGGGCTTCTTCCTTTTTACCTATGTTCTTCCCCTCCCCGGTTTAGAGGTGGTTTGAGCTTTTTTTTGGCTCTTTCCCGCGCGATTTCTCCCTGGACCCTTCTCTTTTCTCCTTTTCTTCTTTCAGTTGTTAGGGGAGTCGATAATGGTGCGCAGCTGGCCGTTGAACGTTTCGTCCATGGGGGAGGCTTTTTGGTTTAGTTTTTTTTGGTCCTGGTACTCCGTAGAATGACTTTAATTTTTACGCATTTTCGGCGAAAGACGCAATACCCCGGGATTCCTTGGGGGTTTGACTCCGGATTTGGGCTCCCTCCTGATCTCCTTCTACCTTTTTGGAAGTAAAAGAAATAGACCCGATCCTTCTGGTTTTTGCCGCTTCGCAGCCATCAACTTTCGAGAAGAAAAAGCTTGCATTGATATTCCCGCCACCTCGCTTTTGTTGCCTTTTCCAACGAACTCCGCCTTTTTGCCCTTAGGTTTCCCCCTCTCTTCTCTTTCTCTCCTCTTCTAATCATAAGTTGTTTTGATCTCGTACTGCATGGTTCTCCGCTCGGCTAATAGTTTCTTCCTTCGCTTACTTTTTTTTTACGCCCTCCCCTTTTTTTCTTCCTTTCTCCCCTTTTCCTCTTTGTTCTTATTGCTTGACGGAGGACTCCAAATCTATCCTTCATGTCTTTCTCACATGCTTCTTTTTTTTACCCCCCTTCCCCCTATGTCAAATTAACCATTCAATAAAAACGGAATGGCACACAGCTCGCACTCCAAGTACAATTTTTTTTTACGTGGCTTCTCCCCCCCCAGCTCCCCCCCCTCCCCTCCCGCCAACAAGGGCCGGAAAAAGATGAGAAGCAGGTTCCTAGACTCCCTGCCACTTCCCTGTTTTCAAGACAGGTTCATCGCCAACGGTTGCCCTTTGACTTTCCGGAGTCGTTCTCATACTTTAGAAGAAACCCATTGCTCGGTTTCCTCCCGCCATTTAAGACCATCACTTTAAACGGCAACAGACGCACGCCCCCTCAAGCCCAATCCCTGCCCGCGGGCAACAGCCTCCGCCCCGCTTTACTAACCTTCCAAGCCCCTATTGAGCTTCCCTGTTACCGGGAAGGACCAGTCCCCGCGCACTGGTTTTTCCCGCTTTCATTTCCTTCGCATGTTCTTTTGTCTCCCCTGTAAGTTTTCCCCGTAAGGGCCTGCCCCGGTCTTTATTCGATGACAGGCCGGTTCGCCGTTTCGACCGGCGACACCTGACGACTTTTTTTTTCTTTTCGCTACAAGCCGACTGTCCTCTAGGTCTTTCTGTACCATTCGCCGCATTGGGACCTTCCTTTTCTTTACGATCCCCTGCACGTTTTTTAGTCCTCTTCCTTGGAATCTTCTCCCTGAGTTTACCCCGTTTTTACCGCCCCCCCACGTTGACAACGGCAACGACTTTCTAGTATAGGCCCCAACCAAAAGGAACCTCCCCACCCCCTCGTCCCCCCAGAAGGTTACTCTCCTTGAAGGCCAGAGAAATAGCCACTCCTTCACTATCTCCCAATTATCACCTGCCCCAGGGCCCTCTGACCGGTTTCCCACATCGTCACCGAACATGGTTTTCCTTCTTATTCCCGTTCATCCCCCTGTCTTGTTTAAATCCCCACTGGCCGAATCGCCCTCGCAAGACTCCTTCCCGCCCTTAGCCCCCGCCAACAAAGGTTTCGTCCTTCTTCTCCCCTCTCTCTCTCCCCCCCAGCGACAAGAAAGGACCTCCTTCATCTCTCCATCCCGCCCTTGTTCTTACACGACTGGTCCAACACCCCCTTCCCCTCCTCAATGATGTACCGACAGAGCCGGCGTTTCCGGTCCCGGTCGCCTTCCCTGGGCTTCCTGGCCCGCTTCCTTCCCCTGCCGGATCCGGTATTACCCCCGTTGCCCTTTTTACTCCCCTCCCCCCCGCGACTGAGAACCTCAACAAGGATACGGCTTTCGCGCTACCCTTTCACTTTTGCCTGTTCCGCTTTTTCCACGAGACCCTATCTCCCCTTTCTTCCGAGGGCGAAATTTTTGACCAGGCAGCGAAGTTGGAAGTTTTCCCGTTTTTCTTCCGCCAGGCCTTACATTCGCCTAAACAGACTTTTCCAACTCTTTTCCCGCCCCGAATCCTCGAGCGGACAGCAAAAACGATCTCTTCGCGCTCGCCCTTGTGGCTCTTTTTTTCCTTGCCAGCCCCCGGTCGTAGCCCCGTTTCTCTTCCTCAATAGGCAAACCTACTAATCACTTTCCAAAGTGCTCGAGTTCCCGCGTTTCCGACTTACGAAATGCTGGAAAGACTCGCCCTTTTCCCCGACCTTCCTTTCCCCCCCTCGCCCAAAATCACGCACCTCTCCTTCCCATTAAGATTACCCTTTTTCTTCTATGGTTAGCTACTTTCTTCCTTTACTCCTCCCTCCTTTCTCCCCCCCGACCCTCCCCTTTCCGAAAGAAGAAGCTTTAGAGAAAGATTTTTTTAATTCAATAAAGCCGCCCCCCTTGAGTTTCGCAAAGATACCTTTGCCAGCTCCTTCAGATCAACGATATTTTTCCAAACATTAGGCTTGCACCCGCCTCTCCCCGAGAATTTTTTTCGAGAGATCTTTAAGCTTCTGTGAGCTCCCCCCATAACCTGGCATCTTTTTCTTCTCCTTTTCCCAGCCCTGGCTTTCAAGGCAGAGAGAAGATTTGGACTGTTTCGTCCCACGCCGATCACCCTTATCTACTAGTCGTTTCAGTAAGTTCTACATGGCCGTTCTCTCTGAGACACCCTCCCCCTCTGATCCAATAGAAGGCCTGTAGAATAGATGAAGGGACTGTGACGCCTTCCCCTTCACTTCAAGACTAGTCGTTTTTCAGTACTGGAAGGCGTATAAGAAATCCCCGGCGAGAATTTTTTTTCCCTTCAGTTCTTCCCTATTCCTGAGCTAATCAGAGATCTCCTCCGAGATTCTCTCCCCTTCTCAGCTTGAAGAGAAAGACCCCCAAGTTCCCGCCTCCTTCCCCGTTACCCGACACCTGCGCTCACCAGTAGCTGGTACCCCTTTTCTTACCATCACCTCCCCCTCCACCTCTCCCCCCTGATGAGGTCATTAAAACCCCAAAGGATGGGCCTCCCTTGAAAGTTCAAATCAAAGGTAAGATGCATCTTTGTAGACCGTCCCTCACAAGGCTACCCCCTTTCCTGACTATAGCCGTTTTCGGCAAGAAAGGAAGCCAAAAACTCTCCCTGAAAAACTTTTTTGTTTTTCGACCTCAATGAAAAGCAAACCTATTAATCCTCATTCCCCCCCCCCCCCCCCCCCCCAACACCCCCCCCCCCCCCCCCCCCCCCCCCCCCCCCCCCCCCCCCCCCCCCCCCACCAGAGACGACCCAATCGACCCCGATCTCCCCCTCTCCCTGCGGACCTCCTCACTCTCTTAAGGAAAGGAGACCGAGAAGTCATTTCTATTCTTCACAATACCATTCCTCTTGAATCAGCACACTTTCCCTCCCCCCCCCCCGCCCCCCAGCCCTCTCGACTTTTTCAATTGAGGGAAGCGCTTCTTTATAGGACTTCCCCTAGCCTCGCAGCCGTCCCCCGGAAGCAGAAGATCTCTTTTTCCCTCATGTATATCCCTTTGTAACGAATTTTTTGGGTAAAAAGAAGCCGTTCAGACTCTCCCTTTCAATCCTCTTCATCATGTAACACCTACTTCCGGGTTTTTTTTTTTTTTTTTCTGTTTACAGCCCCATCCTTATCTTTGTCTCCCCGCAGATTCTGAGAAAGCTCATAAAGCGGACCCTTAACAGAGCAGTTTTCAGATTTCCTTTAGTAAGCTCGGACCCTTCCCTCCAACGGATGGACAGATCTCTCAGCAGGGTCATGAGATCTTAAAGAGAGAACTTCACGTCGGATTTCCCAGTACCCGACTTTCCGTTCCATACAACATAGCTTATCTCCCTTCCCCTCTAGACCTGTTTTTTGTTGAATACTTTGGAACAGATCGGTAATTTTTTTACCCCTCCAATATACATCTTTCGACTTTTTTATGCATCCTTAAACCTTCTTCCTGAGGGGCCAGCCAGCGGGCTCTTTCTTGTTTCCGTCTCTCTCTTTATTAAAGGCCCTGGGGGCCGTTCCTCGATTCTTCTTCTCGCCCTTCCCCCTTTCCCCCCGGGGGGCGTTCGCACCGGCCGTTTCTGGGTGGCATTACGTATACGGAGCCCAGCCTTGCCTCCCAGGCCTATGTTCCCCCAGTCAGGAGGTTGCCCCCCTTCCCTCTCCCCCTCGTTCTCCCCTTCTGAATGAGGGAAACTTCTAATATCTTTGTCCGTTCCGTCCCCCCCGTCCCCCTGGTCTCTGCCTCGTCAACTCTTCCGGTTGAGTGTCGAGCGCGTTTTCTTTAGCCTGCTTCGAGTAAGGCCCGGGCCCTTCCTCCGCTTCGGAGTCTTCCTTCGTTCCGCTGTTAGGATTTTGCCTTTTTGATATTCAAAGGGACCTCTCCCTTTGTCGGCTGTCTTTTCTTGATGAGTTTCTACTAACGTGGCTTGCGTTTTTGATTGTGGGTTGAAGGGATTCCCTCCCCCCTTGGGAGTGTTTCTGATGGTAAGGGAGGGGTCTTTGGCGTTTTCTGAGTAGACCCTAAGCGGGTTCTCCCTTCCCCCCCCTATGCCTTTCCTCTTTTTAAGCGGTGAGGCCCCTTTTTGGTTTATGTAGCAGACGCCCCCCCCCTTTCAGGCCATTTTTTCCTTTGGTATGCGCTTTATGACAGTGGATAGAAGGGTGCTACACACCCGGTCGGCGACACTTTTCCCCTTTGGTGTATGCCTTTTCTGTTGATGGAGGGAGATTCGAGTTGTCGTCTAGCGCGGCCAGTCGATCCCCTCTGTAGGGCGTGCTTCCCCCTTTCACAGTTTTTGTCGTTTGGACTTCTTCGACGACTTGCTAAAAGAAATCTTCGGTTCTTTTAAGTCTGGGACGGAGAGGGGGTCTTCTCCCCCCCCTTCCTCCCCGAGTCGTACCTGTCTTTGAAGGAGCTCGAAGTGATATGTTCTGTTATATAACCTTAGAGGCTTTGGAGGACGCGTTCCGGTTGTCGGTGATTTTATTGACCTCCCCCTTTTTTGAGGGTCCTTGCCATCTGGTTTTGTTTGACTGAGGCAGGCGGCAATGGCCCTTGATTGGATTGGGTCCCCCTTGCGCCCTTTACGGCGCCCCCCGTCCCGCTTCTGTTTTCTCTTGAGGGCATCATATCCCTGGTTTCGCGGTGCCCCCCTGTTTTAGATTTTTTCCTCCTTTACGTCCGACTAGAGGGCGCCGATCGGCCCCCGTTGCCCTTCTTTGTGCACAGAGCTTAGTGTTCTTTCTTCTTTTGGAAGGGGGAGGACGGATCCAGTCGGCGTAGACCGCATCCAGATACCATGGCTAGGTACTCGGGGCATTCGGCCCTTTATTTGTAGGGCTTGGCTTTTTGATGCTTTCCCCGAGGAAGAGCTTCCCGGCCCCATAGGAGGTGGTGGCCTCTCGGGTCAGGTCCAGCCCTCTATTTCGTCTTAGGAGAGTGGAACCCCCCCCCGTACGTTTTTCCCTGAACGCGTTAGTCGGAGGTGGACAGTCAGGTCCGATTGCGAACCATTTTTCCGACCGGTTAGGGATCATATGAAGTCTTTCTAGCTGGAGGGCGGGGTGCCCGGATTTCCCCCTAGCTTTTTCTTTTTGCCGGAGCCGGAGTAGGTGAAGCTTTCGAGTATTGTCTGCTTCTTTCCGGAGAGGGTAGTGGTAGAGGGGCTGGATCCCCTGCTTTCCCCTGTAATCGAGACCTATGTTCCTTTGTGCGGCCGAACCAGTTTCTCCAGATTCCCCTGACTGGTTCAATTGTGTTTGGCTTCTTTTGGCCGCATCGTTGACCTTTTAGATGTGAAATTGGTTTCGCGCTAGCGGTAGCCCCTTTTATTTCCGGTAGCCTTCTTCTTAGTTACCCCGTCAGCGCCCCCTCGATCCCTGCTTCTGGCATTTCGGGGAACATTCCCCCTCACGTTTTGCAGTTTCCCGGTAAGGAGTCGATTTGGTCCCTTCCCCGTCCCCGATTAACCTTATGGTTCCGAAGGAGGTGTTTTGAAAGAAAGGCGGGTTGCGGGTTGTGTTTTTATTCGGTCCTTCCCCCAGTTTTTTGGTCACGCTCTAGAGGTTAGAGATCTTCATATGGTACGAGAAATCGCCTCGAACTGCCTTTTGACCGCCTCTTTAAGTGAAAGCCTTCCATTTCTAGTTGGGCGTTTTTTAGTCTTTCTCTCTTGCTCTACTAGACCGCTTTCTCTGCTCTATCAGTCTTGCTTAGAGCGATGTGGGGTGACCCCAGCTCCCCTTCTCCCGTGTGGCTCAAAGTCGAGGCTCCTGATTTGATTTTTTCTCTCTCGGGTCGTTTTTTCCCTTTTTATGGTCTATCTTTGTCCTTTAATGGAAAGATGCCCTTCTTGCTTGCCATGCATACTTGGCATATGGGTGGATAACTAGAAGTTCCTCTTTTGCCTTGATCACCTTTTCTGGGGCCTCCGGTCCTAGATGTTTTAAGGCTCCCTAGTCGCGTTTCTGCCCGACCCCTCCCCATGAAACCCGGTCACTGTGACCAACATTCCCTTCCCACCTCCTGTCAATGGATGCGTTTTTTTAGCAAAAGGGCTCGAGAATACCCCAAGCTCAGTCCTTTTTTCTTTGTTTTCCCTTCCCGAACAGGTCGGCTGTGGGTTTCACTTCTCCCCCTGACTTCCTCGTTCATCGTCATTTAAGGAAGAAGCGCCAAGATGTTCTCTTTCCTTTTTAACCCTTTTAAGGGCGGCGGTACTCGACCCCCCTCCTCCTTTTCTGCAGACTCGAAAGAGGTCGGAACGTGCGCTTTGCTTTGTTCTCCCTGGCCCGCTGGTCTTCACCTGGCCTTATCCCTGACGGTCCGAGGGGAGGGTTCGGCTCCTTCGGCTTCTTGGAGGCCGGCTTTGCGGGGTTTAGTCTTTTGGCTTTCCGTTTCCCCTTTTCTTTTCCTGGCTGATGGCTGGAGGCGGTGTCGTGGTCTCGGTAGTTCTTTTTCCTTTCTTGTTTTTCAACCCCCCCCTTTTTGGCAGTCGCCCGTCTTTTGTTCTGGTCCTTTGTTTTCGCCCTCTAGTTTTACTACCCCGGCCCTTTTTTGCCTTCTTGCTCAATTGTGGTCGGTTATTCCCTCGGACCTATTGTTAGCTCCTGTTCCTCTTTACTTCAGTCCCTTGTGACGTGTACGGCGGGTTTGTCTAGAGATCTCTGAATGTCCAATTTGCCTTCCTTCCCCTTGCTTTACAAGATGTCCTCTTAAGGGATGTTATGGGTTTGAATTCCTCGTACTTCCGGTGCCCCCAGACTTCCGAAGTCTTTTTGGAAAGAGTCAACTTCCCTTTCTTTTTTCTCGCAACGGTCCTCGACAGCCTCCGAGAGCATGAGAAAGAACAAGCCGGCGAACCAAAGTACTACCAAAGCTGTATTTAGGCGGCCCGATTTTCTAATTTAACCCCTCCCGAAGAAGTATCCTAGAGATTACGCGCTGTATATCTTACCATTTGCTTTTTTTACGATCTCTCTTTTCCTTCCCTTCAGGCTGGGTGGGGAGAACGGACGTTTTTTTCCAGGGATTGGACCCAGGCTTTTCCCGACGGACCTCCCCTTCACCCTCGCCGCTTTTCCACCCCCAGTTTTGGAACCAATTCCCCCCATTTATCATTACCCCTATTGCTGCGCGGGTGCCCGGCCCTTTTTCTAGGTCACCTTGCTTTCCCATCCCCCGTAGGTAGGACTGTTTGACCAGTGACCCCAACTTCCTCCTCCTGAGTTTAGGCTTCAATATCTGGCTTACCTCCCCCCCTACAAATTCCCTCTGGGACTCACCTTAGCACTCCAACTCCCTCCCCCCCTCCCAGGCTTATCTGATTTTGACCTACACCCCCATCCTCCCTCCCCCGAACCCACTGGCCCTGGTCCCCGCAAAAACGTCTTGACAGACAGAAAGTTCTCTACTCCCAAACAAAGGACCTCCTCCCCCTTGCTCAAATAGAAAGGGGCCCTTTCGTCGGAAGTAGTCGGTCGGAACCCACCCCTTTTGCATACTTTTCTCGTTCCTCCAATGTACGGTACCCTAATCAGCGGATTACGTCTAAAAGAAATTCACGCAGAAGACATCCGTCCTTTACCAACTGACAAACTCCCCTCCCGTTTCGCCCCGCCGTTCCAATGAAGACCTAAATCCTGCACTTCATTTAGCAGGCCCCGGTTCCCCTCCCAACCGGGCATTTCTTTTTCAGCCGCGCACTCCCGAGAGCTCTTCCTGCTGAGGTCTTCCTCTTTCCCTGTCCCCCGTTTAAGGGCCGCTCGAGAAATAGTTCTTTAGAGTTTTAATTCTTCTCTTTCCTGATAAAGGTCGGCTCGATTTTTTCGCCACCACGTGCCTGAGGTGGCGGACCACAAGAACCCCGGCTTCCGATTTCCCTTTCTCTTTTTTAGACCCCCTTTGCAGCGCAATGTCCGAAGGTATTATCTCACGTGACACTTCATCTAGACGTGGTGATGGGCCCGTGGTCCCCCATACCCTTCGATGTCCACATGGTCCCCTTTCTTCAGCCCACCATTTCGATTGGGATCCCTAACCTCACTCATTCCCCCCCAACCCATTTCCGTCTCATCTCCATTTAAGATTTAAACACAAGTCCCCCTCCCTCTCACTCCTCAAGATCGACCCCGACTAAAGGAGACCCTAGCATCAAAGGACTGGACACCCGGTCCCTGCGATAGGATGTGTCACCCCCCCAATACATGGCTAAATCACTATCGGCGAGGTAAGCGACACCTCGACACCACCCCCTCCTCCCCCCACCACTCCCCCATACCTCCCCGGTAGGGCACAGCATTCATGCCCGGTTCAGAAGGTCAAGTACCTCCCCTAACCACCTACAAGACCCGACGAGCAGAAGCTGCTCGGCCGCCCCCCGCCCCCCCCCCCCCCATACAACCAAGCCCCCCACAAACTCCCACTCCCGGCAACAGCCCTCACGGAACCGCTCACCTCCTCCCCCGCGCGAGGGCGGCTACCATCAAGACAGCCACCATCTAGGCATCTCGCCACCATCCACCGACGCCCCCCGTCCACCTCCCCATCCGCCCACAGGTGACCCCCCCCCGCCAAAGGAAACCGCCCCAGACAAGCCTGACACCGCCACACCCGCCAAAGAACAACATCCCGCCGGGCCCTGTGCACAAACCGAAGGCGCTCTTCACCCCAAAGCAAGGACCCTGCCAACGTTACGCCCCCGCTAAACCGCAAGTCGACAGGGGCGACCACGGTCAGGGCCCGCACCCTTCTACCTGAGGATCGCTTACCCTCCCCGCGCGGCATACGGCCGAATGTCGTACGGTTCGCGACCGCAGGACAGAAACAGACCCACCAGGCCATTACCCCCCTCCTACCGAACCTCGCTCCTCAAATCACAAGCGCTGCAACACAGTTCGTCGATCGTTTTTCAGAGTGAGAAAAACGACAAAAACAACGGGAGACTCACAGTAATGTCGCGGGGCGACCCCACCGGAAAGCCCTTCAGCTTCGCTCGAAGGTTCCCGCTCTGAGTCCAATGCCGTCCTCCCGAAAAAGCAGATTACATCCGCCTTGCCACCAATGCTCCTTTCCTTCCGTCACTTCCCCTCCGCAGGCGCCGTAACGCAAGACCCGCGCGTCGCCGGGCCCTACTTGGCATCCTGAGCCCGCGGAGCCCCACCGAGGTCGAGGCCCTAAACCTGTCCACCCCCTTTCCTCCCTTTCCGCAACTGGTGAGTTCAACTTTAGAGCCTTATGGCGGGAGGACCGCAACACTCGAGCAGGGCGAAATGTCTCGACGAGAAGAAACGCCGCCCCCCTGAAGTAAAGACCAACTCCCGACTCTCAAGGGCGGAGATACTTCGCCCCTCTCGCCCGACTTCGCCCCGCCCCTTCCGAACGAAGAAGATAAACCGAGAGAGCCCGACTTCCTACGAAACGCAGAGCGGGCCCCGCCCGCGAGGTATTCTGCGCTACGCAAAGCAAGCAACCCGCGACCCCCGTGAGGCGGATCCGCCGCCGCCCGACGCCTCAACACAAGAGAGATAGGAAAGAAAGGGAGTTGATCAAAAGGTTCACTACACCTTACAACACAGGCCCCTGCCACGGCAAATCCAGGGCTGGCAAGGCCAGAGAACTCCCGGTCAAAGACGAGCCCCTACCGTCCGCGCAGCGAGACTGCCTCCCCGGGTTTTATCGCCTGCGAATCCGGCAAATGGGACGCCCAGAGGGAAATGTTGAACTACTGATGCATGGTATTGGACGCGTCGACTCCTTACCTACTCCATTCTAGCGTTGTTCGGCACTTGATAAGCCCCTAACAGCCCTGCTATAATGTCCCCCTCCAGTTAACCTTTACTTAAGAGCCAACAACCGGATTCCGTGCCCGCGCTTCCCCCTACGCCCCTCGACGGCCTTCGACAACAGACCCGTGACCTCCTCCTCCTCTCATCGCGACACATGGTTCGTTCTCAACGGAGACAGTAACACTCATGCGCACGACTGCGCGGAGCACTTCATCACCTCACCCAAGGATGTGGAGCCCGAATTCCTCCGGTCATGATTACGGACCCCGCCTTTCCCCTCGAACCCGCAGAGACGACCGCTCCTCGCCTGACCCCCGCCCGTCTACGCCCTGCCACACCCAGCCCCTTTGACGCATTCCTCCCCGCTCCCCCAATCAGCCACGTCCGCGACCCTTGATCCGTGACATGGCCGGAGCAAGAGCGACGAGCATAAGCTACAGCGTCAGTTTTTTGAGCGCCGCCGCCGTCGGTTCTTGGGGCGGCGTGATAGACAGAACTCCTGGACGAAGACTACTGGGCTCCGCACCGGCCGCCTCGCGGGATAACAGATGCGGCTTGACTGGCTCTCCTGTTCGGCCGCGGCCCTTCAGCAGAAGATAGAGGTCCGCCTGCTCGCGGAGCACTACGTGAGATAAAAGAGAGTGGCGGCATCCTCAAATTTGATGGTTTCTTTTTCTACAGTCAAATGCCCCCAAGATGGCATCGCATCGACCGCACGCGCGGGAGAATCCGAATAGCGGACCCCCCAGATTTGCTCTGGTTAAGTGGGGAAGCTCGGCCACCTACGAACCGCTACGAAGTAGTCACGAGATTCCCGTCATGCGCTCCGTAAGTAACGTGTAAAGCTTCTACCCAGAACACTCCTGGGCAGA
>Ga0179591_1322295_pt1 | contig 21324 bp, 19 predicted proteins | sample CZOMad2_1_08_16f_FD_182891 | JGI IMG/M metagenome (GOLD analysis project Ga0179591, IMG submission 182891) | Vadose zone soil fungal communities from Angelo Coast Range Reserve, California, USA - CZOMad2_1_08_16fungal (PacBio error correction) | ecosystem: Environmental > Terrestrial > Soil >... | reverse complement strand
GTTCCCATTGGTTTTTCTTTACGTTGGATACTCCGGCCCCACGCCAGGAGCGGAACCCCCAGCTCTTCTTCCCCTAGCAGGTCAGCCCTTTTGCCTTTTATGGACATTCCGGGGAGAAGCCCCACACCACTCGTCGTCAAAACGATACGTGGGAACCTTCCGGTGCGTCTCCGCCCGCCTTCCCTAATTTTTTTCCTTTTAAGAAAATTCCTTAGCTTGCTGTTCGAGTTTCTTTCAATTTGCTTTTTAGCCAGAACCAAAACGGCCCTCCTATAACGGTTCGTTGCTTTTTTTGTCGATTCTTCTGCGACCGCCCCGGTGGCACTTTGCTGAAGAGACCGCACTGATTTCTTCCTTCCGTTTTTTTACTCTGCGACGCCAGCTGATGCATAGCAGATCTTTTGGATCCCCCCCCCCACGTTTGCTTCTTTTTTTTTAGTGTAGAGAGTTGGCCATCCCACGTCCAGAGTTTTAGAAGTCCAGTCTCGATACATCCTCGCGTCTCGGATTTTCCCATCGGATGTGCAGTACCTGCTTGTTCACTTCCACATTCCATGCCATGTCGGCTACCGGTTTTTTCCCCGACCTGTTTTAGTAGCTCCCCCCTTCAGAATAGAAATTCCCCTGAACTCCTTTGCCCCTCTAAAGTCAATTTTTTTGTTCGGCCCCCCCAATGAATTTTTTTCACGGATGGGAGGCCCCGACAACTGTTTAACTTGCATCCCCAACCCCCGTAGACTGACGGTATTTTCCCTTGCACTTCGGCTTTTCTTCCACTTTTCCCGATCCGCCTCAGAAAACCTTGTATCTCGAGTTTTCATTGCGGACTTCGAAATGTCGCTTCGGTATTCTTTCTTCCTGATTTGTCCTCTTTTTTGATCCCTTCTTGACGTTAAGACGAAGAGGGTTACTTTTGTACCCTTAGGGTCGTCCTGTATTGTTCGCAGGCCCTCGCTCTTAGCACACTTTGTTCTTTGTCATCTCGCATCTCCCTGAAATGACGGGTTCCCAAAAGGACTTCTTCCCTCCCCCACCGATCTTTTGAATTTCCCACCTTCCCCCCGTTCTCCTCCCTGCCATTTTTTTCCACCGATAAGACCTTCTGTACCATTGAATCCCGTCTTTTATCTCTTATGCCCCTTCGCAGAGACGTCTGAGAGCAATATGTGGCACGTTTGTTTGTGCCAATCGCCACCGTCCCCGCGCCTTATTCCTCCGTTTTCGGCTTCCAGATTTTTCGGGCATGTTATGAGGGTTTATGGAGCTTCCCGAATTTTTTACATGTTCTGATCTCTCTTTTCGCCCATTCGGCCCAGTTTTTTCTCCTTTTGTGTGCATGCAATCCTCCTCCGGGTATGGTTCATGAGAAGTCGCCCCCCCAACAGCTTCTTGCATTGTTTTTTATCGTCATCGATTTCCCGTCCCTCCAGCTCAACTCTGGTCTTGATTCCCCCATCCTCCCCAGTTCCCCCTTGCCTCCTCGTTTTTTTCCGGTCGATTCCCCCACCGAGGCAAGCGCTACATCGGGCAGCTTTTGTTCCACGATCCCTTGACTCATCGATTCAACATCCCTCCCTGGGCCCTTTTCCCCACCCCCCGGACCCCAGAGTTTTTTATTTTGCACGCTCCCCGGTTTCATTTTTTTCCCCCCCCTCCCGAGAACCCTTTCTCATGAGGTCCAAGTTATTCCCAACCCCCACATTCCTCGTTCCTTCAGTCCCAAGGCCTCCCACAAGGTGTTTTTGATTGATCTTGTCCCCCCTCGTGCCACCGGTGCGCGCGAGCGTCCTTTCGTTCAGGGGCTGAAACTCACCCGGTGTTTATTTTCTTTTCCTCAAACCTCCTCGTTGTTTCTTCCGTGTAGTCCGATGGAGTGCTTCAGCTTTTTTCCAGCCACCTCTTTTTAAGGGTTAAAAGCTCGTTAGACCCTTACCCGACCTGGCCTCCATTCCTTTTCCGTTCTGGCGACCCGAATTTAAACCCCCCCCCCCCCCCCGCATCGTTATTCTACCCCCATCCCACCATCTCTTCTCGATCAAATTTTCTGTTCAGGGGAGATAGAGTCGAATTTGTTGATCCATAATGATTTATTAGTTACCGCATCCTTTCTTGCCCGGCTTTTGGCGAGACCCACGACGATAGGCTTTTCTTCCTCCGAGCTAACCCACCGTCGTCTCCCGTAGCTTATTTTAGCCAGAACTAAACTATTTTTTCTTTCTCTGACGCCATCGATGCTCGGCCCCCTGCAATTTCCTCAGTCCAGCAAACTCGTTCGTCAGGCTTAAGATAGTTTTTCCTAGTCCGCTGCCCAGGAGACCGTCCCAGAACTGAACTCCTGTCAGTTCTTTTTCTAGTTCCATGGCAAACTGAAAACGAACGTTTTTTCCCCCCCCTCATACAACCGTTCGATAGCTTCCTCTCAGTAGGGTCGGGACAAAGTTTCCCCTCGTTTCCGCTTTAAGTCCAGCAGCTGCTCACCACTTTTCTCCCCGGTTTTTGCAACCAATGTTTGAGTGCACAAAGCGTCGATGTCAACAGCAGACGCCAATCCCCTTGATTTATCTCTGTGGTTTCTGCGACCCTTAGCCCTCCCCGCCTCTCCCCCCGTGCAGTCCGCCCCCCCTTCCCTGTCCCCCAACGCCAATTTCCTTCCCCCCATCTTGACTTGACCACGTGAGAGTCGGTCGCATGTTATTTCCGTCCATTTCTGACCCGCAACCATCAAGCCCTCGTCACTTTCTCAAATGTCGCGGTCACGCGCTTTTCGCTACGCGGTTTTTCACCGCTTGCCTCAGGCTGATCGGTAAAAAAAGGAGCTAACCCCCTAAAAGAGCGTAACCCAGTACGCATTCCTCTCCCCTTAGGCGGCCTGCCCCATACGTCCCCTTGACGCTCCTCGTGAACGTTCTGAACTCTTCTCTCTCTCCTCCGTGTTTTGATTCTTATTAGCCCTCGGCTGCTTCCTTTCTTATATCTGCGCGTCGTTTTTAGATTTGCCTTTTCGTGTACTGCTGGATGTGTTCCTCTTTTTTAGTGGTGTTTTCCGCGCCTGCCCGTACGCCGGTTTTCCTTCGTTGATGCACAAAGCGACCAAGTTCCAGTCATGAGCGTGACCGCGACTCTTGTGTGAAGAAAGTTGCGCGCGTCTTTTTGGCGGAGGTTTTCATCGGCTAGTATCACCCCAAGCCCTTACAGAGTGATCTAATAAAGACGGTGTACTCGACTCAAGGGGGACGTGAAACGCTCGACGTTTTTTTTCTTCCCCTTCACGTTTCGTCCCCTTCTGCCGTTGTTTCGTTCTTCCCCCCTGTGCTCCCACGCAGTAGAGATCCGAGGTTTCGTTTATGTGCAGAAAGAGGTGGCCCCCCAAACTTTTTAACTTTTGAGATGCCTTGGTTTCAGTCCCCCCTCTTCGCAGCGCGACGCTTTATGTATAGCCGGTTCTGAGCGATCGAACGTTGGTTATTTTTTTTTGACGCTTTTTTTGAATTGTGGCATGTTCCCTGGTCTGACGGAGTTTTATTTTAAGATCTCCTTATGTGTCGGTTTTTCCTTCCGTCGTTTTTCCCGCGCTGAAATCCCGCACCTCCAGCGGGTCTTTTTCTCTTTTCGGGCTTGAAGCGATCGAGGGGTCGAGCAAGATGGGAAGTTCGTGTTCTCCTTCCGCGTTTGTTTCTAGCCTCACGAGTTTTGAGCAAGATACGTCTTTGGTCTGACCTTATTCTTCTTTGTTTTTGGTCTGCGCCGACCTCCGCCGAAAATTCTTGTATTACCCCTCCCCAGAAGATCCTTGTTTGATGGCGACTGGCCTTTGCAAACCCCCCGAGAATTGACTCTTCTTTCAAGAAGCAGGTCCTGAGCCGAGTTCCGGTGAGATTTTGTAGAATACGCTGGTTTTTTTTATGTCCCAGACTACGCACTTCTCTTGGTCGGTCCCTGTCGGCGAGCGCACGCCGCTTTACAGGAACCATGGTCTGGCCCCCCCTGGGCTTGTTTGGACCCCCCCTGACTCTCATCGGTTCCCGGCGGTCGCAGTGTCCTAAAACTTTCGTCGGTGTATACGTCTTAAAAATCCCCCCCCCCTTGTTGTTGAACCTTTTCGGCCCTTCAAGTCCCCTCGACATCGCCGCTTTGTCAAGCTCCCTTTATTCCGGTCCCCACGTGTCTTTTTTTTGATCGCATGGATGAAGCTTTTGGTTCTACCGTCGGCCTGGCTTCCCTTCTGGGGAGTCCCCCCAGTGAACACCCACCAAACTCTTTTTCCCCCTTTGAAGTCCCCTCGCTTTCTTTTGATTTTGATGTTTTTCCCTCCCCCGATGAGTACTGGATTTTGTTCCCCCTCAGTGATGGTCTGATGTGCCGGTGTCCGACCTCCCCCTTTACTTTTGAGACCTCTGTTCCACTGGGATGTCCTGGTCCGCCTCGGGGACCTTTCCTGGCGATCTAAGCCTTGATTCTGGTTGCCGATGAACCCCTCTACCTCGCGTTTTATTGTGTGCGACTTCGGGTCCAAGTTCCGGCCTTGCACATCGCCCTTTTTAGGTTTCTGCCGAGTCGTTTTCTCGCGCACGTCCCTCAGCGAAACAGCGAATTTAGAGTGAATGTTATTTTTTTTGATTTCCTTCAACCATCTTTCCCCCATTTGAAGTATATTGGGGCCGAACGATACGCTTTTTGTCTCGCGTGCAGTGAGCTTCCCCCCACACTGCCACCTCCCTCTGAGGGCGGTCCTAGCGTGATTCAGCAGATAGCGTCAAATGACGGTTCTTTCCTCTTAAATTCCATTGACCCCTTCGTTTGGGATGCCCCCTTTCTCTTTTTCCTGTGTTGCTTTTCACTTCTTCGCAAGAAGGTTTGTCTGTTCCGATTCAGTTTCCCCCCTTTACATTACCTAGATGATCCCGGACAGGTGCCATATGAGTCGCCTGCTTTTAGCCCGACAAGCTCCCCATATCATCACGAGGTCCATACTTCCTTTTTGAACCCTCGTCAGTCGGGTTTTTGCCCAACTTTTTTTAATGTCCAACCTCATTTGCCGAGGAACCCCGACTTCGGTCTTGAGAGAAAGTCAGCACTGACTCGCCGCATGTTTGGCGTCTGTGTAAGTTTCTCCCCCTCCTTTCCCGTTTTAGTTACCGCACTTCGTCCTCTGGGGGTTTGGTGATGCCAGAAGAGTTTTTCCTCCAGAAATATTGTCCGACCTTTTTTCGAGAACAGCGTTGGATCCCCCTCCCTCTGGTCGACGGTACTCTTTCTTCGTTTGTTGATTCAGAGGGCAGATTTTTGAGCCCAGCACCTTTTCGAAGCCCGGTGGCCTTTCCTCCGCTGGTGACGGTGATGCCCTTCTGACCGGTGGTACGCCTTTCGACGTTTTTTTTCCCTCGGGCTTCGAGGGATCAGAGCGAGCCTTACTTCTCAGGGAGTCGGCCGATTGTCCTTTCCCTCTCCGAGTTCACCGACCTCTATTCGATTGACTCCTCTTAGGTCGAGTTTTCAAGAGAGGAAGAATAATTCTTGAGTGCTGCTGCCATTTGCTTTTCCTGGCCCCTAAAATTTTTACCACCCACAGAAATTCCTTTCCTTTTGTTTGTTACAGACTTCCCCCCCGAGTGAAAGAGACGGCCGTTTCTCTCCAGAACCCCAGCACGGCGCCGACGGCGATGCTTTGACAAGACTTATCCACCTTTGGCTGAGTCGCCCCCGCTGCCAGGACGAAACCCTCAGGTTTGTGTCGTTTTTTTTTCAGTCTCGCCGGTTTTTTTGCTCTGTCTCCGCCGTCTCCTTTGCTTGAACTTTTTAGATGAAGAGGCCGATCCCCCGAACTTCTTGAGCCCCCATATGTCTTGCGTTTATCCTATCCTCAAGCCAGATAACCCGATTTCCTCTCCCCTTTATCTACTAATAATCCTGTTTGAGAGAGATATGTTTCACCCCCCTCGTTTTTCGTCACCAGGAAGTTGCCCATGTTCTTTCCGGCAGAGCTCCCGTTAAAGATTCATCTGACAGATTCCTTTCACCTTCCGGAACCAACCCTCCTCCCCGGCAACCCTTTCCGTGTTGATAGGAGTGGAGTCTTCAGAGACCCAAATTTGCACTCGTTTTCCTAAATCTCTTCAATTGACTGTCCTCTTCTAGAGTCTTCTCCGTATAGGATTCCGGCCGTATGGCACCGCGTGACATGAACACCGGCAAGGCTTGGTTTCTTTTTGAGTTGTTCCCCCCGATCTTCGCCACGACGGTGCCTTAGGTTCTTTTTGACTTGAGCACCGCATGTTCTTTGCCACGTCAACAGCAGAGCTTCTCGAAGATTATAATGATTTTTCGTTCTCAGGCGTTTCGGGTTCACACTAGAGTTTCGCCGCCGGTCAGGTTTCCCTTCTTTCGACTAGACCGGTTTTCTCTCTCTTTCTTTCCGCTTTTTACCGATGTCGTCCTCACAGTCCAAAGCATCGCGCCGGGAACCATCTCTTGCCCCATCCACCGTTTGATTGTTTTTTTCTTTAGCAACGTGCGGCCCCTTCCCCTCCCCCAGCGTAAACAGGATCCTTGACAGTCAATGCTTACACCTGTGCAGAATGGGCCCACTTCGTTCTCCTGGAGTTGATTGTTCTTCCCATCAACCCTTTTCTTTTCCTGCCATCACCACCCAGGCAGATGACGGAGTTATGTTAATTACGGCAAAGGCTTTGTTCCCCTCCCAAGCGCAGGCAAGGTTCATGGTCCCCTCGACTCCTCGCCCGGATTTGTAGGCAATCGGAAATGTATGGTTTGGCCGCGTTTCTCATTTCCGACTCCTCCTGTGTTCTGACTTCTGACCCCCTTCTCTCGTTTGGTTCTCCCCCCGGAGTATGTAAAGGAGTGTACCTCCGCTTTCCGTAGAATCTTCATGAAAATCATTGGTTGCGGTCCCCCCATTCCCCAGAACCCCGTCGGGATGGAAAGATCAGTATCCAAATCGGGTCCTAGTCGTTGGCATCCTGATAGAATTTTCGTACGCCTGAACGTCATGGTTTATCATTTTTTCCCTCTCACGCGCGCCCGCATCCTCTCCTTGTATTGGGTTTATATGTGGGGTTGCACTCTGTTCCTCAAGCAGTCGCCATTTTCGGCCCTTCCGATTTTGCGGGTTCCACATGTAGCGTTTTTATGGTGAGACACCACATTTTTTCTCGGACAAATTTTCCTTTTGGCCGATTTTGGAGGATAGCGCTCTAGTGCGGAGCAACCCTACGCGACTGGGAGTGTTTATGCCTTTCCTTACTGTGTGACTGATCTTTTGAGCCAGTCAGGCCTCGAGCGGTCATCGGAGAGACTCCCCGTTTGCAAAAAGCTTTTCCGAAGGTACTTTTTACACCAAGACATCCCAGTTCCACCTCTGACCTAGTCCCCTGGACTTTTTCTCTTAAAATTGAGGCAAGCGCCATTTCCCCTCTTATCCCTTTCCTTCCCTGATGTACTTCCTAATCGCTCCCCCCCTAAATCAGGGTAATCCCCGCTTCCTTCCCCAACAGGCCTTTGTCGTTGTTGCCCCCAGACGGTTGTAATGAATACGTTCAATAAGCCCAGAGTGCCATTCTCCCCCCCAACACAAGGCGACAGGTTCGTACCCCCCCTAACTTTGTTCACCCGGACTTCGGCTCGTTCCCCTCCTGCGATGCCGACGGGCCCTGTGACTTGCTGAACTTCCCCCACACCGGGGTTCTTCCCGACTGAAAGCTTCTTGTTTTCTTCCTTGACGGTCTTTTTTTAGAGGGTACTATTTCCTCCCTCTTGTGTCCGTTGAATGTGTCCCTCGCTCCTCCCCCACTGAGACAATCTTCCCCCGTCGAGCGTGGAAGGTAACCACGCAAAGACTTATTTCTCACCTCACCGGGGGACTTCCTCCAATGATACTCCTAGGGTGAAATAAGACGCAGTTAGCCCCTTATCTTTTTTTAAAATCATGCCTTTCTGCTTTTTCAATCCCCCCGACTCATGTTCATATCTGTTATTATGTCGAGTGCAAAATATTCAGATTCGGCTCGACCAGCCCCTTGATTTTTCCCTTGACGACACAGAGATTGAGACCTCCAACTTTCCTTATCAGCCTACCATTTCTTCTCGTCTTCCAGGCCGATTTTGCCCTTTTTCCCGAGTTCGTGCTCGTTCCGCATGCTTCGTTCGAGGCTACTTCGACCTTTACCAGAAGGGAGCTTTTACATCTGACTCACAAGACCTTCTGTTCCTTGCAGTCCCCACCTTTCGGCTCCGTCTGTAACATCCAATTACCCCCCCCCCCCTTAGACTAGCGGCCTCCCAGAGATGCCCTCTCTTGCAGCTCCGCGTTCATCCATGTTAAAAACATGACCCCCGGTTGAACCTGTTATTTAGCGTGCCACCGGGGCCTATTTCCACAATGCTCCCGAACCTCAAAGATCCTCCTGGTGGTGAGACCAGTTGAGACCTTCGAAACCTCTTCTCCCCTTCTATCACCCCGTGCAGAGTCACCGGCTGCCACGCCCCTTTCCACTCTCCCCCTAGGAGTACACGGCGTGATTAGCCCAAGGTAATTCCCCCTGTGAACTTCCAAGTGTCCGCGGGACCCCCAGAACTCAAAGACGCTTTCCTTCCCAGCGGCATTTCCTCCTCTCCTTGTCGTTCCTTCTTTTCCCTCCCCTTGCCTCTTGTGATCCCCTTTTTCCTTCGTTCCTCACCCTCGACCCCTCGCTCAAAAACCTATGAGAGACGGCCTGCTCAAAGAGAAGATTAGACTAAAATGACCCGCTAGCTCTTTTATCATTTAGCCTACTTAGTTCTCTCTATTCTGTCGTTTCGAGAAGTGGCTCCTGCTCGATTCTCAGGCCTCGGGTGTTAGTAATTTTTTTCAGAGTTGTTGTTAGTGCCACCAGATCCACGTTATCTCTTTGAAGTAATCGCCCCCGTGAGTTTTATTGATGAAGAAATTGCGAGTCCTGAGTTTTCGGTAGCAGTCGGAACTTCCCTCACACCGTTTCTCTCCTCACTTGTGTTCTCGTTGGTAGGAAGTGTGCGTGGCATTGTTTCGCGGTGAGCGAATGCCCTTGTTTCTCTGCCAGAGGTCTACAAGTCCACTCACGTGAGACCCCTCCCCCCCTCGAGGATCGTTTTCTGTTCGGCTTGCCCCATTAGTGAGGATTCCTTTCTCACCCGTTTCGTGTCTTATTGGGAAGTAAACAGCAAACGCTTGAGCTCGAGAGCCCTTCTGTCTTGTATCGCAGGAGCTTTTCTGCGAAGAAGTGGTATTTTTTTCCTCCGTGCGTCCTCCCCCGTTTTTTTTTTCCGGCATTTTGCATTCGCTTAAGGAGGCAGTGAACCTTTCTGGTCTTTGGTGCCCGCTCCCCGGAACAGAAAGAAACTCAGCCCGCCCGCTTTTATTTCATTGTCGCATAGGGCTGTAAGCTAGTTCATGCGATGTTTTGAGCACCTAGGACGGAGGTTCAATTTTCTGTTCATCCCCCCCCCCCCACGTTTGTGAGAACGATCGACTAGGGCTTTAGCGTCTAAGTAGTCTTTGTTAGCCGCATTTTACTGACCCGACAGGAGGTTCTTCAACTTAAAAACTATCCTTGTTTTCCTTTGACTTGTTCTGACCCCTGTCGATATGATACTCTGTGCCCCCCTCACCAGTATCTTGATCCCTCTTGCGGTTTTACCGATTGTGTAGATAACGCTGGTTCTGACTTAGGGAGAACTCGCCTCTGTCCCGATGTCGAAATTTTTGAGCGTCCACGAGTTAGCTTCCCTTAAACGCCCTCTTATTTCTTTGACAAGACGACACCCTGGCGTTAGAGGAAGTGACACCAAACCCCCTTGTCAGTTTCCTACCGCGACCCCAACCGTGTAGTTCCCGCACCTTCCTTCCCACTTGCCCCGCTCGCCTCTCCTAGTTGTCTGCCGCATTTGTACCCCCACTTTTTGGTGCTCTCGCATGGCTTGCGGCTTTTGGTTTCTTGTCGAAAAGTCAGCTGGCTTCTTTTGCCCGTCGGGGGAGTCCCTATCTTGAAAACCCCAAACCCGCTTTGCCTTGGAATTGATTTTCTGATTTTGTTTCATAGCTGAGTAAGGAAGTCGTGGACACCCAGATCGCTCGGGGTCTTTTCCCAGGTTTTCCTCGAACCCTTTTTCCAGTCTTGGTTAGCAGATGACGGGATGTTTTTGTAAGACCGTTGGACCTTGAGATTGGTATGGCTCCTTTGATCTTTTCGATCCTTCGAGCAGTGTTTTCTCCTTGAGTACCAGGCCGTCATGCCCCCGCCGTCGCGTCTGTTTTTTTTGCCGCCGTCGGCGCCAGCAGTCCATAGAAAGCAATCTTCCCCCCAATAAGTTGTAGCGAATTCTGTTTTTCTACAAAACCTTCCCATGTGCCCCCCATCCCTCCAAAATGTCCAGGGCCGACCGCTCACTCCGGTTCCCTCTAGTGAGGTTAAAGTCTCTTTAAACACACGCGTGCCGATCCCTTCTCTCCCCTGGAGGGGGCGTTCCCTGCGGTCAAGCAGGACGACCCTTGACGTCATTAGGAAGTCCATCAATCGATAACGCTTTTCGCGGCCTCTATTTCTTATTGTAGAGCGTTTTTAAGAGCTTTCAACTGCCAGCCGGCTTCTCCATTACCTTTTGGACCACTTCTTTCCATGGCTCTCTGAGATGCATTTCCTTGCTTCTCATGCGAGTTTTATGTGAGATCGCCCATAGCTTTCAGAAGTAAGACCCTTCTTCTGAGCGCTCTGGTGCTTTCGCATGCCCACCTTCTTTCCCGACGATACCGAACGCGTGCCGTCGCTATTTTTTTGATCACGAAGGGTTTTCAGAGTAGATCGTGTAGGCTCACGAAGGGGCAGAAGGTGCCCCCCTCCCAGTTTTCATTTCCCGTTTTTTTGCTGCAGTACCTCCCCCATGTCCTTTTTTCCTCCAGCACTTCGCGACCTCCTTGTAGAGTTTAACAGCTGCAACGGTGTTTCTTTGCTTGGAGTACTTGGCCCTTCCTCAGGTAGTCTTTGAGGTTACTCGAAGGGGGCTACGCCAAATTTGTCGAGCCTTTGATCCTCCGATGTGGAGGGTGGCACCCCCTGTGTTTTTCTATGACGCCCTCCCTCGTGTTTCTCTCAGAGGCCATCCTGGTTGCCTTTTAGATTCGAAGTGAACTATAAGAGGAGGGGCATCCCGCCGCCTTTCACTGACGACTGCCGAGGACCTTCACTTATGCGTCTATTCTTTTTTCCCGCTGAGTTCGCCTTGGCCTTTCTTTTTTGCCGAAAAATAATGAGTGAGCCGTGACCTTAGGTTACCTTTTGCGCGATAGCACCCTTACCCTGAATCCTCGCCTGCCTTTTTTGTTCCTCTTCCCAGGTTTAAAGCAGGAAGTGTGATATCTAGACCCCCAGCAGGTGCCGCCGGCTATTTTTCGTTGACCAAGCACTGAGTCCTTTTGATTATAGCTCCCTCTGGCCAACTGCAGACCAACCCGACGTTTTCCGACGTCTTCTGTGTTAGTAGGAAGTGGGTTTCGCCCATTGCTAAACTTTCCCCAATGGATGACCGTGCGCCCCTTCCGACTGCCCTTAAGTTGGTGCACACCCTTCTTGTGTGCTCGATCGCCACGTTTAGCTTTGGGTAAAGATATCTCCCCATCACCTGGTTGGTCGCGAGGATCTGTTCCCCACCCACCTTGTTCTAGGTGCGCCTAGTAAACGTCCCGATTTTTCCCATTTTTTCTTTTTCCATCACCCTCTAAGGTAAGCCAGACGCTTGATCTTGCCAATATCCCCCACAGTTTCCGACAACCCCTCGCTCCGTTGTGCCCCAACCTTCTGTTCTCTTGGTGGTCATCTCTGTTAGCACGACCAATGCTTCCCTTTTGATGGTCACCGACATCGCCTTCATTTGTCCTTCCCCGTTGATTCGTAGCCACGGCCGCTTCTTCCCCGGTTGCAGGACCCCCCCCAGGGTTTAGGAGTATTTTTTTTCGGGTTGCCTCCTTGTTGAGACTGCGTTTCCAATCTCTGGACAGCGCACGCCCATCTTTCTTACCTCTCTTCAACCCTCTTCCCCGAGCAATTTTCGATCATTAATCTTAGGGTTACTGGATAGGCAAGCTGAAGAGGACCCAAGTCGTTGAGGCTTCATCCTGAGTCCTGTCTCTCATTAAGAATTCCTTACTTCTCCCCCCCAGATCTCTGGACAACCCCAATACAGTTGTTCTCGACCCCCGTCTCACCGGCATCCCGAGCTCATCTTCCCCCATTCCTAAACGGGCCTCGATAATGGTTCGTCTGACACGTTCGCTCGCAAGCAGCGAACCCGTCCGTCCCCGTTCCCCCCTGTTAGGATACCCGTTAGTGATGCCACAAGGAGGTCGCCGCCGTGCTGGTTTTCCACACAAGACAAACCGAGTTCTTTTCATCACCACCTTCTCATGCATTCTTTTTTTTGGTCAACAGTAAACCTGTCAACGCTTAGTTTCTCCACTTACTTAGAGCCAACCTTAGGAGAGCATTTAGGGTGAAGACCCCGCATCCTGGACATCAGTACCCGGTATCCTCGGCCATTCTGATGTTTCTCCCGTATTTGCCAGTTCCTCCATGTTCGTCCTTCTTTGACCTCGTCACCGCAGGTAGCCCTGTCCCCATCCTAGATTGACCTGCGCCAGGTTATCATTAGAATATAATGACGACGTGGTGGTTTTCCCAAGTACTCCTTCCCGAACCCGTCGGTTTGATATGTGACCATCTACATAGGGCGCCTCTTCAGTGCCCATTATCAAGTCTCCAAGTTTCGGTTCCCGTAGCTCCTACGTCATGGTCTCTTCCCTGCCGTTCCATCATAGAAGGAGGAACAGGGAGTTTTGGAACGCTGTTGGTTGTTTTTTCACTTCCGTTTTCCACTCAACTGCGTCCTGCTTCTAGTTACTCAAAAGACTGTGATGGACATGGATTATGAGATAACCAAACACTACTTCCTCCCCCTCAACAACATGCAGAGTCTCTTTTTTCGCTTTCTTCCTTGTCCTCTCACCCTGCTGGGATTGACCAGCAACTAGCTGATGCTGACGGTCTTCCCAGGACGGACATTTTGCCGTCTTTACGTCGCCCCGGCTTTTGATTTTTTCCTTTCCAGTAACTATCCCTGCTTCATCTCCCCCCAGCTCTTTTCCCTTGGCGGCAGACATAAGTACAATCGGGTCGGAGTTACAATGGAGGTCGATACCCACCGTCTTCCCAGATAGATGTCACCAACTGATATCTTCCCCCTCGAGGACTTCCGTCTTCAAATCTCAAGCCGCAGACCTACCAAAAGGCAGGCGTTGGTTGTCCCCCAGAGGGGGTTTTTCTCTTTTGTTTTTTGTGGTTTCTTGGGTGTGTATGTTTCCCTTTCACTCCCCCTAAGTCCCCTCTGCGCTTTCCCCACATCGGCAGTTCCCCTTGGACAGAATACACCAGCTTTTTGGGGACGTTTTTCCTGCTAAGTGCCCCCGGCTATCGTATAGTTAGAAGGAAGGTGATTACCCAACGTGTTGTTGAGTGTGTATTCCTTCTACACCCCTATCACCTGAGGTTCTTACCGAGAACTTATGACAAGCAGTATTTCATTGTCCCTCAGCTGTTTCGTGTGGCTCTTCCTATGGAATCCTTTATTTACAATTAAGTTAGGTTCTCCCGTTCCCTCCCCCTTCTGTCCCTCGAGTTATTATATCACCCAACCTTTATAAACGTTACGCCTGCCCCCCACCCCTTTTTTGAGAATAAGATATATCTCATTTTTTTTTCCTCCATTCGATCGCTTAGTTCAAAACCGCCATGTTTCTGCTTCTCTGAGGCAGAAACCTACGACCCTCTTTGCGCTCCAGCGTCTCACTTTGATCACCCCCCCAATCTCCCCGATCGGAGAACCTTCCCCTTTCAGTATTGCTCGACGCCCCCCTTCTCTTCCTTGTAAAGGAAAGAGATAATTTTCGATGCCCGTGTGCCGGGAGTTAAGAGATGTGTTTTTTCCGAGCGAGTCCTGAGACTCCCCTTTTTCCAGGGTTTGACCTCCCTAATGTTCAACGACCCTTCAGTCCTTTTGCCAAGGACACCCTTTTTCTCACTGGCCCGTCCCATTAACCCGGTCGATCCCTCTTCCTCTCCCCCTTGAGATGACTCTCGCGAGCCATTACGAGGGTCAGCTGTCACAAGGTTAGTCAGACAACCTGGAAAAGTTTGCGTTTCCCCCGCTTTCCCTTATGCTCTCACAAGCAGTAACGACCATTATTCTCGCTTTAGTGTGCGCTTTTTCTGGCTCAACTTAGCCCCACGTAGGACCTTCTGACCACGTGAAGGCAGATCCACCGCGGCGTTTCCGCTTCAGACATGCATGAAGCGTCTTCCCCCTTCCCCTTGAAGGCTCGGTATCAGGCAGTGTCTTATCTTTACCAGTTCCCCCCGATATCTGACCCCTTCCCTCAAGGCGAAAATTACCTGCAGGATAGGTAAAGAGCGTTTTTTTGCTATTGTCGATTACTTCAACTCTGGCCTTTCTTCTCTTCCTGATCCACTAGACAGCTTCCCCCCCCTTCCCGCCTTCTACGGCCCATATTCCTTTTTTGGACCTCCGAGAATAAGACATGCAGATTACTAGAGAACTTTTGATATATCCTCTTTTCCTTCATCGTTGTGTTTTTCTTCTCTTCCTGTTCTCGAGTCTTTCCGTCTTTCTTCTGATCCGCGTTGACAAATCCCTTTTCCCCCTTTCTGTCATGAGTTCTTTTTTTTTCATCGCCTTTTATGGTCTCCTCTCGAACCAGGATCCACGCCTTGCCTTTCGTTTTCAAAGTAATCTCCCCCCTTTCGCGAACCCCGTCCTTCTCCTCGAAGTCCTCTTTAATGTTCTTACTTTTATTTTGGAGGGATTTCTTTTCATCCTTCTGCGCACTTTAATCTCCCCTACTTCTTGTGAATCTCTCACTTGGCATAAGAGTGTCAGTTAAGTTGGCTTGGTCCCCCAGCGTCTCCCCGTTTTCTCTCCTGTTAATTCGTCTGAGTAAGACTTTTGCGTCCCTTTTTTCTCCCACTTTTTCCACCCCCCTCCTTTATGATTGTGAGAATTTTCAGCTGTCCAGCCCAAACAGTTGGTTGTTCCTCTTTTGAAAGAAAACCGCTTTCCCCCCCCCTCGGAGTCGTCTGAGCGTCATCGCCTACTCTCGGCGATGAATCTCTCGTCCTGGGTATTTCTTTTGTTATTTTCGGACTTTGTCGCGGGACTCGTGTGACATCGTGATCCTTCTTCAGATGCCTCTGTTCTTTTTTTTGCACTCAGATTCTGAAACTCCCTCTCCTTACCGCCCAGAAAGAGGATAGACTGGAGTAGTATGTCTTAATCTTGTTCGATGCCGATGTTGTAGAGCAAGTCTGTTGCATTTGTTTCCGACTCGGTCGTTTACCTTTTGGTCCAGATACACGTCGCTTTCGCCGCTCGTAGTTGCGGGCTTAGCCTCTACGCAGGCCCTAAATGCGTATTGAACGCCCAAGCTCTCACTTTCTTCTACCTTAGCGGCACAACAACTGTGACTCGGGCGCCACGAAGCAGGATTGAGCGATGCTCTTAGATTTGAGAATAGGTCTTGTTTCCCTTTTTTCTTGCCCCTCTCCTATTGAAGTCGTCGGGATGAGAGTACTTTTTTGATGGCGCGTCCCCCCCTTTTTTTTTCCATACCACAAGCGGCGGAACCCCTGCTCTTTTGACCATCACGGACTGCTCTCCCCCTTTGTGGCTAAACCCGCCTCTTTCTCCCCTTTGTTTCGCAACCCTTTTTGAAGTTTAGCCCTGCGTGCCTTGCGCTCGCCCGCCTTAGGTGAACTGAGCCTCAGGATCGTTCCCCACCGTTTTTTTGTGTGCTCTTTCCGTTCGTGGTGTGATTTTCAAGTTTCCCGCGGCGGGTCTTCCTAGTGTGTCGTCAGTGACCCCTATTTTTTCCCCAATAAGATTTGTAGTCGATCGTTGTCCCCTTCTTCTTTTTCCTCTCTTTCTGAGGCAACCAGGATCTTTGAAACAAGCAGTCCTTTTTCCGAGGCGCTGCTTTGGTTTGATCTCCACCGGAACGGTTACATCCTTTGGATCTCTTTGCCCTGGGATTTTCCTAACCGGTGAACTCTCTTGGCCTTATGGAATTTGATCTGGCTGCCTATTCCCCTTTTCACGGACTGCCGATTTTTTAGACTTCGTGTCCCCTCCCTCATCATCTAAATTTTTGTGTTATGCTTCCGCGCTTGAGCCGCAAGCCGACCTCTCAAATCTCCCCCAAATAAGTTGTCGTCTCATTTTTTTTCTTTTTTTTTTTCAAAACCTGAAGAGCACTATTGGCGACGACCGGGATGAGTTGATTCTACACGTTGCCCCCCTTCTACCAAAAATCGTTGCCACTCTCCTGTCTCTCTTTCCGGTTCGATTAAAGGTTAATCGCCTCCTGTGACTTTCATTTGATTAATTATTGAGGTAGTTTGATCTTTCCTCTCGGTCGCCCCTGTGGAGTGTTAAGTAATGTTCACTTCCTTAAGGGGTTTTGTCCTCTTCGTGGTTCCAAGTTTCATGGAGAATCTCTCTCCTCCCTTCCTGAGTCAGACGGAGCGCTTCCAGGTTTCCTCCCCCAGGGCGAACGACAGCCCTTTTCTCGCTTTCAAATCAGCCCTTCAGAGGATCTCGCGTCCCATCGCCCCCTTTCCCACCCCAATAATGATGTTCGAAGAGGATCCCCGCCCTGGCCGTCGAGCATTTCCTCTTCCAACTGACATCATTTTTGGGCCTAGTCTCTCCTTTACTTGTTGCACAGGGGAAGCACGCTACCGTCATGCTGCAGGTTTTTTTTTTTTTCTTCAGCCTAGCCTTGTTTGGCCGCCCATCACTCTTCTCCATAGCGAAGATGAATGGTATAGCTCTTGGTTTACTTGGAACGGAGTCTGTGTTCTCTTGTCGTGTTTCGATTTTCCTCCAGGGGTTCCCAGGGAATACCATGTCAGTCCTATCCTGTGATGAGGATGGTCCGTTTTTGATGCAGTTGTTTTTTGGTCTTCTCAACGCCCATCCCCATTTTGAATGTCGCGGGGGGGCTGTGTTCACTTTTTCGAGCTAGACCGATTCTCCGCGGTTATGGCAATGGACGACCTCGAGTTGACTGTTAAGACGAGCCGTCACCGATTCATTATGATCAGTTTCTCCTTGAGTGGAGCGAGGGCAGCCCAAGGTGTTTTTCTGCGTTAATAAGCGTCCGGTTCCTCCGATTCTTTTGCGAACCCCCCCCCCTCAAACTAATCCTCTTTCTCCTGTGCCTGTAATCGGGCCTAGCGTTTCTTTGGTCCCCCCCCCCGTTGTAATATAGTGACCCCCTTAATGCACCCCGGGCCGGCGATTTAGTTTACATCCCAGGTAGTCTTGGTGGATGAGCTACGCCCTGATGCGCCCCTATTTTGTTGCCTTTCCCTCTTTTTTGGTTTTCGATCCTTTTCTTTTCTCGCTTAGTGATTGGCTTTTCCAGGGCGGTACTATGAGAGTACCGACCTGTGTGCCGGCGGGTTTCGACTGAGTGCAACCCTCCCTTCAATGGGTTTGAAAACTCTCTTTTCAATCCCCGTTGTTGTTTTGTCTTGATCTCTGTTACCCCCCTCGGTTTTTTCCCCTTGGCTGCGTTTGTGACCCTCCCTCTGAAACCGAAGGGTTGAACTGTCTCCAGCTCTCACCCTAACGCGACTGTTTCCCTTCAGGAAAGTTATATTGCCCTGAACCCTACCCCTCTAGCGATGAACAACACATCTCCTTACCCAAACTTGTATGGGTTGGGCTTTTTAGTTTCCCTAACTCTTACCACCGTGGACTCCGTTTCTGTTTCCCCCTAATCGATTAAATTGACTGTTAGCCACTGCCCCGTTATTCTTTTACCCCGTTGAAGTGATTACCCTTACGAGTCGGGAGGTCTTCTGTTTTGCTTCCCCCCTTGGCAGATGATTGAAAACTTTAGGTTCTCATTATTCCTGCGCCCCTTAAAAGTTGTCTTTCTTCCCCCGAGGAATTTCCAACGTTCAGTGATCCTTTCGCAGATTTCAGATCGGTTCCTTCTGACGTCGCCCTTTTCCCAAGAGAGTGAGACCACTGGACTACGCGGATTAAGAAGACTTCCTTCTCCCGTCTAAGCAATCTCGCGTCTCCTTTCCCCGTGGAACATAGATGGAGGTAGAGACCAACCCGTCACCGCTTCCCCTCCGTCAACTCCAGTGCCTTCACGGATAGGCCTACCCTGGTCGTTAGAAACCCTCGCGTCTGCCAATAGCAAGAAATTAACCCTTCCGACGTGAACGGAGCCCCCCTCGGACTGGGATCCCCCCTTGTTCGCGAAGATGTTCTCCAGCGTTCGTCCGGCCCGACAAATGGGCGAGGTCTTGTAAGCACAAACCCCTTTGTTTTCAGAGCGTTCCTTTTTCCCCCCCCCCAACCTCCTGGCCCCCCCTTATTTTTCCTCCCAGTAAACTAGAGACCGGCCACCCTGTCTGCGTAAGCCGGATTCAGGTGGACCGCAATTGCGCTCGGCATCGTCGTTCTCCTCCTCACATCCCATTTTGGTGCAATTTCGGGACATCTTTGCCCGCTCGCTCCCTCCTTGTTAGGAACTTCTTTTCCTCCTATCGTCGGTCTTCAGGTTTTTTTTCCATGGGTTTTTGCCCTCTGTCATTTAAGGTTAGAATATCACTCATGCCCTCCTTGGTGGTTCCCCACTACTCTTCAATAACCTTTTTAGTTGTGCCCTTTTTGTCCCACGGAGCCCCCTCTGGAGCCCTTCGTGCCCTCTGCAATCCTTAGTCGAAGATTGTAGTTTCGACTTTTCCGTAATTTCTCTCTCTATTCTTCTGAAGAGCCGCATCTTGCCCTCTCAAGGGGCGTGGCCCTTTTGGGTGTTGACTCAAGTTTTTTAACCCCCGCAGCTCTTTCCGTTTCTAGCTAAAACCCTTCCCATATGTTTTTTTTCATGGTTAGCTCGGGTTTCCTGGATTTTCAAAACCCTAAATTTCGCGACATATGGTTCGATTCCTTTTACATATTCCCTGGGATCAGATTGCGTGACAGCCCAGCAACTACTTCCTGGGATCGATTTTTGCATTGCCGGACGTGGACCTCCGACTTCCCCCCGATGGCGGACCTTCTGCCTTTCTCTTTAGCAAGATCCCCAGAGGCTCGCCAAGTAACGTTTTTCCGGCCTTTGCGGCCCCCCCATACATCCCCTGCCATCCCGCCAGACCCTGTTCTGATACCACATGCCAACGTCTACCTCTGCAAGAGGATTTCCCAGATCCTTTCTGACCCTCCTGAGTTCCCCCTCAATTCATTGGAAGAACCACGCCCTCCTTCCCAAAGGCAACGTTAGCCTTCTGGTGGAAAGACCTTTTTTCCATTCAATCCACTACGTCCCTCCGAAATAAGTTGCACCGTTCGCCACCAACCCCAACCTAGCAGTAAACTGAGATTACCCCCCAGCATGGTTTGTTTGTCCCGGAAATGGCGTCGTTCACATCTGCATTCCGGATCGGCAAGGGGGCAATTTTTTTGTACAACTTTTGTGGTAGAGGGACCTTCCCTCCCTCGTGCGGGTTTTCTTTCCCTCGACGGAGTTTCGCTTTTTGTCACTTCCTTTTCCCGCCCCCCGCTGTTTCCGGGGGAAGAGTTGTTGACCCCTTTTTAGCTTTTTTGGCGGGCGCAAGCCTTCAACCGCATCGTTATTCTATCCCAAACCACCCCCCCTTCCGCCTACATCCTTTTTTGGGTATTGGTTCCCTCTCCTCTCCTGAATAGGACCTTAGTTTTTCGTGAATTTAGATTTGCGTTCAATCCCTCCTCCTTTCGTCCCCCGGGCTAGAGAACTACGAAGATCGGCTCGAACCCGCGTCGCTTCCTTCCTAAGTTGAGAACCTACAAAGCGCGTGACCATCCCCCCTCCTTTGCGTCTCCATCTGCGCTTCCATGCACTCTTAAGGTCCATTTCCGTGCGGCCTTCCTCTCGGCGTTTCCTGAGCGTTGGCCTCGAAAAATTTTTGCTTTTTGCATCTTCCTTTCAACGAATTAGATTCCCTTCCCAGCCCAAATTAATTCGTAACTTCCCCCCCTATACCCCTTTCTATTAGATTAAGCGGACGAACTTCCGCCCTTCGTAGTCTCGGGCTTTCTTCACCACTTTTTTTTCTGACACGGTCCTTCAGAAAAGTTCAGTATTCTCAACAAGCTATAGACTTCTGTGAGTTTTGTTTTGATTCAACTTTCGCAACCCTCCTTACCTTCTGATCCTTGCAGTCTCACCGCTTCGTGGCTTCTTGTCCAACGTACGTACTGGAATTCTCATCCCCCCCCCGGTTAATGTGATCGCTTTCATTGTGCCCCCTCCCCCCCAAGCCTTTTTTTACTTCTTCCCCGCCTGGGTCCCACGCCTTCTCTCCTTTTTTTCGCTTACTTCATAGATCCAGGCTGACATCGTCTCCCCCTTCTTCCCCCCTCCGTTAGCCGGCACTGACTCTTTGCTGTCCGACGGCTCCTCATAGACGACACCCCTCTCTTACTCGAGAGGTTATATATATTTTCTTTCCCTCGTTGTTGTTTTGGTTCGGAGATGGAAGTCGTCAGTACGTCCTCTTTGCGCCTTTACTCCCAGGCCTCGGTTTGTTCATGTCCTTTTTTTTTGAATGCTTTGTCTTTTTTTGAGTATCCCTGATCAGCTGATGCTTCCGTTGTCCTCTCCTCCAACGTCTTCGACACTTGATTTTCTGCTCGAAAGTTGCTGTCCGTATTAGTTGCGGAGGGCTTCTGCTGAACTTTCCAGCGATCCCTTACCGGTTTATCTCCTCCATCGATGTGTCCCTTGCGTGCCTCGCCTGCCTCCGTTGAGCGGAAAGGGTTCCCAGTTTTTCTTTCCAGCTTTCCACTACACCCCCCTGAGTTCCCCCACCTAGCGTTTTTCTTCTTTTTGCTTGTTGCTCCCTCGTCTTTTTCACGCAAAACTTGGAACCCTTTTTGCTGAATTTTTTGTTGCATCCCCTTTCGGCCGAGTGCTCAGGTAATCCGCCCGTCTGAATCGTTTCCCGTTTGTATTTGACCGACCAGTGCCTATTGGTTTAACCGGGAGTTCCGTCGTGATCAGGACGGTGATCGTCCCTTATGGTCTCATGCTAACTGATCTAATCATCTTGGGCTCCCGGTCTCTCCTGGTCCTGGATACGGATGGGTTTTTCATCAATCGTGCCTTATTCTCATTGAGGGAGAAATTCTCCTCGGGAGCGGAACTTCTTTGGTGGCTCGTCGCCG
>Ga0179591_1366709_pt1 | contig 21327 bp, 19 predicted proteins | sample CZOMad2_1_08_16f_FD_182891 | JGI IMG/M metagenome (GOLD analysis project Ga0179591, IMG submission 182891) | Vadose zone soil fungal communities from Angelo Coast Range Reserve, California, USA - CZOMad2_1_08_16fungal (PacBio error correction) | ecosystem: Environmental > Terrestrial > Soil >... | reverse complement strand
AGGGAGTTTTAATTCAACGTGCATATTAAATCGAATTGGCCCCTCCTGCCCCGACCCTAGAATGATGAGACATGGCAAGAGTAGCCAGAGAGGACTCCCCCCCCACCACCCCTCCAGTAGTACTCTTATTCCCCGCACCCCCGTATCAACGAAGTAGCCGGTCTGACCATTGAGTGCCCCAGCCTTCCAGAATCTGGAGCTCCCGGAAATTGCCTCCGACCCTCCCCTAGAAGGCCCCCCGATTCCCCATGTTTCGGCGCGGCCTGTCACTGAAGACATTCTGGTCTTGAGGGAGTTATTTTTTTGGCCAATAAAGGGAGCGCCACAGAGGATATTCTTCTGCCCTTTTTTACTCTCCGGACTCTTCAACCCCTCTGATGGTGCCAAACATCATTCCTTCAATTCCAGATGAGAGGGGATTCTTTTACCCCCCCCCTTCCTCCCAAATCTCGGATGTCTTGCTGACCTTCTATTTGCCGGCTATCTGCATTGATAACTTTGGTGTCCTTGATCCTTTAAATGGCTTGACCTTTGTTTTTTTGACCCTCTCCTGGCTCCAGGGGGTGGATGAACTTTCATGTGCACGAAGATACCGTCTTTTTCGCCTTTTGGGAATCCCCCTCCTTGATTCCGTACCCAGACTATTCCCCTAGTTAATTCCTTACCTAAGATCTAATTTGATGTTACTTCCCTCCTCTGTTGAACGATGCCGGTCTCGTCTATAGGATAGGATTCCCTGCACATGTTTTTTCTTTTTTTATTTTTTAGACGACTATGAGATAAGGTTTTTGAATATTTTCTATCCATCCCGCGTAAAAGTCCCGTTCCTTCCCCCCAAATATTTCATTCGCGAAGCTCGAAGTACAAGGATAGGCGAGCGTAAGCGAGGAGAAGTATCCGGAGAAAGTAAAACGTTTGCATATCTCAGAATTTTTCACCCTTTCCACCAAGGCCACGAGTTCCCCTCTTCGTCAGTACTTCCCACCCCGGGTTTATCCCCTTTCTTCTCTTTTTCCCAGGTGACGAGAATTTCCACCTTTTTCTTTGAATTTGGGTCGACCACCCCCTGATCGGACTCTCGGCAACCGGTCGTTTTTAGCTCGCCTCCCACCCCCTTTGACCAGGGTTGATAACCGGATCGACACTTCCGTGTAACCCCAATCTTCCGCGTAGCCGTTGATCACTATCCGGTGATGAAGGATGAAGAATTTTTTCCCCCTCGTGTAATGCCCACAAAAGGTACGACGACCTTCGCGTGCAGCTCAGCGTCTCTCCTGATCCGTGGCGCTACTCGCCGTCACGCGGATGTTATGTCCCCCTGCACCTGTTTTGAATCAAGCGGTCCGGAGTCGCTCCTTTTTTCTGTGCCGCCCCGGCGGGCTGATTTAGTTTTTTCGAATGGTCATCCTTGTTGACGTCCGTTTTGACTAACCACTTCCCTCAGCGGGTGCCGGAGCCCTGTTTCAGGGGATCTTGACTTTCTTCTTTTTTAACAATTTTCTTGGTGTTTTAGTTTGTGGCTGTCGTCGGCTTCTGCGCTGGCCGCAATTGAGGGAATGCTTCTCCGCGAGCCAAGTTTTGGGTCTCTTAGCACGTGGCCTTGCATCTGTCAGTACTGCGAGAGACGGTTCCTGTGGAACGCCGGACCGTTTTTTAGTGGATCCCTCTTCCCCGTCTTCGGGCCTACGCTTGCCTTCGACTTTTGAGACTTTGTTTCCGCTTCGCCCCTTCCCTCGAGATGCGGGTCCTATCCGGGGAACCTCCTTTTTTTCCTCCTTTTTTTTGTCGATGGTGACTTCTGGAATCCGTACATGTCGAACACGGCCTCCCATACCGTAGTGCCTGATCCTTTTTCCCTCATCCCCCCCCCCCCTGTTGTTTAGAGAGATCGCAGAATCTATGTGAGATGAGTGTTGAAATGATACTTTGTACCCCTCCCCCCTTTTCCAAATGTTCCCCCGCCGGTTCGTCCTCTTCGGAAAACCGCGGCGCTCTAGAGAAACAAACTAACTTTTGTAGAGACCACCTTCGCGTCTTTTCACGGCAGAGCCTTTTCTTTTACGATATCTTCCCTTTGTACTCCTTTTACTCCAACTTGCTCGACTAACCCGAACTTTCCTCCCCCTTCTCCCAGCAAGAAAATGAACTAATTCGGGCGAACGTTTTTTCAAGTCCCCCCTAACCCGATTCTCTCTCTCTTTTCCTGAGCCTTTTGGATAGTAAAGAGACCGCTTCTAAATTTTTTAACCTTTCCCCCTTTTTCCACCTGGGCGAAACTCCCTCTTGTCGAGGAAGATACATATGCAAGAAGACTTCCCCCCCTTATTGTCTTTTTCCCCCCACAAGCCCTTAGAGAAGTTAACCCCTATCTCACGAGCCTGATTTTTTCCCACTTACATCCTCTCCTAGCCTTTTCAGAAAATGCCTAAAGGCTTCACTCTTAGATTTTCCCTTGTGGGACTTACCCTTCGATTCCTCGACAAAACCTGAGAGTTCCCTAATCCTTTTCCTTTTCTTGAGATGGGTGTGAGCCTCCACGAACGGAGGTAACGCGGGGGGGTACCCCATCCCAGTCCTTCCCCCAAATAAAGAAGGTATAACTCAAGAAGAGGTCTGGAATTCCCCCCCCCCCTTTGTCTACTCACCTCCATCTTTTATCGGCCGAATGAGTATGCAGAAGTAACCCTCTTGGTTGAGTATTATAGGCCTACATTTACCTTACTTAGGGACCCCGATCCTCTTTTACAAAGAGAGGGGTTTCCAATGATTTGCCTGAAAAAAGTACTTTCGCTAAAAATTAGCTCGTCTTTACCCCCCTACAACTCTGTTATACTGAAATAAGGAAGTCCTCCTCTCGCAGAGGAGATTAATAGCCCCCCCCCTTTTTTTCCTTTCACGCGAGTCCGAGAACAATAAAAAAGGGACCTGTTTTTTCCACCCTCCCCCTCGCTAGAAGATAACCGTCTCTCCTCACAAGGGGAAAGATCCAACCCAGAGATGATTGATCAAGAACCTCGAGATATAATTACCCCCCCAGCTGCCCTTCTCTAAGAAAGAGGTCTCGCCGAGGTTAGAACTTTTAACCAAAACGGAGATGACCCTTCAACATCCCAAAAAAACTACCCCGTGGGAAAGGCCCTACGTACCCCCCGACATTACCCCGTCCACTTTCTTCACTGGTACCTTATCGCGCGTTCTGGTTCACACTTTTCTCAACCTAATAGAACTAAGTTTTTGATAGCCAAAATGTCCCCCTTTTTCTCCCCGCTTGTTTCTATGGCTTCCTCGCTCGTTAAAGGCCGCATGGACGCGAGGAAAGAATCTCCCATGCTTCCAAGCGCGATAACGGGAGCATAAGAGCAACCCCATTTCCCTTTTGTAAACAAAAGCGGGCCTCCTTTTCCCCGCCTTGCACTAGGCCCAGAGAACCTGCTGATCCGTTAAAGGAAACTTTCCTCTTTATAGCCCAGAGTCCGAATCGACTTCAGATTCCCAGACCCTTTCATGACAGTGTTTAATTCCGGCCCCCCAGAATAGTTAGACGTTGTAGGTGTGAGGATACGCCTTATAGTACCGTACAGTCGGACTTGAGAGGCCCACTCTTGAAAGTTCTTTTCCTTTCTTTTCTCGCGCCAGACTCACGTCTTAGATATTTTCCTCTCCCAGTTGTGTTGTTCATCTGGATTTCTCTTTTTTTATGTATGAAGGATCAACGTGACGCTTTTTTCCACTGAGTAGTCTCCTCGAGCCCGTGCTCATGAACTAAGAGCGAGGCCTTTACCACACCACCCCCCCCTCTGTATACGGTGCCTTATGCACCTCAGCAAGATGAATCGTTGCGTGACCTCCTTCCCCACTTCACTATCCGTTGATCCTCAGGACTACGGCATTCCCCCCAGTCCCTTGACCTCCCTTTCCCCCCTTATTTTGACCTCTTGTCTCATTGTCTACAGGCTTAGTTTATCTGCGGATGTAGGCTTATCTTCCCGCGAGCCTCCCTACTGGTCAGACCCCTTTCCCATCAGTGGATTAGTTGAAGCGACATGGCGTCCCCAGAGGCCCCTACTTTTTTGGGTCCTTGCCGCCGGTCGTTCCCCCCCCGAGTTGCTCGGCTTGCGATTTTTGTTATCCCAGATTTTCCAAAGTCGGCCCTTATGACGTCCATTGATATTTTGGAAGCAAATTTTTTCCCCTTCCTTTTTAGGCCAGCAAAGGTTGCGTCTGCTTCCAGTAGTTCGAGTCCAGCACGTAGCTCCGTACTAGACCTCCCGTCTATTGTAGATCTTACGAGAGACTCGGTTGGTCCTGATCAGCTCGAAGTGTCTTGGTCAGGCCCCTCCATGCGTTCTCCCTCCCTTTTTTTGCCTTCTCTGCGGTCGTTTTGTGACCGGCCGGTTTTTCTCGCCCGCCGCCGTTCCTGCCCGGTTGGTTGACTCCTTTCCCCATGCGGACCATTCAAATGCTTTCTGCCCTTTTCCCCCATTTGGGATCGCGGCGAGAGATTTTTAGAGGTACGATTGCGTTTGGTACTCCCTCCTCCGAACGTCACGCTGCTAGGAGATTTCCTTCCTGCTCAACGAGATTCTTGATCTCCTTCTTTTCCCCCCGCCCCCTTTTCCCCGGAAGAATAACAATTTACTGTAATCTTTTTAGTTTTTTTATTCAATGTCCGAGTCTCTTTGGGAGCCAGGTCCCCTCCTCTCCTACTCGGGCTATGCCTTTCGGACTTATAGGACCCCCCTCCAACCTGGTCGCCCGGATTTACCTTCCTCTCCTTTATACTCTTTTGATTGATCGGGAGGTCAGTTAATGGAACTCCGATCCCCTTCAACAAATTTTTCTGAGCGCACCTTTTCCGAGAGTGTCCTAGCCTTGTTTTTCCCTCTTGCTCTTTTCTCCGCACAGGATTGCCTTATTTCCCCCTCCCCTCCTTGTGCTCTAGAGGTCCATTATGGAAGGTTTGATCCCACCTCTCATCTGTAGGTAGATTATCATTTCTTAAGAGTGCTCCGTACATTTCGTTTTTCCTTTAAGGTGTCACCTTTCCGAAAAGTAACGGTTTGCGGGGTTATTCGAATTGACGATACCCTTTTCCTTCCCCCCTTCACTCTATCCCTCCGTTTCGTAGTGACCGTTTCGCAAGAAGTTGAGGTCTGTTCCCCTTTTTTTTTACTTCACGACTCGATCCTTCAGTTTTTTGTCGTAACTTGAGAAGGTACGTCTTTCACCCTCCTTGACTCGGCGCCAATTACGAGGATGCGTCCTTTGCACAAGACTCCTTCGCCTTCCCCCCCTTTTTCTTTTCTCCCTCGCCGCCCCGTGTTTAGTCCTTCCGGCGTTGGGCTGAGGAACGCAACATAGAGTTTTAATACCGGTTTATCGCCTAAGTCTTTGTGTGTCCAGTAAACGTATCTTCCCCAGTATAAACCTCAAGCTCACCAGTCTTCCCCCTTCTTCTTTTTGAGAGGATCGAGGATTCAGCGATAGAATGATATAAGTTAACGCGATCACCGTCTTCTTCTTCTCTGAGCAAGAAGAGTTAAATCGCTCCTCCTTGAAGTTCCACCCTTTTCTGGTTTGACTGCCCAGTACGTTTTAACGCAAGGACTTCTTCTTCTCCAACAGCGAAATCCCCCCGTGTAGTCTCTGCGCTCGCATAACTTAATTCTTGATACTGTCTCCTCTCTAGACCCCTCCCTTTTCTCGACCCCCGCCCAAGAACTTTGCGCGTCCCATCAGTTCATAGACCCTCAAAACTTCGGCTGCAAGAAATACGGCGATTCCCCTTTCCCCCCCGCGGAATTCTCCTTTTTGCTGAGACGGCAGAGGATCTTACCGGCTATCCCCCTCCCCCTGCTACCTGTCATACCCAATTCGAGAATCGGGCTGAGCCGGAATTCAAAATTTTAAGTCACATCGACCTGCAGACTCAAATCAGCTCCTTTCCCCCCAGAGTGCACCACGCCTGTCCTCCCGCCATGCGAAATCTAATTCACGAGGAGATACCTCATCGCTGTCACTGGCTTAGACTCTCCGTTCTTACACTTTCTTTCCCCCTGCTGGTGCTTCTTCTTTACGGCGACTTCTTCGCATTAACCTCCCGCAGATGTAAGGTCTTTCCTCGGAATTTGTTAACGCTCTTTTTAAGAAGGCGCTACCCCCAGTTTTTCGGGGTTTTTTCCCCTTAACTCGGGTATCCCTGTCAATTCTTTTTTCTGGACGTGTCACTCCTTCCCATGGAGAGCTGCTCTTACCTGGGTATAAACCGTGGGTGATCTAATGAATGAAGGTTCCCCGTCCATAAGCCCTTTTGGAAGGGGCCTCGATTCCTGCTCCCCCTCCCCTTCTTTACGCACGGCAGGACCTAGCACTACATAAAAACCCCACTCATTACTTGAATTAGCTCAACGAGAGGAGACTTCCTCCACTTGACTGAGTGACATGCGCGATGAGGCAGAGTGCCCACCGTATCTCACGCAGGCGGACGAAGCCCACCGGTTTTCCCCCACTGCACCTAGGGCAGAAGCACGATCAGCTGAAGCCACTCTTCCATTTCCCCCCCCGAATGATGTCCCCCTCCCCCCCAGCACTTCGATGATACCTCTTCTTCGATTTCCTTTCCTTTCATCCGAGATATGCGGTTCTGAATCCAACCATCGTCTTCTTTATCTCGTCACTTCTGCCGCCAGCCGGTTGCGGAACCCTTTCTCTTTCCCCCCCCACCTTTAATCAATTCCCAGTTTCTTTTTCCAACCGGTCCATTGATCCTCTTGTGGCCATCCTTATTTTAAAAATCACTTACCCGAACGACTGATCGCTGAAAGGTTTAATCCCCCGCCCTTCTCTGCCGGTCCCGGACTAGAGTGTCAGAGCACCGGCCGCCCCTAGTCGCCACGCATCCCTATGCCACTGACAGAACACCCCCCCCCCACCCCCCCCCCCCCCCCCCAACCCCCCCCCCACAGTTGCTATTTTTAGATAAGGGCATCCCCAGAACTCCAAGATTCTTCCTTTTTCCCGACGGCCCCTGCACATCTTCACGTGCCCTTCGCTGTTTCCGAGGCCTTGGCCGAGACTCCGCAGACTCCTCTCGATCACGATAGCCGGTCCACACGTTCCTTTCTTCCTGGGTCTTCTTTTTTTTTTTTTTCATCCTTCTACGGGTGTATCCTTCGTCTCTTGCATGATACTGACGATGGAGAAGCTTTCCCCAGCCAAAAAAGCATCATCTTTAGGATAGAAGCAAGTTCCTCCACTATTCCCCCTTGATACTCTTATTTTTCCCACACTCCCGTTTTGGTATTCTGATATTTCTTGGGATTCTATAATAACCTTTTTTCTTCTACCGATCCTTGTTCACGATTTTTTAGAGCCTCTTTCCTTCAGTTTAGCCTGTTCTCATCGTTGAGAGCGGAGGACCCCCCAACAGACACGTTCTCGATAGTTCCCCTCGAATAGGGAAGACCCCTCACCAAGGAGCGGGCCCCCTTTTTTCCTCATCCGCTTCGTCTGGATCTCCCCGGTCTGCCCCTTATCGGAGCCGTCGAGACTTCCTCCTCCATAAGTTCCCGTGTCACGATGTTGAAGGAGCCGCCAGGCTCTTTCCACTCTGGTAGCTTTTTTATTATTGCACTTTCCTGAGCAGCCCCTCTCAGCTTGCATTCGTGGAGGACTAGCTGCATATTCCCCTTCATAGATGGACAAGACTTCGGCCTGACGCGATTCTTCTTTCCCAAAAAAAAAAAAAAAAACCGACCCCACACAAACACACACACCCCTCAAACCCGAACCCAACAACAACAAAAAAACAATACCCCCTCCGCGCCCACTAGATTTTTGAGACTCGTTGCACAACGATCTCAGGTCTTTATCCTTCACTTCTTTTCCCCTCTAGGAAATGATGACCGGGGACGCGTCCTTTACGCCGGAGGTATGAGAGTGGGTGATTCAGTTGAACGTTTTTTTTTTTGGTTTGTTGCCCCCCTTTCAGAAGTTATGAGTCTAGAAAGAGTTTTTAGTCATCTACTTTATTAGGCTTTTTGACTCCCTTCCATCCCCCGGGTCAGTTCCTTTTTACTCTTTTCCCCTAAATTGGTGTACCCCAGGTTTAACCCCGTTCGGACCCGGAATTTCCCTGAATATGAAGGTTTTCTGTTTTTTGCACTTTTCTCTGCCTAGTAGTATTTTTTATCTGCACCCCTAATCCCACATAAATGAGGACAGGAAAACTTTCTGCAAGTCGCCACCCTTTCTCTTTTTACTTCAGTCGGAAGGTCGCGGTATTTGAGCGTACGGCTGAAGCCCTGTCACAGTTCTCGTCCAAGTAAACGTCCTGGGATATAATTGATAAGGAGCTCCCAATCTCAGGCCCACCACCCCCCCCCCCCCCCCCCCCCCCCCCCCACCACCCCCCCCCCCACCACGCGTTTTTTTTTAAAGTGTGCAGCCCATCAGAGCCATGCTTCTCCCCTTATAGTCACGGGAAGATTAAAGCCCAACTCCCTCAGAGACTCTTGATCTAAAACAGCGTAGTTGACCCTTTTAGCTTCCCCCCCAAGTCCCCTTTTGCCCTTTTTTTTTTTCAGCTGTTCCTACTCGTATAAGTCCGTATTACTCGCGAGGTTTTTACTCCCAGCAGCTGAGTCGTGAAAGAAGCCTGTGGAAAGTAGTTCGATCTCTGCGATACTCGCAGGCTGCTGACCCGGTGAGATTTCTCAGCTTTTTCTTCGCATAGCCCATTGGAAAGCTTTGTGATAGATTACCCCCCAGAGAGTAGACTCAGTGTGGACCCAATCCCCCCTCGTGTCCCAGCTTGATGCTTAGTGCTTACGGGACACCGATTGGTTCTCTTTTGTCTGAAGCAGGTTCTAGCCCTCCTCTAAGTCCGTGCGTTTATTTCTTTCCTTTTCTCCTGACTTCGTACTATTAACCGCGTTTTCTTTTGCAGTAGCATTTGATGTCTGGCACTACAGTAGGGTCCTCCCGATAATCCGACTGCCATTTCCTTTCTCTTCGACCAGGGCCTATTTCCCCTGCGCGGTTCTCTTCTGGACGACTGATCTCGGAGACCCCCCCAATCCAGAGGCTGCTTTTGTTTCTTGCGCGCCGATTGGACCCAAGGTAAGTTGTGAGATTTGCCTTCTTTTTTCCGCGTATGAGTTTCCACGCGTTTACATGTTTACCCCTTCCTTGAATACCCTCCTTTTCGATTGTTTTCACCGTGCCTTGATCCTTATGTTTCCGCCACCCCCCTTCTCTGCGATTTCTCTCTTTGTTTTTTTGTTGAGATGTAATCTCGATAGAGATGGACGGTCTTTGTGTTAGACATTACTCAGGTTCCCCTTTACCTTTTCTTTTACTGTCGGCTGATATGATTTTGTACGAAGCTTGCACCTCTTTTTAGAAGTCACTAGGCGTGAGCGCCACACCCCCCCGGTATTGTCGCGCAAAGGCAAGGGAACACCCGTGTCCTCCGTAGTTTCCCCGCCCTTCTGAATTGTCGCTCGCACCCCCCTGCCGGCCATCTCCGAACCAACTTGCCGCCTTCACTCAGTTCACCTGGACCCACCCCCCCCCCCCCACAACCCCCCCCCCCATGAAACTTCCTCGGATTTCAGCCAGACGGAGCCCGACACCTCACTTTTTTTTTCAGAGCCGTATTTCTGCCTTTGATTCCCGTTTCGACCTCACCCTCGCGCCTAACTCCCTTCGATCCTCCTGAATTCCCTGAAATTCAACCCAGTCCCTTTTTTACCCCTCGCCCGTGCTGAAGAACCACATCAATTTTTTACTCTTTGTTCAGTTGGACCAACGCCCCCCTCATGGTCCTATCCTCCCTCCGGTGGGGGTTTTTGGGGGGTTTTTTTTTTTTTTGTTGTGGGGGGGGTGGGGGGTTGGTTTTTTTTTTGGTTGGTGGTGGGGTGTGGGGTGTGGGGGGGTTTTTGGGGGGGTTCTCATAATACGGATAATCTATCTCTCCCGGCCCCCCAGCCTTACTCGCCCATCCCGCGCGCGCACTCGAACCCTCCTTAATTGCTTGAATCTTTCCCCCTTCCAAAGAGAATCGATGAGCCGACGTACTAGGCTCTATAGGTACCACCCTTTCCCCCCCCCCCACCCCAGGTCGGTTTTATCCGACTTAAGTACGCCGATTTGAGCGGTGCTAGTCAGTCTCCCCCAACGAGTCTACTCAGCCGGATACTCAGGAACCGACTCTTCTTCCCCTCTTGGGTTTTGTATGTTCCTTCTATATATTCCCGAGCTCGTCCAGCAGGGGTCGATTAGAACTGAAAGCAGAGTCACTAAATTCCCCCCGAGAATTCGTTCCAGATCTCGGCTACTGCTAAGCCCCGTCCTTCGTCATCAATGGAGAAGCGGAAGAGAAAACCGGCTTCCTCCACGCCGTCGTTTTTTGATGACCAAGGTAACCCCCGTCATTTTCGTTTTTCAAGAAAAACTAACAGGGGCCTCTTTAAAAAGCATGGCGGGCCCATTATCCCCCCCCCCCTTTCAAATTCCTGTGCTCATGAAAGCTGGGCTCTTATTCAGCAAAGAATACCGAAGACAGTTTCCTCTTGCGAAAACCGGGAAGATACTATTAGATAAACCCCTCACCTCTAACAAGAATCTCCCTCTGCCCCCCCCCATTAACCTTTCAAGGTTCCCCCCAAAGAATTAATTAGGAAAATATAGAACTTTGTTGTTCCACGGTATACTAATAGCTCAGTCTTCTATAATGACCGTGTCTCCCCCCACTCTGAGGCTGCCACTAACTTGCAGTGAAATTGCCTCCTGTCGAAGAGTCGCCCCTTCCAGATCCGACTTGCCTTCCGGATCGCAGACCGGGCTTTCTCCAGACCGATTTTCCAGCGAGGCAGCTGACCCCCCTTCCCCTCAAATAGTCAGCTTCCCCTAAGATGTTCCCCTTTCTGCGCGATCTGATCACGCCTTGCACGAGGTCCACTCCTATATAACTTATAGGGTTATTACACGCGGACTAGGAAGATAGCTGAGGTTGTGGGTTTAGCAGCTGAAATATAGTTTCTAATTGATCTCTTCTTCCCGAAAAGAGGTAAATCGGAACTTTATACCAGAGTACCCCCGAGGAAGACTGCCGACGACTCCTTTTCATACTCCTCCTTGTTGTTAGTGCCTCCTTGATCTGGCTCTTAAAGGTCGTATAAAGGAAGCTGTTACCGAGCCACGACACTCCATTTTTAGCCTCCTGCGGAAACACACCAAGCACCCGCAGTCGATACCGAATTTTTAGAACTTAGCTTCATCGTTTAGTGCACGACTGACAGTTTTCTCCTCGCTGATATCTTCCCCTCAGCAAAGACGAGACGCCCCCATGGAAGTGCTCTCCGAGAAGGCCAGAGTTCCTTTCCCCTAGTGTTAGCGAGGTATTTCAGGAAAGGATCTGCAGTTCTCTCCATCTTTCTTTATCAGTCCCATAGGAATTCCTAGTCTAATAGAAGGCAAGTACTCCCCCTGAAGCCCCCCCCCCCCCTTCCGGTTTTTTTGGCGGACACCCAGAGGAGCCGCTTTATGTTCTCCTGAATGTCTTAACACAAGTAGAGACCTTTGTTGCCCCTTCCTTGTCCCGTGAGAAGAACGCGAAATTTACTGATTGTGCTGGGTCCTAGTCAAGACAATGAGCTCGCATTGCAAAGTAACCCAGTTCCTGAGATCCTGCTTGAAGAGAATAGCTAGCAAACCTGAGTGGGAAAAAGCCCTCGCGAAGCTAGAGAGATTAGTTTATTATTCTTTCTCCCCCTTTCCTCTCATTGCCAACCTAATCTATTCCTGATCAGAAATACTGCTGGTGACCCCTTTCTCCCGGAAATCGGTTTTATCCGGATTATCAGGTTCGGTCCCCCCGGTGGTTCTTTCGAAGCCAATGTGTATAAGGCGGCTTTTTCTAATCACACACCACCGAGGAAAGGACCGTTTTCTTCTTTCATCCCCCCCCCCTTCCTTCCCCCCCCGCTTTTCTCTTGGATTCGAAGTATAGATTCTCTATTTTATTGCGCATCGCCTGAGTTTCCTCCCCCTTTCCACCCCCCTGTAGTCCAGCCTCCGATTAGTACCACGTTCCCCCTTTTTACTTTTTCCCCCCACCGCTGTGGAAAGGAGAGTACGATTACGTTTTTAAGAAGCACTTTCCATGACCTTGGGTCCCCAGTCCTCGCGCAGGCCTCGCGCGTATTCCTTTCTTTAAGTCGTAGAGACAACAGGTTTTTTTCTAAACCCACCTTTCTTTGACTTTTCTTCTGCCATCTACTCGCTCGGATAAGTTCGAAGGCTGACTTTTAGCAAGTGCCCCCCCCCAGCGTGGTTTTGCAGCTCGGCGCAGTTTGACCAGCAGAGGGTATCTATCGTCGATCTCTTCGAATCGGATGTACTGCCTGCTCATAGGCTCTAGGCTACAGTTCGGTACTCCCTCCCTGCGTTTTGAGCCCCCTCATCGGCTTCTTATTTTTTCACTGGTCAATATTCTTTTTTTGACTCTGTGCTTCCCCCAGACTTCTCCGAAGACAGGTTCTTGCATTTTTTTCCCCCGCTCGTTGCTTTCAGATACCGCACTCCCCCCGTCCATCTGCCAGATCCCCTACGTATATGATGCAGTAGCCGTTTATGTTTTAGTTCCTTAGGCGGTCCAGTTGAATTTTGTTGCCTTTTGTCTTGTTCGATCCTTCCCCTGGCACCTCGGAGAGACGCGGCCTATTGAAACGACGGATCTCGGCCTGACGTGCAGCGTTCCCCCCCTTGACTTTTATACGAGTACTTGCGCCGACCACCGGGCAGGAAGTTTCTTCCTCTCCTGTCCCTAGCCGCGCCCTAGGCTTTTGCTAGTAATTACCTTCTCTGTTGAAAGAGTTGAACTAGTGGGACCCGGATCTTCCGTTTTGGGTGACGTTTCCCTTATCGAACCATCCCCCTCCATCGGCTGTCTCTTATTCCCGTTGTTGTTTAGAATCTTCTTTTCTCTTTTGTGTTTCCTCCGAATCAAAGGCCGAGTTTACACCCACCATGAGGAGGATCTGATGTTCCTTGCCTTTCACACGCGTTCCCCCTCTCCGGACATAAAACTGATCAGTAGCTGCTGTCAACCAACTTCCCCTTTTTTTTTTAAGAGAGTAGAGACCTCTTTTCCCCTCCTAGGCTTCTTTGTCTAAGGAAGTTCCGTTTCTTGAAAGACCAATTTTCTCCTTCCAGGTGACTCGTCCCAGAGATAAAAGCCCTGGGTGTCCAAGCAGTCCCCCCTTACCCTCACTTCGGGCCGACCAGCCTGCCGTTGACGCACACGGACCCCTTTTTTTTTTGCTTGAGTAGATGAATGCAGTCGTCCCCCACGGCCGATCCCCGTAATCGCGCAAATGCCCATTCCAGCTGGTGCTCGCCCAACTGAACTTCCTCAGTTCCCCATCTTTTTAATTCCTTTCACTACATACTCACTCCGCCGCCCCCCAGGGGCACCATCCGTTCGAATACCCCCGGAAATCGACCACCCCCCGATTCTCCCGACGAATACATGTATTTATCCTCTGTATCTCCGAGCTAACCACTGTTTTCCACGGAAAGCCGCGGAGCCTCTGACCTGTTTAGCACACGGCGGTCTAGTCTCACTTCAAATTAATCGCTTGCCTCTCCCTCCTCTCCCGAGCTCCTTTCAGGTAAATTAATCTCTTTTTTTCTTTACGACTTCACATTGACCGCGTTATTCCCCGAGTCAGCGCGTGCCCTCAGTTTACAAAATTTTTACACCCTCTCCAATGGATCCCCTTCCCCCCCTTCACGGACCGGCACCGAAACCGCGCGGTTTTCTGTCATCGTTTCGTTTCCCTCGCCCTCCCGAGAGATCCGCTGTTTTGAAGTTAGAATTCCGTTAAGGCCCAGCATCCTAGACATACCGTTCCCGACGACTTTTTCAGCCCCCCCCTGCAACTGAGGCGCATGCATACGAGTTTTTTTGGTCTAGGCTCTCTTTTTCGCCACCTATAAGCAGCATGCAGTATGAAAAGGCCCCCCTGGCCTCGTTTTTTAAAAATGCACCGCCTAGAATTGACACCCCCCTGCTCCCCACACAGGAGGATTCCTAAGTCCAATTGCAGCCTTCCCTCTCCAAGCAGGCTTCGAGTCTAGCCCTCTCCCACGCCGCTTAGGACAAGGTCTCTCTTTATCTCCCGACGCAAGACAGATTATGACCCGGCCAGTTTAAAAAATTGTCACTTTTTTTTTATTACCACTGCTAAAGGAACACCTGTTCGTGTGCACAAACCCCCCCCCCCACCCCCCCCCCCATGTTTTTTTTTTCATAAAAAAAACACCACCCCTCAACCCATCCCTCGCCCGCCGCTTCTCGCTAAAAGGGGGTACCCGTTGACCATAGGCTGCGACCTTTCGTATTGAATCTTGTTAGGCTATTGGACGCCGCCAGAACGAAGATGCCCCCCCCCCCCGATTCGTCCGCAGACTGGACTCTCCGGATACTTACCGCGGGACGTTGAATCTTCCTTCTCCCCCCCATCGTGTAAAGAGTAAATTAAGATGATCCCTTTTCCTTTCATGTCACTATATCCTACCCCCCCTGCCGATGTCGAAAAGCCCCGATCTCTGTTTTTTCTTTCAGTTTTTCTCCGGAGACTTTGTACTACTTGCATGTCCCCCTGAAGAGGAGATGTCCCTGCGAACGATTATTCCGGCTTCCCGGACCCCGCATCGTCCTCTCTCTCCCTTTCGGTTGTTGATATTTTTGTAGTTCGTCGTATGAACGCTTTCCGAGAGCTGGCCCGAGCTATCTCATCGAATGGGACTTCACGTTTTATATTCGGTCGAAACCCAACACTACTTCTAAGATCGGCCCATCTTTTCTTCAACCAAAAAACGTTACGATTTTTGTAGTGGTCCCCCTCGTTTTCCGTGTGATTCTACCTTCCGGATATCTTGATATCCTGACAGGAAAGTCCCCGATGTCGACTCCCAATATGTCGTTGAGCGTAAAGGAAGAGTGATCTTTTATTTTTTATGCTCCTTCCCGCTTCACTTCTCGCATCGTTTCTTCGTGACCTTCGGCCATTTACCCTATCTTAAATCCTTTTAGTCCCTGGCCTGGCTTTTTCGGGGGGCGTACCCCAGTCCCATCTATTTCCTGGATGTGTGGCTCCCCCCCCGTCGGGGTCCTTCCTTGTCCCCTTTTTAAGGATTTAAATTATGAACGATGTTTTGGAAGAAGGATTTTCCTGTTACGATCACTCCCGCCGGGTTGTTTTGAGCCTCGAAGCGGTTAGATGATAGTTCTTCCCCGGAGACTAGAAGCAGATTTAGCTGACAGTTTCGCATTTCGATCGCCTCGAGGTTGTACACATTTCCTTTGCATCTTATATTATAGGCGTCTCTTCGGTTTGCAAGGAAATTTTGGAAGTTTACCTTCAATTCGGTAGTTATGATAGGGGGATCTTCTTCCCCTAATCATACATGCTGACTTTTCTTCATGTTGGGCGTTTCTGAGGAGAGTCCATTAGGTCTTAGTTAGGTACTTAAGATCCCCCTGACCGTCACCCACTCTGGACTTCTCCTATTCCCCCTTGCACTCGAGGCTGATATAGTCCCCCCCCTTCGTAGGACGCCACCGTTCCGGTCCAGTTTTTTACTCCTCCGAAGACAGTTCTCCATGTCGCGTATCCTGCCCAGCACCGAGCGGACGTCCCCGCCGGTTAGTCGGTCGTTGCTTAGTCTTCCCCCCCCCGCCCCCGGGCTGAGAGCTTTAGCCGCTCCGTAGCTCGTAGATCCCTTTTTTTCTGATTGTTGAATTCTCCTTTCCTTTGAGTAAGCCCGACGGTTCCCCTTTGACCCCCGCCGCTTGGCAGATTCTCTGCTCGGAGCTTCTCTTTGCCGTCTTGATCACTGCTGATGTACTTGACTGGCGATCTTTTAACCCCGAGGTCCCAGGATGCGTTAGACGTTCTTCCCCCCCCGCCACCCTCGTTCATCGGTCGTGTTAGTTCTTAAGGTAGACGATTTTAACTCTGTTGAAGTCAGGTAGACTCTTTTCCCTAGACCCAGGAGTGCAGGAGACCTCTGTTTTTGGATCGCCTTCTCCAGTCCCCCTTCCAGTATCAGCCGCAATTTCGTGCGTAGACGGATTCTTCTTTCCGACCAGTGAGGGTCCATTTAACTTCCCGTTCAAGTTAGGTGTTCGTTTTGCACTTGGCCGGATTGGTCTCTCCCCCGTGAAGGCAGACCGTACGACGTGATACACCCTAGCAGAGGCTGAGGTTCCTTGAGACCCTACAATTCTGATTCCCAAATGGCCTGTTGTCTAGCGCGCCCTGAGCGTTGATAGTACTTCTAGCAGACCGTTCCCTTTTTTGCCATCCTTATACCTCTTTCTGTTGAACGGTAAACTGTCTACCGTCGACAACTCACGCTTCCCTACTATTCTACCTTTACTTTTTGTTGTTTTTCGATAAGAGTTTAGGTTGAGCGTGAGGTTTTCGATTCCCCCCCCCCCAAGGATTCCCAGTACCGGTCACCCGCCCTAAGAATGACCTCGGGTCACGAGTTCTCTTCAAGGTAATACCCTTAAGATTTGGAGATGGAGAGTGAAAACCCCCCCCCCGTTTTTTTTTACCTTTTTCGTAGTAGGAAGTATCCTCTTCTCGTTCTATCCGTTTTTCCCATCTTCGTCTTCTACGCAATTCAACAAGCGGGAAATTTGCTCCCTGAAACCCCACGAACTTTGCCGGTACCAAGCTTCACCTGGGCCCTCCACTTGTGACGAGACTTGCCCGACGTGTGCTTGAGGATGGACGGCATCTTTCTCGTCATTAGATCAAAGGGACCCCTGCACTCGGGCTTAGAGCCAGTGGCTCTCTTACCACTCAAAGTGATTCTTTCTACTGAAGAACTCCCCAGACTTCTCCGAGTTTGTGTAAACAGGAAGTATTAATCTTCAGGTTTAAATAACGAGTTTCTAAATTAAGTGCATAATAGGCTCCCTTTCACGGATAAGCGACCCAATGCTTTTATAAAGGAGAGGCTCTCCCCCCCTGGTGGCACCAACGTCTCGAATCCCTACGGATGATATCACCTCTCTCCCAGTGAGGATTAGGGCTACCCCTCAATCCGGCTTCTGTGTGGTACCCCCAGTCATTACACTCCAGGTTCAATGAGACTGAGATGCGCTCCCCTAACCTCCGACATTTATACTATGCTCTTCTTAAAAGGTTGACTGAAATGCCAAAAGATTTTTTTGTGTCTTGCCATACTTATGACGAGATCATATAGCTTCCCTCCGGGACTTATTCTCTCGATTTACGTTGGGTTCGATTTTTCATTCCCAGATCCCCCTCCCCACCTTGGATCTTCCTTGAAGTAACATAACGACCGCGGCTTTGGAATGTAAGGGTTTTTTCCTTTCCTCTCCCCCACCTAATTGCTTGAGAAACTTCCCACAAGGGAAAGGTACACAGGCATACCCCCAGAGGAAGATCCCCCCGCTTCCTCCGGTGGACCGTGTCTTTTTCGTTTTCTGAGATTCACTTGAGTCCTGCTTCCGAAAATTCTGTTGAAGAACGAGACTATTCCCGCCCTCCGATACCCTTTTTCTTCTGATATAAGTAACCCTCCCCCTTCAGCACAACGTCCATTGGCCCATAGAGTTAACCCCCTTTCATTTCCAGTCCCCCCCTCAAGTTCTCTTCTCTAATTTGAATACTAGTTACTCCTCGCCGAGATGGATTAGTTTGACTTTTCTCACAGAGTTCAGGAATCTTGCCCGAAGTTTTCTTAGGCAGTGGCCCCCCCCTTCCCCTCCAACCGAAGATCCAATGCATGAAAGAGGCATCTCCGTGTAGCGATCGGGACCCAACTCAGAGCTACCAGCTGAAGCGGCCTTTGCCTCTGCGGAAACTAGTGCCGAGCACCTATATCAAAGCCTCTCCAGGTCCATCCGCAGTTAAGGTATAATAGAGATAAGGAAGTTTCTGTTACACGAACCGAGTCTCCTTAGAACGGCTCCTTTCCTTGTTTTGTATGCAGATCGCGATCGGCCATCCCTTCTTTGAATAGCAGCTCTTCCCTTTTTTATCGAGAAAGTTTTAAGGACTGCTGAATATCTATTTCCGAATACTTTTTTGATTTCGCCCCCTCTTCTTCACGTACCCGAAGTCCTTTCTTAGTGATCAGCATATACCTTCTCGAACTCGGAATTCACTCTGAGACGATCTTAACACATAGGTCAGGAAGCGGAAGTTAAGGTAATGTTTAGTCACCCTGCCCGTCGCCCCAGGAATTTATTACATCTTCCCCTTTCCCGGACGATTCGTTCCTTTTCTCCGTGAAAGATGTGTCGGGAATCTTCCCCGGCCCTCTTGATCGGTCGTAGGGGCTTAAGGCCCTTTCTCCCCGTGATGTTATTTCCTTTCCTTTCTTTGAGCGGACCATCGTGTCCCTTCCCTGTAGGGGAACTACTTCGGCACCCGGATGCGCGGTTGTTTCTCTTGACCCCTTCGTAGGTCTCCGCTGATGTTGACCCAATTTATTGCCACCCCGTTTGGCGATTCGGTGGGTCTTTTCACGTGGGGACTCCCTGATGGTCTTGGCGAACTCTTTTGTAATTACTCCCAAGTGAGGTCTGGTCTTCGTCGTTTGGGCCCGAACTTATCTCTATCCGCGTCAGCTGACCTCTTTTATCTTCATCTTTATTCAGGAGAATTCTCAGAAGCGATGAGTCCTTCCTCAGCATCTAAGTAAAATCTTGGTCTTCCCCCCTTTCCCCCTTAGGGAATATATTTGAGTATCGGTCATTCTTTTTAACCGGAAAGTTTTCCCCAGTTCTCTCCTGACTGCCTTATCCTTTTCCCTCATTTTTCCCTTCCCCTTTAGTCTAAGTACTATGTAGGTACGTCGACGTCCCCGACAGTGCTTGGAGGAGAGGTACTTTGCCTCAGTCTCCTTTCCACCGCTTTGATCGTTCTATCGGCCGGCTCACGTTGACGCTGATAGCTCAGTGCCCACCCCGCTTTTCGTTCCTCTTTCTTTTTTTTTAGAGCATTTTCCTTTTCCCTGAGTAGACCTGGGGCAAAGACAGCGGGACTGTCTTTGAATTTCACCGTAGATCAACCCCGACCCGGGTGTACCCGGTGGATCTTAGAACATCTCGTCGATACAGTGCGGTTTCCTTCCCCTATCGCGAGTTTCCTTCCCCCCCCCCTTTTGTAGACTCCCCTCCCCGCGCCGTCATGAGAAGGTCGCTGTGTTGCGAGCTCGCCGATCCCGATGTTACTGGAGAGAATCGTCCCGAGGGCCAGCGGCAGGAAGGGTTGTTCCCCCTCCCATCTTTTTCTCCACTCCTCGTTTTCTCTTAGCCTCATTCCCTTCTTTTGTCTTTTTCCCTTGATCTCTCTCTCGAAGCCGGAGTGTCGCAAGGTCGGGGATAGAATGACGATAGACGTTCCCCCGGAATCAGCCGCCGGGTTTTCGTCCTTCTTCTTATCGCCTTTTCTTTTAAATTTGAACTTCTTTTTGACGTTAGGGTAGTTCGACCCTTTTGGCCTTGATTTGTCGAGCACATGAGAGAGATTGAAAGATTTTTTTCCAGACGTATCTCGGAGCCAAACACGACGCCGAGGAGTTTCTTTTTTTCCCTGTACCTTTCCTTTTCGTTGTTCCCGCTACGCAGGACTGAGAGTGGTAGTCCTTCCGTTCCTTGGACGAGTGTGAACTAGTAAGCTCGGAGATATAGTTTGGGACCGGTTTCAAATTGCTATCCCCTTTAGAAAAACGGTTCCCCCCGATCTCTCTCTCCCAATCCGTGGTGTTGTGAGCTCTTCGCTCCTGTTGTCTTTTCGTGAGGTGTCCCCCCATGTACTTATCAAGTTTAACCTTCGACCTGCGGATCCTTATACCGTCAGTTTCGACATTCCTTCCCCCCCTCTAGATTGGCTGGCGAGAGTCATGGTTTTCTCTCAAGGACCGTTAGGACGAAGCCTAGGAGTATTGGTGTATTAAACTTATTTCAAACTTCCCTCTCCCGCAGGTTCTTAAATTTCTCCATTGTCTCCTTCCCACCCCCCCCTCCCTTGAATCTGAGTCCCGTACAATGGAAACTCAAATTTTCCCGCCTCAAAGGAGATCCAAAGACAATGAGGCATTTTTCCTGCTGCCTCTTTCTTTTCCGTATTACCTGGACGACCCCCTTCCATGAATCACGGCTTCTAGAGCTGGGCGATACCTCTCCTCCCCAAACAGTTACGTGTGACATTTGACACTGCCTCCACCTCATTCAAAACTCTTTCCTGACCCGTCTCGGCGTCTGACCCCCCCTCGTTAAGGCGGCAAGCCCTTCCTCTTCTTCATCTTCAAGATCCCGCCAACATGCTCTTGCACCTTGACCTCCCTCGGAGCGCTCAAGATTTGTCTCCCGTTTCTAATATTCGCCTTCCCAAACCTTTTATGTCTGATAGTAGATTCTCTTCTTTTCACCGCTTTCCCCGTGGTAACACCGGGGGGGGGGTCCCAGGTAATTGTTTTTTTTCTCCACCGCAGTCTCCTTTTTTTTGCGGTTTTCCCCGGCTTACAGACATGGGAAACTCATTATGACCGATCTTCCTTTACCTAACCCGCGGGGAGTAATGAAGATGCCACGCGACAGCCTCTTTTTCTCGTCTTTCTTTTCGAGTAGATGTTTCCTTTCTCCATTCCCGGAAGGTCCACCAGAGTACTCGTTTTTTGGGCTTCTCCCCTATACCTGATGCTATCTTCCGCGTTCTCCCGAAGAAGCCACGGTCCCTCACTCTGTCAGCTCCCCCTGCAACTTTTAGTTCCTGCCTATTCGAAGAAGCCTCCCCAATGGCGTGACCGTGTACCAAAAAGGGAGGTTTTTCCTGATCCCTTCAATCTGGACATGCCGAACTTGCTCCTGAGCATCAGAGGTGTAGAGGCGCCAAATGAGACTCGCTATTCTCCCTTTACGGAACTCCGACTGGCGTACACGGTGGTCAAAAATAGTTTCCAAGGTCCACAAAGTGATCCTTTTGACCCACGATCGCCACGTGGGGCAATGGGCATTCTCACACCCCTTTCATCGCCGACCCGTTGAAGTTCCTTTTTCAACCCGCTCTACTTTCTATTCCTCTAGGGTACTTATAGAGTCCGCAACGAGATCTTCAACGAGGCTGCCTCTTGGAGTAATCTCCGGGCCTTTCCCACAGAGATAAAATGATTTCCGCGGGCCGTGATATTCTTCACTCAAATCGAATAGTCAATTCCGTTTCCGTCAAAAGGACCTGCCCTATCGAAGAGACTCCCCCTCTCTCACTAGGA
>Ga0179591_1239652_pt1 | contig 21332 bp, 20 predicted proteins | sample CZOMad2_1_08_16f_FD_182891 | JGI IMG/M metagenome (GOLD analysis project Ga0179591, IMG submission 182891) | Vadose zone soil fungal communities from Angelo Coast Range Reserve, California, USA - CZOMad2_1_08_16fungal (PacBio error correction) | ecosystem: Environmental > Terrestrial > Soil >... | reverse complement strand
CTGACCCCCGACCTTTACACCAACCGGCTTTTGGAGACGGCGCAGTGATGTCTCTCCCCAGCCTAGCGTCTTGTCTTGTTCACCTTTCGCCGGACTTTTTATCAAACCCCTCTTTCCCACGATCGGCGGTCCCTACGGGTCAGTGCTCGTGCAGAGAAACGGGTCCAGGTTTTTTCCTCGCCGAGTCGGATCGACTCCTCGCGTCTCAATTGGTCGCGGATTTCACCTCAACAACGTAGGTTATACTCCCTCTGGTTTGATCGGTGAAGTCCCTCTCAGGTTTGCTAACTCGCTCGGGAGGGCCTGTTTCCTTCTTCTTGCTCTGCACCATCACTTGGTGGCCCCCCTTCTCTGGTTCTCCCCGTACCCCCTGTGTGCCTTTGGACCGGTTTTCCCGCGTCTTGTGATCACCCCTTCATTGTTCATTTTTTCGATTCGTCAATTGCTCCCCCCCTTTTGAAGCCGCGATTCGCACTTTCCGGCTGTTACTGTCCTTCTTTTTACCTCTCCTCCATAAATAGCCCCCTCCCATTTTAGACCCTTCCGACCGACCCCCTGAAAGCGGGTGCTGACTCCTCTCGGCCTGTGGATGAGTCTCCCCCTCGGCCTCTACAAGTTTGTCCTACCTCGTTTCCCCTTTTTTGTGCTGAAGGCACGAGTTTCCCCCCCCCCCGACGACGAATCCTCGGAACCCGCAAGTTTTTTCTTTTGCTATTGAAGGAAAGACCCAGCAAACCTTTTCCCCCTCTCCGAGTGCCCGTAACTCGGCAAACCCTTTTTTTTTGATTCTTTCACCAACCTGCGTGCCAGGCGCGCGTCTCCTTCGGAGGAAGACAGTGTCGACTTTTCCCTGCCTTGCGGCTTCCACTTACCGCTCTTTTGTTTTTTTACAACTTCATCTCGTTAGCCTTTGTCATTTAATGCTTTTTTTCCCGTTGCGCTCAACTGGAGGATCCGGTGGCATTAGGCTGGCAACTGGCATCCCCCTCCGTTTCCCTCTTGAACGCCGTTTTCTCTAAGACAGTTTCTTACGCGAGGGTCCCGGCGTCTCTTCCCCCCCTCTTCGATTTGGCTAACTCTTTTCTCAAGGTCTCTTCGGCGGTTGATAGTAGCTTCTGCTTTTTCTGCATTAAGTAATAGCGGACCCCACGGGTGGCTTTTTCCTCTTTGTCTCTACGCGCGGGTGCAGCTTACCGCCGAGGTCCTCTTAAGGTCTCCACCCACCGATCTTTCGAGGTCGCTGGTACTTGATCACTTCGTTCTTTTCGCAACATATGAGTTTCACCTATTCTGTGGTTATTCCGCCACGAGGTCTTCTTTGAGATCGCTGCGTTCATTGAAAACATATTCTCAACTCGCCTTTTTGTCACGTGTTAGTTTTTTAGATAGGGCTTTTTACAGCCGCACTTGAATCGACACTTCGTAGGTTTTCCTGGCCGGAATTCCTCGTGAGTACTCCAGTCCCCCCCTGGGCCTTTTTTAGTAAGCCCTTGGCGCACTTCTCTCACCTGGAACATTTCCCCCTCTTTCCTTCCCTTAGGGTGTTTTCTTATTCGGGTGACCTTGTTGACTTCCCGAACCTCCCCAGATGTGAGTTCCTACGCCGACTCTGCACCGCGGCTCTTTTCTGGTTAGGACTCCCCTTGGCTTTTAGTCGGGTACCTATTTACGAGATGGAATGTACCCGTTCTGCTTTCCCGTTTTGCTCGTCGCGTTTGACTTTGCCTTTTTCTTTTTTTACGGCTTCAACCGAATTTTCTGGCTCGGAATTTTTTCAAAGCCACACACGTTCTTTCTCGCCCTCCTGGGTACAAGACTCGCCGCTGCCCCTGTCCCTTGAACAGCAAAACCGCCGGCGTCCCGCGGACTACATTGCTCTTTTCCTGTGGCACCTGTCGGGCTTCGTGTCTCCCTTCTAAGGTCAGACTTTTTCGCCCGACGCCCAGCTTTGTTCTTCGTGTAGTGATTCTTTTTCAAGGCCGCGCTCCGCTATCTCCCACCCCCTTCTCCTTTTCTAACCCGCAAGGTTCTTGCGATGACCCCCTCCCAGGCGATTCTGTTCCCATTCCTCTCTTTTTTTTGGACAATGCCCAACTCACGCCTACCTCTCGTTTTTCCCAACGGACGTTGGCACTTATCCCCCCTTTTTTCGGCCATGTGTGCAAAAAAGATTTGTGCCCTCTACCTTTCCCCTTTTGTGTCTGTTGGAGTCGATTGTCGCCAAAGGGTATTCCGAGTTTTCGCATGTTGCCGTCGGCCATTGCTTTTTTTTCTCCAATCGGCGAGTATTGTTTGTGTGCATTACCGATAGCCTTTCCCTCTTACGCCGCGCCTGTCGGAGTCCCCCCCCCCCTTTCGGTGGTGAATCAAGCTTCCTTTTTTTCGCCTCGAGGCGGCGTGAATCTCTTTTTCCCACGTTCGAAATTTCTCTCATATGGCGTCTTGTGCGACCCCTTGACCTTCTTTTCGCCACGTGCAGAAACCCTCACAGGTGCGTTTCACCTTGGCAACATGTAGTCTGAGTTATTGCGCGCGTTTTTCTTTTCCTTTTCTCCTCTGCGATCGGTGTGCCCTTCTTTTTCCCCTCTTGTTTCTTTCCTTGGTGTAGTAAATTCGTTTCACGTGTCTTCTTCGGTGCAGCCGTTTGTCACGAACGATGGATCAGCTTCCGCGCGACGTGCGGTCCTTCTCTTTCTTTCCTTTTCGTCGTCTCCCTAGTCTGTGTTTGGTTCACCCTGCCAAGTCCCCAAGACTCCACCCTTCCCAAGTCAGCCAAATGTCTGCCTTTAGGGTACGGACTCCGCGATCTTTTTTTTCTTTCCCCACATGACAAAGTTCTTTAAGTCCCCGTCCCCTAGCCCGAGCCCCCTTCCTTTTGTGATTTTTAGATCTTTTTCCCGGTTTTTTCCGTTCAGTTTCCCACGGGTGGCGGTTGGTTACTACGAAATTCTCTTTGTTCTGTGCAGGTTATCTTTTCTAGTTTTTTTGTGTCTTGCCTTTATGTGGTTTTTTCTTTCTAAGATACCGTAGTACCCCCTCCCGTGCCTTAGTCCCAGCTTGAGCGCTTTGTCTGTTTAAAGAGCCATGTAAGGCATACCCCTTTGTCTTTAATTGGACACTCTGGGACGCGATTGCTCACCCTTTGATTAGCCGAACGGCATTATCCTAAGCGCTCTTTCACGTTTATTTGTGATCACTCCCGTTCGCTCCTATCGTTAACGGACTCACCCCCTTTTTTTTGCCTCCCCACAAAGCTCCTCCCTGCCAGTCATGGGGGTACTCTAGTCACTGTGAATTCGGAGCCAGGACATCTCTCGACATTCTCCCCCTCCCCCCCTTAGCCTTTAGTTGTCGTCCCCTAGTCCTTCTCAGTGTTACGGCAGAGGAAAACTCTTTCGACCCTGTAGGCTTCTCTAGCGGCCGGATTAGGCGCACTCCTTCATTCAGCATCTTGTCCCCCCTCTACCCGGGATTCCCCCCACTCATGGCTCTTCACGCTCAACAGTTCTGCGACGTTGCCCCCATCACGCACGAGTCTTTCTTTTTTCTCTGACCGTCAAGACCCTCCCGCTACTGTTCGTCTGACACTCGACGCATTTCCCGCTTTCTCTTGGAATCTTAAGGAATCTTTTTAGTCACATTGCGTCATGTGTCTCTGCAGAGTGTAAAATTAAACGTCTTGCGGGAGGTACCTTCAAATAGCCCGCCCTCAAATCCAATTGCGGTTTCTGATTCTTAGCTTCTTTTTTTTCCTGTTCCTCGAAGAACTGCTTTTGCCCCAGATTGGAGGACCTTGAATCTGCCGAATTGATATTGGGAACATCAATTCCCCCCCGCAAGGCTTTTGGAGCCGTTTCTTGGCGTTTCGACTTCGGCATTGTTCTCAAATGGTAAGTTCCGAGATGGTGTAGAAGCGGTAGTTACTTCCTTCCTTCGTCATGAGATATGAAATTCCTTTTCTGCCCTGATTTTTGAGCTTTCCCTCCTTCCTCGCGTTCACCATTTTGGGGTGTTTCCCGCGAATTCCAAGAAGCCATCCATTTTTCGGATTCTTCTGGTTTTTTTGTGTTGTTTAGAACCTCAGCATCGTTGGTGCTGATTGCTGCTACATGTCTCTCGTAGAGCGCTATCTCACTTCCTTCCCAAGTTTACAACCCCTGTTTTTTTCCGTTGTGTAGGTTTTCGATTTTTTCACCCTTGTCGAGTCGCCTTTCTTTACTTTCTCGGATTCCGGTGAGAGTTCTTCCCTGTACTTTGTAGTAGTAGCTCCCCACTTTCTCTTCTTTCCGATAGTTTATCGTTTATTTTTCCATAGGATAACCCCTTTCCCCCATTTAAATAGGGATTTACCAGCCCTGAGCCTTCGGTATGACCACCGCTGCGTTCGTCGGGTGTCCCTCCCTCCTTTTACGAATCCTCAGTTGTGCTTTTTGAGCGTTATATGATTCCTCGTCGGTAGGTTACTTCTCCTTAGCAGTTATGTCTCTCTTTGAGCGATTTCTTTTTTCCAGTTTTTAGCCCCCACTTCAAGAAGATCGTGCCGGGTCTCATTTTTCCTTTCGACTGACCGTTTCCTATATAGTTGTTCCTTTGTTTTTCCTGGACTTATAAGTACTGCCAGCGACACTACCATTGTCCTAGAAGCTCAACACCGCCCCCCCTTTTCCGCCCCCTCTCGGTGGTAATTATTTTCTTTATACCGTCTTGCCTTTTTTCGGGCCTTTGTATTTCTTCTCAGCAGCCCCCCTCCTACTTTTGGGGACACAACACACACATGGGATCCTCTTTTTATTTGAGTTTTTTGGTTCGCCCTCTTGCGCACCCGCATTGCTCCGCCCTCTTGCTGCCTCTGACCAATACACCCTGGGGTTCCGCTCTTTTTCATGCCTTTTTTACTGTGCAATTCGCTAAAACTCGCTGCTCCCCCCTCCATCGTTATGACCCAATTTGCGCCATTCCCGACGTTCAACCTCAAGAAATGCGACCGTTCAAAGTTCCCCTCTTGGACCTTGGATTTCAAGTTGTAAATTAGGGACAATTTCCGTCCCCTCATACCTTTTGGCCTTGTAGGGGGAATGCAGTCTGACATCCTTACCCCCCTTAGGCACATCCTCCCGTTTGGGGTCTGTGGATATTTTGAAGACCTAAGAAGCCCTTCGATGTTATCATCTTTGTACCGGATCTCCCTATTGGTGCTTACCTAGCCCAACTGCTTTCATGTCCCGTTTCGAGTGCGCTCAGTGCTTCCTGTCTTGATGTCTTCTACTCCCCCGCCCTATTTTCACACTTCGCCAGTCCTTGATTATGTTGCGGTTTCGGTTCTCTCAGGTGAGCGGTGCTGCAACCTGTTTGCTTCCCGCGCGCGCCTCTGCGCTGCTACGCCGCACAGTTTCTCTTTCTTGTTTTTTTTTTTGGCCGGACAACGGCGATGCCGACCACTATTCCCTAACTTAGTGTTTTCTTTTTTCCTCGAGGAGGACTGGTTCTTCCCATTCTCAGTATAAGACTTCCACCCTTGCTGCGTTCGCTCTTTGTGAGATTTTGGGTGGTTTTCCTCTTTTTCACTCGACGGAGTTATCACAGCCTTTGTGTCGTTTTAGTTCACGTTCTCGTTTTCATTTTCAAGCTGGGTGAGCCCAATCCTTCATGCTGGGCCCACTTTTAGTCACTGATTTTCTTCCTTTTTGGTGCAGAAAACCTCTGCTCAATCGTCTTTTTCCCCCCCTTTTTCTCGCCGATCTTTCGTACTACCTTTCTTTTTCGCACCCTCCCCTTTGCCCACAGGTGCGTCCCCTGGGGGGGTTGTTGGGTGGGACCTCAAGACTTCATTTCGTGTCGAGTTCTTACCCCCAAACCGTTTTTTTAAGTCCCTTTTTCGCCGACCACCTGTTCTCACCTCCCATCACCGGAACCCTGCCGAGCTCCTTTGATCTGTTTTCTTTTTTTTGTCCCGAAGCTGATGGGTGTCTGACATCACAGCACAATCGTGAGGGAGTCCATTCTCCCCGACATCGCCTCATTATGGCTGCGGTTAGTGTGTCCGGGGTGTTCGTCCACCCTTGAGGTGCTCTCTCCCTACCTGCAGTTAATTCTTTCCTAGTCGTCCTCTGAAGATTGATTCACCTTTCGTGCCATTTCCCTCCTCCGCGCGGGATGCTTGATTCCTCCCTTCTTTCACTACACGACCCCACCTATCTGTCTCGGCTACCAGAGGTCGTTGCCTGTTTACCTCCAGGGAAAATCCCAAACCCCCGCGGCACGAGTTCAATTCTAATCCCAGTTGGCGAAGGTTTACCCCCTTGTTTGTCTTTTTGGTACCTTCCGACTCTTCCCAGTCTTTCGTTTTCCGAACAAGACTTCTCATTAGAGTGGGCTTCCCCCCCTACTCTTACTTACCCGGGCCCTCACTTTTTCCTGCCCCGGTTGTTACTCCAACCGCATTTGCGCCTATCAGCCCTTCGATTCTTTCCTGGTGTGCGCTTGAACTGCACACCTTCCCCCGCTCAACCTCTGGTTCTCAGCGTTCTGCCCTGACAGGACAACCGCCTTTGGGTCAGTCATGAATAGGAAGACTTGTCGCAAGATCCCTCTTTTTTCAGTCCTAGTTTTTTCCTTTCGAGATCTCCTTGGCTCCTGTTCCTCAGCGTCGGTGTCCGCCACATTTGCCCAAGGCATTGCGCTTTGCTCATCGGGCTTTTTCGGCTGGTTTTTTGTTTTTTTCCCCCCGCCAGCAGAAGTTAACCGCCTCGTGTAGGAGGAGGCGCACACCAGTGAGGTCTAATAAATTCCATGTGTAGCCTATTAGATCGCGTCCCGTGGAACCATACATTCCGAGTCGAAATCCGCTGCCTCTGCGTCAGACGGGTCACGGAAACGTTAAGTAGACAGTTCGACCTCCTCCCGCCAAGCCTTTTGTAATAGCCCCCCCCTTTTTTATGTTTCGCTGTAGTTATTGAAGACCCCTTTTCGGTTTTTATTTTTGCCTAGTGTAGATTTTCCTTCCTCAGTCTCATGGTTGGAGTTTTTTGTTGGTAAGTGTTTTCAATTGTTTCCACATCAGAATAGGTTTTGAAATGCCGTTTGGTACTGAACGATGTATCATCAAGCTTGGTTTACTTCCGTTTTTAAGAGAAGTTCCTGTACCTTTCGTAGCGGCCCATCCGCGTTTTGAAAACCTAAGCCCGAACCCCACCAACCGCTCTCTCCCCCTAATGGTCCTCCTATTTTGTCTTGTCTTGCTCTTATAGATCTTGGCGGTGTCTGTCCACTTCACTCGATCACCTCCTCCCGAGTTCCAGAATCCTCAAGCTTTGCAATTCGGTTTGGTGTATTTTGATCTAGTGAGCAGTTTTTTTTCGAAGTATTAACTTTGGTCTTTTGTACGTACTCCATGATGCAAGTCGACGGTTGCTCTATTGGTATGTCGCGCCGTTCCTGTTTGAGTCATGCCGATGCGACCCCCTTGCCAACCATCCCGTTCAGCGATGAGTGCGCACCCCCTTTGTCTGCCCACCCTCATTCAAATGGCCCCCGACCCTCCGTGGCGAAGTTTCACACCAGCCCTCTTTGATAGATGGCTCCACTGCTTTTCCACGCATCCCTGTATTAAAATCCCCTTTTCTCCGGTCCTCTTCTCTACAGGTACGCTTCTTCTTACCCTGTTCCGCCCCCTCTTTCGTTCCAACCAGCCCCCTCCCCTCTCGTGTGGTACTCGTAGTACTTTATTGCCTGGTTAGGCTTCCCCACTTTTCATCTCCTTTTTCAACCGCTGGCCTTCGTGTCCTCATTTTTACATCCCCCCCCCCCCTTTATCTACCACTGCACTCCGCGTATCCACTTGGCTAGCAGCTTTTCTTATCTTCTTCGTAGCTTGAGTCCTTTTTCCTCACCACAACGTCAGCTCCACTGGACCCCTCCAGGTGGTCATCTACCCCCATTTTAGGCCTGTGTGCCAAAAAAAGCGTTTTTTTCCCTTTTTTCTACTCCGTGATGGGCGTTTGACCTTTAGCACGCTGCTACTACGAAGCCATGACTCGGCGTGATTTTTTGCCCTGGCACTGACTTTAGTTACAGAATGTTTTGCCGACTCGATGTGACAGCCATTTTTCGCCCGGGTTAGTTCAACTCTCCCTCTGAACAATTTTTATGTTTGCCGCAGGACTTTTTTCCCGAGTCTCCCCCCTGGTGGAGTCAGCCCCACGTACGACATTTCAAACAATTTGAGAGACTTTGTATTGCGAAGGGAAGACCTTCTACATTACGCCCTATTTTGATGTAAGAAAGTCGTTTCGTTTGTCCCCATTTTTCGATTAGGAATTTTGCGCACCGGTCCGTGCCTGCTTTCTTTTTCTGCCGAGGTATTCTCGAAACGTTCGCCCCTCCTTCTTTTGACCGAGTTCTTCCCCCTTTATCTTTCCGTTCCCCTTACCTCCAGCTCCATAGTGTCCACATTCTTTTGCAAATAGATGCCCCTCCTTTCTCCCCGTCCTGCTTCCGATTTTTAAGCATTTTTTGTTTTTGCCACAGTACGTCTCCCCGTTTGTTTCGGAGGTTGATACAACATTCCTCCTCTTTCCCCCTCTCCTCAAGCTTTGCCGTACCGATCCCCCCCCCGCTGGCCTCGTGACCCCCTTTCCTTTTGTTTTTCTCTTTTTTTTTTCGTGGTCTCACCAATTTGATCGCGAGTGTTTTCTTACTGCGTTCTCTGGCGCGGGACTGACCCGTGTTTTTTTCTGCCCCTTCCCCAACATCTTTCTCCGTGATTCGCGGTCTATGTTATCTCCAGTACCTTCTTTCGGCCCCCAGAAATCCTGTCATTCTTTCCCACCACGCGATCCCCTTTTTCCCATGTCCCCTTCCTTTCTTGACTTTTATATTTTTGTCCCCCTCTCTTCATATCATTGGAAGAATACTCTTTGTGTTTCTTTGAGGCGATGACCCCCTAAGACTTCCTGTATTTTTTAAGACTTGCTTGTTCTTTTTCCCCCAAGTATCCTCTCTAATTTCTTTATGACATGCCGCGGATGCTCTGAGAACTGCTAAAACGAACTTGTCCCTCAGAAGTTTTAATGCTACGACCAGACTGGTCGGATTTGATTAAGAGTCACTTTTAAGGTCAACTTTACGCATTACGCCCGCTACTTCCCATTTTTTCTGAGGACGTCTCCAACACCGAAAACTCTCTTCCTAACCATATTGTAAGTGAAGTAAAGAGCTTTCCTTTCATCGGCTCTCTCTAGGTTTTTTCCCTGAATGAATCCCCCCGGATGGATAATTGTGTTCTACAACCACACCTCGATAGAGGATAGTCAAAATGGCCTCATGGTCCTTCCACTTTTTTCCACTCCCGTGTTTTTTCGGTAATTTCTCGACCCCCTCCCCCAACGGGGGCATCTCTCGTTGCAAGCTCATGTCTGGCCTCCACGCCTCCTCTTACACGTCGGCCCTCTTTGGCAATTTTCCGTCCTCACGTCGGCCCCTTCCCACCTACAGCGGGCGACCCCCCCTCCGTTTCTGTGGATTGCCCTTTCTCCCGCTGGGAAGACTCTTCTTTTGGTGGCTGTCTTGACGTCTTCTTCCGGAAGTCCGAACCCCCGCTCCACCTTCAAATGCGGATTTCGCTTGTCTTTTCTTTGAAGGACTCCGACTCCCCCTGGCTTCAGTTTCTGTTTTCCGGGTTCCACCTATGCGTTCCTGAGCCAACTGCGGGGTCTTTTCTTTCGAGGCGCGCAGTTCTTCTTTCACTTACTTCCAAATACCCGTCGGTTTCTTTTTCCCATTCGCAGCCCGTTAGCGTTTTACCTCCCTGTTGCGGTTTGATCACCACTGGAGAGGGGTGTTTTTGAACTGGTTGATGCCGGCCTTCTTCTTGGCCACGTTGATACACTACAGCTTCTTTCTTCTTATTGAACCAGGGGACCCTCCCGCCCCTCCCACTCTTTTTTTTGGATCTTCGAATGATGGACCTTTCCTGCAATTGATCAGTACTCCCTTTCAGGTTTTCCTCTCTGTTGTAGAAGTCCTCTTGTGTCCTTTCCTCATTTGCACTTGTGTCCCCCTCTCTTTGCCGTTTTTTTCTTTGTTATACCGGGAGAGTCTTCTCTGCTGGGAGAAATTCTCTCACCCTGTCTTTTTCCCATTGGTCGGCATAATACTCTCTTGAGTTTTTTTTAAACCTCTTTCATTCTCTCTTTGCTGTGTTCTTTGCCTTCCTCCAGGGCCGCACTTCAGCGACCCCCCCTTTCGCAGTCCCCGGCGAATTTTCTCCTCTTACTTTCTGAGTACGGACCCCCGTTTTTTTTCCAATTCTACTCACCTTTTCCCCTTTTTTCCATCAAACATTGCCCCCCCCTTTTATGGCGGATTCGGGACTCGTTCTACTCTTCTCTTCTTTAAGTGGGCAAAACGAAAATATTCGCTGATTCTAGTTTATCACATGCAGTTCTTTGTTCTTAATTGTTATTGCTGTCGTTTTGTGATCACTGCGGTAAACCCCGCGATGGGCCCGCGCCGACCTGTACCTCCTTCTTTTTTCCGCCCTGTAGTAGCGCTCTTTGGGCTTCATACCTTTTTCCCAGGATTCAACCGAATGCTGCGTTTTTTTTTGATTTTTGATGACACCTCTTTCTCCCACGGCCACCCCCCTACTTCGCTTGCAGGATAAACTAGGTCCCCGTTTTCCCCCCTTTCTGGCAATAAAAACCGCCCTGCAATAAAGCTCACATTTCGCTTTTTTCCTCAGGTTGACATAACTGTTCGGGGTGTTTTTTTGACCGTAGACGTCAGACTTTTTTCTGCGTCCGGCCGATGTAAAGTTCCCTCGTTTTTTTCGCTCCCCCTCCTTTTTTACAATGCCGGACAATCTTTTTTTCTTCCCGCTTGGCTTATCTGACAGGCTTTGGAGTTTCAATCGTTCTTTGCTTTCCTGCACAACGACCAATGAACTTCTCTTTTGTCCTTGCGCTCCCTTACGGCACCCCCAGCCTGGCTTTCTCTTGAATGAATCTTTTGGTTTCTCCTCTTCTCTTGGACTCTTCCCTTTTTTTTTTGCTTTGTCGTTTCGATATTGGCGCCACGTGATTTTGGTGGCGACACAGGCTGGTTGCTTCCTCTTCTTGCGAGAGTTCGGTTTCTTTGGGTCTTACAGACGCCAGCTCCCTTTCCCTTCTACTGGTGGAGATTCGCCCACTTGCGCGGATTACCCTTTTTCTGGTTCGATTGAGCCTCCTGGGTACCCCTTTCCTTCTACACACAAGAGTAAAAGCCAGATGGCGTCGAGGCCGAAACCTCCTGACCGTCTCCGAGACCAAGAAACAGGGGTCGGGGAAACCTTCCCCTTTTATCTCTTGGTATTGCACGCTGTTTAGTGTTGATTTTTTTCCTTGTCTCCGGCGTTTGAAACCCAAACCACCCCAACACCCACTTGGGGGCGCCTTTGGGGGGTGGCGTTGGGGGCGGTGTTTTATCCTTCTTTTCTCGATCGGTGTGGTGGACCGTGTTCTTCCTATCCTAGGTTCTTTTCATTCCCCTCTTGAATCATCTCGCTCTCTTTTGTTCAATTTTCATGATTGGTTAGGATGAGTTGTTGACCCGATTCTCACCGACCGGACCCCCCAAGTAAGCCATCTGGGGTTTCGGGTAGGGCTCGACTTATCCTTTGTGGTTCCCCTTCCCGTCAGATTCGGAACGTTCGAATCAGCATCGTTTTCCCCTGTTTCGGTGATGTCTATATTTCTCACCCCTTGTTTTCTGCTTCTCCTTTTTGATTGTTGTTTCTCAGACAGATCTGCTGCCGCCTTGTGCTGCCTGTAGTTTCCTTCCCAAGTGCTGCCTGGTAGTGTCCGAACCTAGTGGGCGTCGTCGATGAGCGCGGTCTCCCCTTTCGTTTAGTAGGAAGAAAGAGAGTTGTCCGTGACCCTGATGGTGCGCTTCTCCCCAAGTTTTCTGCGCTTTTAATCAGTTTAGAGCTTTCTCTTTTCTTTTTTCTTCGAGTGCCCTATAGTCAGGACGTCACTTTGTATTGCTCGGACCACAGATCGACCTCCCCTTTTTTGGTCCGCGTTCGTTTCTTCTTCTTGTACTGATTTTCTTAGTCACAGATTCTCCCCCCCTAGTGATTAAGGATCCTTCTTTCGTCCTAGACTACGGTGTCATCGGCCGCTTCCTCTCTTTCCACGTAGGCGTAGAAGTTCCTTCTTCGTTTTCCTTCCTTTTTCCCCCTTTTCTCCCATTACCACGACCCAGCCCTTTTTTTCCTTACCCTCCCCCCTGCTCCTTTTTGCCACCTCCTTTAGGTTAGTGGTAGCGACAGTAATGTTGCCCTTCCGTAGAGCAAGATGCGATTCCCTCTTCCACCCTGTGCCCCTCATTTTGAGTGCCTCTATCCCCTAGTTTGCCTAGGCCGCCTCTTTACTCCATTTTCTTCTTTCTGCTTTCCCCAATAGCACGATGCCATCCCCAGGCGTCTGTTGCCGCAGGAATTGTCTTCTCAAATAGTGTCTTATTTCCCCCCCAATGGCCCAGTGAGCTCCTTTTTCGAATTTCCCTACCTGACCCCCTTCAACGGACACGGTGTGCCTTTTTCAGTTTTCCGCTGTCGTGGCAGGGGTACGACGTCGGTCTTTTCTCCAATGGCTCAGGAAGGTGATGTTCTTAGCCTCTCTCCTTGCCCTTCCCTTTGTGCTTGCGTCCGTTCTTCGTGACCGTCTTTTTTCTCTCTCCGCCCCCTCGTGCAATGTACTCGAGTGCCCCACCATTTTTTTTCCCACATCGATGAACCGGTCCCGCACCTCCATGTTTTTCTGCGGATACCTCCGGTGTGTTTGTCACAGATTTTTTCTTTTCTTGATCTGAGGCCCTCTTTTTTTTTTTACTTCTCCTCTTTGCCCTCCCGATCAACACTCTGTTGGGTCTCCGCCGGTTGCTTTTGCGGTCTCGACCCCCCTTTCCTTTCTGGTTTTGTCTTACTGAGAGGTTTATTGTTTTCCTTTCCCTTTCAGTTTGGACCCTAAAATCCTTTCTCCCCTCTTTGCAGTTTATCCATTCCGTTTTTACTGGTACAGAATCAGATCTTTTTTCTTTCTATAAAGCCCAGGAGCCGTCTCTCCCTCTTTTTTGCTGTAGTAGGTGGTCCCATTATTCCCCCCTTCCTCCCTAAGTTTTTTGTGAGATCTGATATTCTGGACCCCTCCTACTTCAAACTTCTGGATTTTTGCAGTTTTTAGTTTATGGATCGCCAGCCTCTCCTTCTTTGAACCCTTCCCAAAGGATTTTATCCACGCTTCCCGGGGTCAAAGGCTGAACTCGTGTGGAGTTCTCCCCTCCCCCCGTTTAGGCCGCAAGCACGCCCGTTTTTTCCCTAGACCATTGGGTCGAGCCGATCTCCCCCTCCCCCACTTTTTACCAAATGATGGTCTATCGGTTCCTTTCCAGGTCTTCTTTCTCCGCGCGCTAGAGGCGCCTTTCTTCGCGCCAAACCTCATGGCTACTGATTTTTTTCAGCCCACAACCCCGAGGATCCGATATGCCGCCCTTGAGTGCTTCGGAACCGGTCAGTTACTCTGCTTGCGACCAAAGACTTTGTCCCTGCCGAGTTTTTGGCTTCAACATGCTCGGACAAATCACTGTTGTGATCGTTCCGACTCTTTCTGCCCTCTCCCACGCTTCAAATGTGGAGACAAGTTCCGATACCCCTCGGCTCAATACCCTCTCTTTTCCATGTTTGTTTTACCTCCCCTGTAAAGCGTACCCCACCGTTCGGTTTCCGTTTGTGCAATTTCTTCCTCTGTTCAGCCGCAATTGTGCACGGTCTGGCTGCTGACTTCCCAACTCTCTTCTCGCCTAAACAATTCATGCTGTAACCCGTTAAGCGGAGTCTCCCCCACCCCGCCCCCACCTGGATCCCTCTCTTTCCCCCCCCGGCAATACTATGTGCTCATTCTGAAAAAAATGCGGGCAGGCTTTCTCTTTTCATCCTTTCCCTGAAGTGAGAGACCCTCTTTCCCTGTCTCTTCCACAGAAATCGCGGCTGCGTGCACACGTCTACTTTTCAGTGACTTCACTTGGCTCTTTTTGTTTCTTCCCCTGTTGTCGGGGTTAGTTCTTTAACTGGTGTCACTTCTTCCTCCGAACTAATCCTTTTTTCTCTTTCGGGCTGCTATGCCCTTTGTTTGCACAAGTTCTCCCCTCCTGATGCGGACGGTTGATCTTAGAATATGATGTCCCTTTGAATGAAATTTTTCATCTTCTTCCTTGTTCCCAGGGATGGAGTTCGAATTGTTCTTTGTCGTCCGGTGCATTCTTTCCTCCCCTTTGCACCTTCGATTTATTTTTTAACGGGAGCGTTGTCTAATTGATGGGTGAGCCCTATATCAACTTCTTTCCTTTTCGTTCGGAATTAATACGTCTTCTGTTGCTGTTTCTCCCGCTCTTTCCCTCCTCAGTGGATTTGCGATCGGCAGCTCCTAACCTTCCTCTTTCCACCACCCTTCTCGGCCGTCTCCTGCAGCCCGACTCATTTCGGCTCCTCCCCCCCACGGGAAGAATTCGTCTCACCTTTTTTCTCTTTCCACTCACCCTTAACCTTGCCCGCTTCTTCTGCCCCTCTTTGCCTCTTAGTGTGCAACCCGCCACTCTGTCGGGGTCCACGACGCCCCCTTCCCTTTTTTTTATGGGAAGGTTAGTTGCTTAGTTACTTAATTTGTCAAAATGGTTCTGCTCCGTCCTCATTTCCCTTTTCCCCTTTTTGTTCGCTCTTGGATTCACCATGTTTCTTTCCTTTCAAGCATATGGCTGTCTTAACCCGATTCTTTTCCCCCCCGGCCCACCCCCTTCCTGATAACGAGTCTTCTCCGCTCCCCGCAGGTACAAGACACCCCCTGCGGGCAAGAACGCTTCCCCCTCTTTTTTATGGGGAAAATAAACTGTTCTTTTTCTTTTTCGACCTCCGGACTGACGTTGGACGCCTTTCAGTTCGCTTTTTTAGTCTATATCCGTTTCTTCCCTCCGCGCCTTCTTCCATGAAAAAGAAGGTAAGCCTTTTCCCTTACGGTTTTTCCGACGAACCCAGGAGCGGTTAACCTCGCTTCTTGCGCTGTTCCTGCACCGACAAGCCGCTTTTTCCCGCGATGTCAACGCTTTCTCCCTGCTTAGCATGTTTAGGACCCCTTTTACTGGTGTGCCATATATCTCTCTCTTTCCCCATTCCGTTGGTCTGCTCTTTTTTGTGCCCTTTAAGCTGTCCACGTTTCGACCACCAGGCTGGTTGAACGTTTGCGCCCGCTTTCCCCTGGCGAGTGCAGGCTTGTAGTGTGCAGTTACTTCTCTTTTTCTTATCGACTGTAGGATCTTCCGTGAGTTTTTTTTCTTGTTCTCTATGAGTTTTTCAGACTTCAGATTTACTCCAAGCCTTATCCTTCTTCTCTCCCCCAAATTCTGTACCTTCACGGTCGCACGCAGACTTCCCTTTGAGGGTCCACTCGCCCAGCTATTTCTTCTTTTTTTTTCGCGGCGGGTTTTTTTTTTTTTTCTTTCCTGTTAATTTTGCGCGGCGCCGCTCGGTTCCCCCTCTTTCGTGCTGGTTTTGTTTTCCTGGTAGTTACCCATTCGTTTCACATTCAGCATATTCGGTTTTGAAGCCGTTTCCCTCCTTTCTTATGTGAATCAGCATTCCGCTCCTAAGCTAATTAATATTTCGTGCTCGTTTGCAACAGAACTCCCACCCCTCCTCCTAACAAGTCCTGCCATAATCCTCGTGGTCTAGGACGTAGGTAATACCCTCTCCGATATTGGAGGGTAGGTTCCAATGACCCCTTACAACGAGACCCTCACTCTTTTCATCGTGGCCCCTTGTTCCTTGATGTGGAGTGTTATGCCAGTTTCATTTGTCTCCTGGGTGGGATGTGGTCTCTCACTGTCATGTAGTGATTACAGTTCTTCCGTTCTTTTTTTATTTTATTTGCGTGGGTACCGTCTAGTTTCTCACCACCTCCTTGGCGATTTTTTTTCGCCAAGAAGAATTCGTAGGATGGTCTTTCTTGGCGGAAGTGGCCAGCATGTTGATTATTTCCCACGTTTTTTTCTGCGTGTAAGTTTTGGTGTCTCCATCCTCTTCCTCTTTTTGATCACGCAGTAGTTATAGTCCTGGTCTCCCTCTTTTTTTTGCCAAACCATCTTAAATAGCCTGGGTTTGATTTTAGGAACAGGTACCATAAGCTACCTCCTTTCCCCTCTCAGTCGAGCTTTATTTTAGAATCTCCCTTCCCCTGGTGTCTCTTTACGACTTTCGGAGTTCTGCCTTTCCTTCTTCCCTTTTTTTTCGTACTTGTCAACAGTGCAGCAAAGATACCAGTGAGCGCACTGGACCTCCCTTTTCCCTCCCCGTCTGAGAAGTGTTAACCCCCACTTCCTCTTTTTATCACGATCATGCATGACAAGTCTAGAACGGCTCAGCCCCCCTCCACGTCCGTTTCCCGCTGCGTTGTCCTATGCAGGCCGTATGGTCCCCCCCCCCCCTTTCGTTTCCTGATTACTCCCCCCAAGGTTGATGCGGGTTTCCTTCTCCCCCCTTTCCCCTGACAATAACATTTGGATGTTGCTCTTCTCGTCTTTCAACTCTGCTCCATGGCCGGTACACCGAGAGTCGCCTTGCTATTGCCCTCCTTTAATACCTTGCCATCAACTCCCGAAAGGTGTGAACGTGGTCCCTCTCTCCTTTCCTTTCCTGGAATGTGATCCCCCCTTCCGTTTGCTGCTCGGTTGCTTGATTTTTATTATTCGGAATCATGTGATGACGCATTTCTCGATGACAAATTGTATTGGTCGTTATCCATTGCCTACAGTGAAATTTAGTTGTGAACCATTTTTTTGCGCACATCGCTAACCCTGGTACCCCTAACGTCATCGCTATCCCAGCCGGTTTTTTTCTCCCCATTCCCACCCTCAATCTGGTTCTTTGAGGATATGATAAAAACAGGACTCTTCCGCCTTTTCTATCACCGACTCTTTATCCTTTCAACCACTAGTTTGGCTTGTTGCGGTTGAGGGTCCTCTTTTCTATGTAGCTGGGTATGCGGGCAGGTGAGGACGAACTCCGGGACCGGGCTCTTCTTCCCTCCAACGTCGTAGAAGCTTCCGTTGTCTTCCTTGGTAGTGTTTCCCATCTTTCTTCTGCGATCCTGCGCTGTCGCCTGACCATTTTGGTCGCGGTGTCATCATATTTTTACTACAAATAAGTTTTTGTTTTTGTCATTGAGAGAGGCTCTGACCTTGGACTCGGCCCCCCGGGATTTCATGACAGGACGGCTCACTGGTGGTCGGCCCGAGGTTTTTGACCTCTTCTTGCCCTGCCCACCGCAGTCCCAATAGCGGCCGGTTTTCTGGGTAAGGGATACGACGAGACACTGTTCTTTTCCCTCCGTCCGGAATTTGATGCTTCTCCGCCATTGGGTCTAGCCTCGACAACCAACCGTTATACTCCACTCTGGGTGCTCTTGCGTCACTCTCCCCGGTTAGCTCGCGCGCTAGAGGAGGTCTTTTGATAAGAGACTACAGCTCACACAGCCTTCCCCTTTTCTCAAACAAATTTTTTGATCCGCCGATCACGTCCCTTCTCTGGACGTTTTCAGTCTTACTGGTGCGACACCTTTGTCGAGAAGGTTCGCTGGTCATTCCCCTCTCCTCAAAAAAAGGGGGCTCGTCCGCCATTTTCTTTGCCCAGCTGATGCTGGCCGGACCCGTCTTTACTCTAACACTCGGCTCCAATCATAGGCCGCTTTCCTCCTGACCACATTAAGACGTGACCTTAACCAGCGTGGTCTCCCCCGTTCACGTGGTTTGTCTTCAATGTCGTCCTCTGGACTCTATCCAATCGCTCAACTTGCGGCCTTTGGTTTCCTTCACCCTGAGTTAGAAGAATTTACACTCTCTTTGGCAACCGACTTCAAGGGATTGGCATCGTGTCTATTCCTTCCTCCAAGCTCAGTCCTCTTTCTGTAATCTCTGGCCCGGCCTTTCCCTGAGTTTGATTCCACAATGCTCTGCATTCGTCTTATCTTTAGAGCGTCGTGGAAATGACGTTCGGCTACCCCCCACCTCTTGTATGTGGTTTCCCAACTTACTACCGACTTATGACCCCATGGAGTGGTCCGTGCGTGAGTCTTCTGCCCTGGTTGATTTCCTCCTACCCCAGTTTCTACCTCTCAGTTTTTCCTCTAGTTTTTTGCTTTCACGGTTCTATTCCTCCATCTCCATAAAGGTGCCGGTTGTTTGCTCCTTGAGCTTGATGGTCACTTGGTCCCCCATTCAAGTTACTCTCTCAACAAAGGGCTTAGTTCGATATGTTGTTCTCCTTGTTGCTAACCCCAGGGACGATTAGGGACCAATTTCCCGTTTATTCCTGGCCTGTTCCGTTTATAACGGTTTCATTTGTATACATCTGGTGAGACATATCGCCCCCTTTCCTCTTAGTTTTAGGCAAGCCCGAGTGTGCCGCTCTCCTTCCTCTGGGCTTTCTCCGATCCCTTCCCCTTATCAGCGACACAACCGGCTCTGGCCCCGGCGGCAGCAAGAATTCATTTCGGAGTCGCCTTTTTTTTCTCGTCCTGATGAAACCCCTTACTCTCCCACTCTTTCCAACGACTGCGGATTCGTTTTCTTCTTTCGGATTGTGTAAGTCCCCCCCTTGCAAATTATCGATGCTCGGCTCCTCCTCTCCGGCACCGCGGTACGGTACTTGGTTATTCTGTCGGGCTTTGTCTTTACTTTGTCAAACAAAGATGGTCCTAATGTCTCCGTATTCTATTCTTCTCTCCATCTTGGAACCCAATGTCTTGTGACCCCGTGCTTCCCCACTATATGATCTTTTTGTTTGAAACAGGACTTACTACCCTCTTCTCTCCTCCCCTCGGACACCGATCGGTCTACCCTTCACAGCAAACCCCGCGCGCAAGACTCCCCCTCTATTACCAGTTGGATTTCAGGTGGACCTCAAAGTCGTGGTTTTTCGCCGTTGTCGACCCGTCGCATTTCAGACGTTTCTTGGCGACGCCAGATGCTTTTTTTCTTTCTCCGAAGGTCTTCACGGCCGCCCGTTAATAGTTTTTTCCTTACGTCAAGTCCGCGACCGACATTTGCGGTGTTCACTTCTTGCTGAGCTGGGTGCAAAAAGAAAATCGACCTTCGCGATTCCCTTTTTTTCCTTTTTCGCACTTTGTGGCAACCCAGCTTTTCGTCCACCTCTGCTGACTGACGGTGGCTCAAGATATCTCTTTCCTCTACTCCTGTTTGTGGGAAAGAGATATTCTGGCGTCCCCTGCCTTTTTCCCTCCCTTCGGGTTTTCATGCGCCGCGTTCCGACCGGCCTTTGGCTTGTCGTTTTGTTAAAGCTTCAATTTTTTTCCCCTCCCTGCTCTCTGTTCAACTGCGGTGGAATCCTTACATGCTTTTCTGTAGCGAGCGGTGTGCTACTTCCCTAGATAGACTCCCATGCGAAACCCTTTTTTTTTCTCTTCCCTCCCCTTGGTAACGTAGACGGTCGCCCGAAGCCGTTTAGGGCCCCCTTCTCCCTCTCTCTTCCTCGTTGCCGGCGGTTTTCTTGGTGTGACTCGGCGACCGCCTTTTGATCCCTTTTGCTATCGGGTTTTTTTTTTGGGGTGGTGTCTTCTTTGTCTGTTTGGACGTGGGAGTCACTTTCAGCAGCATATCGTTAAGGCCGTTTGTCACCCCACGATTTTCTTTCCTCCCCGCTTCGCGCGACTCTTTTGGCAGATAATGACCGTGTCACCTTTGCGGTCCCTCTGTTTTGAAACGAGTACGAGCCACCCTCCCCCCCATGGTACCATAATGTCCTGATCGTGCCGTTTTTTGCGATATTGGATGGTCTTTTTTTTTCCCCTCATCCTCCCCGAGAGTCCCTAATCCTCCCGAAAGGGATTCAGGTTTGATGTGTAGATGTTACCCTTCCCTTTTAGGCGAAGCAAAGGGTTTTTCTTTTTTCCCCGAAATGGGCGTTCTGCCCAGTTCTTTCCTCTCTTGTGTAGTGGCTTTACTTGTCTTTCCTGCCGATCGTTTTTCTGCCCACGACGGGAGTCGTATTTTTTCAGAACATACCGCCCTATTTGTTTCCTCCCTTCTTTTCTAATTGAAAAGCATGGTGAGATAGGCTCACCTCTGATTGTCTCCTGATTATAAACATCCATCTCTCCCCTTTCTTTTTCTCTCCGTTCGAGTTCTAGTAGTTAAGACCAGCGTCTTTCTCGTTCAACCCCATCGTGTTTTTCGACGCCATCTTTCGAAGTGTACTCTTACTGCAGTCAGGACCCGGTTTCCTTCCTCCTCCTCTAAGCCGCAGCGCCGTTTTTTTTTGTTTTCCATCGCCTCTTCTCCGCGGGACCCTCGTCTCAAAACTTCGGAGTATTTGAGGATTCCGGAGTCGTAGGAACGTTTCCACCATTTGCAGCCTTTTCCCGTGAGCGCACTTGGAACCCCTTATTCACCGTATACCCGTCGCGGACGGTTTTTCCCCAGGCTACGTGGCGTTGGTAGCGACCGTCATTGCGCACCTAGTCTTTAGCTAGACACTCCTCTTTTTCATTTTTCATCTCAAGCTATGTTTTCCCGCCGGTGTCGTGACCTGTACATCCACTTTGTGCTTGCGGGCACTTCACAAATAGCTTCCAAGTCACATTGCGATGTTGCCGCAGGATTTTTCTTTTTTTTCATCGGTGAAGTCCAGACACTCCTCCGGCAATCATTTTATCTGCCTTGATATCCTAAGTGCCTCTTCCCGGACCGAACAGGTGGGAAGGTTTTTAAGCATGATGTCGGTGCAGCTCGCTTTTTTCCTCCAATGGGTCGAGGCCGTTGCATGGTGTAGCTTTTTTTTTCACGTGTCGCCAGCTGCGCTTGCTCTTCCTCTTCTACCTGTCTTCTTTTCTTCTAACTTGCGCCAGCGACATTCTGCGTGCACACCTTTTTAGTTTGCCCCTCGGTCAACGACGCCCGAATTGTTAGGGCTTTTTTTTTCTCCCAGAGTAGCCATCTTTCGTCTGAGTTTTTTTTCGGGACTAATACTCTTTTTCTTCCTCCGATTACGCTTTTCCGCTCCCAGATGTTGGCGTATCCGCCGTGTTTTTCTTTTTTCTGTCGCCCAATGGTAGATTGTTAGAGGGAGTCCCGTTTTTTCTGTCTCTTCGCCCTCGGACCGGGTCTTGTGTTTCCCGCTTAGCGATAATTTTTTTTTTTTCTTCTTGCAGCAGGCGCCGGTCTTTTTAAATCTCTATGCTGTTGATCCTCCGGCGCTGTCTCATTCCATAGGTTGACGTCGTCTCTTTCAT
>Ga0179591_1286139_pt1 | contig 21334 bp, 22 predicted proteins | sample CZOMad2_1_08_16f_FD_182891 | JGI IMG/M metagenome (GOLD analysis project Ga0179591, IMG submission 182891) | Vadose zone soil fungal communities from Angelo Coast Range Reserve, California, USA - CZOMad2_1_08_16fungal (PacBio error correction) | ecosystem: Environmental > Terrestrial > Soil >... | reverse complement strand
GATCTGATGGCGTTTCCTTTACCACTTCCTCTATCGCCTCGGCGCGGCTTGGGTATTTTCTTAAGGTTTCTCTCGCGTTGTGGAGCACAGCGAACTTTCCTCCGTTGAAATTCGTTTTAAAACTCCCCCTCCCCCCCCCTTCCTTTATTGTCATCGGTTAGTTATCACCTTCGTGACTCCCCTGATATAGGGAGGATTTTGTGGTCGCGGATTTTTTTTTTTCACGCCGACAAGATTCGCCTGGATTCTTTCAGGCCTTGTTGTTGAATCCTCTCTCCGTTCGGGACATACACGCTCTTTTTCGGGATCTTCGGCTTCATCCATCGTTCGTCGTCGGGCCCCCTTATAGAGTTCGATTCTCGTGAGTTTGCAGGCTCTTCACCCAGTTTTGTAATGAGTTCTTCCTCTCCCCCTTTTGCAGGAAGACTGCCCCCTGCCCCGTGCCTAGGACGGCCTGACTCGGTAAGACTGCGGATGCCACAATAGCCCTAGTTTCCTATTCGCGCCCCGAGCAACTTGTCTGTTTCGCCGGCATTGGTCTTTTCCTTGACTTCTCCGGTCGTCGATTCTATTGTCCCAAAAAATGATCTGTCCGAGAGCGTTCGAGTCGACCGGGAGCTTTCTCACCTCCCTTCGCTTTGCCGCCCCTGCCCCCTCTCCAGTCTGTGTTTTTCTCAACTTCAACTTCATTGGGCTTCTTTTTCTTTTGTCACTTAACGTTCAACATCCCCCTGCGGGACTCCCTCGATGATACCCTTTTCAAGTTCTTAAGAGTTTCTTTTTTGCCTCTAGCTCTTTCCCTCTTTTGCCCGCGAAGAAGGTAATTTTTTAATGTTTCCATTCCTGATTGATCCTTTCTCTTTTGAGCACATCTACGTTCACCCCTGCTTGGCGCTCCCCCTCCCCGACTCGATCGCTCCCTTGTCGTCGGTCTTTTTTATTCTTGAGAAGGAACCATTTCGTTTCCCTTTTATCCCCTCTCTTCCTTTTCATAAGGTATTTTCCGTGAGGCGCGTCCCGAGTTTTTTAGCCCTACTTCCCCATTTTTCTTATAACCCCTTCCTTTTCCGTTCTATCTCGTCGAGTCCCTTCCCCCAAACCTCCCTCTTATGACATAGGAGTTCTGGCCTCTCCTCCACGCCCTCCTTCTCGTCATACGGTGGCTCGTCCCACCTCCCATAGGAGTTAATCGACTTCCCCCCCATGGTTCTCCTCTGCTCATTTTCAAATTCCATTAGAATCAATCCCTTAAGATCGACGGCGAACTGTTTGAGGTTTTTATTCCTTCCTCAATCATAAACATATCACCGCCGGATCAAGATCCGACGTTTCATATGAGCCTCTTCTAGCCGGATGTGTGAGAGTTCTTTCCTTTAAGAAACCGAATTTCATTCTTCTCCACTTCAGGTTTTCAATTGCGTTTCCCCTGTCAGTCCCTTTGCCTTTTCACTTTTCTGAGTTCCCCTGTTACCCCTCTTCTTAGTATTCCGCCTTGTCTTCTAACTGATATTGCCGCGACCATGCTTTCCCTCATACTCTCGGGGCTGTAGATTCGTCTTCCCCCTTATTGAGGATTAACCCAAGTTTTTTCTCCTATCAGTGCCGTACTTCTCTCGGTTAATCATCCCGACTTTAGGTTGGGTACCCTGAGTGGCGGCCAAGTTGTCGTTCATCCCCCTCGGAAGTTAGGCAAAGTTTTCGTCCTCCTTCTCCCTTCCTGTTTAATTCCCTCTGATTTTTCCTTTAAGGCCCTCAGTTTATTGCTAGCAATTCTCAGGTAGGTCCTTTCCTTGCGGCGTGTCTTAAACCCTTGTATCCCCCTTCTCGTTCTATTTCCCCCCTCTCCCCCCTTAATTTCTCCCTAAGTCAGACTGGGAAGCTCGACGTCACCCTTCAGAGTGCGGACGGTTTTTTTCCACCAGGAAGGTGGTGCCGCCAGCTTTGGAATCCCTCTTCGCCTTTTTCCCTTCGAGATTGCTTGCACACCTCGAATTTTCTAACCATCCGGCGAAGAGGGTTGCTTCACCTGGTTTGTTTTCTGGGTTAGGTTAAAATTCAATTCCTACTTTCCACCCATCCCCCCTTCGTCCGCGGTCTTATGTGTTTTTTAAACTGTTTATTTTACATGTCTTCGCGCTTTATGAGTCGTTATCACATTTTGCAGTGTAGTAGCCTGGTCTGTTTTTGGACTGACAGTTGCTGTCTTTCTCCTCCCTATTTCCTTCGAGATGGGTGTGTGCGCGATTGGATTGCTTTAGTCGGTTTTTTTGCAGGTTCTCTCTTTCTCGTAACGCGGTAGGCTATATCTTCCCTTATATTCTCCCGTTTTGTTGTGCGATACTCGGTTGGGGGGAAAAGTGGGAGTCCTTTTTTTCTCTCCTCCTCTCCACTTTTGTCTTCCTCTTTGAGCACAGCTCAACCCCCCTTGAGACCCCCGGCTCCTTTTTCCATCTCGCCGCCCCCCCTTCTCCCCCCTCCGTTGCGCGTTACCCCGTAAAATAATTTCCCCCTTTGAGTCACTCCTAACACGGCCCCTCCGTTCTCTTTTATTTCCCTACGAAGTCCGCTTGTCCGTGAAAGGCCGCCCGTGATGAAGTTTAAATTTTTTTCTATTTTGATTTGGTTTTTTTTTTTTCCTTTTGCCCCTTCTCGGGTACCCTCCCTTCCCGGTCTAACGCACTTTCCCTCGCCCACGATTCTTTTCTAGATTCTCCCGGTGCAAGCCGCCTATCTCCCGGAACCCTTCCTTCCTTTCCTTCCCTCCCCGAGCACCACCTTTGATTTTTTTGCTTTTAGGTCTTCTCCCGGTGGAGAACCCCACCCTTTGTGGTAGATTGACTCGTGCGGCGTTCTCGTTCTCGAGTTGGAATGATTGTCCCTTTTGCTATGGTCCATCTCCTTTTCCCCGCGCTTTTTTTTTCTCGGAAATTTACTGTGTGACCCCCCGCCCGATGCTGTTTCCCTTTTTTTTGTTTTTTGAGATTTTCTCCTCTAGAAAACTTCACTATGCCTTTACATTTTCTCCGGTTCGGCTTTTTGCCCCCTCCGGGCGACTGAATGTCCTTCCTGAGCTTTAAGTTTTCTTCAGGTTTGACAGGCCACGCTCCCATCCCAATCTTTTTTTTTTCTCTTTTTTCAAAGAGCGGCCCTTTTCCGGAAAGTCCATCTGGCTTAAATTTGGAAGTTCATCCCATTTCGTTTCAGTGCTTTTCGCCTCTCCTTCCCCTCGATTACTGCTTCACCCTCGGTTTCCGACTTTGCTCAGGATACTGCAAACGCGCCGGGCCCCAAGACCCTTTTTGAACTTATTTACTCCCCCCTTTCGTTTAAAGGGGATGACCGCCAACAATGGAACCGTTTTTCTGTCCCCAGACAGACGTCTGTTATTAATGACATCAAGAACCAATCCGCTCTCTTGCTGTCATCGGGAAGGTGTCGGAATTTTCTTTGGAAGATTTTTGCTATTGCTTTCCTTCGCTCTCAACCAGGTCATTTTTTTTCTCCTTCGATGTCGGCTGTAGCTTTGTCAATATGATCCCCTGATCTTCTCTTACCACGCGGAATCCATCTTTTACCTCCCAAAGCTCCCTTCTCTATCCTTTTTCGTATTTGGACTCCCCCAGCCGATTTTCAATGTTGTTTTCTTCCTTTTTCTTCTCGGAATCGAGAGACCCCTACAGTTCTGGTCACCCCCGCTCTTGTTTGAGACGACTTCTTTTCCAGCCGGCTACGAGACTTCTGCAAGGGCCCTCTTTCTTCCCTGGGGCACGAACTTGGTTTGTCCTCTTCGTCCTCATCCCCCCCCTTAAGGACGCGAAGGAATTTTTCGTCAGGCGCTTCTGGCTTTGTTCGTGCAAGCGGTTTTTTGAACATTGATAATGCTCTTCTTTTAACCGGCGTTTTTTTTTTGCGTAGATCTATGGACGCTTTTCTTCGCTGGAACCTCTTTTCTCTCTTGACACGTCCCCGCCGCCTCTCTTCTGCCGAGGGCAAGTTTTTCTGACCGATGTTTGGTCGTCCTCTTAGCTTGGGCTGTTAATGCACTTCAATATCTTCCAGCCCCTTCGGGCTCTTTTCTTCCCCCCCCTCACTGCCTCCACTCTGCTGTCCCAAATGGTTTTTTTTAGTGCTCCCCCTTCCTGTCTGGAAGAGCTCTCTGCTCTTCCTTCCTGTTTGGCATGTTAGTAAACTTATCCTCCCCTTATCGTTCTATTTTTTTTTTGTGCATCGTTTGCGCCTCCCCTTCTGCCTTGATCCTTTCGCTAAAGATTCTAGTTTAGGAAGACCTGTAGATAGACCCCTCTTTGATTCAAAGACATCTCCTTCGTTCGTTAGGGGGCCTTGTTCTCGGCACTTTTGATGACTTCCTTTTTTCCCCCTTTGAGTCTTCCTCTTCCCTCCGCATTTTTTGCTGCACGCCTTAATCTTTCGCCCCGACTTTCCGAATTTTCGGGGTACGCTTGTTCATTAGAGTGTTCTTTCTCCACAGTGGATGTCCGCCTTTGCTTGCATAGTACATCGACCCCCCCCCCTTTTTTTTTGAACCCTTCCTTCCCCTTCAGAGCCCTGTCTTTAGGTTCTTTTCCACTTCGAGACTGCGGAATTCGTCAAGGCATTTCCTTTACCCTTTCCGACGAGGGACGCTGAATCTCATTTTTTTGGAGTCTTTTTTCCCTCGTGTGCAGCCTTCCGCTTTTTTCTCCTCTGCTCCCTCCGCTGCTCCCTCTTTTTTGAAGCCAGCGAGATTATATAGTGGATTTTTTTCTCTTCTCTGGAGGCCTCATTCTCTATCTCTTTTCCTCCCTTCCCGTTTTGAGCTCTCGGTTTTCGACTCCGGACCTTTTTTGCCGACAAGGCCGTATCGCCTGCTAGCTCTTTTCTTTTTCACCTCCTTATTCTCTTTTTTTCTTAGGTTCATCTCTGTCCCCCCCGGATCGTTTTCCAAAATTGCTTCACATGCGGTTTCCCTTGCGTCACGATTCCGGGACCTTTCTGAACTTCCCCTTTCCGTTTCTGCGTCCGGCCGTTGTTAAAATCCCATCATGCGTGATTGGGAAGTCCGTGAGTTGCCCCCCCCTTTTTTTTCCGTCTCTATATGGCTCTAAGAAAGTTCCCCCTCTTTCCACTCGTAGTTGCATACTTTATAATAAGCGTCTCTTCCTTCTTTCATTTAGGGACTCTATGCTCCTCTTTAGTTCCGACTGGATAGATAAGATTTCCTTGAAAGTTATCTTTTTCAGACCCGCTTTTTCCCCCCTCTCCGACTTAAAATCACCACGTCTCGGATCGGGCTTTTCCTCATGCCAGAGTTCTCCCCTGTCCGCCGTAATCACCTCTTTTACTCTTCTGCTTCTAAAACCTCGATTTCGAGCGGTTTCCCCTTGATGAACTCCGGTGATCAACGCCTCCTTTCTTGAGAATCCCTCTCCACCTTCCTTCGCGAGTGAGGAAGTAAGATCTGCTTGTCTCCCACCTCCATTTGCTCTCCCTGCGTCCAGTCGTTTGGGAATTGACTCAGTTTTGTGCCTGGATATTTCCGTTACTTCTGAAAAACCACAGCGCGCCTGAGGCATCCCTCGTTCTCATCCCCCAAGGAGAGGCTGTTTCATGTCAAGATTACAGTTATTTTGCCCGACCCCTTGATGCACTGTTCCATCCTGATCTTTTCGAGGACCTCTTTTTCCCGAGTATTCGCCTTTCTTCAAATTGCCTCGGGCCGCACCCTCCCCCCCAAATCTCCTCCTATCTCTTGTCTGTTTTCTGTAAGGTATTCTTCCTCCCCTCGTCCATTTCGTCCTTTGGTCTAATAGATTCCTTTAAGCGGTCGTGGATGGAGAGACCGATCGTCCTTCTCCCCTTTCCTGCGCCCCTGACTTTGAGGCTTTCCCCCCTCTCCTTCGTTGAGAGTCGCATAGGAACTTTCATCCCCCCAGCTATAGAAATAGGCTGTCTCCCTAGTATGGACTTCTTCTCAGGCATCGGTGGCGATCACTTTCTGCTATGCTCTCTGAGGTAGATGCTCTCCTCTTTTTCTGTGAACCGCCCTTCGCTCCCACTCCCAATTCGCATCGACGGCGACAACCCCTGACCTTTTTTTTCCTCTCTCAATACCCATAAAAATTCCACCGCGCTCACTTCCTGAAGTTTTCTTTTTTTCACGCCTAGATCCGGGTTTCGTTCTTTCTTTTCAGCCGACCTCCCTTCGTCGTTCCAGAGCTGTGCCATGTTGTTTGGCTTTTCTGACACTTGCTTTGGGCGCATTTTTCTCTCGTTTTATTATTATAGTCGCTTTTATGAAGAGGCCGGGCAGCTTTGACCTATTAGGTCCTGCTCCCTGAGCTGCTGAAGGGGAATCTTATGAGGTCCCTCCCTCCCCCTTTTCCTAGAAATTCTCTGGCACCCTTCCTGTTGCTTGAATTGTCCCGTACTTTGCTTTCTGATTGGAAAGAATCCTCCCTCCGTGAGTTTTAGGTGATTTTTCCTTCCTCCCGAGGCAGATAACGCGAGGGATTCTCCCCCCTCTTGCCCTGTTCGTAAATCCCTTGGTAAAGGTCGTCTATTTCTTGACCGCTTCTTAGATAGCTCGCGAGATTGAGGTCATACACGGGTTGTCTTCCCCTTTTGTCACCTCTGCCGAGTCCCCCGTGCCGCCTGATCATGGATTTTTTAATTCCTCTTCCTCTGTAAGAGCTCAGCGCCGGTCTTCCACCACTTTCTTTTCGGAAGTCCCCCTCGAGACGGTTTTTTACGATGCAATCGGTCTTTTGCATCGCCTTCCTGATCAACCCCCAGAATCTAGGCGCGAAGCTTTTTCTCTGTATTTTGTTGAGTGGTCTTCCCCTGTTTCAAACATTCCCGTCCTCACACCCATCTACCGACCCGGTAAGCGCGTGATCCCTTAGAATTTTTTTTTTTTTTCTCGAGGCGTTTTTTTTTCTAGTTCATTAACACGCTCTGTCTTGCCGTTTTAGCGGTTTTCACGATTGGAGGGAGTTTACGCGCCACTTGGCTCTTGGGGGGAGTGAGAGACTTTGCTTTTCGCATCAGGCGTACGGCCTTTTGATCTGTTTGTAGTATTGTTTAAATGGAGTCTGCGATCCCTTCCTTCTCCCCCTCCTCCCTCTTTTTCCCATAATATGTTTTTGCTAGATTTTGGAGATTGGAGCAATTCTTTCTTGTCTCAGCATGTTAAACTAAGGCTCCACAGATCCCCAGTCCGATTCTAGTTCAACCATATGACCGAACCCCCCCTCTCGCTTTGACACACAAATCTGTAGTACCCTCCGAAGAAACATCTGCAGTACCCCTTACCACGTTTACCCCCAGTGCGTTGGATCCTCTTTTAGAAAATAGTCCTCCCTCCCTCCTGTCCCCAGATGGGATACCCTTCCGATCCCTCCCGGATTTTGTTTTCTGGACGTTTTAATTCCACACGTAGCCTTCCAAAGAACACCTTTTAAAACCAGTTTCCCTCTTGCCAATTTTTGGCCCACTGACGGGCCCTCGCTCGTTCTTATATGGTTGCCCAACACCGGGCCGCTTTTTCGGCCGCCTTAGCCTTTTTGGAACTTAGGGATAGGTCACCCTCAACTGGTCGGAACTTGCTTGGCGTTCAGAGATTTCGGCAGGGCGAAACGCTTACGCCGCAGTCCTTCTTTTAGGTCCTCGCCGCGCTTCTCTTCTTCTCAGATTTGTTTTTTTTTTTTTAGCTAACCCTCTCCCCCCTTTTACCAAGTTCCGGCCTTCCTGCGTCCCCGACCTTCTTACTTCGACTGAAATCTCCAGAATAATGGCTTGGCATTCCCCGCCAGCCCTCTCAACCGTACCTTGCGATGCTACACCCCCCCTTTCCATCCACGTCACCTGCCCCCTTCCTCTCTCCCTTGCCACTTGTTGGTCTGCCTTCTTCAGAGTTCAGTGCTAGCCTGAAAGCTTCTTTTTCCTCCTATGATGCGCGTCCGGCTGTCGTGATCGGCTTCCCTGCACCAGCGACGGCTGTCACGAATTCCGCCTGCTCTCCTCCCCTAGATACGTCCTCGCCCCTGTGGATTTTCATTCCCCCCTTTTCCCCATTGTGTAATACCTACGCCGGTTAAATCAATACCAGCCGACGAACTGCGTCCTCCTGGGCAGCCGTCCGGATCCTTCTCCCTTTTCATGGCGCTTCGGCTGATCTTTACCACCTTTGGGTTTTTCTCAGTCGGATGGCGGTGGAGCTTGATTCCCCCAGTTTGCCATTCCTCATGTATCTCAGGCAATCTCCCTTAGGTTTGTAAGGCAGATCAAGGCCTTGCCCCCCCTCTTTTTTTTTAGTTTTTCTACTTCGGTTTTTTTCTTCCCCCTGTGACACTCCCTCTGCGCATCTCGTTGGTTGAATGGTGTTTGCGTTTTGCTATCTTCCCAGGCGGGTGGATTGCCGACCCCCTTTTTGTGCGATCGACGGATTTCTCTCCCCCTCGCCCTCTTATCCTTTCATTTGAGGGTCTTAATTCCCTTTTTGTTTCGGCGTAAGACTCCCCGTCCGAACGTTCGAGCTTCGCTCTCCGCGAGGAGTGTTTTTTGGAAGAACAATTTTTCTTCTTTCTCCCCCCTCTCTTCCCCCGGCTCTGTCCCCTTCTCCGCCAATTGATCTTTCCAAGGGATGTGCCAATCAGGCTCTGAGGGAAATTCCGCACACCCCTCCTCACTATCCGATCGTTCGGAGCCCGTTTTGATTCTCGCTGGTGATTATATAAATGACTACTCCTCCTCCAACTTCGGTACGCTGCGTCCCAATTTCGAGACTTGCCGCGGGGCGAGATCCTTTGAGAACGCAGAACTTGCTTTCTCCTCTTTTTCCTCGAGGAGCTGCGCCCCCCCGGTGTATAGTTAGTAACCAGACCATGAGGATTATCATACGGGATCGGCCACATTTGACGGCCTACGTAGCTTAGGCATGTTAGATTGTACTCTTTCCCCCAGCGGAGAGTGTCGCCTGACTTGCTGTTTCAAGCCTGCTTCAAGACGTCTCTTTTGGGGAGGTTGACTTCTTCTCTTCATGGAGATTATTCCCCTGTTTTTGCAAATAAAATCCTAGATTATAGCCTGCTTACCTGTGATCCTCCTTCTCCCCAAGCCACCTTCCCTTTTTTCAAGAGCAGCTGGAGGATCCCTCCTTCATTTCCCCTTCCTCCTTCCTTGTGTCCCGCTTTCTCTCATCTCGCTCTCTCCTTTCTAACCCCACTTTTCCCCTGCCTCCGCGTCCTTATTGATTCCCCCCAATTTCCCCTCTCCCCTCCGTAAGACCAGAATACTGCAAGGCTCCTTTGACCGGTCACGTAGTGACGCGTTGCCTCTCGGGGAGTTTTACCCAGCCTTCTCCTGGGCTCTTCTTTTTTTCCCCCGCGCCATCTTCTGCTCCTCAGCGGCTTGAATGTCTTGTTTTCGAAGCTAGACTTTTTCCCTGCCTTTTCCATAGGAGGAGATCCGACTCTCTCTTTTTTGCTCCCCCTGTTTTGCTCGATCGCCTTTTTATCTCCTTCGGACTTTTGGCCGGAAAAAAAAGGACGCGAGATCGAGGTCCCCCCTCCCCTTGTCTACCTCCCTTCTTTTCGTCTGTCTCCTCTCCCCTTCTCCGGCAATTAGTACCCCTTCAACACCCTTCTTCTTCTCGTTTCACAGTAGGTATAAACATTTGCACTCCTTTCTTTTTTGTTGGTTTTCGCGGTTTCTATACCTCCATCCATGCTCTGGATGCAGTTGTCCTCTGGTTTTCTCCTTTTTAGAATTAGAGCTGATCCCCTTGCGGACATCCCGCTTTTCTCCTGTTTTTAGATTTATAGAGTTCCATAAAGAGTTGCGGCCTTTTTTCCCTGTTTCCGTAGAGATCTTTCCTGTCCTTTTCGTGAGTTCCCAATTTTTAGAGCGTCTTACTTCAGTTAGGAAAGCTCCAGAGTTTCCCCCACTCCTCCTTCCCTCCCGGCTAGGTCAGGGGAAGAATCGGCCCCCCCTCCTTCTTCTAGTAAGAAAATTTCTGACGCCCCGGCTCTTTCGCTGCAATGTTTGAGCAAAGAGTGCGTAGAGACTTCTCGCGCCTCCCTGCATTTTTATTCCTCAGTGAGATTATCAGACCACCTTCCCCTCGCCTGGGATCTTCGGATCCCAAGAATTGCGATTGCTTCCCATCCTCTACCTTAGAGGACGATCCCCACGGAGTTTTTGTTCTCCCCCTAGAACTCGTGCGGCTGTTTCTCTGAAGTTACTCCCCAAGCCTCCTCTGTTCATCAGAGCTGCTTCATGGCCGCGCTTAAGATTTTGTGTTTCCGACCCTTTCCCGTAACCGGAGGGGACCCGCACTCACTCTTCCCTCTGATCATGATTCCGAGCCGACTCCTGTTTTCTTTTGAGAAGGACACCCATTGTCCCCCTCGGTCCCGAAACTCCCACGCCTCTCCCCTCCTATCGCCTATTTTACTTACGGTTATGCGGAGCCGCGGCCCAACAAAATGTAGTAAAGTTTTTCCCCCTCTACTCCTTTTTTCCTCCAAGGCCTGGGCTTCGATGCCTCCTCCGTTTTATCGCGACACCAGGACAGGGTTTCCTATCCCCCCCCGCGATTAGGGGTATCTCTTTCCGACATGCGATCACATTATAAAAAATGCGGATAGAACTTCGGTCTTCCGCCTAACTCTCAGTATATTCTCCTGCATCTGTGGGGAAATGCCTTTGATTTTCGCGTCCCGTAAGAGGGTACCGCTTTCTCTTTCCCTCTCTCTGACTTTCCCTTTTTCGTCTTCCTATAAGAAGCCTCCCGCTGGCGAACAATAAGGGTTCTCTCTGACTAAGTCATTTTCAAACTATACAAGTTGGCTCAATCCGAGTTCTGCCCTCCAACACCACCCCCCCCCCCCCACCCCCCACCCCCCCCCACACCCCACAACAAAACCCACCCCCCCCCCCACCCACCCCCCCCCCCACCACCTAGGGCCCTTCTCGCTTTGCTTGGTCTTAATTACGAACGTTTCGTGCTTCCCCGCTTTTCTCTTCATTTACCGGTGCGGGTCCCTTTCGAGAATGTTTCCTCTCTTCCTTTCTTAGGCCCCCGTCGCTTTTTTCTCAGATCACGGAATTGCCCCTCCTCTTCGTCGGACTCAGTAAGCGCGGTTACGGAGAGGATTTATTTTCCGCTGCACTAAGATTGTCAGGATTTTCTTCCACCCCTTTCCCATTGCGTTAATTCCCTTACTGACTTTTTGACATCTTCCTGTAAGTGTTTTAGTTCTATCAGTAATTCCAAGCATTCGTAGGTCTTAATGGGTTTTCCTTAGCCCATGCTTTGCTCCTCTCCTTGGACTTCTCCATGCCTCTGGCTTAATTTTTTTGCAAGTGTACTCCCTCCCTCTCCTCCCTCTTTCTCTTATCCCTTTTAGTAGGAGGACCCCGAGTTTAGAAACTATTTCTCGGGTCCCTATGCTCCACTTCTCCAATCTCTTGAGCTCCCTCCCTGTACCTTGAGAGTTTCCCCTCCCCCCCACCAAGTATTTCCGTTCCGCATCCGAGCCTGGGTGCCGTCCCCCCTTCCTACTACATCTTTCCTTCTCTAGGCTTTTCCCCCACCCCAATTCCTTCTTAGGAGCTATTGGTGCTCGGCAATGTCGGTTTTGTGGCTGGGCCTCAGGTTCTTTCACCATTCCATTTGTCCCCAAATCCCTTGAAGAGGTATTTTTCTCGTCTACATCGTCTCTTCGTTTCCTATCGGGAGTTCTTCTTCACCTATTTCCCGCGACCATTCTTCCCGTTTTTAGTTTTTTTTTTTTTTTGTTTTTCGATTTTTATGCTTATGTTTGCGCGCTATTAAGTACCGTCTCTTGTGGTCTTGCATCAGATATTCTCGATCACTTTCCGTCTGACTTTTTAGTTTTAAGTTTTTTCTCTTTCTAATCAAATGGTCTCCCATGACTTCTTTACTTCCCTCTTGTGTTTGTGAGATTCTTTGTCTCCTGAATTTCGCGCCGATCCGTCTACCTCCCTCGCACCCTCCCCCGGCCCCGTCCTCCTTCGCCCCATCCCAATCGCGCCCCGTTCCCTCTCCTTTTGGCATCGTCGTCTCATTCCCTTTTCACCCTTTGCCCTCTGTTGAGCCAGCCTACTACCACTTGCCCCATCCTCTTTCTTGGTATCTACGCATCCCTCCTTTCGACTCAATTTCGTTTTTGCTAACTACTTTTCCTCCCTATCACCCCCTTTTCGTTGGGTTTTTGTGTTGTTCGCGGCTGAGAATGTGCTCACAGACTCTCAGACCTCCTATGAACACCCCTCTTTCCCTCTTCTCTTCGCGTTGTTTCCTTAATATATCGGCCCAATTCAGTTCTGTCATTCTGCAATTTGGGCATCGTCTTTTCTTCCCTCCCATCCTTTTTTGAAGTTGAGTGTCGTAGTGCGCAAAATTCGCCCTTTTCGACGTTGGCGGCAGCGCATTTTTTCGCTGTGCTCCCCTCTTTTTTCACTCCAAGTTTATGTCAGCGACCAGTGCCCTTGCGATCTCCCAGAAGAGGTTCTCCCTCATTCCCCCCTCACTGGCCTCCCACGTCGCCGGGCTTTGCTCGACTCCCAGGCCTTAGCCTTCATGATCGACAGACGAAAGTTTTTCTTCAAGCTGAAAATCACACCTTCCTTCTGTATTCTCCAACGGCTGCCAAGTAGTACGTTCCCTTTTTTGGCCGGCACCTGTTTGTATTAAACTGTTGGTTCAGGTGCTGCCCCTCTTCATGTCCAACCTCTCTTCCGTTCCTCTGATAAGCCTCGTCGACTGCTTCCCTTTTTCTGACACAACTCCCGACTTCCCTCCTAAGTTTTATCCCCTTCGACAAGTATATCCCCTTTGCCTACCTCCCCTAAACAGCCCAGTACCCCCCCCTTAGTTCAGCGATCACCAGAAGTTTTTCTTCCCCTTACTCACAAACCCACTCATCCTCTCGATAGTAACTCGGGCTCAGACTTGTCTCCTCCCCCCGGTGGTATATTATTTCTGCTTTTCTTTGATGAGACACCACCTTGTTTCATGTGTGTACGCCCTTACCCGATTTTGATAGAGAGCTTGCATTTTTTATGTAGAGCGATTTCTTATTCTTCCCTCCTTAAGCAGCTTCAATTGCCTTGCTAGACAGATGCCGGACGACGTCTAAGTTGATCGTTGAGGACGGCGTTTGACTCTCTTCTATCGCTGGTTTTAGGAAGGTTGGTCGCTTTTGAAGTCTCTAACCGGGGAGAGTTCTTTTCTTTTTCCTCCCCCCTTCTTTTCGCGTGTCACAGCGAGTCGATCGTACTCTCCCGATCTTCTGCCGGCCTCTTGTCTTACACTGGTCCCCTAACTTTTTCCTCTTCTTCCTCATAAAATGATCCTTTTCTTGGTTCTTTCGTCTTGGGTGAGACCCTCGGTTTTACACCAATGGTTTAACTGTGCCCCCCAGGAGTAGGCCGGGACTCATTTTCATTATCTATACTCAGTAGTCTTCTCGGTTCACCTCGGTTCGAGCTGGACAAAAGACACTCCCGTCTCCTCGTCTTGATTGATCCTCCTTTTACCCTCTAGGGACGTGTTTTCCCCCCTTCAATAGCGCCGCACCCTCTTGCTCTTTGAGTCCCCCCCCCCGACTCTTTTCTTTCTCTGCGCACCTGGAGATTATTTTTTCCGAAGATGACTTTTGCCCTCCCTCTTCCCCCCGCTCGATCGCTGATGGCCTTTTCTCGTGAGTAAATTATCCCTCCCTTGAGTCTTGTCGGATTGTGGGGCCCTCCAGAATCTTTTAAGCTTCTGTTCCTTTCAGACGGTGACCCGCGCGTGGCCCCGGCCTGACGGTTTTTGTTCTTATTCGTTTTTTATTGGGCGGGTGAGCCTCTGCGCGGCACGCTTGGCGCTTTCTAGGTTTCCCCTCAGTTTGATTCTGAGATCCTCCCCCCCTTTTCCCTTGCACGTCAACTCTTTCTCCTCTCCCTTTCCCTACCTTTCGGCTCCGCGCGATGAGGGTCTCCTCCCTTCTTTTTCCTTCCTCTTCCTCCCCCCTAACCCTTTCGACAACACGGCCTTCCCTGTCCAGAGAAGGTTTGGATTGCAAATCCGCTACCCTTCCCCGCAATGAATCACGTCCCTTTTCTTTCTCACCCTTTCTTTCTAGTGACGAGGAATCTCCCATTTTGACCTCTTTTTTACCTGAAGTGACCCTTTCTATCCGGTTTTTCGGCCCCACCGCCGATGCTCATGCTTTTTTGTGAAGCAGCGCTTTTTTTGCTGTCTTTTAACCTCCATCCGGCTTCTCTTCTCGCTCTCTCTTTTGAATACGTTGTTTCTCGAGATCGACTGATCTCTCCGGCCTTTTGGTTGATGAGCCCCTTCTGACTCCTCCCCTTCCTTTTCTTTCCCTCCCCGCTTGGACATCGCGTATTTTTTCTCCTCTCTCCCCTTATCGCCTGCACCCCCCCTACCCCGCAGCACCCTTTCTGCGCACTCTTTAGATAAAAATTACGTCCCTTCCTTTCCCTATGGGCGGATACGTGTTTTTTGTTGTTTTTTACAAAGAAATGCGCTGGATGTCGGGTTCCCTTCTGGTTTTCTCCCTTAAGGAGCGCTATGACTCCTTTTCATTCCCCTCTTCTGATTCGCGGAATAGACTTAGGCAATCTCCTCCTTCTCGTTCATTTAGGAGTAGCTTTCATTTTCTGGAGAATGGTGAGACGGTCCGCGTGTCATTTGCCAGTTATCTTTCCAAAGTGACGAGCCACGAAGCCCCCCTCCCCTCGACGTGACGGTCTTTACCTCTGCCACATCTGTACGTGAAACCATTATTACTCTTTAATCTGGTAGCTCACCGGAGAACCTCGCTGCCTTCCGCCCGCTTTCTGCCCGCGACATCAACTGCCCAGTCTCTATATGACGCAGATTTGCAACCGATAGTCGATCTCCCGTCTTTCCCGAGTAAAGCCCCTTCCCTGATGACCCCCCCCTCCAGCACTTTTTTTGCATCGGTGTAAAGTCGTTGGGTTGTCCAACCTTCTTTGCTTTTGATTATTTTTTCTTCACGCTGGACTTTCCCACTTGAGTGGCACCAGCGATTCCCTTCAAGCGACGGATCGAGTTTATGTTTTGATCCATGTTCCTCCCCCTCGCCACTTTGCCCTCTAGAAATCCATCGCTCATGATCCTTTGGAGGACTTTCCTCTGGGATGTGCCCCCTTTAACTTATTCTGAACCCCCCTCCTCGCAACGGGAGGTCGAGCGAGAGTAGGTCTAACGGGGCTTATGATCCATCGTGCCAACCAATATTCCATGTTTTCCTAACATATTTCTCCTCCGTATCGTTATCTCGGCTGATTAATATAAGTTTTCGTTTACACCGACGGTTGAGTTAATCCCACCCCGCGCCTTCTGTCGAAGATCCCCTCACTCTTTACCCCAAAATTAATCCCCAACCCCCTCGATGATCCTCATCGGCGTTATTTTTATACACGGCGCAGGATCCGCCCGTCAGCGGGAGAGACCGGAACTTTTCTTCCTGAGAACTCTCTTTCCCCCTATTGTCCCCCCAAACTTTTCCTCTTAAACTCCATCCTCCTCTAATCCCCCTGAACGGTGGTTTTAGGAGAGCCCTTTCCCTCCTTTTTCACCTATCCCCTATTCCCCCTCATCTTTTAGGTTATTTTTACCTCCTTCCTCTTTCTGCTTGGTCTGCTTACTTCCTACCTCGTCGCGGCCACTCCCCGTGGGCAATGTTTCTTAGTTCCTCCCCCCCCCGGTGCAGTCCCCGTGAATGTTTCTCTGGTTATTCGGACCGACGCCCTCTTTCTTGAAGCCCTCTTCCCGTATTCGACCTGAAGTTTATGCTTTCCACTACCCTCCTCTCTTGGCTTTTTGAGTCTTGATCCCTTCCCTCTTGAGATTCTGCCCCCATTCCTTGTCCTGCCCCTGTCCCTGTCGGTTTGAAAGACTAATCCGGAGGGTAGGGTCTTGTCCTAAGACTTGCGCTTTTAATCATTTGCGTTCCCCTTCCCTCCCTTGCTTAACGCTCCGTTCTACTTGTCGGCAGTAGTTTGTAAGTATCCTTCCGTTTCAGAGAGCGCATAGCAGGGACTATTCCACGTTTCCTTTTGAAACACGTGCGCCCATCTGCCGTATTCGATGTTTCCCCGTGCGAAAATTTAATTTTTTTTTTAAGACGACGATTCTCGCTCCCCTTCTGTAACAAGGTTCTTTCGTCTCACGGAAGGGAAAGGTTTTTTTTTGAAGTTCCCAGTCGTATTTCCGTCCCTCTAGTCGTTGCTCCATATAGGCCTCCCCCCTCTTGTGAGCAGCGCCTGTTGGGGTTCGCGGACGGAGGTGATTTTTTTCACATTCTGTAAGCTACACCCCCTCCCCCCTCTTCTTTATCGTTTTTCTCCTTTAGTTTCTCCCCCCTTCTTCGAAGTTGTTCTTCGTGTATCCCCTTCTTTCTTGAGGTAGTAGGCTTGCTCCACGCGTTTGCTGAGACGGTATTCCTGCCTCAATTCTTCTCTTGGTTGCTACTTCCTCTCTTTTCTTGTCAGCTCTCTTCCCTTGCTCTTTTTCGCGTAGAGTTTTAACTGGCCCGTTCTCAATCCTTCCTTTCCCCCTCTCTCTTCTCTACTCCTTGTTTTTTTTTTTCTCTCAGCTTTTCATTCCCGCTTTTACGCGACTTTCCCCCCCTCCACGGAGAACCGCTACCCCCGGCACTTTCCGGTTTCCCAAATCCTGCCAGAAAAACCCTCTCGCCTTTGAACCTTCGAGACCTTCCCTTTCCCTCCTGTCCCTAGAAAGAGCCAATCTACCCCTTCCTCCTCCCTTTGCGATGGGATAAGAAGGATGCCCAAGAAGAACGCAATTAGAGACAACGCCCTCGCGATCCTAAGTGTCTAGCGCTGTCCTCCCGGCTTCTCTTGGTAGGTGTTTTTAAGCTTCTTCATTGTGTGCACGCAGTCCCTCTCACAAAGTACTTTCGCCAACTCTTCTCGAAGAAGAGATTCGTTTTTTCCCCTAGCCTCTCTCCGGTCCAAGACTCTTTTTCATCTTCGTCTCTCTTCTTTACCACCGGGCTTCTTTTCTTCAGCCAATTATTTGTTTTTTTTCTCGGCGCGAGGATGGATGTCTTCGTGCGCAATGATTCAAGTGCTCCCGAGTTGCGTCCTCTCCGGATATTCTTTTCAGTTTCGCCCCCGCTTTTTTAGTTTACATCAGTGATGAAGCTGACCTCCTTGCTGAGATTGATCCTAAGCGTTAGTTTTTTCTCCCTTGACCACATCGGGGGGGGTTTTTGGGGGGTGACGCGAATGCTTAGCAGGAGGCATCTTGTAACGCAAAGCTTTAGACTGCCCTTTTTATTCTTCTGTACCGCACGCCCCCTGAGGCCCACCCCGCTCGCTCACCAAATAACTTTTTCCCCCCTGGCTGGATGCTTTCCCCAACCCCCCTCGCCCCCCTCAGTCCTTCCCCCCCCTATCTTTTAAATTCCTTTTGGCAGGACTCCTCCCATCTGAGTTTTCGATACTTCTCCCTTAAACGCTCTTCATTTTTGTACCATTCCTCCATTTTCGAGAAGGACTTTAAAGTTTATCTTTCCCAGCACTTTCTTTGAGGTGACTACCCTTTCCCACAACATAGTTCCCCTTCTCTTTCAAAGGGTCTTCCAGAACGTACCTTTGGATTTTAGCGGCCGACGCCCCACCTGGGTGTTTTCCCCCCTCAGTCCTTCTGCTCTCAAGGCTTTCCTCATTCGGTCCAGCCGTCGGACTTTGTCGACGGTTTCCTTTATTCGTTTCCTCCCCGTTTTTTCCCCCCCCCTTTGTAGAAGTCTATGTTGAGTTTTAGCGCAGGGCATATGCTCTCGATCCCCGGCACGCCTCCTTTTTCAAGACAGATAAATTTCCTTTCCTCCCATGCAAGGAGGTCTTACGTCGATCCCCCCCCACCCCAAACCCCACGCGAATTAGCTGGATTTCTCCTTTTTTTTTCTGGACTTTGTGTTCCGAGCTAGACTTCTTGGCCTCTTTTGGGATTTCCGCCCCCCGGATGTTGTCTCTTACGGCTGGTCGATCTTTACCTCCTACCCTCTTGACCAGGGACTCGAGTTATACCCCGACGACTTTTTTGGAAGCGTTTTCGTAGCCAATCTCCAGAAGGCATTCGTGCGCTTCGTCTCTATTTGCTTATTTTTGGCGGCCGATTTTTTTCCCCTTTCCTAGCTAAGCTCGGCCCCTTCTCGTGGCGTCTGATCATATTTCGATCCCCTTGCTGTACTTGGCACTCTTTTTTTTGGTCAAGTTCGCCCCATCTGACATAGGGGCCGTGCGCCCAAGAGGGGAGTGCATTTAGCGTTGAGGTTGTTACTCTGTGCCTTCCTTTCCTCAGCCCCTCCACCCCTTCTGGAGATTTCCCACGCCGCGCCTTGCGCAAATCTTTTGCTCATTTTTTTGGTTTTTCCTTCATTACGAGGCAGCTCGCCTTTTCTTTTGGTATTTCTGACCTCTCCCCCTTCTGGAAAATCATCTTTCTTCATCCGCAGATGAAGGTTACGTTCTTTGATCCGTTTCGATTGAATTAAACGCTTTCGAGCTGTTCTGCCTCCGGTGAGCTATCTTTACTCGCTTCCCGCTCTAGGGCGTGTTTGGTTCCCTTTTCTTTTTTGACGAGTGGCGGTTACCACTTTCACCATAAGACGATAGAACCTTTTCCCTGTGAATTGACGTAGTTCTGAGACCGTGCCTCTGCCGCCCGAGGTGTCGATCTCTTCTCGACCCAATGTCCCTTTGATTCCTCGATACTAGAATTTCACCCGGCTTGAGCGCATGTCTTGAGTCTTTTTTCCCCCCCGGACCCTCACTCCGCCTGGTTTAATCATTATCTGTTAAAGGAGTAGCTCTCGTCTGGAATCCTTGAGGGTTTTTTTTTTACTCCTTCTCCTTGTCTCCTGCGTCAGAGATGATAACCCCAGCGTGCTCCCAGCCTTTTCTTTGCTTAAGTGATCGTGCTTCGCTCTCTCCTTTTTTCTTCTTAGCACGCGGTGCTCTCAGCCTGACCTTCCTTAGTTTCTACCTCATGTTTTTTTTGAGATTAGCATTTCTCCCCCCTTGACTGGATTGGCTGCTGCATCCCCTTCCTTTTCTCTTCTTCTGTTCCCAACGTGAGGAGAAGCTTTCTTTTGAGCTACTTTTCTTTTTTCTGAAACTCTCCCCCCAACCCTCGGTGACGTCTATCTAGTTCCACCTTGGGAAATGCCTGCTCCTTCGTTCGGAGTGGTCGCGGCCGTTTTTTTGAAATCTATCCCTGAGTCAGGTTTTCTTCTTGCTAACTGAGAGGAGCGTCTTGATTCTAGCCTTTGCAACCTCCCTTCCCTCTTCGTTCTGAAGCGCGGACTTCTCCCTCGGAGAGCGTAGGACCCCTTTCTTCGTGCTCCGAGCTTCAGCGAGCCTGCCTCGAAATTTCCGCTTCTTGCCCAAGCGATCTTCCTTAGGCGACGGCCCTCCCCAGAGAGTTGGCCTTTTGATGAGGCTCCCGTCATCATTAGGCCGCAATCCCCTCAGCGGTTTGAACCCGCCCTTTCCCCTATCTCTTCCATCAGGGATGAAGCTCGAGTCTTCCTTTACTTTTCTTTCCATACTTTCCGTGCCACCGCGAATTTCTTTCGAGATGATTCAGCAAGTGCGCTTGAATTAACGCTTTGAGACCCACCCCCCACCCGCCCCCCTTTTGTAGGGGTGGACTCCCCTCTCAAGGGTGCGGAGAGGATCTTTATCGTACATAATCTTTTGTCATCACCGCCTTTCCGCCGCGCTTGAAGCGGCTGTTTGTTCTCACTGTCCTCGTCTCTTTTTAAAGATAATCCACGTCCTCGATCTTTTTCGCCGCCGACGCCGGTTCGCTCTTTGCGCGTCCTAAAACCTGTTTGGCCCTCACATATTTATTAAGAATCGCGCGCCTTCGTCCGTCGTTTCCTTCCACTGATGGTACTCAACGTCCCACCCCCCCTATTCCCAGTTTAACAGAGATTTTATTCCAGACGGCTGGCGAGAGGGACCTCCTCTCCGTCTGCGTTTTGACCCCCCCCCAACCCAACATCCCTGAGGAAATTCCCCCCACCCTCTTCTGGTTCAAGTCTCGTACGCCCAGCTTATTCCCCCCTTCAGCAAACCGAGCGTCTCAGTCCCTCTCGGTGGCCGCGCCCCCTCCTCTGCCTCTTTTAATCCTTTTGAGAGACCTTCTGATACTTTCGCTCCCCTCTTTTTATTTTTCCTTTTACGCGCTTCTTTTCCCCTTCCTACATCCCTACATCGCCGGCGAAAAACATGCGGTGTGACTCCTTGCCAGTCACTCCTAAACCCCACCGCGGCTCAAGATGAAGTATCCCTATTCTACCCGCCTCGACGTTGTCATTTATTGTTCTCCATTCTCCTTTCGGCGGCGTCCCCGTCCTCTGTGCCAGTGTAGTTTACTCCCCCTGTGCTCGGACATGACGAAATAGCGGAGTGGTCTTCCTGCCGTCTTATTTTGCTGCCTCCTATCATCTGACTCTCTCTCGTCTTTCTTCCCTTCCTGAAATCCCCGAGGACGAAGTATTCTAGAATAGTGCTTTTCGTCTGACTAGCAAACGCTTCTGTTGACTTCCGTACTACGCGCCCCGGTTTGAAGCCTCAGAGTTGGTTGTTCCCGTCTGCTTTTTTTTCAACTTCCCTATAGCAGTAAAGCCTCCTCTGGGACGTCGTCTCTTCCGAAGGATTGCCCCCGGACGGAGTTGATTTTTTCCGTAGCCGTGCCACTCTCTTCTCCCTCCATCGCTGTATCTGCCTCAAGTCGTCGGCTTCCCAGCGTGCCCCCTTGGCAGAGCCGATTCACGGTGCAATTTCCAATTTTCCTTCCTCCGTCAGAGCGAGTCCCTCTGTACCCCGGAGTGAGACGACAATCTTGTTGTTCCCCTCATATTTTTTTCCCAGCGATCCGCTTGCCGTCTATGTCCCTTGACCCAGTTCTCTATTCTCTCTGTGGTTTTCTCGGGAAATTTCTTGAAGGGCCGTCGTGACTCAATTCCCCTAGACACACCCTTTCACTCCGCCGTGGTTTTTATCCTTCTCGAGAAATTAGGAGATCCCCCTTGTCTCTTTTTTTTTTTTCTCTTATAGCGCATCGTTCTTTCCCTTGTTATTGGCCTCCTCGGTGTTCCTCCCTTGTGAAGGTATTCTCGCCTCTACCCGTCTTCCTCTGGGTGGATCGTGCCTCTCATTTTGGTCTTTTTTGACGTCTTTTTCCTTGATCTTTTTTTTCGAGTAACTTAGAGTCCCGTCGAGAAAGTCCCCCCCA
>Ga0179591_1397947_pt1 | contig 21358 bp, 25 predicted proteins | sample CZOMad2_1_08_16f_FD_182891 | JGI IMG/M metagenome (GOLD analysis project Ga0179591, IMG submission 182891) | Vadose zone soil fungal communities from Angelo Coast Range Reserve, California, USA - CZOMad2_1_08_16fungal (PacBio error correction) | ecosystem: Environmental > Terrestrial > Soil >... | reverse complement strand
AATGTCCATTTTAAAGAAGTCTCCCTCCCTCTTTCGTTTTTATCTGTGTAACCTCTTCTTTCCCTTTACTTTGCGAGTTATAAAAAACCCTTCTTCCTTTTTTTTTTTAAACTCTCCCCCCTTTGACGTCTTCCCCCCCTTATTCCAATAATGAGAGTCTGAAAGATGATGACCTTTCCCTTCTTCTTATTAATCATCCCTTCCTCCCCTTCTATTCCACCGGCAGTCTCTCTGGGGCCCTGGCTAACTTGGCGCGCTTCCCCTTTTAACCGTAATTTCTTCGGTTCCTTTTTTCCTATCCTTATTACGCCAGCGAGATGAAGGCTGTCCTTTTCTTTTCCTCTTCCCCCTTTCCGTTATGACGGCACGGTCCTGTCCAAGACCTATTGTGGAGGGCGTGCATCCACAAACCTTTTGACTATTGACTACCCTATCACCCTTTCTGTTGCTCTTGATATATGTTTCTTCTCCTGTTGAGATTCCCCTTCCCCCCTGTGACGCCGGATTTTCCCGGGGGGGGCGCAGATCTTCCCTCAAGACAGCTTTCCTTTTCCACTCTTTTTGTGAGGCTGGCCTACACATCCCCTCCAAGTTTCTCCTCTCAAAAGCTGTACGGCCCTTGAAAAATACTCGAACCGATCGCTTTTTCTCCTTTCCGCTCACCTCTCTTTTTTCAACTTTCATCCCTTCAGTTTAAACCCCAGCACAACGGACATGAGCGTTTCTCCCCCGGTATATCGAAGCCATGAGACTATGCCTTTTACCCCTTCAGCCCTGGATTGCTGGGCCGCACTTTTTTTTTTCTCGCTTTTCTTCCTATATCGACGGTACGATCGACTCCTTTCCTCTCTTGAGGGTCTGACCGAACCAGACCCTAGTCTCTTTTTTCTTATAAAGCATGGCTTTCTCTTTTTCTTTAGAGAGAAACGTCTTCTCCCGCAGAATTCCCTGGCTTCACGTTAACAATGAAACCGTTGCTGCCCCCCCTTCCCTCCGGATCGGTTTTCTCTTTCCGCGGTCAGAAGCCCCCTCAATGGTAGGTAATAAGCAATCCTTTTTCCTTTTCCCCCCGCTCTTATTTGGCCCCCTTTTTCACTTGTCGTAAGCTCCCAGTGAAGAGTTTTTTTTCATACGGTCTCTCTCTGTTTGAATACTGCCGTTGTCACTTAGTATTTCCCCTTTTCAGCTTTGCCTTTCCCCCTTTCTTTTCAGTGGATTAACAAGGGTTTATCCTTCCCCTCCCCTATCTTCCTTCCTTGAATTGTTAGCTTTTTTATAAGAGGGTGTAACTCCTTAACCTTTTCCTTTTACCCGTACAGGGGGACTTGCATTTCCCCGCCTCAAACTTTCTTTCCTTATGTATGAACCACGGATTAAATGGGGGGGGTTGTCTTTTCCCCGAGTAGCTAACCCGTTGTAAATTTCGGCCTCATCCACAACCTTTTTTCTTTTCCTGTCTCACCAACATGATCCTAGCGAATCTGAAATACCCTTTTTTCGGTTAAGTGCCCCCCCCCTTGATTTTCTCCCCCCCAGCACATTTTGGTTTCCCCCCTCCTAAATCTTTCTTTTTTTCTTTTTCTCATTTGCGGTCTCATTATCTTCACCACAAGGGTTGATCCCCCTGCCAAAATTTCTATTCCATTCCTCTTCATTATCAACAGAAAAATTAGGATCCCCTTTCTCAGGCGCTTTAATTCCCTTTGGAAAAGTGTCTTTTGAAGATGCCCCCAAGATACAGAGGTTAAAAATTATCCGGAAATTCCCCCCCCTTTCATTTCCCCTATTCAACCGGGGTGAGGAGGTGCTGACTTGCCTTTTCACTCCCATTCTCTAAAGCCTCCTTTTTGCCCGAGTTTAAAGTCTTCCCCTTTTTTTGACATAATCTCCTCCCCCTTCTGAATGTGAGTGAGTCTGTTTTTACTGGCGACTTTAAATAAGTTATTCCCCCCCCCTCCAAAACTCTCCACTCCCTGGCAACCATTGCTATTCCCCACGATTCTTTTCAGACTTTGCTTTCCCATCGGAGAAATTCCTCCCTCCAAACCCCCCCTTCGCACATTTGTTGACCAAATCATATTACCCCTTATATTTGATTTCAACACTATAGCCACACAACACTCGATTTCCACCCCAACTTAACCCATCCTTTAACACCAAAACACACCACCCCCCCACCCAATATAATGGAGACGATGTTGGGAGTGCAGTTGATTCTTCCCCAAGTATTTTATCATACCTGGTATCGGACAATTTCCTCCCCAACCTGACGCTCCCATAATACATATTGGTTTATATTCTATGCACTTTGAAATGTCCTTTTCTCCCTACGATTTTCAAGCCTCTCTGCCCGTTGCTTTTTAGGTATTAAATACCCCCCCTACATTTCATCCCTTTAAGCCGGTGGATAGGCTTCAATTCCGTCTAAGTTTGCCTTGCCCCTTTTTGCCAAAACCGAAAATTTTCCGACGGGGTCCCTTCCCTCCTTTCCCTACATAAAAACTCATTTAACCTTCCCTTAGGAAATAACTTCTCCTTCTTGCTTTTCTTTTTCCCTCCCGTTCAACTTCCATTTTCACTTGCTACACACTAGGCGTCCCCCCCCCCCCCTACCATACCCCTTTTTTCCCCCGTCAGACATATCATGTGTCCCCTCCTCCTCCCTTCGATCTCTTTTCTCCCTTTTTTTGAGACCTGCTTTCTCTTACTGTTTAATCTGTTCGCACGTTAGCGATTTCCATTAGTTTATGGTTGCTGTCGGTGAACCTCCAAAATTAAGACGCCTTTCTTCCATTTCTCCGACCTTGTTTGTAAATGATAAGAGCGTTCAAAGTTATTTTATTGTTTTTCCGCTTTTCTCCTTTTGGCAAAAACACTGTTTTCCGGAAACGAATATGATCCGATCGAATTTCTTCCCCTCTCTTTTTCCTGTCTAATCTTTTCCCTCCCCCGTCTTTCTTTCACTACCTTTAAAAAAGCCCCCTCTGGGCTTGACTTCCCTTCCCTTTTTCAAAAATGATCATTTCCCCACACCTTGCAATACCCCTTCCTTATTTCCCTTTCGCCTCTTTTAGTTTCAAAGTCTGTAATGATACTTTTGCAGTCTACTCCCCCTTTATAAAAGACCAACCATCGTCTCCTACCTTTTATCAGACGTGTTAGGTTCCTTTCCATAAACAGTTGTTCACGCCCGAGGTTCTCCCCCCCCCCCACTTTTCTCCGATTGCCGCACCGGCAAAGTACCCTTCCTTTTGGACGTTTTAATTTTCTTTCCCCCCCTTTTTTCTGGTGTTGGTTTTTCGCCTCCTAAACTTATTGAACCTCCCCTCCCCACAACTTAAGATGGTGGGTTCTCATTATTGTCTTATCCTTTCTCTTTTCCCAGATATTTTCTTCTCCCCTTCCTCAGAATGATATGAGCAAATAATCCCAAAGATTGATCCCTTTCCTTTTATAATGTTTGGTTGTTTTCCTTTCTTTTTCCGCTGTGGAAAAACTATCTCGCGGGTGAAAGGCATTTTCTTTCCCCCTCAAAATCTTGAAATTTTTTTTTTTCCCTTACCTTTTGGACACAATAGACTGCCTTTTTTCATTTCTTTTTTTTTGACCCCGGCCCCTCAATCTTGGAAAAATTTTTCTATAAGTTCCCTTTAAGTGCTGCTTCCTCTTATCATCACCACTCCCCGTTTTGTACCCCCCCCCCCCCTCCTAAAAGCTCAACCAAGCGTTGTCTTCCCTTTTCAAATTAAAAGTTCCAGTTTCTATTTATCCTTTTTTTGAGCCTTTCTTCTCCTCGCAGATTTTTTTCTCTTCCTTTTCGAAATTTACACCTGTTGACCCCGTGAAGCGTATTTTTTTTTCCAAGAGTAGACTTTCCTTTGTAATACATTTTCACCAGAATTTTTTTCCTTCCCTTTCCTGTTTACACTTTCTGGTTCATACATCTCCCCTTTCTCATGATTTTCCCCCTGTCCCCCCCTCCTCACTGCTCCCGCGCTGTAAGAACTCCCGTTTTTCTTTCCACCCTTTTTCTTGGACCCGTCGGGCTCCCCCCAAAACATGTTCAAGAACTCCCCAGTGCTCTTCTGTGACGCGTCCTTTTCCAACCTGTGACCCCTTTTTTTCCTCTTCAGATTTTTCTTACCGCCGCCTCTCGTTTTTGAAAGGGCTTGCCAAAATCTTTGTAACTTTCCCCTCAGTTGAGTATTCAATTATTTTTCCTGACATCTGAAAGCTGCCTTTCCGATCTTCCTTCCCTTCCCCCCAGGCAAAGGGTTCCTTGCCCTTTCCGAAAGATCAACCTCTTTGGATATAATCCCTTTCTACACGTTGCGGCCCACCCTTTCTCCCCTGGGCGTACACCCTTTCATCCCCCATTTAGGGGTTCCTTTCATCTCTCTTTGTGAGCTGTATATAGTACCGTCTTCCCCCCCCCAAAAGAAAGAGATAGCGCGCCTTGCCAAGATCTTCCCCTTTTTTCCCCCGGTTTTTTTTTTTTTTCCCGGTTTCCAGCTGAAACCCTGCATAATAATTGTCAGATTCTCCTTCCTATCGCTCATGTCGGTTTTTTTCTCCTGCCCTTAAGGGGATGAACGTCTTTTCCCTATCCTGGTTTCTTTATCCCGTGATGCTTCCTTTGGAGTATTTTTCCTCCTTTTAAGCATTTTTTTTCGTGAATTCCAAGGGCGTGGCTTAGTGTTTGTATTTTTGAATTTTTCCCATCGCAAATGATCTGTCTGATTTACGGCTGCTTACCCCCCCCCCCTTTTCCCGAATCCAATTCCGGGTCGCCCATTGTAGAAGTTTCATTTCTCTTTTTCTTTTACCCCGTCTTCCCTTTTTTATAGCACTGCTGGTCTCTCTTTCATTGTCCCCATATTCCCTTTTCTTTCTCCTTCAACAATGTGTTCCCCTTTTCCAGGATTGCCTCATAACCCTTTCCAAGCATTTCCCCTCTAGACTCTGGCGTATATTTAATTTCCTCCAGAGTAACCCCCCACATTTTTAGGATCAATTCCACGTGAAATACTCCCCTCCTGACGCTCGGCATTTAGACAGGGCAACAAGGTAGGAGCCCATTCCAATATGCATCCCTTCCTTTTTCTTTGCATCCTGTAATATGAAGGAATTTTCTTTCCTCAGGTCATCATATTGTCTCTTCCCTCAATTGACGTTTTCCCTTTTCTTATTGTTCTTTTACTAGCATTGTAATTTTTCAAACCGCAAAAGTAACTCCCTAGGTTTCCCCCGATCCCTGACTATTGCGTAACTTTTACTCCTGCTTTTACTTTGCGGTTCTCCCTCCTTTAACATGTTTTGCCAGTTCAGGTTTACCTTTCTTACCATATCTCTTTTCCCCCCCTCCCTTTGTCGATATATAATCCCCATTCCCAAAGAAGTAATGGTACATCTCTCTCATCAGTTTTGTAGATTTCCTTTTTTCCACCGTGTCCCGGCGACACGGGTCAAGAAGAGGTGGTTACGCAGCGTCCTTCTTATTTTTCCTTCCCTTTTGCTGGTTATAAAAAATACAATGCTTCCCTACACATTCAGAACTTTGCTATCCCTTTTCCCCCTTTCTATTTTTCCCCTTTTTCTTTTTTTTGATTTTTAATGAGGTTAAGATTCTTCAGACTCAAGGCCTGATAGATATTGTTCCCCCCTCTTTTGGGCCATCCCCCCCCCGTGCTTTTCTGCGAGAGGTTCATGGTATCCACCCCATTTAATCCCTCCTTCTTTTTTTTCGAAGGTTTCATCCCTAACTACGCCCAGCTCTTTTTACTCCTTATCGCTCAGATTTCGCCCTTAAGTTATGCGCAGCTCGAAGGTTAACATTGTGGATTCCCTAACCTGGCCTTTTTACCTTTTACCTACAACGATACGCCAGCCTTGCATTTTCGCTTTCTCTCTTTTTTTTTTCCGCAAAGGATTGTTTAATAAGAAGACGCACAGAAACCTTCCCCCCTCTCCCTTGATGGCCTTACTCGAATAGGTGTTTAAACAGAGATAGCAGCCATGAATAATGATCTACATGTGAAACTCCAAGCACCAGATCATAATCCAATATGAAAATAATCCCCCCCCCCGTAGATGTTCCTTCTCCCCCCCCCACCAATAAAAAACTCCGCCCCTTGGAATGAACTCTCCTTTCCGGAACATAGAAACAATAATCTCCCTATTGTCTCCCTCCCTTTTTTTCTCTCCCAGGATCTTAACCCCGGCCACCGTTTAATCCCACTGAAGTCCGTCCCCCCCTCCCATGAGTTTCTCTTTTCCATAGACCGACCTTCTACCTTATTGCCGTTTTTCCTTCTTCCCCCCCCTTTTTCAAGTGAATGCCATAATGCTCTGGGTGGCAGAAATTTTTCTATCGCTTTTAATATATTTAAGCTGTTGACTCTACAACGCTCTCTCCTCCCCAGCCTTTTCCTCTCTCTGTTACTCGGATCACTCCGTTCTCAAAGCTGTGGAGAGATCTTTCCCCGCGACTTCGCCTTCTTATTTGAACCGGCTGAATTAACCGATTGCCTTCCGGCTATCCTCTTCTTCTTCCAGAAGACAACTGTCTACCTTAATCAATGCTTTTTCCTTTCTTTATTTTTTTCCCTTACCCTTCGGCTTGTATTCTCAATTGAATAGAGCATCTGACCTTTCGGGTCATTTTCCCCTTGACGCGGTAAATCGTCTTCCCGGGTTTCAGAGTCTTGCCCCCTTTTTTTGTCTTTCCCTTTTTTTCTACACCACGGGTGTTCAAGGGGCACCTTCTTACAATCTTTCCTTCTTTCTGATTTTGCCATTTTGAGTCAGATTGTTCACTCAGAAAATAAATCTTCCCTTTCTATTTCCCCTTTCCCTTGCTTTCCCCCCTCTTGTTGTCCAAAAATCGTTACACTCCAGGATTCCCTTTTTCTTTCCTTGCAAGCAGAGTTCACACTGCTTCCGGTTCAAACCTCTTTCTCACCTCCAGTTTTTTCATTTTCTCTTTTAGATTTCTCAACAAAAGGATATCAAATATTCCTTCCCCTTGTTTTTTGACAAGCGTTTGAGCTTTTCCAGCAAGTTTGGTTTTTTCTCCTTCAGATAGTTTCTTCTTTATTTTCCTAGCTTCTCTGCTACAACAAGTGTTGACCCCAGCAAACCTTTCTCCCCTATTGAAGGTTTCTGAGCAGCCCTCCCGCAAGTTTCTCTCCTGCGCTTTTTCTTTTTTAACAGTGCTGAAACGAATTGAAGCTTTCCCAATTGCACCCCTCTTTTTTTTTTCACTTTTAAAAAGTTATCCGGTTATAGAAAAAAACCTTTTCTTTTCATCTTCCTTTTTGGGTTCCCTCTATCAGTATCTTCATGTGTTCGAGTTTCCCGCTTCCCTTTAAATAATGATAGACCCCTCTGAATGTGAGGAGTAGGTTTCCTCCTTTTTTTCCCCTTTTCAAAGCCTTTTTTTCAACGCCCCCCACAGTCCTTTAATTGCAGAAGGTTTTTTCAACGATCATGCTGCCCCCTGTTCTGACAATCGCGATCCTGCCGCACTCGCTTTTTCACTTCTCCGGTCACGTCCTAAAACGTATGATATTCGCGACGTTTTTTTTTTTCTTTTTGTGGTGATATAATGCCCACCTCAAGATAGTGGAGCAGGAAAGTCCTCCTTTCTAATTTCTTTCACCAGGCTGTGTTTATAACGGGATCAGGCAAGGTGCGACTTGTGTTCTTTTTTTTTCTTATCCTTTTTATTGTTTTTACTTAACTCACGATTATATGTAAGCCGGTGGCTTTTTGGATCCTTTTTCCTTTCCATATTCTTGTCAGTGTTGCCAAACGAACCCATTCCGACGGGGTCCTTTCCTTACCTTCCCTTCCCCTCACAAATCATTTCGATTATGAACCTACCTTTTATTTTTCGTTCTTCGGTGGGCACCTTAAAGCACAGGCATATACCTTTTCCCTTTCCCCTTCTAATAAGTTTTTTTCCCAAACCTCAATGGAATGCCCCCCAGACTCCCTCGATCTCTCCTTTTCGAGATCTCTTTTTTCCCCTTATATGGATGTTTTAACCACTCTCCTCGTTCGACGAATTATGAGCAATCTTCCGCCCGTTTGCTCTTCGCCCTCCGGACATTTTACTGAAGGTAATTTTCATAATCTAACCCCATTCAGACTTTTTTTCCCTTTGTAGGAATTTGAACAGCGGTTTTGGCCTCATGTCCCCTTTATCATGATCGAATGTAAACGGACCTCTACCACCCCCCCTTCCTCCTTCCCGGTAGTTCTTACTACCTCCCAAGAACCTTTCAGTAACCTTCTTGATTCCCCTCCCCTAACACTCTCCCAAACCCTTGCATATAACGTTCCCAGCTCTTTTTCTTCTGTCCTTTTCGAAATCGGCCATCCACTTTCACTGATAAAATCCTCCTTTTGGCTTATTCTCCACCCAAATCGTTTTTCCTTCCTTTTTTTAGGGGACATGGTGGCCATAATCAAAAAAGGACGGTTCCTCCCCTTTGCGAGCCCCTTTCCGATTTTGAAATTTCCAGTACTTCCGCATTATCTTTAGTTCCTGGTTGACAATTCTTTCCCTTCCCTTCTTTTTTTGGTGATGTTGCGATAATTCCCCTTATTTAAAGTCGCAACCCCCTCTCCCTGCAAATTTTTGAGTCTATTCTTGTCCGATCTTTCCTCTTTAAACTCGTCAACCCAACCCATGCCGCTTCTCCCTCCCTGAAACTAATCCCACCCAACCGGGTTTTGATAAGAAGTACTTTTCCCCCCCGGAAAGGTTTGTCCCCAATGTCCCTTCAATTGTGTGCATTTGTATTCCATTTCCTTATCCCTTCCGCTCCTCTGACTTCACATCCCTCACCCCCTTACCAAAATCCCCTTTCTTTTTCCTGGTCCCCCCCCCCCCCAACTTTTACAGTCAAATCGCCTGCTTCTGCCTTGTTCTTTTTTCCAAAACTGCCTCAATCTTTCCGCAAATTTGTGTTCCCACTTGTTGTCTCTCACTTTTTCCATTCGTTCTCCACCTCTATTTTATATGCAATGTTTGGCCCCCCTTTGCTTGTTCTCACCTCGTGGTAAAGGAAACTCCCCCCGTTTTAAGAGTCTTTTTTCCTTTTCATTTTTTTTATTCCCCTCTTTAGCATAGCAGATTTGTAATCTCTTTCTCAATTCTTCCTTTGGAACCCTTTCTCTTTAACTATTTCTTCTAGACCCTCCTTTGTTCAACATACATTTTAACCAGATTTTTCACCCATGCCCTTTTCCCTGTTTAAAAAATATTTTTCATAAATATAATTTTCCTCCCATGGATCCCCCCTTTGCCCACCACAACCAATCAACTAATGCTTAAACGATGCCCCCCCTATTTAAGCCTCTTTCCCCCCCCCCCACCTGTTATGGAGCGACGTCTCTTAGGCCCCCCCCCCAAAAGGGTTCCCCCTCCCTTTTTGTAATTGACCGCGTCAGGATTCAAACCTCCCCGCTTCCCCCCATTGAGATACGCCGCCGTTCCGGATTGCAACCCTCAGCTTTCTCCAGCTTTGCGTTTAACCATTGAAGGTTTTCTTCTGACCGTGAAAGCTGTTTAGCTCTCCTCTTTCAATCGGTTTAATTCAGCCCCCGGTTCATTGCTAGGTACGCCCTTCGAATTTCCAGTTTTTCCTTTTCCTCTTTCCCCCAGGGATTGGACGCACTTGAGTGATCCCTGCCTCAAGCTCACCTGGCCTTTTCTTTTTGTTTCATAACCGCATGGAATAGATCTTTTTTTCCCGTCGGCTCCCGACAAAAAGAAAGCGATAGTCGGCGCACTATGGCTTCCCCATCCCTTTTCCCTTTTTTTAAGTGGAAGTTGAAGGTTATTAATAACTTTTCCATTTTATAACGCTTCCTTTACGTCTCCTGTCGTTGTTTTTTTAAGGTTTTCCCTCTTCCCCTTAGTTAATCTCTGTGTGAGCGACTTTTGATCCCCTTTTTTCTTGGCAGGTGCGCTTTCCCTAAAGACTTCTTTTTATGCCATTCCAAGTTTGTGGGCGGGCTTTAGCCCTCTTTTCTTTCCTACTTTATAATCGCCCTGCTTCTGTCTTATTTAAGGATTTTCTGCGCCCCTCATCCACCGGCGTTTAGTTTGTAGCAGTTCCCGTCTTTTTTTTCCCCAAATATAATCCAGCTCACCTTAAAGCCTTTGATATGCAAGGTCTTGTATCTGTTTTTATGCTTTTTTGGGATGCCTCCCGCCCCCAACATGTGAACTTATGTGACAGGCTTTTTTCCCTTCCTCTGTTCGTCGATACTAAGTTTCATCGCGAGGGGAGTATAAACGGGTTTCTTCCCCCCCCTTCCAGGAGATTTCACCCCTTTCTCTCCCCTCATATAAACATTACGGTTGATCCTGAAGACTCTCGCGGTACCCTTCCGGCACAAAGGTAGGAGAGAGACTGCTTTTTACAAATATCCCCCCCCCCACAAAGCAATTCGTCGGTGATCTTCCTAATAATATAAAATGCTTCATCAGGTCCCTTATGATTTTTTTCCCTCCCTTTCCGGTAATGATGCAAAGTTAGCTTGAGGGAAGAGCCTCATTGAAATGTTTTACCCCCTTTCCACGCAGGTCCCCCTTTCCATTTTCCCCCTTCTGCGTAACCTCATTCTGAATCCTTTTTTATCCCAACCCCCCTTCCTTCTACAAAATTGATTAAGATACAACTTTTCCAGGGAATGATTCCCTCCCTCTTTCCTCCTTTTTTGAGAGCTTATATACTCCCTCAACTACTTTCCTTTTCCTTTTTGTTTGGAGATGTTGAAAACTCTTTTTTTCTTTATAACAAGCCCCACTTCTTAAAGACTTTTCTTTTTGTTCCCTATTTTACCTCCTTGCGTTTACTTTGCGTCTTTCCCCCCCAGGAGGCTTTACCTCCCTTGCATCATGACAGAGAACTATTGTAAACATCTAATGCGCTCTTTCCCCTGAGAAATCTTTTTTATCTCTTAATTCCCCTTACACAATCCTTCCCCGGCGTAATGCCTCCCTTCTCTATCCCCTTTTTCTAAACTTTGTCAGGAGCGTCTTTATCCCATTATTTAAACCGTACTCCCGGTGTGTTTTTTTCCTTTTTCCCTCCTTATACTCAGCGCGATGAAGGAATTTTTTCTAAGATGCTCGACCCTTTCCCCTTATGACGGAAAGATGTCCCTTCCACCTAGTTGGAGGAGGCATCCCCCTTTTCCTTTTGACTTCCCCCCCCCCCCCCTGATACTACCATTGAAACGGCTTTACTCTGTGAGCTGGCCCCTTAACTCCCCCCTCTGTTGAAGAAGGAATGGCCTCACTACGAGGAGGATTCTTTTTTCGCCCCCCCTTTATTAACAGCCCCCCGTTCACATTTCCGATGATATTCTGAAGGCTGTTCCTCCTTCCCAAAAAGCCGCCCCCCACTTGTGAATGCAATATAACCCCCCCCCCCACCCCCACCATATAGTTCCATATTGCAACTACCGCACTCTCCTATTAGCTCCCTCCCCACGGGTTTAAGAAGGTCAATCCCCCCCATTCACGGAACACTTTCCCCCGAGGCCCTTGCCTTAAGACGATATTCTCTACGTTGCGAGTTTTGAAATTTCCGCCCGTGAAGGCCTCTCCCTCTTTTTCCGCAAGTGATTTTTCCTTTCTATCGTTTTGGCGTGAAAACTCTCCTGATAGACTTGATCGATTCCATGGCGGGCTAAAAGACAACGTCCCTTCCTTTTTTTTGATTCCTTTTTCCGTTTCTCCGAGAAAGTTTCTCATGAGATCGCGACTCGGAAAGAGCCCCTTCCCCCTTTTCTCTCTGCAGTCATATCGGTGGCGCTGGTCAGCTTCGCTGTCCTCCCCCCCCTTTTTCAATCTTTACTCCCTTTTTGATACTTCCAGCTCTTTATTCCCCTTCCCTTCCTTCTTGAATAGAGCCCTTTCCTTCTCAGAAGGTTTTCTCCTGTCACATATTACTAGCTTTTTTCTCCCCCCTTTTTGTTTTTTTGCCTCGCGACGGTTCCGCTTTCCCCCTTGTTTTATCCTTTTCCCTCTCAAATATCTTTCTACTTCCTCCTTAGTTAGATTTTGCCCATTTCCCTTACTGCAATAACCTTTCCCCTTTTCCCCACTCCCTTAAACCCCCCCCCCGAAAAAAAGGTCACAATTCCGTCTTCCTTTTAAAATGTTTTTCTTCCCAAAAGGATTTCGTCTATTTCTTTTATAATCGATAAGGTTCACATTTTCCCCGATGATATTACACCCTCTGCGTGTATGATAGCCGTCTCCTTTCTTAAATAGTTTTTTTCTTCCTGCTTTTATTCCTTTCCAACGCGTTGAGCCCCCCCCCTTTTTGTTTCCCCCCCAATTTTAATAAGAAAATAGTTTTCTTTGGATTCGCAATCTTCTACAACAAGTTTTCAAAAGTCCCCCCCCCCTTTCGGCCCCCTTCCCAGTCATGATCAGAAAAAGGCCTACTCCTTTTAGGTGGTCAACAGTGTCCTGTGGAAAAGTTTCCCTTCCTCCTCTGTTTACTTCTTCCTCCCCCTTCTCTAACTCCGTAAACAGCGGCAAATTCAGACCCCGTCCAATTTTTCCTTAGATATGATCACCCCTCTTTGTGGGATTCTTCCCCCAGATAATTCCTAACCCCTCTTCCTTTTCAGAGTCCAAGTTATAGGCACCCCTCTTAATTCCTTTCCCGTTGTGTAAGACTGGGCGCCTTATAAGGCTCCCCCCTAACAGCCCCCCCCCCTATCACTTTTAATTGCAATATGTCCACAGGATGCACCTAACTCTCCTTTGTCCCCCTTGGCATTTTCTGTTCTGGCGTAAGTTAATTGATTGATGGTTCCCAGGACGGTTTGATTTCACCCCACGGTTTCCCCTCCTTATTATAACTATTCCCTTTCGCCTCTTTTTTTGAGTGTATAATCTGCCCCCCCCCACCTTTACAGATTTTTCTCGGATCCGATTTTTCCCCTCTCCCATATGCGGTTCTCCTTTCTATGCAAGGTTTTTAGTTATTTCATGTTTTTCCTAACGTTCTGGCTTTTTTTCTTTCTCCCCCTAAACTACCCTGTTTTTTATGGGTAAATGTAAGCCGGTGGCTTCTATATATTCTTTCTTCTACTTTTCTGCCATTTGCAAGTGCTGCCCAAACGCTGTCCAACCAGGCGACGGGGTCCTCCCTTTGAACCCCATTCCCAAAATTTTTTTCCACATTTCCTAAAATCTGCGCGGGCGTGCCGTTTTGGGCCGAATCAAGCTACTTCCTTAATAATTCGTCAAGATGCGACCCTTTTTTCCAACAGTACTCTACTTTTCCCCCAAGCACACCCCCTTTTTTCCTCAGCCTCCGTTGACCGAGCGATCGGATGGCTCGTCTGTTTTTTTTTTTTTTTTTTTTTTTCCCGCTGTTCGACTAGTGCGACTTCTATAGCCCTTGAAGCATTAGCTTCTTCGGTGCTGTCAAGTTTTAGACTCCTTTTTTAAGCAAGGTAATTTTTCCTTTTCTGTCCTTACCCGAGGTCACTTTCTTTCTGCCCCGTCGGAACTGGCTTTTTGGCCCCATGCCCATGGACAAAGAAGTCTTCCTGTAAACCGTTCGAGCATCTAGTTCCCCCGTCGGACAGTTACCCCTTTAGTTTAAGCCCCCCCTAGAGTACACCCCCCAATTCTTAATTTTGGTTTTACTCGCACACCCTAGAAACATAGGGCCAAAATCCCTTCTATTAAAGTTCTACACTTATTATACCGTTCTTTTCGAATCGTCCGCTCTTTTCCTGAGAAACAATCTCTTTGGGGCAGATAATCCCAGCTAGTATACCCCTTCCAATGAATCTTTTTCGTTAGGTTTTTTTTTTCCAATGTTGGGCAATTTGAATTCCCCCTTCATGTTCCCTTCCCCTTTTCCCCGAGTCTTCAAACCTTGCACTTCCCCTTCCCAGTAGCCTCTCTTTTGTTTGACTTTTAGCGCTTTTTTCCCAATGATTGCATTAACCAGTGCTCGTTTTTTTCTTTCTTTTAGTAAGAAACGTATTCTCTTCGCAAGGATGACCCCCCCCCTCATCCCCATTAACTGGTTTGGTATCCTTATTTGTCCTATCCTCCCTCGTCCCCCCCTTTTCTATAAATTTCATTCCGATATCCTATGAAACTCCTTTTTTCCCCCCCCCCCCCCTGAGTTTTAACGTATTATATGAAATATTTGTTTGATTTGCCCGGTTTAACCGATCTTTAACTTGTGCAATTTGGATCCTCTCCTCAATTCTTTCACCTTTACCTTCAAATCTCATGATAGAATTCACTGCCTTTTTCTCTTCCTCACCCCTGCCTTCCCCTCCCCACCTTTTGCTTTCCCTTATCCCTTAATTCGACCTCCCCCCTATATATCTTTTCTCTTTTGAAAACCAAACTTTCGTGTTCTACAAGATCAAAAGCTTTCAAGTAAACCCTTTCTCGTTCGCTCTTTCTCCTTTTTTTGAGAAGGTTCGACGATTTTTTTTACTTCTTTGTTCGAAATTCCTTTTGAAGACACGTCCCTCTCAATGTCCTACTCTTAATTCCACATTTTAACCAGACTTTTCCCTAGTAAAAATTTTTTCCTGTTTCACTAGTAGTGTTCCTTTTTCTTGCCCCTTTCTTCATAGTCCCGGGCCAATTAACTAATGATTTAAAGTTTATTTAGAAGTATTTTTTTCCCTTTCCCTTTATCTCGTACAGTAGATCTCCCCCCACCCAACCCAAACCCCCCTTGCATGACTCCACCCTTCTACTTTCCCCGAGTCAGGATTTTTAAAAACTTCCCCCCTCCTCTTTTTCCTGCTTTAACTTCATTTCCCCAAAAATTCAAAGAAGCTGTTCCCCCACAAGAATTCTTTTCTTTCCTTGAGTTTTTATTCTGTTTTTTCTTACATTACAGATGATAGACGCTCTTCCCCCATCGGTTAATTTCCCTGTCTCTCTCCTATCCAAGTTCTAGTCGCTTATCGCATTATTACTCCTTTTGCGTCCTCCCCCTCCTCGTCACCTCCGCAGTAGAAACTTTTCTTCCCCCCACATATGCTTTTGTAGCGTCTTCGACGTCGATCTCTTTCCCTCCTAAAGAGATAGCTGTTCTGTGGCCCAGCATAGGCAAAGTCTTCTTCTTTTCCTCGAAAGTTTTTTCCCTTCGACACTGCCTAAATCTCATGTCTTACCTTCTTTTAAACTCTCCTTTCTCTTTATGGATTACAGGAAAATGTGCTCCCCCCTTGGGTACTCTTTTCGTCTCGCGCAATTGTGATCGATGAGGTGCCATGTAATCCTTCCTAGAGTTATTTTCATTCCAAGTTCGTGGGGGTTTTGTTTTTTCCTTTTTTTCCTCTCTAATTTCTCTTCGCAAAGGATATGTTCCTTGATGAAAATTTTTTCCGGGCAGCCCCTTCGTCGGGTATATTTCTTTCTTTCAACAGCGACTGGTAATCAGCTCAACAGGTTTCCAAGAAGGGGATGGCAAGGCTGGTCATCTGTTTTATGTTAGTGCAATCCCCATGCCTTTTTTTGGTCTTCACTCCATTGCAACTTGCCTTTTGAGTTTTTTTTTCTTTCCTCCTTTTTCCTTGTCGAGAAGAGGATCGAAATTCCCCGCCTTCATACGCTTCCCCCTTTGGTTCCCACCCCCCTTTTAGACACACACAACATTGGTAGCTCTCCAATACGTAGTCTCCCCTCTCCCCTGTCGAGGACAAAGTTAGCCAGGGCACAGGTAGGAGAGGACGCCCCCTTCATTTACTCTTAGTATTCCTTACTTTTCTCAGGTCATCATCTTCTCTCTTCCCTCGCATTGTCTTCCCCCTTTCTTAAAGGTAGAATGGTTAGGTAAGATATAATTGTACTTGTTTTATAACCTCCTTTTTTTCATCAGGAGCAAGTTCCCCCGATCCTCCCTGTACCTTCTACTCTGCGTTTACTGGCGTCTCCTGTTTTCCCCCCCCCAAAAACTGAGTACGATATTTCCTTTTCCAGGGACTGATTGGACTTTTCCCCTCCTTCTTTTTTTTTTTTTCTCCGTTGTTTGCGTCTGATCATATAAATACAACTTCCATCCGTTCCTCTCTTACTTCATTTTTTTTTTTCTTTCGTTGGTGGTAAACCGCTTCCGCAGGAGTAAAGAAGAGGTTACTTTTCTGTGTTCCCCTCCTCTCTTAATTGCTTTTTATAAAAAATTACCAATGAGTTAACCCCTTTTTCCGACCGATACATCTTGCCCCACTCATATCTTTTCAAGCCTTGATGATTTTTCTATTACGCGTCATAGACAGTCTTCCACTCCCGTTTCCATGCTCTTTTTTTTTTCTTGAAAAAGGCAGTTCAATAACTTGGTTTCTAACTTTGTCTCTCTCACATCTCCTTCTTTCCCGTATTCACTTATTCGCATACCCCTTTTTACTTTTTTTTTTCCTCTTTTCCTTTCTAAGCCCAGCGCGAGATGGGAACTTAGGAGCGATCCGATGTTTTCCCTTTCTTCCTCTCTCCTTGTCACCTCTTCCAAATTTTCCGAAACCCCCCCCCCTGGAATAGGTGTGCCCCTCTGCCCTAAAAATCCCTTTCCCTCCCAGTTTTTTTTCCCTCTTTACTCTTTTTTGCGGATTATATGTTCCAACTCTTTTTTCCTGAAAGGAAACGCTCCTCCCCTCGATTGGATCCCCCCTTTCCTTTGTGGTCCTCCTTTCCTCAATGCCCGAATCATTTCGCTTCCTTGCTGACTGATGGCCCCCCCCCAAGAAGACAAAGAATTTTTTTTTCTCCCTATAACCTCCCCCTCCCTTTATTTAACTCGCCCCCCGCATCTCTCCCCTTCCCTTCTCTTCCCTCCCTAACCACTTTTTTCCTAAGTTCATACCCCTTTCCCCTGAATTCTTCTCTTGTTGGGTTGTGGGGGGGTTGTGTGGGTTTTTTTTTTTTTTTTTTTGTCACTTCCCCTGGTATCATCTCCCCAGACTGATGCCTTTTATAACGTGCCCCCCCCCGCCTTTTCTTCACTCTATGGCGGGCCGCAAGATTTTCTTCTTTTGGTTTTCCTTCGAAGGTACGACCGAGATATAAAACTTCTTTCGTTGGGTCTGCTTCCCTTTTTCCCATGTCTCCTGATGGTCATGCCTCTCAGCAGGTGCGTCGCAACGTTGCTGGAACTTCTCTCCTCTCCTTTCTAGTGCGGAAATAGCCTGACCCTTTCATGAAACGCTTGCCTTCTTTATCAGCGGTTTTTTTCAATCACTTCTAAGACCCTTTTCTTTTGGGAATTTCTTTTTTTTGCACTCCCTTTCCCTGGTTCGTAGATCAATGCTCTTTTGTTGACTCCGGATCAGACTTCCTTTCCATGAACCTCCCTTTCGCACAGGGTTATTGTCTTGCCCCTTTGTTTTTGCCTCCAGCGACGGTTCTCCCTCCTTTAAGGGGAAAGATGCTTACCCTTATCTTTCGTCCAGAGCGGGAAATTCCTTTTTTGCCAGGGGGTCCTCCTCCGGCCAATCATTTTCCCCCCTACTGATTCTTGGGTGCCGTAGGTGACAAATCTGGTCCTTATGACCCTTTTCTCGTAGTCGATATTTTCAATCCGCCCCCTAAATTCTCCCCCGTTGTTCCCCGCAACACTTTGCTATGTCTGACCCCAATGATCCCTCTCCTTTCTGGACTATCTTTAACACGGTTTCCGTTTCCTTGACAACGCCCTTTCCTTCTAACAATCCCCCCCCATTTAAACCCATTCCCTCTAAATATCGTGGTGATGCTTTTTCCCCTTTCTGCTAAAAACCCATTACACTTATCTAAAAGACTTTTGCACCCTCTTATTTCCTCTCCGAAAAGGCATTTCGCACCTTTTCCTTCGATTTTAAAAGGCGGAAAAGTGCTTTTTTCCTTTTCCTGATGGTTCGCACCCCCTCTAAATAGTTCAACATTAATCCTTCATAACCCCCCCTTTCCTTTCAGTATAATTATGTTTCCCCTCTTTTTGGGATTAGTTTTCTAGACCTTTTCCCAATCTTTGCGTCCGAGTTTAATCGGATTTCTTCCCTAGAAACAATCTTAAGTGACCTGTGATTGAGTCTGTTTTCCTTCTAATTAACTTTTATCCGCCTACCCCCCCCAAACACATATCACTTATTCATTTCCCCCTAAGGCGATGTCACTAGATAATGAGGCCTCTTCTCTGAACTTCTTCCTCATTTGGAACCTCTCCCATGGATTTGATTTTTACCCTTTTTTTGTCAAATTGCCCCAAAATGGCAATAACCTTTCTTTATAAAGATTTTCTTCTCTTTTGCTAATTCGTCTACTGCCCCCCCAAACCCTCACGTGGGCTCGGACCTCTTTTTTTCCCTCTCTTCAAGTAAAAATCTGATGGTTTATACTTGAAAGGTTTTTGGAAATGCTTTTCGCGTTCTCTTCTTAATTGGCAGTTTTTGTTTTGGTATTAAATAACTACCTTTTTCGTGGATAGAATTTAGAGGTTTCTTTTAATTCGATAGGTAATATTCCTATTTGCCCGTTGTGCCACCCTTTTTTTTTCACATTCTTTTCCCCCCCTTTAACCTAATTTTCTTACATTAAATTCCTTTGAACCCCTCCCCCTCCCCTAAGGAGGAGCGGACTAGTTCTTTTGCCCAAGACAATCCCTTTTCTAATACCGCTACTGCTCGTCTTCATCTTCACGGTTTAAAAACACATACATATAATGGTTCCGCCCTCATCTTTTTTCCCCTTCTTTTTTTTTCTCGAGATCGATGGAGTTTTTGCCCTTATAGTATGTTTTGAAACTCCTTTTAGACGATTCTCGTCCCTTTAGCTTTCTTCTTACTTTATGTCTTTGCCCCTTGCAAGAACCTTATTTACTCCTGTAATGGTTAATAATCGAAATGTTCTTCCTGTCATTAAGAGGTTCCCCTTTTATTGCCCTTTTTCCCCAGCGAATTTCCCTTTTTGCCACAGTGCACTCACGAGATATCAGATTCTCCCCGTAATAATATCATCTAAGTCGACGGTTCCCTTTTCCAATACCACTTCTTATTGAATCCCTAAACACCTTCACGGAATACTTTCTTGAGTAAAATAATTTTTGAAACCCCTTCCCCCCACCCAAACCTTGAATATAAAGTCCACACTCATATTGGAATTAGGATAAATCCCCTTTTTCTCTTCTCTTCAGTTCCGCAAAGATACTTGTCCGGTTTGGCAGTATAATAACCTTAACCCATAGTCTTTCCCCTTTCCTTCACATCATAAGGTTGAGGTGGACCCCTTTGGGGCAATTTAAATTAACCCTTGTTAACCCTATTTTTACATCAATTTTCCGAGTGCAGTAACACTCCGAATTATCTTAGTTCCCTATAGCATATTTCTATTTGCCCCTCCCTATTTTCTTTTTTTTCGAAATCCATTCTTTTTCCCTCCTGGAGGACCACAAAACTCCCCTCCAATTCAGGAAGAGGGGGCTCTTTCCGATCCTTTCCTGTCAAACAATCTTTTCTAGAAACTTATCGATCTCTTTCCCGACCACAAAAGAGGGTTTGTCTAATGAAAAGGGCTTTTTTCCCTCCCCGCTTTTTTTCTGAATTGTATGATTCTGGTTTTCCCCTCTCAAAAGGAACACTTAAAATCTCCTGATTTTTTCCCCTTGCTTCTTGCTTATCACTGACAGAATACTCAATCTTTGGCTTTGAGAGAATTCCCCCCCTTTGGGAGCATTAATGCGACAGACACTTCCCTATATCCATTGGTTCCCAATTGCGTATGTGAGAAAGCTCAACGCCCCAGGAAACCCCCCTTTTTTCTTCTTTCTCCTTAATCCTTTCTTTCCGACACCCTAGAAGATTTTTTAGCCTGTAGTTCGACCTACACCCCCCGTCCTTCTGAAATCGATTGAAAGGAGGAGATACCCTTTCCCCCCTACACCACCTGCCAGTTTCACTTGCAAGTCCCCTTTTGTCCTTTTCGGTTTAGACATTTTTTTTTTTTTTTTTTCCTTTTTTTATGAGTTACAACAATCTTCCTGGCACAAATCTAAATAAGGCTTGATTTCCCTATATTTAGCCTTTTTTCTTCCCTTGTTTCTTTTGGAACCCCGTTCGGAGTCCAAAACAACCTCTGTCCCCTTCTTGTGAACCGAGGAAGTATTCAACCTTACCACTTCTGATCAGTAGTCCTTCTCAATTGCTCTCCCCTCTTATTGTTCAACAAAAAAAGAAGCATGGAATCCCCTCCCTTCCTGAGTTTTATTTTTTCTACCTGTGAAAGATGATAGTCCCTCTCTTCATGCGGGATTTCTGACCCAATACCACCGGCGGAATAGCAAGAGTTTTTCTCCCCCCTTGCGACGAACTGCTTTCTGCTTCCCCCTGCCGAGATTTTCTCTTTTTTATCCCATGGACTAGTCTTTTTAGCGTCGTCTTCCTTTTCCCTATATTAGTTCACGCCCCCCGAAAAGCGAAGATGCGGCCCCCCTTCCCCTCATCGTTCCCTCTTTTTCACTCATTCTAAACGCCCTCCCCCCCCCCAAGTCTCATGTTTCTCCCGCTGTCATTTCAAGCGTTTTTTTTTCCTTTTTTTTTTTTCCTTCCCTTCAGGGTTCCCCTTTTTGTTAAGATCCTGGGTTCGCCTTCAATTTTTTCTCTCTGTTTGCTTTTTCAATAGGGCCGTACAGCCCTTGTTTTGGTAGGCTTTTCCCTGGGCTGTCTTTTTTTTGTCAATCCCTCAGGCATCTACTTTATCATAATCTCATTTCCCCCTTCTTTTTCTCCCCGAAACCACGGGCAGCCCAATCGTAGGTCGTTTGCAGCCCCCTACCTTTTTTTCGAAACTATACCTCAAGCTCTGATAGGCCCTTCTTTCTTCTCTTAGTCAATAGTTCGGCAACCCCCCTGTTGAGTTTGGGATGCACCCCCGACACTTCTGGGACCCCTTTACCATAAGAGCCCTATGCTCGCCTTCACCTACTCAATTTTCCCAGCATTCTTTCCTCCTCTTTCCCCTTGAATAGGAACAAAAACTTACTCCCCCCCAAACATTGGTAGGCTCAATATCTGACCTTTTTTTTTTCACCCTGAAGACGCTTCGGACCAATTCTTCTCGCTTTTTTCAAAGGAGAAGGACGCCTATGGTTTCTTTGTTTCCTTCCCCCTGATGACCAATCGTAGCCTTCGGGCATGAATCTTTCTCTGCTTTTGTTCAAGGAACTTCTTTCAAACGTTAGTCCTTTTCTTTTTGTAACGCCCATTCCCCGCGGAGTAAAGCCTTCGTCTTTCCCCTGGATACGGAGTTTACTGTGCCCACCACCCGGATCTTTCCCCCCCCAACTGATCTCTTCTTTTTGGCCATATG
>Ga0179591_1284159_pt1 | contig 21358 bp, 17 predicted proteins | sample CZOMad2_1_08_16f_FD_182891 | JGI IMG/M metagenome (GOLD analysis project Ga0179591, IMG submission 182891) | Vadose zone soil fungal communities from Angelo Coast Range Reserve, California, USA - CZOMad2_1_08_16fungal (PacBio error correction) | ecosystem: Environmental > Terrestrial > Soil >... | reverse complement strand
TCGGGACCTGAGTTCGTGACCGATCTTCCAATTTGTTGCATGGGTTCTTTCTGGTCGGCCCCATCCAACCGAAGGCAAGAAGCCCCCTTGCCCCTCTTTCCTTTGTCTTTAGCTACGTGTTTACGACTCTGGGCTTTAGATCCCGTGCATAAGTACATAAGGATGCTCTTCTGAAGAATAAGACCCAGACTCCCCAATTACCTGAGCTCTCTTCGGCGACCTGGTCCCCGAGGATGGAGGGGATAACGTCCCTGGTTTTTCACTTTTTCCAACTAGCACCACGATGTCCTCACAGGCCTTATAAACCGCCAATTCGGCCTTAAGGTTTTCTCCTTTTTCGTGAATTTGAGTTCTTCCTGAAAGGACCAACCCCCCTCGAACTCTTCCCCTAGGAATGGAGCTCTCCCTAGCATGGTATACGAGCCCCCTGTGTTTTTCCTCCCCGTTTCCGACGATTCCCAAGAGGGGGTGCGTCCGACTCAATGTTTCAGAGTGACTTTGCGAACCTTCTTTTTCAAAGCACGGACAAATTTCTAGAAAGGGAGTTGAGTGGACTCGGGTCATCATATGTACTTTCTTTACGGTTGCTGAGTCAGTGAATGGTATCACGCGGGGATAGGGCGTGGCAGTTTTATCCCTTTCCGAGTCCTTCGCGCTCTTCCTCTGCGCCCATGCGCACTACCTTTAATTTAACCGGTACTGTTTAGTTCCTTTTATCAGCTCCCCAAGTACAGAGAAGCTCCTAGTTGGGGCTCGGACCCGTTCCCGAGTCTCTGGATCTTTTTCTTTTCGGAATTTGCCTCGACGCTCCGAGTAGAGTATTCTCCATTTCCTTTTTGGGACCGTCGATACTTATTCACATTACTGTCCTGCATCCTCCTGCCTTTTCCAAACAGTGATGAAGTAGTCTCAGCGTGCCTACTCTTTCTTCGTTTTTCCTTCCCATGGTTGTTGGGCTACATTGTCACATCCGATTTCGGCCCCCTTTTAGCGCCAATAGATTTCTCCCCGAGGTTTTTTAAGCTTCCCCCCTAACCCCGCTCGTCCGGTGAACCGGCCCCAGTAAAAAAGGCGGTCGGCTTTCGCCACAGCGGTTCCCCCCCCACCTTTTTAGGTTGAAGATCCGATTTTTCTTTTTTTCTCGACCGTAACTCAGCCGTCGACAGGACCCTCCATGCCCGAAAGATAGGATAGTTGACCAGTCTTCCCTTTGTTTGAGGTCCGGTGATGGACGAGCGAGAAAGCCCAAACCCCTTCTGTGCGCCGCCCCGAATTTCGCGCTTCGTGTATTAACCCTCTTTCCTTTTTTTTTTTTCCTAGAGATGAAGACGCCTTCGACTATTTTTGGTATGCACCTTGGTTCCTTCTAATGAATTTTTCCAAAATGGAAAACGCCCCCCCCTCTGCTAAGAGGCCCCGACTTCTTTTTTTTGAGCCCCTTCCTTCTTTTTTGCGGGCTACACACTTTATTTCCGCCACTGTCTCTGGGCCCTTAGCCCCCACCCTCCTCCAGGGGGGTTGTGGACACGATGGTCTCAGAGGTTTCCCTCTTTTCCGAGCGTTTCTAGAGGTCACGCTGCACATTTGGTAACCCTCCCACTAGTTGAGATCTCAACTCATAGATCGATTAGAACACCCCCCACCTCTTGGCCTTCCCTACGTCGATAGACGGAGGTTATGGTACCCTTTGAAGACTCCCCTTATGTTCGTACGAGTTTCGATCTTGACACCTGGTCCTCCCTAGACGAGAATCCTCCGAGGTAAAGAACCTGCTTCCCCCGAGAACTCCCTCCCCTTAGTCCCGTTTCCTCCCTCGTATGGTCAATGGAGGCATTTTTCATCCCGCTCCCGGTTAATTCCTTCTTACGCAGTAGGCCCTGTTCTTTTTTTAAGACTCTCCGGACGCGCCATGCACCCCTTTTATCGACTCACAGAGTTTCCTCCTCCTTTTGGAAAACCTTTTTCTTCGGACCTGGGCGCCCGCGGAAAGATTACCTGGTGACACCCCTTGAAAGGTACTGTTCCTTAGGGAGAGATGAAATCATGTAAGATCATTTGCCAAAGAAGTACCATTTACAAGAGAGCCTATCCCCCTCGAGCACCCCCCCCAGTAATGAGTTTCCAAGTCTTTTTATCCGGGTTTAAGGTGTGGTTGGCCTTTTCCGTTTTTTTTTTTTTTTTTTTTTGTTTCTGGTGGGGATTTTTTTTTTTGGTTTTGTGGGCCTAGGAACTTCTATTGTAGAACAACGGTTTGGCCTTAAGACATATAGGGAGACAATTCATCTTAAGGCCGAGTTTGAATGTGGCCTCGCGGACTCCCGAATTCGCCCGGGAGTTTCCTTTCTCAGAAGACAATTCACTGTGAGCAATCTGTTTTCCCATTCTTTGGAGCCCCGCATCGAATTATCCAAAGGGAGTTCTTTTCGCCGCCGTCACCCCAAGTTAATAACTTTTGGATCGGCGGCGTAGTAATGAGTACTTTAGCCCGTTCGACTTCCGGTAGGAGTTCCTAGCGCTATGCTTTTTTTTCACCCAGGTTGAGAAGTTTCAGGGGGTTTCTTTTTGAACACGTCGTCCCTAGAAAGAGTAGCCAAATCGTCGTTGCCCCTGGGACTTGTCCCATAGGTGCTCTTCTCCGTAGTTAAGGAAATGGTGATTTCCCAATGAACATAAAACCCTTTCGTATCCCTCCCCGACCACATGTGCCCCCCTGTGGGCCTTGGTGACAGGTTGTCCCCTCGTAGTTTTGCGGCCGTATCTCGCCAGTAGGCTCTCGGAGAACAAATCATCCTCTCAACCACTCCACTCCCCATACCCCCCCACACAACCCCCACTTCGTCGTTTTTCGTTCTCTACTCTTTTTTAGACCTCTTCGAGCCCTCGTAAGAATCTTCTTCATATGTTTTTTTCCCCCTCTTCCCCTCCACAATCGGTCGCGCAGAGTCTTGCAAGAGGTCGCGGTTTCATGCTTTTGTGCTTGTTAAGAAGGGAAAGTTTTCCTAACTTTCTCGTCTTTATCTTTAAAACTTTTCCCTTTCTAACCATCTGTTTCAGGATAATCGATTGCCGTCCTTCCTGGTCCCCCTCCCTCGTGCGTCGATCGCTGTCGAGGTGAGATTCAAATCAAGGGCCCCTTTATCTTCAGTATATCCCCCTTCTCTGAGCCCTTTAGGATGCACCTCCAAATCCCCTAGGAGTCTCTGTGTTCCCACAGCCCATTCTGTCAACTGGCTTGGGAGCCCCCCCGAACTTCTTTTCTTTTTTTTCCTCAATGCTTCGCGAGCACGTCTCCCTTTGTTCGGTGGTCCCTTTTGGTTTTTTAATACCTTTTTTTCCTCTTGCCCGAAGATCACTTTTAGAGGTCCCGATCTTGATTTGACGAGGCGGACGAGTTTTGACACCCCACAACACAGAGTGTGTTTTGACCCCGTAGGTAGACTATTGAAACATCCCTCGTCAAACTAGGTCTTTTTTTTTGACCTTTAGCTTCATTAAATAGTACTCCTTCCTCGGGGTATACCACTTCCGGAAAGCCCAAGTCCTGCCACCTCAAAGTAACAACTTGCACTTGACAGAGCCCCCTACCTCAAAAGTCCTTAGCATCCCTCCCCTGAAAAGTCCCCTGCCTCGATCACTTCCCCCCTGTCGCCGAGACCTAATTTTGAGAACTTGTCAGACCTTCCCAATGTTCGTGGTTTTTTTTCCTCTCATGGGATGGTCGCTTCTCTTTCCTCTTATTCCGATGTGGCGTATTTCTACACGTGGTGAACTGTGCTGTGGTAGTGTTTGGAGTCCTATTCCGATCTATTTCGGAGTAGCCCCTAAAACCTCTTCCTTCGCTGTGGACTGGAATTAGATTAAGTCCTCTTGAGGAGCTCAACCCTCTTTCCCTAGGAGCCGTCAGGTATGAGGGACAGTTTATGGGACTTCTTTCGTTTCCAGGTTGGGATAGTTTCTGCATTAGGACAACTAATTACACCTTTCTCACCCAGGTGATATCCGTTAGAGATGAACTTTGTAATTTCTTTTGGGACTCCTCATTCCCGTATCAGACTTTTCCCTGGTGATACTGTAAGTCTCCGAGTAGCAGTTAGTTGCTTTTTTTACATGGTTCAGTCTCTTTTTGAGCCCCTGACGCCTCTTGTTCGAGGACCATCGTTGAAGCCCCTTCTACCTCCTGGCCTGGCCTTGCCATGATCTACCTTCCTCACAGCAACCGCAGAACCCCTACCGAGGGTAATTTTTTAGGTTTGATTTCCCCCCCTTCAGCAGGAGAGTATTAGAGTGTCTTCAAGCAAACTCCCTGTTTTCCCTTTCGACGACCTATAACCTGTAAGAGATTTCTAATTTGGAGGAGAGCGACTTGACTTCCTTTTCTCTCCTTATAGATCGATTTTGCGACTAGGGAGACACCATTCTTTCTTTTTTTCCCCACCAGATTTCCTAGAACGACCTCATCAGAAGAGATAATTCTATAAGATTGGATCCTTTGAAGGCCGAGCCTGAGTTACCCCTTCAAAACTATACCTCCAAATTGGGAGGTTACGCCCTCTGTTTTGGTGGTTGATAAAATGTCGAACTCGAGGAAATCCTCTTTCCGTGACCTCCGGCACCCCTCTGGTGGCTACTGCGAAGTAATTGGTCAAAGGCTCCCCTAATCTGCCCTCTGGAGGAGTCCCGCTTCGCCCATGGTCATGGAAGCCTCTTGCGCGGGGGTCCGTTTCTTCCCTTTGAAGACCTCAGTATTAGGTCTGCGGAACTTCACGACCTTTCCCCCCCAAACTTTCCTCCAAGTTTACGAATTTTCCTTCTTCCCTCCTTTCGACGTTTTATGGATTGTTTTTCAAAGCCGTCGATCTTGGGCTTCTCCCCCTTTCCTTCTTTTTTTCCAACGATGAAAAGCTTCCCCCCAGACTCTTCGGCCAAGGATTCCTTTTTTTCCCGTTATTTCGCGGTCTACCCCCCTCCCTCTACCTTCGGACCTTTCCTTTTCTCGTCCCGTTTATTTTTCATGAGCTGCACTTCCTTGGTAGACCTTGATCAGTTCCCACGCCTGACCGCTTCGGACATGGAGTTCCTGCTGTAATCACCTTACTGATGATTAACCAAACGCCTATTACTTCCGCTTCGTTTCTTCGCGCATCATTGCCATCGTGCGCGCAGTTTTGATAGGGCCCCTTGGTATCCTGTCGGCTCTCTTGTGCATGATACTCGTTGGTCGAATCTTTTCTGCGGCCCATTATGTCTTGTACTTCCAGGAAAAGTTCTCTCTTAACAGGTGCCTCCCTTAGGATTTCAACATGAATAAATAATAGTGTAGGTTGCTCCCCCCCAGAACCTTTCTTCCCTTGTTTCGGATCTTGGATCGATAGAGGATTCCCCGAAGTCCGCCGGTCTGTTTCCCCTCCGTTCGAGACCACAATTTTTTTTTTTCTACCCTTATTCATAGCAATCTGTTCCTCGGCGTCCAGTAGGGATGACGAGACTGGCCTCTTGAGGGGCTCTGATAATAGGAGGTTTTGGTCTAACCTGTTTTTTTTCTTCCTAATTGATAGACAGGTCGCGCCCATATATGTTTTCCAAGAGGTCAATCCCCCTGAGCCCTTCCTTTTAATTGCCAATTCAACTTTTTAGGTTTCTCCACATGCTTTCCCCCCCCAAGTCCTCCCTTCTAGGCGACGAGAGCGGCCCAGTCGAAAAGGTATTTTTCCCTCAGAAGTGTCTTTCCCCCCGGTCCATAGGTCCACTCTGACCCCCTATCGGTTTTTCCCTCTTCCCTTGTAAGGGGTAATTCCTGAGCCCCCCCCCCCCCCAAGCGAGTGTGCGAGACAAAAGCCTCGTCGCAGTTTTCTTTTCAGCCTCCCCCCGGTTTTCGAGGCTGAAAACGACTTATTCCTTCTTTATTAGCATAGGCCTTGGTGGTTTTTTTCCCTTCTTCACCCCTGCCCCTTATGACTTAAGCCGATCACCGTCTTTTTTCGGGACCTTTCCTTTTAGATTGAGATTGCCTGGCTACACAAATGGACGAAATTGTCTCCTTTGCTCTCGTCGCCTTCACCCTTTTTGAGGTTTTTGTGGACCGCTTTGTCCCCTTTTAACACTTGTGATTTATTTTTCATAGCGTGTCCGGCCCACTCCTGAAATAGTTGCTCCCTCGAGGGGCTCCGAAATGTTTGGCCTTCTGATGCATGCCAAGGGCCCCCCACCCCCCCCACCTCGAGGACTTAAAGATTATTCTTCCCCTCAGGCAGCGTAGCCTTCCATCACTACTTGGATTGTCAGGCCCAGGTTTTTGCATCTTTTTTCGAATAAGATCTCTTAATACCCTTTTCTTTTCTACCGATGCGTCGGAGAGGATGATTTCAACCCTACTATACAGATCCTCACACCTAACCGGAAAAGACCTCTTGCTCCCCCCGATGCTTCTTCGAGCTGTACTTTTTCCTGATTGCAAAGTATATACCGTTCATCATCCATCTTAGGCATTTAGCTCGAAAGAGCCGACCCCCCGCGATACAGAAGAAGCCTCTCCCAATTTCTTACGAACACTGATTCAAGAGCCTTCCAAACTGGGCGAGCCAAGAGGGAAATGATACCTTCCCCCCTTTCAGCCCAAGAACAGATACAGGGCTAATTCAGATATTATTTGGAATTTCAAGACTTTGACAGCGAGCGGGCCGCCCCCCCTAAAGGTTTTCTCTAGCTCCTATTACACTGGTTCCTCTTTCTTAACCTGCAGATAGCAAAAAAATCCCCGGGTGCCCCCCCAATAGGTACTCCAGATCATTACCCTTGCTTATCGGATTTTTAGTTCCCGCACCCTTCATTAAGCATGTAGAGTCCCCCTCCCCACCGTGAGACCCCTTTTTTTTTTTTGATTTTTTCTTTAGCTTGTTTTCAGACTCCTGAGGTTGCTTGAAGGCGCGCCCGTATTTACTCAATAAAGTACAAGTTCGCCGAGTCCTATTCTTTTTTTCTCCACTGGGTTTAGTACTCTGTGTCCGAGTCGGTAGGAAGGATGTGGATTTTTTTTTCCTGATCTTTCCTAGTGTTTGTAGGCTTTCCGTAGCCGCCTGTCATGCCCCACTTTTGAGACGTCTCGCAGTTCTCCCCGTCGTTTGAGCCGTTGAGAAAAAGATGATTCCTCGCCCTCGTTTTTCAGCTTCAGGTTATTTTCTTCCGGATAGTTTCCGTGGGATACCCCCAAAGCCTGGGTTACCCCAACTGGTTATTGTTTAAGTGGTGAAGTACAATAATCCCACCCCAGCTCTGTGGCCTAGGCAAGAATACCTGAGACTTTTCACCTCTAGTAGAGGATGTCGTCCTAACAGAGATTTCTCCGCCGCTCTCTTTACAGAAGAAGCATCAAATAGCTATCCCTAAGCAACTGTCAGAAGATTTCCCCCCCTCCCCCCCGCTGCAGATATATTATTTCTATTTCGTGGCTCCCCCCAGGATCTTCCTGAGGTTTGGCCTTAAGAAGGTTCCCCTCCCCCTGGGCTTTTGTATGTACAGAGACAAAGATTTCCCCCTTCCTCTTTAAATCCTTTTTTTTTTGCGGGGGAATTAGGAAGTAGAGAATAGATTGACTTTTCTTTCTAGTATTTGATCTGCGTGTTCTGAGTTTTTGCGTCTAGGAATATCCTCGCTCGGTCCCCTTCCCGTTAGGATTAGACTGCCTTTTCCTAGGACCAGACTCTACTTTTCTTTAAAGGTAATACTTTTGGCCCTTTCCCGACCACCTTCGAGAACATTTTTCTTTCGACCTCAACTGGAATGCCTTAACCCCCCTAGGCTCCCTTCTCTAATGGTGAGCGTAACCCATCCGTTGTCCAAATATTCCGACTCTCCACGCCAGAGGTAACTAGAAGACATCAGATTGCCCATCAAAGGTCATTCTTTTCGAGGCGACGGGGGTTTTTTTGGGGAGTATGAATAATCCCCACCGCACTCTCTTTCCAACCAATAAAAGCGGAAGCCGAGGGCGTTTGCACTTTTTTCGCAGACAGTGAAGAGAAGCGGTGAGTCATCCCGCCCAGGAACAGCCCTCCTATCCCTCCACTTCATTACAAAACGATAAACCCAAACCCACTTTATAGAGACAGCCCTTTTTACCCCCCTAGAATTATATTCAAAACGCCCCCCCGGGTTAAGGAGAGAACACTTTTTCATAAACTAAGTGTGGGTTATATCCTCACTCTTCCCAACTTTTGGGTTAACCAATTGGAGCTGGTCGTGCTCCTGGGATAGAGACGTTAAGGTTTCGCGTGTTGGCCCCTTTGTAGCGACAATTCTGTTTTTGATGGGATGTTGTTAGGGAGGATGGCTCCCTCTTTTCGTTTTCCGTTCCTTGTGAGGTTCACCAAGATTCCCTAGGACGGGGGCACGAAGCTCGTTTCTCTGGTCCATGAGTCATCCTTTCCACCCACACGAGAAGAACCAAATTTTGAATCCCCTTCCATTTTTAAGGTCAAAGGTGGAACCTTGAGGCTTGCTCGCGGGGACGCTAGTTCGGTGAAGATATGAAAACAATCTCGGTCCCCCTTCAACGATATCCTTGATACTTTCATGAAGTCGCCCGCTTCTCAGGGATGTTCCCCATAATCCCGTGGCAGCCTGAATTTCCTCGGTAAACCTACTGTAACTACATGTTGCTTTTCCCCCCCACTCGGATAAAGGCGACTGCCGATATCCTTGATATCTATTTTGCCGGTTTATTCCTTCAAATCGACCTGAAGCATCAAGCGTCTACAATGAAGGCCCCAGGCTCTAACTCCGGAAATCTTCTTTCCAGCCCTGTTCGAAGATTTCAATGGACTTTCTCTTTGCCAAAATTCGGAGCTTTGCGGACCCTGCCCCCCTTTTGAAGGTACATCCTCTTCATGGATCATTCCTTTTGACCGCTCGCGCCAACCTAGGGGAGAGTGTTGGAATCATCCCCCACGTCTGCCCGCTTTCTATCGACGATTTAGCTGCTGGCGTAAGAGGGAACTCCTCTCTTGCTGCCCTAGTGCCCTCCCCTCCCTTCCCGCAGTCGTAGTTTGACATTTTATACTTTTTTTTTTTTTGAAATATCCTGCAGTTTTCCGAAGATTTCCCCCACCCCCCAAACCATCAAACCTAACAATTTTGCTTGTTCCGACTCTCTCTCTGTTGAGTTAACAGATTCGTTCATCCAATCACCGACGCCGGCCCTCCCTCCTTCCTACGCGGGTCTTCCATTCGTTTCCTCCCCGTCTCCCCCCCGATTTTCTCCCCCGGCAGCTGTGGAGTTGCCGGCGCAACCGTGGTCATTTTGTCGCTCGCTGTCAAATCCCGATGGCTATTTTTCTCTTCCCAAGTACCAATCCCGATGATTTCCATGAAAAGAAGACGCCGACTAATATCCACTCGATTCCAGGAATTCTTTTCGAAATGGCATAGGCGCCAAGTAGTTCCCGAAGGTAGAGATGACACTCCACCAAATGCCAGCCGTTCCATATGTCAATGAATTCTCCAAAATCTGGATTCAGCCGGGAGCGCCCTTTTCTTTTGAATAGGTTCTTCAAGAGACCCCCCCTCATAAACCTACCTAGGACCGTACTATGGGATGATTCATCTTCTACAGATTCAAAAGGCGGCCCCCCCCCTTTGCCCCTTTAGTCCCACCAGGGGGGTCGACCAGAAGTTGTGAAGCTTCTGAAAACCTCTTGCTCCCCAGGCAAACTCTTTTCCTTAACGCACTCTATTTTCCATAATTGCCATCGGATATACCCATTCAAGTCCCGTTTCAATCTTTCTAGGAGCTCTCTTCTGTACCTGTTTTACATCTCTGTCAACAGGATTTTTTTTTTTAATAATGAAGGTCCTGCTTTCTACGCGGATGCTGCCTCCCCCGTCCCCTTCTTCGGCGGGTCGCCGTCATCACCTGCTTTTTAGGGAGGCGTTTTTTTTCGGGGTATTCGATCTGATTCGTCAGCCCGCTCTCAGCATCCGTTGTTCTTTTTCTCCATTCCGTTTGGACTATGATCTTATTTTAATTACTTCCTCCAATGGGCCTGCGGCCGTCTCTCCTTTTCTACTCGGCGATAGCGGGAGGTGCGCTTGATGTCTTTGTTTTTGTCAATCTTATGCCGATGTCTTTCAAAAAGGTTTCCCAAATCTATGGCAATCAGAGGATGCCGCGCAAATGTCCTTATTGTCGGCCAAGGTCCCCCCGGTTCTGTAGCCACATCTTTCACCAAACAACCCGGGTCAAGATGAAGCTCCTCTCGTTCACATTAGACAAGTCTTCCCTAAAGTTTCACCGCAGAGGGTTTCAATCGCCCGCCATAGGAGAATCGGGCAAGTTTTCCCTTCCCCTCCTTTGCATTGGGTCCATGGTGATGGCTGAGCAAGTGCACCACCCACCCCTCTTTCTAATGGTTCCCCCCTCAGTATCGCGCGTCCGTATGGGAATATCTATTTTAATCCTCCTTAAGTTGTTTGATTCCTCCCCTCAGCGACGACGCGTCGTATTTTTCTTAAATAGCAGTGGGTTTCGCCTTCACCCTGGCCCCTTCCCGATGAAGAAAATCTTTTCTCCCCGCTGCGGATCTTTTCCCCTGATTGCTTCCCCTATTTCGGGGTCCGGTTAACTTTTTTCCTCCTGTAGTGGTTCCCGCCTCCTGACCCCCAGCATCTTTTCCTTCGTGTGTGGAAGATAACTCCCTCCCCCGGTGTTATTTAAGGGAACCCGATTATGCCCCCTTTTTTTTTGAAAATAGGGTTACCCGTATAGAGCGTCTCTCCCCGGCAATCCCGGATACGGTCGTAGTTTCCCCTATATTAATTCTCTAAAATAGATAGCAGACGGATAGAGGTCGAATCTCACTCTTCCTTCCCCCTGGGATGTGAGGCCTCCGTATTGAATACCGTTTTTCCCTTTTCGCTCCTGCAAGATGAGATGTCTTTCCGAGGCTGACATATCCTTCTGAAAGCTAAAGTGAACCCGCAACAGAAGACCATCGATTGTTATCCCCCCGTATACTGAGACATATTCCAATTCCAGCTTAAGTCATCCCAAGAAGCGTCAGTCAGAGATCCTGCTCTTACATGTACCGAGATACAGCATCGAGACATCCCCCGCGTTTTGATTACCAAAAATTGACGGCAGAACTTTCCCCCCGTATCACTTGATATTTCCCTAGTGAAAAATCACACGAAACCTAGGTTTGCATCCGAGGCACTCGAGACGTCACCCCCTTCCCCGCTGAGATTCTGAAACCCCTTTTTTTGTTCCTTCCTTTCCCGCTTTTCGACCCAGTTTTAATTTTCCTAGGCACTCCCCCTAAAGCCATCTAAATCGATGTCGAAGGTAGAGTTCTGATACTCGTGACCCTCCAGTCCTGAAGTGTCTCTCACTTCCACTTTTCTCGGGTTCTCTGAGGCGGTTTTTAGTTTTCCGACCTTGGGTCTTTTTTTCGCGCCTCTGCTCCCCTACATCAGGTTCTCCCCGATTTCACCGGTCGCCGCTCCCCATCTCATGGGGAGCTCGCTAGGTCCTTTTCCGTCTCTGCCTTCTAATTGAATCTTCCCAGATTCAGCCTTGGTATTTTGATACCCCCTTCGCTCCGTGTTTGTTCGAAGGAGGATCATTCAGATCGCCCTTTCCCCTTTAGCCAAGATGATATCTCGCTTTCCCAATTGGAGTTCTTGAAGCTTTTAACCGTAAAAGTTATGATTAAACTCCATTTGGAATGGGTCCCGAACCCCTCGAGCATGTTCTTCCTCTCCCCCCTCCCCAGGTATAGTTTTTTGACGTGGGGAATCATCCAGTAGATAGTTTCGGCCCTTCTTTCTCACTTCCTCCTCGGACACGTCGTGTAGCTCTTCCCTCACTTTTTTTTTTTGTAACAGACTATTACTTCAATACCCCCCTCCCCCTTCCTCCCCCCCTCCGTAGATTAGATTTTCCATCTCACCCCCGTCCTTCCTCCCTCCCCCATCCGAGCTATTCTTTTTTCGTCAAGATTTCTGGTAGTGGGATGATCCTAAGAGGGGCCAGCTTCACTCCTCGTGCAGGACATTTTTTTCCTATCCCTTCATCCCGTTCACCTCGTCTCTAAATAGGTTTTCTGGGGAATGCTGCGAAGTTTATCCTTGGCAGATTGGGTGAGCCATGATCGGTGTTTCCTCTTTGGGATAGCACCCTAGGACCAACCTTTTTTATCCCTAGCCACCGGAGATTGAACGGGTTGTCTTTCCATCCGTTCAGCTTTGTGTCAAGGAGCCCAAATTTTGCTGGATGATCCCCCCATTCCCCCTCCGGCCCTGCAGCGACAGATCACGTCACATGTGGAGGACTTTATCCCGTTGCCTGAAGACCTCTCAGATTTTGATTCAAAATCGAAGACCGAGGGCAAATTCTTTTCAGATGCTTACTCTGGGGTGTGTTTGCCCGTCCCTAACATTTGACTTTCCCCAGAGGACAGCCTCTCGCGTTTGACCTTTCTCATAGACATAGTAAAGGAGTTCCCCCCACCCGCCAAGAAAGTAACTACCAAAAGGTTCCTTCCCCCCCTCCACGACTCGAAAACGTCCCGGCCATACTCAGAGACACTCCCCCGCCAGGACTCTCCCCTTACCCGGTCAGTGTCTTTTCCGTTGTTTTTTTTCTCTCGATACTTCAATGAAACCTGTTCTTCTTCTTGGTCCTCGTCTTAGATTGGCCCCCGGTGCCCCCTCTTTTTGTAGAAATTTCTTTACAGTTAGGTGCGGCGTCTTTTAAGTGTTAGCGGTGAATCTTCCCCCTTTATTGTCTCTTTCCGAAAGGAGGTTCAAACCCTGGGCGTCTTTCTTTTTCTTTCCTTTCAGCTGAGAAGGTGGGCTATCTGGAAGCCACGCTAATATTTTCTCCTGAAACTAGGGTAGCGAAATATAGGACTAGTTCCCCTCGTTCTTTTCCTTCCCTCTGACTAACCCCACTTATCTTGAATGATAAAAAGATAACCCTGATTAGTCATCTCTATCGGATTCCGGAAGGGGTCGTCTTTTACTTAAAGATTCTCGAAACTGCCCCCCCCCCTCCTTCACATAGCAGCGTTGCGGGTGGTCAATAATCTGGATAGAGATCCTATACTATCTTAAATGCAGTCCCTCTTTCTACTTGTACCCTCCCCAGAAGCCCTAGACTGCATTCTTCAGTCATATCCTTAGATAGGAAACCCTTTCCAACCAATATGTCTTTACTATGCATTCACGTGGTATATCCTAAGCCTGACTGAGCGCGGAGTGAACCTTCCCCCTACGCCAGAAACTCCCACGAAATAGTTTACCGATTCTGGTAGGTGAGCGCTGTGATAGTTAGGATCCCCCCTCCCCCTCTTCTTAGTTGGTAGACCCTTCTAATCTTCGCAGATTTCGAAAATACACCCCTTCCCGAACGACATTTATACTGTCGAGGAGATGGAGACGAACTCCTCTCTTAGGACACACCCCGGACCCAACATCACCAAATGTGGTCTTTATCAGACGGCTCTTTGTGTTTTTTTTTCTCCCCCCTGCCTGAACGGTCCATCACGCTTCCGGACTCTCTTTTTGGGAAGCGGGCCCCCTCATCGTGGTCTCACGGCCCAAGGAAGCGTCCCCTCGCCTGGAGGTCTCTGTTTCATCTCTTCCGGCGGATTAATTTCGACTACATCGGCCCCCCTTTCTACAGACCCGCTTTGCAAGTACCCCTTCTGTCAGTCGACCTCCCCCCCAGCACGCCCTTCCCATTTTATCTTCTGACGGAAGAAATTGGTACTCTTCCTACAGGATGGATGACGTTTCCTTTCTGTCAATGGATACACAGACCCTAGTCAACCCTTCCCTTCTAAACCGGCAAGTCAGGAAGACAGCCCTTCATGCAGGGAGGCGCGCCCACCCCCCCCCCCCTGACCTTCCCGGACATCCTGGATGGAGATGTCCCTAGATGGGCTCAGCCCCCTGGCCCGATCTCCCCCCCCCCTCGGTTGGGAGAATAGACTCTCTTAATGTTGATCGGCTCCCTTGTCTTGATGAGTCACAGTCAACGAAGCCTGATTAAAGGGCTTTAGTGGAGGGAGCCCCCCGATAGACTTTTTCAGTGATAGGGCTTCATGGGGCCCACTCTTATGAAGGAGTAGTGCTGCTTATTCCTCTTGTCGCTCCTCCCCCATGGCCCCCAATCGGCGGTAGAAGGGGAATATGTTTTTTCTCTTCCCCCCTCCCTCCTAGTATAATAGCTTTTCTCTCCTTCATCCAGATGCGTAACTTGGAGTTCGCTATAGGGGGTCTTAAGAGATCTCCCTCTCTCTTCTTTAAGAGTATGAAAACCTTTTTAGAATTAGATCTGGTTCTTCACAAAATTATGAACCCCCCGGATTTTTCACCGTAGGGCTCGAGACTCGATTTCTCTTCGGTGAGCTTAGGAGTGGTTTTGGTCTACTCCCGGGCAATTGCATCTCCCAGGTCGAGACCTGGCGATTTGTCATGCATTCCTCTCTTCTTTGTCAAGCCCCCGTCAAAAAATTGTTCGTGACAAGAGGTCCCCCCCCAGTTTCCTCCCGGAGAATATGAGGCCCATCGACTGCAAGAAGCCTTGGTCTCCTTCCCCCCCCCTCCCTCCCTTCTCAATCATCGTTTTCCTCTGACTCTTCATACGGCAGGGGGTCAATGTTTTTGCCGGAGAGAGAAAGCGTAACCCTTGTTCGAATAACTCTCTTCGTTCTCGAGCGTCTCTCCATCTCTCTCTTCTCCTTCCCTCTTTTTTTCTCTATTGAAGACGGTTGCGTTGTTCTCCCTTCTCTTTTGGGTTTTTTTTGCGACTTCTCCGGCCAGCACCATGGCCCCCCCATTGAAGAATCCTTTGATGAGTCTGCTAGCGAGGGTGACGGGAACACCTGCTTTTGCCAGAATTCCTTTCCCTATTCCTACTCGTTCTTTTTTTTTGGACCCCTTGTGGCTCCGAAGAAACTTTTTGCTTTGGGAACAGGATTCTGGCTTTTTCATTCACCCCCCAGCACCCTCGGGTCCGAGAGGTTCCGAACTTTTTTTCTCTCCCTTCCAATCGAGAGTCTTCCCCCCAAACCGACAGGATCATCTATCCCCCCGAGTCAATACTTTCCGCCGAAGGCCCCAGGAGCATGAGAAAGGGGTTCCTCCCCTTCTGCTGGGTCTCCCCTATCCTTATTCTCTGATGAATCGTGGAGTGCCATCCTCTCTCTCCCGAGCGGAAAGCCTACCGTGGCCCCCTCCGTGCTGAGTCCGTCCCCCCCTCTCTCCCTGTTCCCGCGTCATCCTGTTCCCCCTCTTTCACTTTCATTCATGAAACGAAGTAGGAACATTGTCTCCTTAAGGCGCTCCTGTACACTCTTCCTGCTGCCTTCAGAATCTTCCCATTAAGCCGACCTTCCCCCCTTCAGTCCCAGTTCCAGATATTTCCCCTCTTTCCCCCCATCCCCTGAAGAAGGGAGCAGTCATGGGATTCGGGCTTATCCTCCAGGTTTTTTTAAGACCCTCACTCCAGGTCGACTTTCGACCCAAAGTTCCCCTCCTTTGCAAGAATTCTACGCCCCTTCTCCCCCACTCTCGGATTTACCCTCTCACCTCCCAGGCTTTTACCTAGTTTTTCTTCTTTTAGGAGTCCCGAACGCAATCAGCTCAATTCCCCTCCCTTTCCTCCGAGGGAAGGCCCTTTCTCAATTTGCCTGAAGTGCTGTTTCGAAAGGGCTCGGCTTCCCCTGGTAGCCTAGTACAAATCCTCAGCCTTTTCCCCCCCCGCATGGTAGATCCTTTTTCTTAGGTGATTTTTGAGAGAATCCTGTAAAGGGCTTTGAGAGGACCTTTTTTTCAAGTCGCCGCGCCGTTCCCGATACATGACCGCGTGAGACGCCTTTTTGCTCTTCTCGGTGGTTCACACTCCCTCTTTTAGAATCGTTGAGTGACGTCTGCCTCAGTAAAAGCACGTGGATTTGAAGGATCCCCAACACTCACAGGAGTTACCTTATGTGCTTCTCTTTCCCCCGGTGGTGCCTGGTGGTAATCATAAGTATCCCTTTCTTTTCGATTTCCCCCCAGTAGGAATCTCGTTCTCCCCCCTGATCGATTTTTTTCTTTTCCAGGAGTAAGACTAATGCGTTTGGCGAAACTTAGGACTCTCTTTAATCCCTCCTACCCATTTCTGCCGTCCCTCTCTCCCGCGAAACCCTTTTTCACCCCGGGTATGCAGATGCTCTTATTCGGGGTTTAAGATGATCGCTCCGTTCTTTGCGTTTTCTCCCCCCCCTCCCTTCGAGGAGCCTCCCCCCCTCACCGGAAATCTAGAAATAGGTTGTCGGCTTGTTCTCGGAGGCCGGAATGATTGTCCTTCTCGATGGCTATCCCTTCTCCTCCTCCAGGAAATTCTCGTATCTTTTCGCTTTCCCACTGAGGATGGTCAAAGATTTTTTTCCTCAGTCGGACCCTCCTACCCCCAATGCAGAGGAAAAGGAGAGGACCCCAGGACCTTTTTTTCTGAACTTGCTCGCGCCCCTTAGATCTTTTTTCTTGACTTTTTTTTTTTTCCCGAGCTGATAATACGCCGCGGCAATGAGAATACTTTAAAACAACCTGCCCACCCACCTGTTCCTCCCCTTCCTTCCGACGAAGTTCCTTTTTGTGCAGTCTTCTCTAAGAACTTTTGTTGCTCTTCCTATTCCCTTTAGGTCACGGTGTCTCCCCCCTGCCTCACATCTTCCATGATTAGAGGGTATTAATTCCCCCCCCCAGCCAGCACCCAACGTAACAAATTCTTCCCCTCAAAACTTCCTAGAGCTTAACGAGCAGCGAAACTTTAGCTTTCATCCCGAAAACTTTTCAGGGTCCATCCTCTCTCCCTGTTTTTTTTCTCTCGATCCCCTTGTTCGCAAAAGGTTCTTGTGCGAGGGTGGATTAATAGAGACCTTCCCCTTTCGTTGGTGGATGATTGTCGCCCCGTCGTTCCTTCTGGTTTGGTAAGTGTTCGGAGGATTGTTACCTAGGCTATGTCTGAGTCGAGGCGGGTAACCCCCCCTCTTTGCTTAGGGACTGCGGCACGCTCCGGTTTGCTTCTCCGCCTGCCACCGATCCCCCTTTTTTCCAGCCGCCGATCCCGGTTGGCCTCTCGGTGAACGTTTTTGTTGGCACCGCGCGATGCTAGCTTCCCCCCGAGGTCCTCCAAGCTAAAAAAAGGTGAGGGCTTATCCCAGGAAGGTCCTGCTTATTTTTTGCGCATATAACCGTTGCAAGTTTCAGTGGTCCCCAGAATTTCCCCTAAGAGGAACCTTCTATGTTCCCAAATCCCCCTTTGAGCGCCCTTTGCTGATCAGATCGAGAGGGACGGTTTGTTTTTTAAGCGAAAATTGACTCCTTCCCTCTCTACTCTTTCGCCATTCTCCCGTAAATCTGATGTCCCCCCTCAGACACTATGTATTCGACGGGGAAGTTTTTTTCTCCTTTCAGTTAAAATCGAGGAGTAGCTTTTACTTTTCTTCAACTTCCTTCAGAATTCAAGATCACTTTGAGAAACGTACACGTAAATTTCTTCCTTCCTCTTTCCGCGACAGGTCTTTTGGCGCGACCCCTGTGATCAGTTCTGATTCCCTGAGGAGAGAAGACTTTGGTGATAGCTGCGTCCCTGAGCATTTCCTGACAATCTTACAGTGTACCCCTCTTTTTCCACGCTACTCATAAGCATTTTATGGCTCATTTCTTGCATCTCCTCCCCCCCCCCCAGTAGAGATACCTTATGAGGACAACACGGAGGACACCACTACCCCCGGAGTTTTGATACGCAGGCTATCTAGTTTCGTTGTCATCCTTTCTTTTAGGTTATCCATCACAGAGTGGTGTCAAGCTTCCCCTCACCCTTCTTTTTTAAATTTTCGATAATCTTTCTACACTGTCCCACCTTCCCCTCCAGGTGCCCCGACTTTTCCCCCGTTGGTCATGGTCGGAGATTTCTCTTTTAAAAGCTACTCTAGGGACCCGACAGTCCCCCATACATCCTGATGATAACGCACTTTTCCCTTCAGCCCCAGCCGAGCTCCAAAGTTTCATGAGATGTACTTGACCAGGAGTCACCGGATTTTTTATCCAGCCTGGAGCTCTTTCCCTCTCCCCCTCCGGCACCCCCCCTTCTATAAAGTGATTCTCAACACATCTGAACCGTCTTCCGTTTGACGCTTCCGCATGCGGTCCGGTTCCGCTGACATCCCCTTACCTTCGTCCCCCTTTCTTTCTTTTCGACAGATTTGCAAAGTCGGGGTCGAAATTCGTTTGAAGATAGCTGGTCCCCTGGGTTTTTTCCCTCTCGACTTCTTTGCCGGATGCTTCCTCTCACAGCTCTTCTTCCCTACGTTTCGTATTTCTTTGTCACTCGGGGCGATCAATGGCAAATAGTGATGCCTTTTGTCCTCCTGGAATGTCCCCGCGGATCTCGATAGCGGCTCGCTTCTGCTGCTTGGTACAGGCCTTCCTCGAACTTCCCTCTGTAATTAAGCAAGGAAACGGGATATCTTTCAAGCAGGTCATGTCCCCTGCTCCCAGTACCTTCCTTTTCCAATCTCTTCGTTGCTTTAGGCACTAAATTCTGGGTCACTTTAGTCTTGGTCTCTATAGAATTAGGAAGAGAAGAGCATATAGTCTTCCCTGGTAAACTTTTTTGAGACCAGCATCCTCCTTCCTTCCCTGTGCCTTGTTTATTACACCTAGGGATGACGAGAGGTAATATTCTCTCCTCTTAGGTGAGCTGACCTCGTCGTTTTCCATGTGTTTTTGATTTGCCTTCTCGAAACAAGGCGCGAAAACGAGCGTCCTCCGAGCTTCCTTGATCTGCCTACAGATTTTTTTTGTCTTCCCCACGTCAAACCTTTTTGTCGCTTCCCCCCACCACCGGCCTCTGCGGGTGAAGATCTAAGAGAGCCGGCCCCCCCCCCGGACCAAGTTTCAAAGAAGATTTTTTGGCACCAATCGACATCGGCTCAATCAGCCCTCTCTCGGGCGCGGATCTGCTTATAGGCTTTCCAATGGTTTTTCTCTCTGAGAAACACCCTCGTGAGCTTCCCCCTTCAGAGCGCGATCTGTCTTCAATCCTCTCCCCCCCTCCCTCCCCTTGTTCTTTAAGACTTTTGCTTTTTATTCTGCACCGCATTGTGGGTGGTTGAGATTCCGGACCCCTCCCCCCATTGTAACCCCTTCCTTTGACCCCCTCCTCCTCTTTCCCCCGATGCGTCCTTGCGATTTTTGAGGCTTTGCGTGGTGCTGATACACTTTTCTTGAATTTTTTTTCTTTTTCTCAGACTCTTTCCGGGGGGTTGGGACGCTTTTTTGAAAGCACCCTCCCCTTGTTTCCTTTTTTTCGGGATTGCAGTGGGCATCACGCTGGGTCCGACACTTGCGCCTCTCTGATGGCAGGGCGGATTTCCCCAACCCCAAAACCCCTTTTGACTCGTCCCTTGTCTGAGCCGCTTTCTTTTCCCCTTCCTGGTTCCATCCCAGGCCCAGGATTCTCTCTTGACTCTGGCTAACAGGAGGAAGTTCCTCTCCCCCAGCTTGAGCGCGAGTTCCGAATCATATCGATCAGATGCTTGAACGACCGTGACCATGTACCCGACCCTCTCTCCTGATTGAGATGTTACTTTGAGCATAATTGAGAAAAACTTCGAGACGTGACTTCCTGCTAAGCCCCTGAACGACGTACCCCCGAGGTATAAGTCCAGCGCCTGAGTACGATCTCGAGTGTCCCCCTGCCCTCCTGGAGTTCAAGATGGCAATTTTTCTCTCCAATTCTCCACACCCCTCCAGGGTTCTGAGGTTTTGCTGTGAATCGAATTAATCTTTCTACATTTTCCCCCTCCATCTGGATTAGCCCCCACGCTGGTGAGTAATATATCTTAAAAGGTTTTTGTTTCTACCCTTTTAAGACGTTCTTCCCCCCCCCCCCCCCCCCCCCCCCCAATGTTGAAGCCAGCTAATTTTCTTAGATCATTCATGGGAGATGTAGAGCTTCAAGAAGCCCCAGTTCTCTTCCTAATCCCCCTTCCTACGAGGATTTGAGACCCGCCTTTAGAATAGGGTTTTTGTGGCCCCATTGGATCCCCGAAATAAGGTAGAGTTTTAGTACAGGCTCCTACTGTACTCCTAATGCTTCCCTTGAGTGATAGTCCGGCGTCTCCCTTTATCGCGTCTGAGAATCCGGATTCCTTTCCCCTTTCTTCGCATTTTCGGGTCTCCCTCTAGGCTAAGGCGATCCCCGTAACACTGACCCTTACTACTCAACTCTTGCCTATGCCCCCGTTTTTTGCCATTTGACAAAGATTACGATCGTTTCGCTTAATTTCTTTGAGTATGGGTAAGCTTCAATAGGTGAGGGATTTTCCCCTTTTCACCTGGGACTCCCCCCTGACCCTCCTACTCCCTTTGCCGCCACCGGTGCTGGTTATCGGTGGTGGTTGTTTCTACCTTAGAATCTTGAGATTCAGATTATTTTTCCCCCTCTGGTCTTCGTCGTTCTCGGAGTCTCGAGCGCCTCTTTTCAAACACTTGGAGCAATATCGAATCTCCCCTCGAGTTCCCCCGCAGAAAGCTTCCGCCACTTTTCGAGCTCCTTATGCCCAATATTCCCCCCCCCGATTATAGTTGTGGATCCTTGAAGATTCCCGTTTTTAAGAGGGAAGTCCTCCCCCCTAGATTGTAGAGGCGGAGCATTGACAGTTCAAATACGCGACTAGGTTTTTGACGGATGAAGTGTCAGCGCTTTTTTACGAATGACCGTCTGATAGCGATTTAGGTTTCCTTCGGTGTTAGAATGACCCGGAGAAACTACGCCTCTTGTCCACCTGATGCTCTGAGACCGAGGATGGTTAACTGAAAATTCTTTTCTATCGGCTATCGCTTTTCCCTTTTGCGCACTTCGATCAAGGTATTCTATTCCCCAAGACCTTCGTCTACAGATCTTTTCTTCCCTGCCTAAACTGGGTTGAGAGTGTCCTTCAAGATAAGTTTTTCCGATGCCCCCCCCTAGAAGCTTTACCATAGAAGCTCCAGTTTTCCTTAGGGCCCAAAACTTCCTGATCCCCCCTTTGCCGGCGGACCTCTGTAGCGTGTGAGAAGGCGAGATAATAAACGAGCTAGCTCTTGCCCAGCCCAGAGGTTCTTTTTCCTTTTTCGGGTTCCCTCCCGTTAGACCGACATAGTATTCCGAGAGGTTTCCCCCCGCTTCGCAAGCACGTACGAAAAGGGTATCGCAGCTCAACCCTTACTAAAAGACGTTTCGATAACTTTTTTTGTAGATCCCCCCCCTCACGGACCGCTCCCCATGAACCCGGTCAGTTCTTTTTCCACCATCCTATTTCCTTAA
>Ga0179591_1220512_pt1 | contig 21360 bp, 31 predicted proteins | sample CZOMad2_1_08_16f_FD_182891 | JGI IMG/M metagenome (GOLD analysis project Ga0179591, IMG submission 182891) | Vadose zone soil fungal communities from Angelo Coast Range Reserve, California, USA - CZOMad2_1_08_16fungal (PacBio error correction) | ecosystem: Environmental > Terrestrial > Soil >... | reverse complement strand
ATGATTGAAGCGTCCTCGTTTGGTATCAATTCCCCCCCATCTTTTGACCAAACAACCGAGGTGAGCCATGTGCAGGGAGGCGTAGACGCACTTTCTTGTAACAACGGCAGCAGAGTTCGTTTGTTTCCCTTGAATTTTCCCCTTCGACCACCGGCTCGGCTCAGAGCATCTCCCTCTTTTTTTGAAAAGGCAAGCAGGGGCGTTCGACACCAGAAACATCTCGCCCCCAATGTGCTCGCGGACTACGTTCGTTCGAAGTTCGTGTTGTTCGCTGCTGACTCCTTTCTTCATCCCCCCACTGTCCCGTTTTTTCTTTTGGCCTCAGAGCTGTTCAAGCGTTCGTCGAACCGGCGGAATAGTTTTCTGAACCTCTTCTACATGCAATAGTCTGGCACCCCCGGATCTCCTTTTTTCTTTTTGAGCGCCCCCGGCAGGTGTTTTTTTTTTCCGGGCTCGATTTTCATCTACCCAAGTGTCTCCCCCGTATCTTTAAGTCTTGTTCTCTGACTCCCCACCACCCCTTTTCATAAACTGCTTCGGATCCGGTTGGAGTCGGGATGACGTAAACCAGAGGATCCCCCCCAGATCCAAGATACTTTTTTCTTGAGTCTTCCCCCCGTCCCTCCCTCGGTGAACTGGCCGTGTCACCTTAGTCCTTTCAACGCAGTTAGGCGGCAGGCCAGAAGGGCTCATTGATACTTCTTTGCCGCCTTTTGACAAAAACATCTTGTTCCGCCGTAGGGTTCGTTCAGATCGGATGTTGCCGAGCTAGGAACCATTTTGTCTAATTCATTCCCCTTCCTTTCATACATCACCTTTTTTGCTGCTTGCTTAAGGTTGCGGCGTAGAGGGCGGCGTGGTCATAATCCCTCTAAAGGAGTTAATGCGACAATCCGGTTCGCTTTTGTTCTTCCCTAACTTCCCCATTTTTTTTTCTCCCCCTTTCATTTTTGAACACATATCAAGGGACGGATGCAGGTCGGCCAGTAGTTTGTGGCAACTCCCCCCGTCCTCTCCTCTACGGCACCCCAGGCCGGCTCGTAACGCATTGAGTACCGTGTCTAACCACGGGTCGTAAGCTTAGTTGCACGTCTCATAATCGCGTGCTGTTGTTTTTTTTGGGACCCCCCCCTTCCCTTTGCACGACTTCCCGTTTCGTGGGAACCCGCACTAAACTTGACCTTTTCACTTTCTTTTCGTTCCCGGGCTGGCTCCCTTTCTTTTTTCTTAGTCACGCGAGTCGCCGACAGCCCTCGAACCGGGCACAATGATGTGGCTGCATTTTGTGACCCACCCGTTTTCTTTTTTGACCTATCATTTCTCGGCGTTGATTCTTGTCACCACGCCGCCGCCCCCGGCGTGTAGTCCTTTCTCGGGCGAAGTCCCGAAGGTTTTCTTTTTCCTCTATTAACTCTCTACTGGTCCTTCAATCCCAACCGGTAAGTCCGACGCCGTCAGTTGATGAGTTTCTTCCCTATCTTCTGGTCCTCCCCTTTCCACCCCCAAAAGTCACGAGCCATGCAGGATATCATGCACAGGGGTAAGCAGATCGCATAGATCCTTTTCTTTCGCTTTTTTCCCCCTTGTCACAGTTGGCCGTAGATCCGGCCGGTATGCGGCGGGTCTCGTCCGCACGGTGGTTAGGCCTCATCCCCCCCCGACTCCCCCCGATACCCCCTCTTCCCCCATTACTTTGTCTTCGGTGGGTGTCTTCCTTCCCTCTCCCAAACGGGAGGTTTTTTTTTTTACGGGACACCCGGCGTTGAGTTTACTCCATCCTTTTACCCTTTGGACCCCCCCTTTTTACCTTGGTGTTTCTTTTTTTTTCCCCCTGTGCTCTCATTCGGCGAGTGGGACTGACGAGCCAAGTCCGCGTTGTATCTGGGTCGAGGACGTTCTCCCCTTTTCCACAGAGTATATTTCTTTCTATGTATATCTCCCCCATCTTTGCATCACTGGTCGCTGCCTCACCGAGGTTAAACCGGGCTACGCTCATATGGACGTGCAACGTGTATCTCTCCCCACCCTTAGATTGATCTCCTTGCCTGGCCTGTACTTTTCTGTGAAGCCCGGCCTCACGTAACGCCTGGGTGTTCCTGCCCCGTCACCGTTTGATGCGTTTCCTATGGTCCTGTTTTTTCTTTTTTTTGTCTTGTTCGGCTACGGGCAGAAATGTTTGGCCCTACCCCCTGGGCAAAGATCTCCGGCTGCTTTCTTCATGTATTCCTTCCTCAGTTCTCCCGGTGATCGGCCGAGACGGGTACAACGTCTGTTACAAAGTAATTTCCACACCTGCGGGTTTTAGAAGGAGATTCCCTTACCTTCCCCTTTGTTTCCCCAGTCTTTTTTTTTTCCTTGATTTTATCTTTCGAAGCCCGTACTTCCCCAAGGGCGGCAAGAGTTGCTACCTTTCTTTTTCGCACTGTAGGCCGCAGCGGGATGACCCCTCTTCGGGTCACTCGGTCCGCTTAAATCCCTCTATGGTCATGACCTTTTCCCCATTTTTGAGTAGAACCTGCCGGGTGTTTTCGGGTATACATCGAGTGCGGGACTTCAAGTGGCCCCCAGTCTTTCTTTTGGACCCGCCTGGTTCGGGCGTACGAAAGAGAGTCCCGGCCGACCGAATGGAAAGCCATCCTGAGACTTTTTTTGTGCGTGAGGACCTGCCTGGCATTCCCCATTGGTACTCTTTTTTTCCTCTACCTTTCCTATACCCTCCTTTTTTTTTTTTCAGAGAGACCACTTCCTGTCTTCACCGCACGCCCCTTTTCCCGGAGCTTTCTTCGGGTCTCGGCTTCTTCTTGTCCGCCGACCCCATTTGGTCCCCCCCCGATTTGTGAGTCCTCCTTTCCCCCCCCTTTCCTGTTCCACCTTTTTGATGTTAGGCCCGTGACACCGCGTAAGCTCGAGCTCGGTTTTCAGTTCGTCCGAGCTTCTATGAACGCGCTTTTCCCTTTCAGTCCCCCTCTTTCTCCAACTCATTTCTTTCTCAGTGCAGGACTTTTTCTTGTTTTGATGATGGTCCGGACTTGGGCGTACGGGGTTCGAAAGATCTTCGACCAAAATTTTTCCAGAAGTCTTGCTTTTTTCCCTTTCCTTCTGCACCCTTTCTGAAGTTGTGGAAAAAAAATACGCATTGGTCAAGATTTCCCTCTTTTCTCTCCTTCTTCTTTTTTCCTGTGTTGTGCGACTTCTCCTTGCTGCCGAGCGGTTTTGGCTCTGTCCTCACCTTTTCCTCTCTTATGATTTTTCCTTTGGTATTTTTCCCCACACCCTGGTCCTTAGCACTCGAACAGACCACCACGACCCACAGTTCTAGACGTAGGAAGGTGGGGATACCGGGGCGGAGATGAATCCCCTTTTCTCCTCTTTCCAAGGTCCTCCTCTTGGTGTGGTAGTCGATCTCGACTTGCGGGATCACGTGCAGCCGTGATCTTTGTTGCGTAATATTTTGGCGGCAGTCGAACCTGAGCAGGTGTTCAAGCGCACGACTTCGTTGTTTTTTGTTTTTTTGTTCTGCAACGTTCCTCCCCCTCCCCAGTCCCAAAGCTAGTCTTCTAGTCACACTCGGCGACGCGCTCGGTGCAAAAAGTTTCTCCCAGAGGCGCCGGGTCGGTAAAACCCATTCGTTTAGTCCCGTTCTCCCCTCAGTTTTTTTTCCTTTTTTGACACCATGCTTGGCCGGGTTGGATGAAGTACTTAACCACTGAGACTCACCCAATCACCGGGTTTGTCCGGCTCTTGGATCGTTGGGATTGTTTTTTCTTTTCTATGATTTTTTTTTTCTTCCAGTGCGCATAGGCATTCTGAACGAACCTTCATTGATCTCTCTCACCAAGAGCCTGTTTTACATCATTTTTACATCGGGTGTTTTCCTGGCGTCGAATGTGCCGCACACCCCCCCCCCCCCCTTCCTGTTAATTTTCCTTGTTTGTTTTTCTTCCAGAATCTCGATTCTGGCTGACAGGCGACGTTGTCGTTGATGTCTGACGGCTATTACTGTCTCTCGACCTTGAAGGTCAATCTGCCTCCTCCGTACTCAGGCCGTCCCCTCCTTTGCGTTTTAGGGTGTGGGTGAAACCGCGCCTTCTTTAGTCGGTAAGAACCTTTAAGGGTCCCAGCCCCTCCTTTCTTCTTAGCCCGTATCTTCCTGCGTGACTTTCTTTTTTATTGGTCCCTGATCCCTCCCCCCGACTGGTTCTTACAGCCGTACGTGCTGCACGACGACTTCGTGAGGTCGTGGCTTCTTAACCGTTCGTGCGGTTCCGAACGGGTTTACCAGTTCGGTCGGGGGAAGCCGGGTGACCCCACAACCAGAATTTCTTCTTTTTTCGTTTTCCCCTCTCCCAGCTCGACCATTTGCTTCCGTACTCGCGGTGCTCTTTTTTCTCTGAGGTTTGGTGTCTTTCCTCAGGCCCCGGGGGAAGTTTGCTCCCTAGCTCCGCGTCCCCGGTTTCCCCCCCTTCCTTTATCTTTTTCTTTCCCCTTTTTTTCAGTGTCACCGCGACAAACGCTATTCGTATCGCAGGCTATTTTCTGACGAAAGGAACAACCGCGGCGCCCTCTTTCAGGCCTTCTCTGGATTCCCCCCCTTTTAGTAGTCTTTTGCAATCTTTTCTTCCTTTCCTTTGTGCTGGCCGGGAGTTCTTCGGTCACGACGCCGGCGATCCACCGCTGTTTTTTTTTTGAGTAGCTAGAATAGACCTCGAGCTGATCGGGCTGAGCCCCCCTTTTTTTTTCCCGGGGATAGATGTGAATTTTCCCCCCCCCCCCCCCTCTCCCCTTTTGTCACCGTAAGTTCCGGCCGTTTTGCCTTTTTGTCCCCACATTACGGAGCGGTTGGTCTGGATCGCCTTCACCTCCTCCCCTTCCCCAATTTTTCTTTTCACAAGCCGGGCCGAGGGCGGTGTAAGCTGTGTGTGAAATGTTAAAGTCCGAACCGGGTTCTCCTTTTTTCGAACTTTTCTCGCCCAAAAACGCCCCTCTGGCGGGCCGTCGCCCGACCCCTGCGCTTTTTCCCCTCATTCTGTTTTTTTCCGTGGGCGCTGCGGGTCGACTGAGCCGCTTCCACATGACGTTTTGACACAATTAACCCTCACAACCGGATTTGGGTCCCCCCCCCCTCTAGTATTCGACACATCTGATGTGTCAGGGTATTTCCCATGTCTACCTTCCCTCGTTGCTTCCCACTAGATCCGGTGAACGCGGTAGTCGACGCGGATACGAGGCTGTTTATTTTGGCGGTCACCTTTCCCCTGTGACTTTAAACCTTGTTTCTTCCCTCTTTATTTTTATTCCGTCTGGTTTTTGCCGGGAACCTGTGCCGTTTCCCCACTCACCCGACGTCGGCCGTTGGCAAAACCACCCTTTTCCTCTTCCTCCTGTGCCCCCATCCTCTTTTCTCGTTGTTGTGATGTATTCTCGGGACGCGCGCTTAGTCAGGAGCACTCTCAATTTTCTTCTTTTCATCCTTTTTTTTTTTTTGCTTCTCTTTCTTTTTTCCCCAGCGTTCTTCCTTTCCTCCTTTTTTTTTATGGCGGCCGCGGATCATCATTCCCCCAACCCTGGTCAACCCCCAGCGCCATTGTTGGTTCGTTTCCTCTTCTCTTTGTTGTTCTGCCCACCGTATCCCTTTCTGGCGGGGTTCCGCCCAGGTTCATCTTCCATTTTTTTCCCACCGCGCTCTGCTTTTCAACCCCCCCCTAGAATACGACATTTTTGTACGGGGCAAACTCCCCCCTTTCGGTTTTCCCCCCCGACTCCCCCCCCTTCTTTCCAGCGCGTCTTCGAATACTTATGTGTTACGTTCCATTAATCTGTTTTGGGTCATAATTTTTATCTTTCCCCTGACCCCGCCCTTTTTTCTTGCATGACCAAGCAGGCGCTCCGAAGTTGCTCTTGTGTTTAACCTTTCGTTCTATGTCCTCGGTCTTTCTTTTCCCCCCTGTTTACCCCTCAGTCATACAGGCGCCCACGACGCAGGAAAACCCCCCAGTGAACATTACAAGTCGGCCACAGCGACCCTTGTATTTTCGAGAGAGACCGCAAATTCCTTCGTGGGCGTCTCTCTGTCTTTTTCCCCCTTTTTTCCCTTTGTGAGGCCTCCGGTCCTTCTTTGAGGAGTCCGTGCCCTAAACGTCTGTGTCAAAGGCCCTCCCCGGGTTACCCACGTCTTAGTTACTTCTTTTTCCTCTTTGGCTCGTAGAGGTTAATCCTAAAGATCCCCCACCCCTTTGTTCACTGCTTGTTCAAACGATGAATTCAGTCCTTTTGTTAACGATGTTTTTTGGCACTTTTCCATCTTCTATTCCGTTTCTTTCTTCCTTTTTTTTTTTTTTTTTGGTGTGTTTTTTTTTTTTCTTTTCTTTGGGAGGGACGTTTTGTGCATTTTGGACGAGTCTCGCCTTTTCTTTTTTCCACTTTCCCCTTTCTCTCCAACATTATGTAGAGTCCGGTCGTACATCTGTGGGCGAGGGCACAGGAACATGTTCCCCCTTTTTTACTAGCCCCCTATTTCTTCTGTTTTAACTTTTTCTTTTTGCATGCCCGGCGAGGGTGAGCTTGTTAGTGTCTCGAATTTTTCAGTGTTTGATTTATGCGCTAACTGACCTCTCTGTTAGTCTTTTTTTCAACCCTGGGGCTTTTTTCCATTAGCACTCTCTCCCAAGATCAAGGTCCCGGATGATGACTTTTGTCCAGTTTTCGCGTCTGAACTTCCCCCCCCCCCAAGTTTTTGGCTATCGTGTGTTTTTACCCACCGCAAGCCCGTGCACCTTGTAGTCACTGGCCCCCACGTTTCGAGGCGAGTTTTTGTAGCTTTTACTGTCCCTATTTGATTTTTTTTGTTTCACAGGCCTTCCCGGACTTCCCTGTTTCGTGGAAAATAGTATGAAGCAGCGCGACACACCCCCCTTAGTATTTCCCCTCTTTTTTTCACCCCCTCCTCCCCACCGCGACCCCTCTTTCTCCCCGTTAGAACAGAGTCCGCCCGCCCTTACGCGAGGCGTGGGCCAGCCGAGTGTGCTCCGTTTTTGCGTGCTTGCAAAGCGGAGACCACTTTCCCCAATTCCAGACCCCCTCAGGTTACGCTTCCTGACTAGGACGTCCTCGAAGAGGAGATTTGCTTGCGGAAAGAGTGTTTTTTCTGAACCATCTCGGATCCGGGAGTAGAGGACAGGAAAGTACCCACAAGAGGAACTGTTGCTGACACAAGCGGCCGGTCCCTCCAGCAGAGGATGTGTGATCCCTCAAGATCTTGATGGGGAAAGATAGCCCGGCTCACGCCTGCGGCAGGATGTCCGCGCTCGAAATGTTTTTTTTCTTTTTTTACGGCCTGACGGAATCAAGACCTCCGCCTACCCTCACTCCTCTCACCGTTCCTTCTAGAGCGATGTGAGCTGATTTCGCATTCGTCTGCGACCCCGGAACCAGAGCCCCAGGCAGAAAGATAACCCAAGTCCCCTCCCAGATCGGTTAGGCTTCAACTTGCGATGATAACGCTTACAGTACGAACTTGATTCCCCCCGTGCATTTCCCATGGTTCTCTGATTCGAGACTGCACGCTGGTCCCTTTGCGCGTGCAAAATTCCCAGGCTTTGCTAACATTCTGCATTGCGAGCCGAAGACCTGAGTTGACAGAACGCTTTCTGACACCCTACCTTTGGATGTCTTCCGGTCTCGTCGCCCCAAGTGGTTGATTCATCAACAGCTGGGCCACACTTTTTCCGTTTTCTCCCTTCCCATTTCTTTTCAGGTTTGATGTTTGGAGTCATCTCCACCCACGGCCAAGCAAGGTGGTTATTTTTTGCCGCAACGGGTGTGTCCTTTTTCCCCCAGTCCGCCCTTCCCCGTAGTCAAATGTCCCCCAGTTTGCGCCCTCCGGCGAAGTGGCCAAGGATTTTAATGTCATGGATGTTGGACTGGACCGATGACCTTGTCTGGTATCGTGGTGATGACGTCTCCCCGCCCCGAGTCGTGTTTCTTTCCTTGGCTCGAGAATCCCCCTTTTCCCTTTTCTTTCTCTGCACCTCCCCCCCCTCTTCACCCCCTTAGAAACTTCTTTCCCTGGCCACCGGATCCCGAGCCCACGCAAAGTACTATCACTGGACTGACGACTCCCTTTTCTTTTCTTGTCCTTCAGACCTTCCCTCCCCCTTTTAAGACAGCACCGCCTGACGCATGAAACAGTGCTGAACTACCGTGCTTGACTTGTTAGGGGCTTTTTCTCTGTTTCAGATAGTCTACGGCCCGCATGTTGTCCACCGCAGCATCTACAGATCTTCGGTAGCATGCTTGCACCTGCCTTTTCACCTTATCTAGGACCCTCATGAAGTAAGGACATGGGGGCGTACGTTAAACCCCCCGGCGTGCTCCGTTCCGTGCTGCGGCTGACCATTCCCTCCCCCCACGTCTTTGACCCCTTTTTGTTTTTTAGAGTCCCTTTCGACCGTAAAGAATAACTTCAGGGTTTGCTTTTCTCGTAGAGCTCTCTTCGTCTTGAAGCCTCCTTTGTTGCAGCGCACTTTTTGCGCAGTACGGCGAATGTCCGAGCGTCCCATATCTCTGCGACCGCGCCCGAGTCATCTTTCTTTTTAACATCTTTTCAACAGCGGCTGTATCGCGGTGGCGACTGCCCCCCTGAAGTGAACAATGGTAGGGGTGTAAAGGCTTTTCGGCCGGACGGAACGAGCTCCTCTTGACGTTCCCCTCCTTTTTTTTTAGATTTTGCCCCTTTCCCTCTCTAATGGCTGTGTTTAGGGAAGCAGATAATTCCCTTGGGTTTTTCCCTAGTTTCCTACTTTCGTTGTTGTTTGTAGTCTGAGAGTCCCCCCCCCCTTCTTGAGTTCCAACTCCCCCCTCCCACTTTATTCTGATGAGCGGCAGCGGCTCTTATCGTCTCCCCCAGGCGTCACCAACCGAGTTGAATTCCTTCGGACCTTTGCACGGATGTTCCTACCGGTTTTTTTCCCCGATTCCTCTCTTTTTATACGGTGCGTCTTCGAGAAGATAGTGTCTTGTAACGTTTATCATTCGTGTATCACCGACGATGCAGCACGATTACTTTTGCCGTTTCGGATTTCTTTTCCTCTCTTCCCCTACTTTTTTTTTCCTCCTTTTTAGAATAGCGACCACAACGCGTCCTCCATTGCTTTCATTTTGTTAGCCTGGCGACGCATGCTTTTTTTGCATTCCCCTGTCATTAAGGGGGGTACGGCTAAGATCGTCACCTGTTTTGAGGACGTGTGCTGCCTGATGACGATGGCATACCCAGAGATATTCTCTTCATTGCCCCCCTTTGGCCCCCCCCCCCCCCCTGTACGTAGTCACTTCTAGACACCCGACACCGTTCTGTCAAGTGAGGACGTAGTACTCAGCTCGCGTGATGCCCGTTCTTAGTCGTGTGGTCCCCAACTTCGCATTTGCTTCTTTGTGGTATATCTTCTCCGTTCGACGGGATCACGGTGTAATGAGAGTAGCGTCTTCCGGTCTTACAGAACAGTCTGCAGCTGGTCGATCCAGTCTTTACCAGTGATCCTTTTGAAGTTTGTCCTCTTTCCCACACCAGATGATACTCCTCTTTTCGTCTTCAGACTTGGCCCTAGCGCCTGATGTTAGCTCATGACTTAGGACCGTTTGACGTTCTTTTTTCTCTAGGGTCATGTACGATCGGGCGCGTAAGCCACTTTTTTGTGTAGGCCCACCGACCCCCTTCGGCGCCTGAGTTTATTACAGGCCCATACCCCCCGTCCAGTACCCCTCCCTTCATTTTATAGTGGATCGGGCGCAGATGTCTCACCACTCTTGTCTTGTGAAGAACAGCTAATTACTTTCTTCTGACCACTTCAGGATGTTCCTCGGAGCCCCGCCCCTGACCACGACCATGTTCCCTCTTTTTTTTTCAGGTTCCCTTCTCCTGCCGACTTCCTCAACGCCGTGCGTGGACCTGGTGGTCGGTCGGGCCAGATAGTTCTTAAGTGCTGACCGGCCACGCTCGGCCCTTCGGTGATGTATGCCGCGAGGTCTTGAGTACCCCCCTTTTTTTTCTTCCCCGACTACCTCCGTTTCCCCCCCTGATAGAGGGATGCACCCTGACATTGTGAGGGGAAGGGTCTTGAAAGTGACAGCGATCGAAGTGTCATCCCCCACCTCTTTGATAACCCCTGACCCTTTCCCGACGGCATGATTTCATGCGTCCGGATGTCTTCGACGAAAGACCCTGTCTTAAACGACGAGCGCGACTACTCCTTCTTTTTTCTTTTTTATGAGCCTGTCTTTTCTTTTTTTTTCTTAGTTTTTAAATTCGTACGGGAAGTAGGGGTGAACGGCGTTGTTACCCAACATCCGTCCGGACTCTTAGTCCTCGCCCCTGACTCTACCACTTTTATCCTCTTTACGCTGTGACGACTCTGCGGGTTGCCGTCATGAGAGGAACCTGGGTGAAGTGATACCGTGCCGCAGCAGACTGCGACTGAATACTTAAATTTCCTCTTTATGACCGTTTTCCCTTCTCTTTCCCACCGAAGAAACCGATATTAGTACGAGCAATCGACGGACAACGCTGCCGTGAGCCGTTCCTTGCGATTTACTGATTTCCTTCTCACCCTTTCTTCCTTTTTTTCTTTGATTTTTCCATACTTCCTTTCTCGGACTCGTTTTATTTTTGGATTTTTGGGACGACACGTGACCCGCCTCGAAGAGGTTGTTTTTTTGCGCGGCTGTGTCTTTGAGATTTTTTCTCCATGTCACCTTTTTTTTCCTTCGTTGAGATGTCCCCGCCTTTTTTTGTTTTTTTTATTTTGGAGCGGCCCGCCAGTGCACTGTCTTTTGCAACGTCGAAGGCGGGTAAACGCGTCAACCTTCCCCTCTTCGCTTTGGATTTCTTTCTCTCTTACCCAATCTACGAGCACGGGGGCTCGCCCCTTCTGGATGCCGTATGAGCGCTGAATAGTAGGAGACGGTTCTATACTGGTTCTCATGTATCTCCCTCTCTTTTTCTTCCCGTATCCCCTTCCCCCCCCCCCTGGTTTTTGCTCGACCATTGCGCTTGCCTGCATTGATTTCTGCTTTCTTACTCGTGAGCCGACTAACCCTCTTTCCACTTTTGTTCCGACCCCCCTTCCTTCCCCCGAGTTTCATCTGCTTCGAAATGGAGCGCATGTAAACTTGCCTGAAGTTAGAAGTCCCTTTGTTTTGACCCCCCCCCCCCTACGTCTGCCCCTTCCCCCCATCTTTGTCTTTTCCCCTGCGCCCGAGGCAGGTTGGTCGTGTGCGGACCCCTGGCCCTTCTCGTGTCGAAGCAACATGTCTCTTCTGTGTATTTCGTTTGCGGTTGCTTTGAACTGGACGGCGGACCCGCCCGTCCCGTACCCTACCCCCTCTCCCTCTCTCCTCCTATCATTCTCCCCCCCCCACCCTCACTCTCCCCACCTTCCTTCCCCCTTCCCCATACCCATCCCCCCGTTGCCCCTTTACCTCGACCCCCCCCCAGGGGCTCCACGATCTACGCGTGCTTCTTCCCCCTCCCCCCCCCAGTTTCTTCCCCTTCTTTTTCCTTACACACCCACCTGACGTGCCCCTCTTCCCTCTTCGCCCCCTCATCCACCTTACCACTCTTTCCCCCACCACCCTCCACCCCTTACTCCCTCCGCCCCTGTAGTGAGCTCAGCCCCCCGACCCCCCCTCCCGTCGGTTCCACTCCCTGGGCCCTTTTTTGCCCCTCCCTTTCCCCCCCGTCTCTTCCACCCCTCTCTCCCTCTTCACGCCCCCTCTCTCACCCACCTCTCTGACCCCGCCCGCCCCTCTCTCTTTGTCACCCCCCCGCGGATTCCCCCCCAGGGTCCCCTCGTGCTTACTAATCCACCATTCCTCCCCCCCCCCCCGCCCCCCTTATCCCGCCGTTCACCCCCCTGTCCCCCCCCCTCCCCCGCCCTTCACACTTTCATTCCCTTCGGAGTGATCCTTTGGGGGTTCTTTGTGCCCAGGAGAGAGAGGTAACGAACAGTCTCGGGATTGGACAAGGCCGTGTTTTTTTCTCAAGACGATTGCCGCGGTTAGAATTCTTCTGTCGATCTTCCCGGCTCCAAATTTTCCCTTTCTTCCCCTGATTTCTCTCCGGTTCTTAACTTCATCACATTTCGAAACATGCCAGGGCGTCCTGAGCGAGCTCCCCTCAGACCCCTTTCTCTGAACTTCTCCTTTCCGGGTATTGACTCATAGTGCTCCGTTGTAGCCACCATGCTTGCTCTACCCAGCTACGTTTTTTTTTTAGCCTGATTCTTTCTATTCACCAGCGTAATTTTTCTTGAAAGACCCTGTCTGCTTTTCCATGCCTTGTGACTCTTCTTCATTTTCGCTTGCCTTTATGTGCCTGACGTGCGCCCAAGTAAGTAGTTTACCAATTTTACTGTACCCTCCCACATTCTTTCAATCGTCCAATATGCGTGGCCCCCAAACCATTCTTCTTGTCGTCCCGTCCCTTGACCCTTAGCCCCCTAGTGCCGACTAGATCGTGACAATCTGGCCCCCTGTTTCCCCCCATTCTTGCTCTAAATAACCTCCCCCTTTTTAAATGCTCCCCTTTCTCTTTTTCAGTGGATAGTATGCAAGCTCCAGATTCCTACCCAACCTTTTTTTACCACGACTATTCATGACATATCTGCGCATTGGGTTCCTCGTACTCCTTTTAGGAGTCCTTTCCCTAGCGCAGGACATGTGACCTTAGCGGAGTCAACAAACCCCGCGCGGTAGAACTTCTTCCCCCCCCTCTTTCCACTAACCCTTTTCCCAGAAGATGCATGCTGAAATTGCTTATGGACTATCCAAATCTCCTTCAGGCTTTTTCCTGGGCCCCCCCTTTTTTCTCTCCTCGGCAAACATCCGACCAAATGGAAACAGTCAACAATTTTACTCCTCGAGGCAAAGATCCGGCCCCCCGACTGCCCAAAGTGTTCTTGACTAATTCTTAACAAGCCTCGCATGCTCATCCCATTCTTTCTCTGCACCCACAAGCTTGTCTTTTTCCCTGCTTAGTTGTAGAATTGGAATCTTGTAAACAGACGTTCCATTTTTGTCAGCTCCTGAAGTTGTCAATCGGACCACACCTATACTAACTATACTGAACCATTAACATCCTCTGTGTCCCTTCCGAGACCACACACCCAAGTTTCGCTATAGCTCGAAATTCACAGACTGCGTTTTTTTCTTTTTCATTTCTTAAAGACGCCTTTTTTGATCGTTTCCGGTCTTTTTGCCCTGAGCAATGACCCCCGCCATTGCGTCGTTGTCTTTCAATCGCTTTTAGGGGCATTCTCTTTCCCTCATCCCCCTCTGTCTCTGCAATCCTATCAGTTAACTTAAGTAAGACTTTTTCGACAGCTTCACGGCAGAAATCTTCCATTACTGCGAGGTACATTTTCCTTCCTGTTTCCATCTTGCCTGGTGCAGAAGTCCGAGTTTCCCCCTTGATTTCCCGTTTTCCCACTTTCCCAATACCAAGCAGCGCACCGCGCGGTTTGCGAGTTTGAGTTCAGCTAATATCTCTCTCTATCACCTCCCTACGTTTGTTTTGTTTCGTCTCTCTCTCCTTACTTCTCTTTTTCCCACCCTCCCCATCCAACCACGTCTCTCGAGTGCCTTGTCCCTTTTCTGCACTGAAGAGTCACAAACCACTGTTCCTCTCCAGGGGACCGCCCCCGGACTTCTTGAAACCATAAAGATTTCCCCTCTACAGCTTTTTCATTATGAGACTCCCCGGACGCTTGGCAAACTGCGCTGAGCGAATGCCCAACGCGTCCTTATTCCTAGACTCTCTTCGTGTGAGCAAATCGGCTATTCTCGAGCCGGACCCTGGAGATTGAAGAACGCGCATGGCGTTTATTCACTTGCTCCCCCCCCTCCCCTGCAACTGCACATACGTCGACAGCCATGACAACTCATCGGGAAATTTTTATCTGCTCTCTGACCCCCCCCCCACTTTTGGTGTCATAATTGAAAAGCTGCGTCTTGGGTCAGTCTCGTAGTAGAGCGGGCGTTGGTAACGAACTTAAGTTCTTTTTTTTTCTTCCCATGACCAGTATACTATGGATACAATCTACTAAACAGCTCTTGGAAGATCTCTTCACTTGGGAGTGAGAAGTCTGCTTCTTGCCTTGATTGTTTACGCGGCTGATGTCTTTCCCAGAAAAACCAGCTTGACGCAGGAAGAGTTTTCCTCGAGAACGACCTGTTTAATGCCCCCTTTTTTATTATTGCCGGCGTAATCACAAAGGGGGACAAGTCTTAGCTCCAAGGGCCGACAGCTTATTCTTTCCCCCTCTACCACTTTAAGCATGGACCATATGGTTTTTTTGCAGTTTATCTCTATTTGGTGCCTAATTTTTACTAAGACGATTGGTTTCCGCTAGCCACTAGCCGACCCACGCATTCTTTCATCCGGGCTTGCAACCTTGAAGCCCGCCCCGACGTCTGTTTCGGACATCCCTTACAGTTTGGTCTGTTTTCGACTTGGAAATCTTCCTTTTCACCCTCATGGGCCACGTCGTTCTTTAGGCCCCAAAGTATAATTTGGCACACAGTTCTTGAAGCTGTCAACTCGATAATATAGCAAGAGGTGAGGCCGACGCGAGAGCCTTCCAGAGAGATCACATTTGGTTTTTCGCGCAGTTTTGCCCTCTTATATTTGACAGACGGTGCTCTGTCGACCAGTGGCATTGAGTTCTTTGCTCTTCACCTAGCCAATAGTGGAAGTGAGTAAAGGAAACTGTCCGTTGTTTCCCCTATGACTAGTGTGCCAAAGATTGAGTCCTATTATTCCCACCCCCCTTAAGCCCCTTTCGCTACTTGGGTCGAACCCACAAGAGTACGATTTGACCCTCTTACTTCTAGTTAATGAAGACCCTGGATCGGTTGGCCCACATCCGGCGTTCCCATTTAGTTTCATGGCGGCCCTGACTCGAGATCCGACAGTGTTGATGCCCACCTTTCCCTCTCTCTATGAAAGAGACATTCTCTAGCCCCGGCGATCAATCTGGCCCAGTATTTCCTGTAACCCCTGATCACAGACGGAGGTGATTTCTTTATCTTTTTTTCCTTCATGACCACTACAGTCTCGATACCACACTCATGCCCCCCCCCGCCCTGCCTCACCCTGAGCCCAACGCATTCTCTACTCCTTCCCGACCCCCTCCCACCCCACCCCCCATCACCCCCACATTCCACCAATCCCCCCCCCTTTACCCCCGATGGTCCCACCCCCGTAACCCCCCCCCTGCACTCCCCACCCCACCCTTCCCTGTCCCCCCTTTCCCCTTTCCTCCATCCCCCCCCTCCCCCCTTACTTCCCCCCTCTCCCTCACCTTCTTCCCCAATATGTTCTTCTTTTCCCCCACCGCCTCCCCCACTAACCCAGCACTTCTTTGCAAAGCCCCCGTTACTTTCTCTCCCTCCCTCCCCCCAACCTTATCCTCCTACACCACAACCCCCCTTCGCCCCCACCCCACCACTTTCTTCCCCATCCCCTCCCCCTAACCATTTCCCCACCATTATGCCGGGTCTTCATCCCCCCCCCCCCCCTTCCCCCACAAGACCGTACCCCCCCCTGCTCCTTCACCTCCTCCTCCTCCCCCTTCAACCCACCCCATCTATCCTTACAACTCTCTGCACACCACTTCCCCCCCCCCCCCCCCCCTCTTTGCTCTTCCGTTTCCTCTCACCCCACCCCCTCTCCTTGGCTCCCCCCCTCCTCCCCCCCCCTTTTGCACCCCCATCCCCAGCCCCCACTCCTACCCATCCCCTCTTTCCCACAGAGCCGATTCCCCCCCCCCGTCCGGCCCCCCCCTCCCCCCCCCCTCACCCCCACCCCACATACTCCCACCCTTCTATCCCTCCCCCTCTCCTGCCTCTGGCCCTCCTCTCCCCGCCCCTATCCCCGCCCTCGCCCCCGCCCCATCACCCCCCCCCCCCTTCCTTCTGCCCCTCCCACCCCCACCCTCATTACTCCTCCTAGACTTCCCCCCTCCCCCCTCCACCCTCCTAGCCAACCCTCCTACTCCTCCCCCCCTTTTTCTCCCTCCTCCCATCTCTGGCCCAACTCCATTCCCCCTCCCTCCCTCACCCTTCGCTTCCCTTCCGCCCCGCCCTCTTTCCCCCCTCACCCATCCCTTCCCCCCCCCTCCCCCCCTTCATCTTCCTCTCTCCCCCCCCCCCCCCACCGCCCCCCCCCCCCCTCCCTGATCCTTCCTCTGCGCCCATACCTTCTAACTCCCCTCCCCACTCCCCCCTCACGGACGCTTGCCCAACTCCCCCCCTCACTCCCCCGAACCCTAACCCCTTCCGACTTCCCCCCCCAATCCCCCCCGGTAATTCCTTCCCTCCCCCCCCTCTACCTTCCCCTAACGTCCCTCCCCCTTCCCCCTCCTACTTCCCCTTACCCCCTACCTATCCCCCCACATACCCCCAGACCACCCCTGCCCCCGCCTCCCGAACGCCCCCCACCCCCTCCACCGTTCACCCCCCCCACCTTTCCCCATCCTGTCCCCCCAATTCCCTCTCCCTTAAACCTCCTCTTCCCAACCTCCCCGTTCTCCTCCCCCCACCCCCCGCCCCCCCCCGTCCCCCCTTCCCCATGACCACACCCTCACCACACCCCTTCCCGCACCATCCCCCTTACCCCCCCCTCCCACTCGCTCCAGCCTCCTCCTCCCCATCGCCCTCCCCCCCCTACCCCTCTACCCATTCTGTCCCCCCCCGCCCTCCCCCTCCTCCCCCACCCCCCCCCCACCCTCTCCCCAAACCCTCTCTCCTTCCTCCTTTGTTCACCCCCCTAGCTCCTCGCCCCCCCCTCCCCCATCCTCCCCCTCCACCTTCATCATACAGCGTCCCACCCCACACCCCTCGCCACCCAACTCCCCCTTCCTTCCTCGTTCCCCAGCCCTCCCCGACCCAGAACCGCCGCCCCCCTCTCTTCCTCCCCCGTATTCCCTCTAGCTCCCCCCGCCCCCCTCCCCACCTCTTCCCCCCGCCATCACCCCTCACTTACACACCTAATACTTTCCACTCCCCGCATCCCCCCTTCTTGCCCCCACACCCGCACCTCCCCCGCACCCCCCCCCTGTATCTTCTTACCCTCGAGGACCTTATCCTCACCCGCATTTGCCCCCCCACTCGTTCCCGCTTTGTTTCCCACCCCATTACTCCCCCCCTCCCCTCCCCACACCCGCCCAACTCCCCACCTTCCACCCCCATGCTTCCACTTGGTCTCCCACCCCCCTCCGTCCACACGCACTCTCTCTTCCCCCGCCTTCCCCGCCGGGCCCTCCTGCCTCCCCCCATATTTTGTACCTCTCTGGGCCAACGCTCCGTCAACCGCCTCCGATTTCTGAACCTGCCTCGGGTCGTTTTCATCTCCCGTAGTTGGATTGTTGAAGCCCTTTGATTCTCCTTGCGGTCTTATGTTTCTGACTGCCCCCACAATTGTTGCGGAGGTGGCCGGTATGTGCGGCTCTGTTGAGCAGGGACTAGGCTTTCGCGGGATGAAGGCGGGGGCTCCCCTTTCTTTGAAGCCCTAGTCATGTAGAGCTACTTTGTTTGCCCGTTTGAGTTTTCCCCCATTTTTTGAACCCCCCACAATGTGTCGGAGTCCGGGCATCTTTTTTTTTTGAGCAAACTGGAATGGTGACGCTAGGCAGCTCACAGTCGTGGCAGCGGTGTGAGAAGTTTTTTTTTTCTTCCACTTGTGACATGTACAATTCCCTTCTTTATAGGACCCCTGGCTACCCCCCCCCCCTTTTAAGGTGAGTTTGCCTCTTTGCCCGGGTGACCTAGGCCAGATCTGTCCCAAAGGCACAGGTTCCGCGTACTGACGTAAGCTATTTCTCTTTTCAGGGGAGGTTCCGGATCCGTCTCCTCTAGAACCCCAGACTGGTCTTGTATGTGGGAACTTTTCTGATTTCCATGAACCTGGAGCCTATCCGACTGGTTGGGGAAGGGAGGGTATGCAACTTTGGGAGAGATGTAGTCTCTCTTTTGGATCTGCTCCTGCCCTTCGGACTGAATTGCGGCTTTTTATGTTTCTTCGTGGAGTGAGTTGAGTGTCTCACGCTTCGTCCTTTTCACCCAAAAGAGCCCTGATTTGTAGCGCTTTTTTAGACTGTGAGTGTTTTTCCCATCGTTCACTCCTCCCTACGTCTACTGAAACCGCGACTTTCTAGCGGGCCTACCATGGATCAGGAGGTGACGTGGTCGGTTTTTCTTTTCGGGACCCCCTTCTGGCCTTGCCGGTTCCCCCTTGTTTTGGGGTTTTTTTTTTTCTCTCAGTGATTTTTGCAGGAGGTTTAGCTTTGCTTTCGAGAGTAGGATAGACGAGGGAAGTCTGATGTGTCTCTGAAAGACGTTCGGTTGCGACTTTGTTGTCGAGTTTCCCTTACTTTTGTTTGACTTTTCATTCTTTTTTAACCGACCTTAGAGAGAACGTCCCCATGGAGGTGACCTTGTACCGGTCCGGTGTCGGGGTTGTATTGTGCGGCCGATGTGTTTTTCTCGGTACTTTCTGCCCACCCAATGACAGGCACGAGGTTTCTTCTTAGTCCTCCCGGACACCCCGGCCCTTTGACGAGGAGCGGATGTTTGCAAAGCGGGCCGTTCGCCGAGTCCAGGTTGTCTGGACGGATGTGGGGGCTTTTCAGGCCTTTCCCCCGCCAATTTCCCCTTTTTTTATGTTCCCGTTTCCCCAGGATAGTCCCAGAAGCCCTTTTTTCAGGGGGCCGACTTTTCTCCCTGTGAACCCTGCGACGTCCTCTTGGGTCGGGCTGGCCTCCCCTCAGCCCTTTTTTGCTTAGTTTTTTTCCTTGGGGGAGGTTTCGCGGCAGTGCCTTACTTTGTCTGTTTATCGTTGCCGAAGTCGCGGTCCTAGCAAGTTTAGTTTCTCTTTTCTTTTGATTGCTTTACGCCTATACTGAACCTCCGCCACTCGGTTTTCTTTTTACGTTCTGTGGGGGATAAATACACACGAATTCAGGGTCTCGGTTCCTTTGGCCGCTTTTCCTGGTGCGTCTAGCGGGGGTATTTAAGACCACTTGCACGCTAAGGTTCCTTTGACTACCGCGCGGGGGTTTTTATTCTTTTTTTGTTAGAGTTTTCCCCTTTTGAGGAGAGTCCGACTTGGGTTTGAGTCCACGTACCGCTGGCCCTCACCACCCCTCCCTGTTGTTGACTTTTCGTTAGTCAGGTTGCTCTGAGAGTACGTCTCAGATTTGATCCGGGGAGATGTCGAAACACACCCTCCTTCCCAGTCCGTTCCCAGATCAAGAGACTTTCCCCCCTTGCCCCCCCCCTTATTGATTTTCCCGGAGTTTCTTTCCCGTGTGACGCGTGTCGTTCTAGTGATTTTTTTTCCCCCCCCGGTGAATACAGTTGTTCACCCACATTGCAGGCCGTCAGTTGGAACGACCGCAGAGCCCCTTGGCGGAATGGCCATTCTCCTTGTTGCGCGTCCCCCCCCCCCGGCGGGGCGTTGTGGTGTTCTGGAAGGGGTAAATGGTGTGGGGTGGTTTTTCGATTCCCCTGTAGCCGCAGGGTCCCAGAGAAGTCCAGAAGCTCCCCCTGATGAGGACGACTTTAGGAAGCTGATTTTTTTTTGAGTTAGTCTTCGATTCTCCCCCCCGAACGGCAAGGCTGCGGCAGGAAGTTGATGCGCGAAAGCCTCTTTTCCTCCCAGTTAGTAGCCGGGTTTTTCTGACGGGCCCCCCGGCCGTTTCTAGGGGAGGGAGGGTGCCCCTTTTCTTTTTTTTTTCCGTTACTCAAAGGAGGGTTTTGGGCGATTATGGGAGGGACTGGGGGGAAAGAAGCGTGAAGGGAGAGAGCAATTCTCTCCCCTCACGGGCGGTCTTTCGAAGGGCAGGGCTCGTATCGTGCTTCATAGGTCTGTGGTTAGCTCGGAATGAAGTCCATGGCGAAGGCCCATGTGGGGGTGCTTGGGAAGTGGAGCGGGAGTTAGCTGGTTTAAGGTGCATTTTTTCGGGAGAAGCAAGGGGTGGGATAACCAGTTGGTACGGTAAGTGGAGTAGGGGCAGCGCATTCTGACGTCACCGTGATTCCGCTCAAAAGGGGCACTTTTTAGCTCTCGTCCCTCTCTGAGGGAGAACCGTCGTTTAGTTTTCTTTTCGCGACGAGTACGGAAGCAGGAAATACCGCTTGAGGTTTGGGAGAAGCGATCAACGGTGGGAGGTTGAGGAAAAGTTAGCTAGACGATGATGAGGTTTAGGGGGTGTTAGGGAGGGCGGGATTGTGAGTTTTGTGCGTATTCGGCACGGACGAGTAAAAGGGGAGGTTCTGGCGCTACGATGGACCATGTTGGCCACATTTGCCCCCTTGGGAAGACTTTTCCAGAGTCTTTGGAAGGGGGGGTTTTTCCCCACGAGCACTAGCGTTCTGTATTCCTGTGATTTTTTCGCCCCCCTGACTGCGAGCCCGGGTGAGAAGCAGCGGAGGATTCGTCCCCCGTTTTTCCTCCCCCCAGGAATTGTTTCGGGCGGGTAAGGGCGGCCTTTTTCCCGGCTTTAGGAATGGCCGGGGATTCAGGGCATTTTTTTTGAAGTTTTGGTCCCCCGTGAGCTTGACCCAGCTGGACGCCCAAAGGCGTGGAGGGTTGGCGGGCGTTCCCCCCTTTTTTTTTTTGAGTTTCCGCCTTTTTGTACCGTCTTCACCGGCGTCGCTTCGCGAATTGTTAGCCTCGTTGAATTGGAGATGTAGCAGAGCATCGCAAGGTGCGTGAGAAGAGGCAGGTCAATTTTTTTTCAGTGAAGCCCTTCTCCTTTATTCCTTCTCTAAGTAGCTTCCCCTCCCCCTCTTTTTGTTAAGCGTACGTCTGTTATTTTAGGTTCAAAGAATTGGATCAATTCCGTGTGTAGGCTTTTTCCTTTATTTGGCCATTTTTGTGAATTACCCCCGATTTGTGTTACTTCCTGGGCCGACGAGAGTAAGACCATCTTAGTCCCAGTGCCCCTTTTGTGGGACTTAAGGTTCCCGGTAGATGGTAGGTGAACTGGGAAGGTTTTATTCAGAGGTCGAGGGGTATTTGAGTCGATGATCTCGTCAGTTCCTCATCGCTTCCGAGCTCGTGGTGGGGTTTAGGAGGAAGGAGTGACTGCACATCCTTTTTTCTTTCTTCATCTTGCCACTCTTAGTTCTTTTTCTTGTCTCCCCTTTCATCTGCAGTTTGAGCGTTTCCCTTCAGTTTCCTAGCCGGAGAGAAGGTCACAGTTAAGTGAAGGCTGTCCTTTCCGTAGCGCCACCGCGGGATGTACAGGCCGTTTTTTTTTTTCCCCCTCATATTGCCTTTCACTCCTCTTTTTTTCTTTGGTCCGT
>Ga0179591_1263350_pt1 | contig 21364 bp, 34 predicted proteins | sample CZOMad2_1_08_16f_FD_182891 | JGI IMG/M metagenome (GOLD analysis project Ga0179591, IMG submission 182891) | Vadose zone soil fungal communities from Angelo Coast Range Reserve, California, USA - CZOMad2_1_08_16fungal (PacBio error correction) | ecosystem: Environmental > Terrestrial > Soil >... | reverse complement strand
GCTGCTCCGTGGTCTTGGTCCGTATTTTTTTTTTTTCTTAATGTTTTTTGGCTTTTGTTTTGCGTTTTTGCAAGCCAACCTCGTGACCCCCAATGGCACGATCCCGGTTCCAGCTCCCTTCAAAACTGTTTGAGTATACAGTTCTGCCTTGCCCCCATACGATTGCCCCATTGTCCCTGACCACCAAATTTTTTTGATTTTTTTTTGCGTTCTACTTTTTCAGATTTAAGTCACACCATTACCCCCCCCCCCCCACATGTTAGTGCCCCCCCACTTTACGTTGCAAACAGGTTTTTTCCTTCCCCCATCTCCTCGTCACACATCCCTTCTCGATATGTCTGTTCATAATCGCCTCCTTCCGTTGGAGCCCCCCAGGCTGCTCGAAGGTCTTTGCCCCCTAACGCCCCAGAGCCCGTCTTAGACATCATTCAGAGCCCTTGCGGTTTTTTTTCCCTTCTGCCAATTCATTCCCATGCCTTTCTTTGGCGTTCCCCCCCCCCCTGTCCCTCATGACTTCAACCACCCAGAGTTTCCAGATTTTGGTTTGCGGGACGTCCTTGGCTGCACCTCCTCTCCGTTTTTCAAGCAGACTCCGGCCACGTTGCACCCCCCCATGTTTTGACAAGAACACGGTTCCCCCCACCCCCCCTTGGACAATACCATGGGTTCCATTTTTTGTTCTTTTTTGATGCGTAAATCTCTTTTGGTCGCACCGCCTTTTGCCACGCAAGCCCCCCGTTTCATGGGCCCCCCCCTCCGGCAGGGGCAGGCGTTCCTTCGTAATATGTCAAAACCACACCCCTCTTCGCTGAACTGCCTCGAACTTTCCCCCCTTTCTTTTTTTTGTCTTTTAATTTCTCACTACCCTACACGATCCTTCCTCTTCTTTTTTGTCGAAAGGTTTATCCCCTACGTTTATGTGACCCTCGTCCCATCCATTTTTGTCGCACTTGTTCCTCCAATTCTTAGTGTCCTCCCCTCTACTCTTTTTTTCATGTTTCCTTTTCTTTGACCTTAGCCGATACTGCACCTCAATGTTGACCCACATTTTATTTTTTTCCCCAACCACGAAACGCCCAACCCCCCTTGGGTGGCATCCCCCCCATGCAACTCTTGAACTAACGCAAACACTTCACCCTCCGTTTACCCCCCCGTCCCCCCTTTATCCTATTTGTGCCCCTTGTGTGTTGGTTTTTCGACCACCCCCTGTTTTGTTTTGCATATGACCCACAAAGTCCACACCCCCCCAGTACTGTTTTTTTGTGTAACCGCCTTCACCGTACCAGAATTTCTAGACCCCCACAAGAACCCTTTTTTTTGCTGGGGCTTTGATCATTCTTTTCATGTCGTCCAAATTAGTATACCTTTCTCGTCAACCGTTGTTTCCCTCCCTTCAGATGTCCTTCCTTTTCCTTTGTTCGAATTCTCCGACAAACGAACCTTCTGATATCTTTTTCTGCTTTCACTTCATACTAACCCTGTTGCAATATTCCGTCAGGCTGGGATTTGCAGGTGTTACTGTTTTTTGTCCCCTTACTCCTTCGCGGGGCACCTGGGAACCAATTTCCCCACGATTTCCATCTAGCCTGCCTTTGGTTTCTCCAAACCCCCCTTCTGGTCTTACTTTTTTGCTGCTATTCAACCTTTCCCAGTTTTTTTGTGTTCGTTTCCAACGCCTTGTTCGGTTGTCTGTCTCAATTGTGTCTTCCCCATTGGTAGGCTTCACGATTGGTTTTTTTTTTTTTCTCTGAATTCACAGTGGCCGTTATGTTTTTTGAGACTTCCTTCGAACATCGACCAACACCCTTTTTTTTTGCTCTCCCCTAGCTGACAAACCTTTAATCCGCCCCGTAGTTTTCTGGAACACCAATTTCGTTCAGGTCCGTCTGGTCCGGTGCCCCTCTTTCTTTGTTTTTCTATTGCCTTGCCCTTTTTTCCCCCTGAGATTTTTTCGGCTCTTTTTTCTGACTTTTTTTGAAAAGATTTCTAATGGCCATTTTCCCCCCCAACAATTGAACACTTTTTCTCCTACTTCGGTTTTTTGCCTTTGGTTTGACTTCTCGCGTCCCACAGTTCATTTCCCCCAGTCAAACAACACGAACTGTCCCTTTCCCCTTTTTCCCCCCCCCAACTGAATTTAGATCTTACAAGTCTTTAAAAATCCCCCCGTTTTACACACGTGTCTCCTTTGAGCTTCTGTTTCTTTTCTGCCTTTTTTGCTTTTTTTTCTTCATCCCCGTGCGCGCTTTCCAAGAAGACCCTTACCATTTAGAAACTTTTTTTACTCCGGCATATTTAAGAGGTCGCCAGAGTTCCCCTTTTTTTCCCTCTTTTTTGTTTGCTGCCCCCCGTTTGAGAAACCTCTCCTAAATGCGCGAGTTTGGCCTTCATTTACGTTTCTTGCCAGCTCAGCGTTTTTCCTGCAGGTTTCTTTGTAGAGGTCCGAGGTCCCTTCCCCTCCTGCAGTTTTACGGAGTTTTTCACCTTGAAAAGCATCGTTCTTTTTAGTTTCTACCTTGTCTATTTGTCGCTTGCGATCCTTATCTCTATTTTTTTTTCCCATTGCGTCTCTTAGTTTTCATTCTTTCCGTCCCTTTTTCCCCCAAATTGTTATCCCCCCTCGACCTTTTACTGTTAGCGCCCCCGTACCCCTTGGCCTTGTCCAGGTGTTACTTTTCTTCCCCCACTTATTTTGCCTGGAGACTTTTCAATTGGCCCCAACCACCGGTTTCCGAGCCCCACAGTTCTTTTGGATCGTTCCTCAAATCCCTGTTTCTCTCTTTTGTGGAATCTCGAATCCCTGAGACATTCCTGTTTGCCCCTGTTTGTTTAAAAACAATGATTTTTTTTTGCCCGAACCGCCCGCAGGCAGACGTCCTTTCTGGCACGTGAAGTCTTTCATACGGACTTCTTTTTTTTCCCTATATTGTTTTGTGACCAGTTTTGATTTTTCTTTCCATTGCGTCAGTTAGATGTCTCCGCCTTTTTTGATGACAGTGTTTGCTTTGTCGAGTTTTTTTTTTTCGCCTACACCGGACCACTTTCTTCGTTTGGCACGCCGCCCATGCCATGATTAGGGGGGATGTCCGTTGTTACTCTGTTTTTTTTAGGTTTATGGGCCCGCTGGCCATTGTTCCCTTCCAATTCCCCCCGTGGCGGGCCCAAAGCGGGTCTTAAAGCTGCATTCCTCCTTCCTTTTTTTCTGTTTTTTTTTTTAACATAAACACCTGTCTGGCTTTGGACATCACGCTCTGGGTTTCCGTTTGTGTCCAAACTTTTCATTCTTCCGGCCGCACAACTTCCCCTCTCGGAAACCCAGACCCCATTCACCCATTCGCCTTCTCGTAATGATTCTAACCCCCCCCGCCACATTGTCTTTGGTTATCTTCAAACCCGGTGGGGTCCCTCCTCACCGCGCCTGTTCTGTCTGTGAGCACCCTTCTTTCCGATTTTCCCCCAACCCCGATGTTTTCGCAGCTTCGTCTGGATGATTGTTCCTCTACTTTTTCCCTGAAGGTGAGCGGCCCCATGCTCCGTGTTTCCCCATTGTTTTCAACAATTTTGGCCACGTCCCTTCCCGTTTTAACACCCTTGATGAGGTTCGTTGCCGCACCGTCCCAGCTCTTTACCATTCTGGGCCCACCTTTGTGATGCTTCGTTTGCTTTTTTGTCTGAATTTTTTTTTTTGTTTTCAGTGCTTCGTTGCGTACCCCTGACTCATCCCCAGCACGTTGCCAATTAATGAGATTGCCAGCGTCTTCCTTTTTTGTTTGTTGTCGCCGCTGTTCCTACCCCTCCCCTCTTGATCCCCCATTTTGTCCCTCAAATTGTGCCTCGTCCGCTTTAATTATTCCACCTTTTTTCCACAACACCCGTTTGTTTTTCCTTGCGTCCCTCCGTGACGAGCGTCCCTCTTGTCCCCTGATCACCAGCGGATTTTGGTTCCGCCCCCTTTCCGCCTGACGTCATTTTGGTCTTTGAGTTACCAATCCTCCCCCCCCGTTCGGCGACTTTTTTCATTGCATCTTTTTACTCCTCACGTTTTGTGTTTTTCCTAGTCTTCCCAATCTTTTTTCCCCCCCCTAACACAGTTGTGATAAATTTCTCGCGGGAGGCATCTTGTCCTGCCATTGATGACGCCCCGGTCCACGTTCCTCGAGCTTCCACCCGCTTTGGTTCACATTTTTTTTGCAGCAATTGTTCCTTTTCGGCCAGTGCGCAACCTTGACCACGATTGTTTCCCCTGCGACAACCCCCCCCCACCGCTGCAGCAAATTCTTGACCTCCGTCGCCTGGTGGGATGTCTCATTTCATGGCGCAAGTTCGACCCCGGCCTTTCCCCCAACCCCAAACTCATCAGGGGCATTAACCCCAGGCTCCGGTCCGTTTCCTGGTGACCCTTTTGACCACGACCATACGCCTCTGACCTTGTCCCCCCACCGGCTGACTGTCTTTCCGTTTTCTTCCTTACACCACCGGCCTATGCGTGCAGAAGGCCGTCCCCCCCAACCTCTTTTTGGTCGATCCCTTCATGCCCCTTCCGACCTTTTCTGCTTTTTTCCGTTTGACATGTTGTAGGTATTTTCGGGCAACAGAATTTTGCTACTTCCTGTCTACCAAGTCAAGCATCCCTCTCAACAACCCATTTGGCTTTACTCCCCTCGTTTACCCCTTCCTGCTCTGTTCCGCTGGTTCATGTCTTTTTTTCCCGACTCTTGGTTGCGTCTTCTTATGAAATCCCCTGCACTTTGCGCCTTTCTCTCGTTTTGTCCCCTCGCTCTTCATTCTTCTTCATTTTTCCAACCTTTTAATATCATGTTTTTTCGCTTATCCGTTTTTGGTCCTTTTTCGGTTTTTTTTTCGGTACCAGGCCCCATTTTTTTTCCGAGCTGGTGCCCCCTCTGTCCTTCGGAAATTTCATCAGTTTTTCCTCCTTTTTTCTTCTCTATCCCTGTCTTTTTTTCGGCATCAACCTGCGCTCCCCTGCCCCCTAAAAGCTTTTCCCTTGGTTCTTCCACTTTCTCCAAACTTCTTAAAGAATTTCCCCCCACCGACCCGGGTTACGCATCGTATTTGACATAGTGCTGGCTCTGCAGTCAGTCTTTGCTAGGGTATTAATCCGTATTTTTTTTTACTTTCTCCTTTGTTACCAAGTTCCCCCCCCTTTTTCCCCACCGTGGGATTCTCTTTCGTCGACCACGGACACCTCGTGCGTTTTTCTTCCTTGTTTTGTCTTTCCTGAACTTAGGTTAAGTGCCCACCTCATTTTTTTTCGAGCTAAGTTTGGTTTTTTTTGTGGATAACTTACGGGAAGCCGTTCAGTTCTTGTCTTTTCTCCAACTTCGGGAACCCATTTTTCTCTCCCCCCCGAAAACTACATCCCGATTCCCCCAAATCGTCCTACGTTGTTGAGGTTATTTTCGCCTGGCATTGAAACCCCCTCGATTTCCCACCGACTGGCTGTTCTTTGGTTACACTGACGCTGTACCGGTTTCCATGTGCCTCCGTGTATCCTAATTCAGCGTTTGCTTCCCACTGGTACCTCCTTTCCAATCCTGACGTCCCACGCGGCTGTTTTTGAGGAGTTAGGTTCTTGCGAACGTCCAGACACCCAACACCGACTGTCCGTTCCTATTGCTGTTTTTGCTCCTGGGTTACCCCGTTCGGTTGAAATTTATTCTTGCGCTGTTTTATCCAACCCGCCAACAGCAGGCCCCTCCCAGGCACATTCATGCATTCCTCTTTTCCTCCTTTGTTTTTTTCCTTTTGCAGCATCTCTTTTTTGTCTGGTAACTTTGACATTTCTGTTTTTGCTCCTGTACTTTAAGACGGTTTCCTGCTTTGTGTGTTTGTCCCCCCAACGCTTTTCTTTTTGCTAGGTAGAAACCTTTTCATGTTTAACTCTGCCTTTCGCCCCAATTTTTGTCACGTCCAGAAACTGTTTTTTTTTCTGCGCTTTGCAATTCTCCTCTTGACCCCTAGTTTTCCCCCCGGCACCGTTTTTTTTGTTTGACAATTTTCTTGACTAAACTGTTTTCTACTCCTTTCCCCCTTGATTTCATCTTCGGAGACCCTTTTGCGTTACTGTTTTAAGGTTTGTATCTATCCCAACTCTTTTATCCCACTGTTTGAGTCGACTAGCGCCGCCCCTCCAATGTTTCCCTCCCTGTGTTCGTTTATTTCCACCACCTTACCCCTCTTTCCAACTTTTGGCCCCCCGGCTTTTTAACCTTGTTTGCCTTTCCCCCCTCCTCTCTTTGTGCTCCACCCCCCTTCCTTGCTATGACGTGACTTTTTTTTATTTCTTTTTTGCCCCGACTTTCGTCCGCTTTCCTTTTTGACCTTTGTCCTCAGCCCATTTTCCCCCCCTTGACGTGTCTGAAGGTAGGTTGCCGACCTCTATCCCGCTTGGTCTTGTGGCTGCCCACCTCCCCTGCCATGTTTTTCTCATGATTCGTTGCGCCTTCCAGACAGGTTTGACACCCCTCTTTGCATTTTGCCAGGTGGAGCTGTTTGCCTCCTGTACAGGTTTACTTTTGTTTGTTTCTAGAGAATTTTTGTTTCTAAGGTGTTATGGTTTTCCTTCCCATTCTGTTGCCTGTCTTTTTCCTTCCAGTTCTTCTTGTTGAGGCCCCGTACCCCCCCTGAGTTTCCCCTAGTTGTAATGTTTTCTTTTTTCCCCAAAGTTCTCCTGGTAGTTGTTGCTATTGAGATTTTGCCCCTGTCACCTCTACCACCCCATCCGGTAGTTCGGTTTTGCCCTCGACTCCCCCTGTTTTTGACAGACCCACTTCTCTTGGATATAGGTGGTGACCCTTGGCTTAAAGCCCCCATACATTGTTTTTTCCCCGGGCTCCCTTCTTTTCAGCTGGGCGTCTCGCCCTTTGCTCCCACTCTGAATCATCGGGGCTGTTTCTACCAGTGTTTTTCCTTGATTGAAAACCCCTTCTCTGAACATCTTTCCCTTGATTTCTTTGACTTGCTTGATAGGACAAGCTGTTTTTGTTCATTACCCTTAACACCTTCTTTTTTGCTTTGTGTTGTTGAAATTTTCGGCCTGTTTTTTGTTTCTGCAGTTTTTTGCATTTTTCTCTTCTTCTTGCTCTTTTCGTGTTTCCACCCACTTCCTCGTGCACCTCTAATCTCCCTTTTGTCAGTTAGTTGCCCCTTACCAAAGTTGTTTTCCATTTGTCTTGCCAACTTCTACTTGCGCGGTTTCAGTCTTTTTTTTTCCGTGCTTAACTGCTCACCCTTCCCCCCCCGCGTCCCCCCTGTGCGCATCTGCTCTTGGTGGGGGTTTTCTGTTCAGTTTTCGGTTTTATCGTGCCTTGTGGTGGTTTTTGCTTTTAAGTTTACGATTTCTCTCTGAAGTCTTTGCTCACGGCTAATGACTTTTTCCGCGCCCCTTCTTGCGGTATTTTCACAGTTCCTGGGCATTACTTGGTAGGTTCACGGTCCTTTTTTCCGGCGATCTTCTTGTCACTCCCTTATGCTCTGGTGTGTCTGAAGTGTGGGGATTTGTGAACCTTGTTTTCTCCTTGGGCCTCCCCTGTAAACTTCTACCTTTTCCTATGCAACCATCCACCGTGTTTTGCCACCAGAGACCTTCTTTCACATTAGTTTAATTCTTTTGAACAATGCCTGCCCCTGTGCTTCACCTAACGGCACCCCCCCCCCTTTTGGTTTTTACTTTTTATCCGCTTTTTGGCTCTACTCTCTCGCTTTCTGCGTTGCAAACACATTTCCCTGGAGGTTCCTTCCCTGCAAAACGTCCACCGAGTTTCTCGCATTGCAAGGGTCCACAGGTGGAAATCTCTCGATCTCCCGTAGAGTCCAAACCGTTCTATCTCCAGACGCTGTTCGATTTATTACCGGGCGAATGGTCTTTTAGGTTTTTTTTTTGTATTCTTTCCATGTCTAACCACCCTCAATATATATTTTCCTCCTATTTTTCTTCTTCTTGCGAGAATAGAGGAGCTTATTTTTTTCATGAACTTGTGCTCGTCAGTCCCCCCCCCCGCTTCTACTTCTACAGGATTAGCCTCTATTGGTTCGTGCGGTTCCCCACTATTTCCCATTCGCTTCCCCCCCTTTTTTTTCGCGAACTCGTGGGGGGACTGCCTTTTCCCGAAGTTTTCCCGTTTGTTATCCAAAATGTTGTTCCGGCTTTGCCATGCCCCTTTTCGAACCCGCCTGCCGAAACCTCAATGAGCCCCTAGCCCCCCCCGCGTACCTTTCCAAGCTTTTTCGTATTACTTATTATTTTTCCCCCCCTTTGCTTTTTGTTTTTTCCCAATGGGTTCATTTTGGAGGGTTTTTTTTGCGTCTTTTAAGTGCGATCATGAATCTCACATTTACAGTTTTTTTATTAATTTTGGCCCCCGTTTTAACCTTTCGCTATCAAGACCCCAGCTTCAGCCCCACCACGATCCTCAGCGATACTGCCTGCCCATCGTTTTTCCCTTTTGTTTTTGATTCTGGTTCTGCCACTGAAGGCACTCTTGAAAACCTTTACCCCTCCAGCTTTCGTTTTGACATTCTCATGGAGCCCCTCATATCACCCGTTGCTATACTTCTCAACGATCCGATTCTAGGGACACCCTAAGGTAACTGTCCCAACCGTCTCTATTCTTGGTTCTTTTTTTCTTCTTTCGACTTTCCTATTCCGCAGTTTGTGAATCCCCGGCCTCCTTTTCAACCTTGCTTTCCTGCAGTCCCTGTTTGGACATGTGTTCTTCCCCACAACCTCCCCCCACATGGACTATCCCTGGACCACTTCGGTTCCCTATTGCCTCTTTTCGGTTTGTCAGGATCTGCAGGCGGCCATATTTCTCAGCCCACACCATGTTTCTTCCCCCCCCCATCTCGTTTTTTCCCCTTCTTGAGCAGGGCGGAGTTCCGGCACGGCTTTGAATAATTCAAACCCCCCCTCCCCAAACCAAACAGTTTTTCCTGCTTTTTCAGTAAGTTTAAACGAGTTTTGCATGTTGTCTACCCAGACCCCCTGTAAATTTGATCCAATTGACTCTTCCCCCCGCAAGACAGGGATTAGCCGCAGATGTTCCAGGCCACTCTCTCTAGCTTCTGTCGCTGCATTCCCCTCTTGTACCCCGCTTCAGACGTTCCCTTTCAGGATGTGCTTCGTTCCCTTCTCTTCTGTTCAAAACGTTTGGTCCACCCCAAGATTCAAGCAAAACTCGGAACCCTACGTTGAGGTGGTACTAATGAAAAACTTCCAGTCCACCCATTCATTTTTCGTGATTTTTACATTTGGCCTCCTTTGTTTCCCGTGTTTCGTGGTTCTCTCGCACCCACAAACCCCCACCAATGATTTCCTAAAAAGCAACCCGACAATTTGGATGTACACCTTTGAAGACAGTCTCAGACTTTTCTTATGACCCAACCCCCCACCCAATGATTCCCCCCTTCCTCCTATCAGCCTCCACCCCCCGTTGACTTGAAAAGTATATCCTGGTCTGGGGTTTCATTTAGGATTTGTTTGCAAACAATGGGGTGGGCCTCCTTTTGCGTCTTCTTTTCAACTGCAACCCGTAGATTTGAAGGCCCGTTCGGTTTCCAGTTTGCGCCCCCCGTTTTCATCTACTTGTTTGGCTGGTCTTCGCACGGTGCTGTCCCCCCCCTGTGCGCTTTCTTGTTTGCTTCAGGGGCCACCCAGCAATCCCACTTTTTACTTCCCGGCTGTGGTTCGCCCCTTCGGGAGTATCTTTTCTGCTGTTTCAAAATTGAACCCCTCTTTTGCCGTGGCCCCCCCCTAGTTGGTAAGACACACCCCAAGGCTTGATAAAGGCGCATGCGCTGATTCATTCCAGTGGGATATCCTATTTCTTGGATACTCACCTCCGTCAAACCCCAAACCAGGTAACGAGATGCCTCCTGTATGACCCACATCACCTTTCTACACCCTTCTCTTCCAAGTCCCGTCCCACCGGCAGTTAGTCTCTTGTTTTTAATCTGCTGAATGTTTTTCTTTTCCCGATAGACATATCCCTTTTCTCATAGACCTTTTTTATCTTTTACCCTTGAGAGATTGGACAAACCCCCCTCCATTTCAACCCTTCATTTTCCCCCTCCCTCCTTGAAAAAGTTTTCCGCTGGTTTTTTGATTGTGCTCCCCGTCTCTTGCACCCAAACGGGTTATGATAGAACCTCAGTTAAACCACACCCCCAACCCCCTCCACTTGTCCATCTGTTGCCAGAGGATCGACAAGCCCCGAGAAAGACCCCCAAAAATCCCTGTCCCACCTTCGTGTCCTTTTTTCCCTTGGTTTTTTGTTGTGAGAATCCTCCCGCTCGGCCCACCTCTTCACTTACGGCTCCCCCTTTGAGGATAGCTTTCTTTCTGACCTCGTTCTTCGATCTCGTTGTTGCGACCACTCTCGCGAACCACTTCTCCCTCTTTACAGCTTTGGCCTACGTCGTCGATTTTTTTCCAGCCCCCTGCGTTCTTTTGGCGTTTCCTTGATGATTTTTGAACGAATCGATTCGCTTGGCCGTATGTTAGTGTTTTCTTTTTTTTTTTTTTTTTTTATCTTCTGCCCCGTTCACAACTCCCTCCTGTTTTTTCGGCTCTTTTGGTTTTTGCTATTGTTTTGCGCTCCGCCCCGCTTCTTATTTTGATCTTCTTTCGCAGTTTTCCGTTCGTGTCCGGTTTTCCAAAATTGCCTCCACTACAGACCTCGGGTCGGTAGTGTCCTTTACATTTTTTTAACCGGCTTACCTTGTCCCGCGGATGTCTTTCTTTTTTGCACCCGGCGAATTTCCTCGACCCCCCACACCTGTGCTGCGTGCGCCACTTTCATTTGGTCCTTCTAGACAAAACTCCAGTTTGTTTTGAACCCACCCCTTGATTTTCCCAGAAAAAATTTCGTTTTTGACCCCCCCCCTTGTGAGCGGCTTACGACTCCCCTTCATACGACTGCCCGGACCGACGTCATCACTCCCTTCCCTTCGCTATTTAGACTGTTCATAGTCCCTCAGCGCGCTGAGGATCCCCGGTGCCTCTTCAGTTGGAGCCGGAGTTCTATCCACTACAACGACGCGGCTGCCCCGCAGCCCATAGTCTCAGCCAGAGGCTAGAACAGTCTGCGCTTGTTTGCCCCGAACAAATCTCACGCATTCCATCCCTTGCGCTTGTTTAAGCCCCCAGTCGGCAGTGTACCGAGGGTATCTCTGATAATGCATAGCGTTAAAAAAAATGCCCGGCCCCCCATCAAATCGCTTTGTTGTTTGTTGGATTGTGCTTGTCCCCAATGTCTGCTTTTTCCCGTCCTTGGAGTTCCCGCGGCCACCCTGACCCAGCACACATGTCTCGAACCTGTGTGCGGCGAAACCAAGCTTGCGTCCACCATTCGTTTTCTGATTTCGTGTTCTTCTGTCCCCAACGGCCCTTCGAAAACCCTGTTTCCCTTTGATCTTTTCTTCTCACAGTCTTTTCGTCATGGCTTGTTGCTTGATTGCAGAGAAGTTTTCCCGGTTTGTTTAAGTGAGATTCTGTCCCTGTAACCCTTTTCTCCAGGCCCCCCCCATGGCTGTCTTCCTTTTTTGTACAAGTTCCCAGGGGGTGAGCCCGTAGTTTCTTCCATTTTAACGTTACTAGCCGAAATGAGCTTTCTTAGTGTTAGTTTCAATCGTTTTTGTGCTTTTGTTTTTCCGTCTTTCCCCCCTCATTTTCAATCATTTCCCCCCTCCTTTTTAGATGATATTGAGTTTAGTGGTGCCGGCTCATTTAATACTTCTTTTCAAATTTGTTCTAACTTTTGTCTGAATCGATTGCCCCCTTGTCCACCAATTTAGCTACTCTTTCGTTCAGGATTAATTTCCTCCCGTCAGAACCCCAGTGTGAGTTGGCGTCCATCTGGTCACCCTACCCCCCGTGTTTCTCCCGGTCATTTTTCTTCCTCCCTCTTTTCCTACTCCTCCGTTTGTTTGTTTTCTTTTTTCTGTATCTTCAAAATCCGTGCTCACCCCTCTTTTCCCATTTGGCGGGCGGCAACTTCTAGTCTTCACCGGAACGATGTACCTTCCTCTTCCCTGATCGATTTTCCCCAGTTCACGTTGTCAAAAGGTGAATTCCAAAGGGAAGTTTTCGATAGTTGCACAATTGTCCCCGTGTCTGATAACCTAGACCCCCCCCCCCCCCAATCAACTCTTGCAGCCCTCCTCTCGTGGGTCTTTCTTTTTTTTCCCTTGGCTCAAGCGAGCCGGAACCCCAACGCCCCTCTTTCCGTGCAAGAAAAATAGATTCCTTTTTTTTCTTGGGTATGATGTACCACGTTTCCCACATCCTTCCTGCCCGCCTTGGGTAACGTGGCTCTTCCGGCCCCGCACTTGGCCACCCCCACCATAATCCCCTGAACGGCTGTCGAAAATCTCGGAAATTTTCCCGATCGACACAGTACCCCTTTCCTACGGATTCTTTTCCGTTAGTTGTAGTCGTTGGTGCCCCAGTGTTTTTTGATTCACAGGAGTCTTTTCCCTCTCTTAAAACTTCCCCCTGCCCAATCGACAGATGTGGTTCCGATTTAGCTCCATACCTGTCTATGTTGTGGCAGTTTTTAGGTGGCCGCTGACCCCGTGATTGCGCCTTCTGCCCCAGTGCGCTATGGACGTCCTGTCATTTAACACCCCCTCGGCAATCCCGCTTTTACCAGCTTGCCATGTGCGGCGGGGTTTTGACAAAGTGCACAATGGGGTCTTTGCCATCATTGCCCCCCCCCCTCGGCCAGATGTTTACCTTGGGCTTCGGCGTATTCTTTTTTTTCTTTTCTCTTTCCATTCTAGACCTGACCCCCACAATGCTTTTCTTTTTGCATAGACCTCCAAGTTGAATCTTCGAGGTCCTCCCCGTTCGTTTACCTATTCATGCCCATTCTGCTGCTGGTTTTTATCCTTTTCACTTAGAATTTCTCAAGGTGTTCCCACGTAACACCAGACAACCGGGCTTTCTTGGATTCCTCTCTCCAACTGGAACGTGTTGCTGCAGGTTGTTTTCTTCAGGAATTTCGTCCCCGGTGCATCCCTTCCCCGGCCCATTTTTTTTGTTTTCAACGTACCGTGAAGCCCGTTTTCTGTCTGGGGTATCCCCTTTTTCGTCGACCCCCTCCCCCAAACTAACTCCATCAAAAAGCCCATAGCGGGCTTTCATCCTCGCCCCCGAACTACTTCCTTAAACCTCTTTTTCCCTGTTTAATGCCTTCATCGGGAAGAGGCCTTCCTCATCCCCTCCCCAAATCAAGTCCGTGATCCCCTCCCGCTGGTAACCTCCGTTTTTTCCCCCCCATTGTTTTCCTTTCCTACTAGTAAGGGTTCGTCCCTACCAGTGCCCAAACAAGTGACGTCTCTCGCCTTCCTCTTTAGTGAGTTTCGTTTCATTGATCTTCGCTGATAACCCCTTCACCAGCCCTGATTTCCCAATAAGGATCCCGTGTGAACTTGTTTTTTCGGGCTAGTTTTTTCCTACTCTTTTTTTGCCGACTTCTTACATGTTTTGTTGCTGCTGGATTTTTTCTCTCATTGCTTTGCCGATCCCCCCCCCCCATTCACACCCGGTCGTATTTCTAGGTTTGAGAAACACCACCTATGTTCTTTTGCCTTCTTCTCTTTTTTTTTTCGGAAAATGGTTCACGTGCATAACAAACTGATGCCCTCTCTCATTCTACCATGTGCCGGGTCCCATGTGATTCTCCCCCCCCCCTGTACCCCCCCTTTTTTTAAGATAGTTCCTTGCATTTTTCCCCGCTAGGAACCGTGTTACCTGTTTTCTCGATTTTTCTCTCTTCCCCATTCTTTGCCTCTCCACTGGTTTGAAAGTCGTCCTGGGCCCTCATTCCTTCAGTCAAATTGTTGCAAAACTTCAAGCCCTTCTTTTTGAACCGCTGTTTTCTTTATCGTCACAATTAAACTTTTTCCCCGCTGTTTTTGGCGACCCCCAACTCCTGCTCTTCTTCGTGGACTCTTTGTGATTTTCCCTCTTAGCACTGTTAAGTTAGAATTTAGCAACCCGGTCCAGAGCCAGTCCCCTTTTTTGACCGTGTCTGCCACTTTAGTTGACTTGCAGACCCCCCTCTTTCCATCCCAAGATTTTTCTTCAGTTTTTGGGTGCTCGTGAAATATCACCCGTCCCCTTTTTTCTCTTTTCAAGAGCGTACCGTTTTAAAGTACGGTGCCCCCCCGATTATTTGAGCGTTTCCCTGGTTCATCTTTGAACCTCATCTGTTCCTTTCCTTTGGGTTGTTTCCAGTCGTCCTTATGGTGAGCCCTGGGTTCTTTCCTATTCATTTGTCTTGGATTCCTTTTTTTGGGTTTCAGCATCCCCCGCCACCACTGAATCCCGTCTACGCCACCTGTTCTAGGGGATCGCTTTCTCTGAGTTGCGGTTCTTTTTCTTGTAGTTCCCACCCAATTTTCCTTCGTTAGCATTTCGCTCCTATTGTGGCCCCTTTCCCTTTTTTCCAGATTTTTGACTTTTGAAGGCGGTCTCACGTTCCACATCAACTTCTTCAGATCTAGCCCCTGCTTTCAAGCTCTTGCTGTAAAATTCTACTTTGCAGAGGGCTCTTTCGCAATCGGTGCCTTACGGTGTCATAACCTTTCTCGATAAACTTCCTCACCTTCCCGAGGTCTGTTCCTCCCCCCACGATGCTTTTACTTTTCCCTTTCACTCGTACCCTTTTCTTGTTTGGTTAACTTCTTCCGCCAGTTCTTCTTGAATTTTTTTTGGCCATTATTCGTTCGCTGGCTCCTTTTCCTCCCCCTCTTTTTTTTCGGTCACATCGAACCATACCTGGAAATCGCTCGTTTGTTATCCCATGGTGGGGCAGTTTTTCTAAGGGCCCCCCCTGGCTCCCCGTTTTCGGGCTTTTCGTCTGCTACTCTAGATTCCCGTTTTTCACGCGTAAAGGAGGCTTTTAGTGTCCCCCCTTGTGTTCTTCCGGCTTCTAGGTAATTCGTGGGCCGTTGATCCATATGGCAGGGATCGCAGGTTTGTAGTGTCACTCCGTGAATTCTTTCCCCGTCTGTTCCCCAGATTGGGTCAGATTTCATCCTGTAGGACCATTCCTTTACCCTTTTTATCCTTGTGCGACGTCTCTTGGTTTTGTGAAGGCTTGGCCTTGTTTGGGAGACCGTCCCCCCCTGTTGCTTCACCTTTTGTAGTTATGGTTCTCTGGTTCTGCTCTTATCCCACGCCAAAAAAGTATTTCTTCTCTTCCCTGGACGGCCAGCGATTTGTTTTCAAAAATCCCCCCGTGCTGTGACCCATACGCCCCCTTTTTAGGGGCCCTTTCTTGACTTCATCTCTTCGAGCTTTCGTATGCTACCCCCCCCTTTTCGACGACATTATTCACCCAAGTAACGAAAGTTTGCCGCGTCTGCCCCTGTGATGGACCTTTAGACGTCCGCCGAAAACTTATAGTTCCCCTTAGCTGTTTCTATGTAGGGAGCTGGTCCCGTCTTCCTGGCCCCGCTAATGCTGAAACCCGACCAGTGAATCCTTTTTTTTTTTTTCTCCTTCCTTATACTTTTGTGTTTGTTGCGGAGGGTCTTCGTGGTTTAGCATGTTTTCGAGTGTCCGGAACTCGTCCCACTTTCCAGAGGATAAGGAAACAGTTCCGCGGAAATATCGGTTTTTTTTTCGGAGCATTCGCAAGAATTTTTTACCATGACTGTGCTCAACTCTCCCCTTTAGGTACCTTTTTCTTTTTTTGTGCCCCTAGCCCTTCTTAATGTTTTTTTTTCGGACAGGCCCAAAGCAATCAAAACTTCTCTGAATCCAAAGACAACCCAAACAGTCGTGTGTGCCCGCTGCACATTGCCCCTGGAAGCAGCAAACGTTTTCCTGCGGTATCGCTTTCCAAGCTTGCCTTTTTTGTAAGACGCTTTTCGAGGAGTGTTGCCTGTTTATAGAGCCGCTCCTTACCCAGGAAAGTTCCAACCTTTACGCACAAGGCCTCCTCCAGTCCCCAGGCCCTTTCCCCACAACACCCTCTACCCTTTTACGCCTTTCATACCCCATCTCGAACAATCACGTAGGTTGAGAAGGCTGACATTTGGCCGGTACTCTTTGTAACGCCGCCCCAACAACGGTTCCAACATCTTTCCCTTCTGCCCTGAGATCCACCGCTGTCTTCCCAGGCAATTCCCACCTGCCTTTAAAGATTTTTCTAGCTTCCCCTTGGCCCTTGACAATTTCCTTCCAGTGTCCCCGACAGATTTTTCTCCTCGTTCCAGACTTTGAGAACTCCTCCTCTTCGGCGGCGTGACGCCCGTGTCCCGGCCTTCCCAGTACATGTCAGCCCCTTTTGTCCCCAAACGGTTTCGTGGCCTCCTCCAGGCCCTTTGCCGGGCCGTTCGGATTTTGCGCGATGGGTCGGAACGGGTCAAGGCCCTCCGCCGCACGCATGTCCCCTCCCAGGGGGCAGTCTCCCTTGAAATTTCAAGAACCCCCTTTCCGCTGGGAACACTCCCCAACTCAGCTTGTCTTTCCTCCCCCGTCAAATAAGCCGGTCTCCACCTGAATTGGTCTTCGTTAACTCAGTCCCATCCCCCACTCTTTGATTGTCCCCCTGCCAAGACCTGTACCCTATAACTGTTGCCCGACAAAGCCCCCCGATCCGCTTCTATTCCAATTGTTCCTTCTCTTTTCTTGTAATCCTCTTTCTCTCTTTCAACTCACGGCGTCCCCCCCCCCCTGATATTTTTTCTTTCCCCAACAACTCACTCTCCACGGGTGTGTGGGGTGAGTACTGGTGTCCCATAACTCCCTGGGACAATTTTCAGCATGCGCTCCTATTTTGCCCTTTTCCTCTCCCCTCGTCTAGTTTTTTTTTCCTGGAAAAACTCCCAGATGAATACCAACCCTACCAAAGTTTTCCAAAAGCTCCGACAACGACCATTAACCCCCTGGTACTCCGCTGAACAACCAACCAGAAAATATACCCCCTCGTCCTCTTCATGAGGATCACCTCGAGCGATGTCAACCGCTCGGTGGTGGTGAACCTTGCCGTTAACGCTCCTGGCGCAACCCTGGGCCGCGGTCGCTGGCGAGCCCCCCCGGCCACAAGTCAGAGATGGAAGGCGTCGGCAAGCCTACGGTTCTGACACCAGGAGCTCGAAGGGGCTGTCGTTAAACCGTGTGCATTCCAACTTCCGACATTTAACCCAACTTTCTTTTCGCCACGGTGACCGCACACTCTTCCTGAGAGAGACCCTTGAACGTGTTCCTCCCCAACAAGAGGGTTCTTTATTTTGCTTTGCTGCTCTTAAGAAAAAAGAGGTGGACTTTTTCCACCCTCTTTCGGTTCCTTCCCCCCCCAATTCTTTTCCTTTTCAGTGGCCCGAGATTTAGGGACTCCCGTTGTGATCTTTCCCCAGCCTGTTTATTCGATCTCCCCTGTCCCCTCTGTCCCAAAACACCACCCTGTGCCTGGATTTTTTCTTACTGTCACACTCAATTTTAACCTATATCGTAAAATGCACACGGCCGTTAGTCCTTTGATGGCTGAATGCATTGTACTCATGACTCTATTCTCTCTTTGCTCGACTTTTTTCTTGCGGTTGTTGAACTTGGTCCAGTTTTTCTACTGCCCACCTTTTTTCCAGGGTTCCTTCCCCCTTTCCCCTTAATAAACCCGCCGGCGTGCCGTGGCGCCCCCGGTGGCACACCCCGGCCCTTCCCCTCCCCCCCCCCCAACACCCGCTTTTCCCGACTGAAACAAAGGGACACACCCACGCTGAAGACCCTCCGCGCCCCCCGCAAACAAAGACGTCCACCCGTAATGATTGTTCCCAGGCGTTTTATGTCGGTGTTGCCGGTTTTGAATCCCCCCGCGCAATCTTCCCTCCCCGATACCCCTTTGAGCAAGGCTCTTCCCCGCGCGTTGATTCGCGTTCCTCCCCTGTGTTTTTTGGTGCAACCCCATTTTTTCGCGAAACCCCTTTTTCTTTTCAGACCTACTCCTGAAGGGCTCTTTGTTCCCCCGGATTCTTTGAGATACGGCTTCTTTGTCCCCTCCGGATGATTTTTACTAGCTAGGATCTTGGCGTGCCCGTTTACAAGCCCTTTTTTTTCTTCCCCCCCCTTGTAACCTTCCCTCTTTTTTCGTCCCCGATTTTCTGCGGCGCTTTTTTCCCGCCGTATTTTTGTTTTCTGGAATTCGTTTTTCTTTTTTTGGAGGTTTTTTCCCCCCGGGTTCACACGTGCTCCCTACATCTCATCGTTTTTCCGCTTTCGGACCTTTTCCCCCCAGCAGCGGATCCAAGGGGCGGGCTATTCAAAGTATTTTGCCACTGGAATTCCCTGACTAACAAGAGTCAAGATACGCCCCTGGTATTGACCTCTTTTCACAAATACGTTCTTCTTTTGACGTTTCCCATAACAAATGATCCATCCTCCACACAATGGTTTCTAAAAGACCCCACCACCCGCTAAGCCACCTCTCCATCCCCTCTTGTCGAATACGTCTGGGAAGAGTTTCCTTTGTGATTTCCGAATTCTTTCTCTTTCGGTTTCAGGTCCAAACCTTGCGCTTCGTGTGTGCTCTCCCGCTTTTTTCTTTTTCCTCCCTTTGGAGATTAACCAAGGTTTAAACGACGTAGGGAGTCGAAGCCCCTTCTTGACCGAACCTCCTTGCGTCCTGCAAAAATCTGTGCCCCATTGTGCTTGTAAGTTAACCCCCCGAGCCTGGTCCCCCCATCTTTGTGACATCTTTTCCGCAATGATCATGTTGCCCCGCCAGTCCTTAACCACCCTACCTTTCGTCTTCATTACCCATTCGATTTCTTTCGGGCCATTTGCGTTTCCATTTTTTCCTGTTTGTGTTTGTTTAGTCTGCCCCCATTTTTTTCAACCTTTACATCAAAAATCCTTTCTAAGTTTGGAATTCCCCCCAGGCCCACATATTTCCCCCAATCCTGTTTGGCGTTTTTCCTCCTCTGTCTCTATGTGTTTGAACGTGGGGGGCCAGAGTACGAAATAGCATCGTTCCCCCACCCAAATCGGTTTCACCGTCATCTCAACGATTACTCCGCGAAGCGCTCTTCTTTTTTCTGTTTTTCGAGATAGGTTGTCCTTTCTTACCCCTCTTTTTTTGGTTCGCGGGGCTCGGATCCTTTAGGCTTTTGTCCTGCCCCGCCGATCATTTTTCTTGCGTTACCCCTCTTCAACCTTTCCAGGCTTCACGTCGTTATTAAAGGTCATTCTTGACCAGCCTTAGGTCCTGTTGACTTGATGACGTGTTTGGATTTCTTTCACGGTCCGTAGTGAGCCCCCTTCCCCCCCTTCCACGCTCATCTTCTTGCTGACTCGGTTTTTTTAGTTTGTTTTTTTATAATCACCGTATTTTCGCAACTGCCCTCAGCGATCCATTGCTTGACTTCCCTTTTTTTTATCTTTTGCTTCCCACCCCCCGATCTCTCCTTCCTCATGTCCGAATGCGTGACACCCCGCAGGAGCGCCTGATGTGGACCCTTTTCCCTTGTTTCGGACCTTATTTTTTTCTCCCCTCCGTTGTTGTTGTGAGCTTTTATCTCCCTCCTTCGGCTAACCCGGTTGTGTCCCAACTTTCCCATCGCTGCCCCACTCCCTTATGGTTGCGCATAGGACTGGATGGGGCCCGTTTATTAGGCACGACTCTCCAACGCCTTGTCCATCCAAGGGCGCTTGTCTTTGCCCGTCACCAATGGTGAAATCACCGTTGACTGTACCGGGACCCATTTTCACCTCCTGCCAGCACTTTCTTTTGTTTCCGCCGTGATTTGATTCTTTCCACTTAGCCGACCACCCCCCTCCCCAAAACTGCATCCGGGCCCCCTCCAATCAATCTTTGACCCCCTGGTTCCCGTTGCCTCCCTGCCTTAATGCTCCAGACCCCAGTTTGGGTCTTTCAATGACAAACCCCCTTTATTCCGGAAGAGCTCCTCCTCCCCTGGTATCACCTTCTCTCACATACTGAAGACGTGTCGACATAGTCTTATATCGGGGGAAAAACCACTATTTTTTCAACTCTCCTTTTCCGCTTTCAACCACGTTCTGTTTTAGCCCCGTCTTTTTGTGAAGTATTTCCCTCTTCAAGATGTTGAGGTTTTCCTTTTTTCCTTCTTCTCCGCGAAAATTCCCACCTTGTCGCAGTCTACAAAGACTCTATGTATGAAGTTTTTTTTCCAAACGAGAGCAGTATTCATTCGGCGGCTTCCTCCCACGGTCTCTGTTCTTTCCCCAAACAGGCTGTGCCGCGGTGGCACTTGCGCTCCCATATGAAATATTTGGTTCGGCGGGTCCCTCGTAGTTTCCCTTTTTTCTCCTCATAAAACTTCCCCTTTATTCATCCCAACAGCGCTCTATTGTGCCTGACGAAACACCGGATTTAAGCTTCTCCTCTTTTCTCTGACCTTTCGTGTTCTCTGGCCTTAGTATCTGAGTTCCCTTTTACCTTCCGCTCATTTTTCCTTTATCATTTTATTCCAAACCCGACCCCCAACGTAGTGTGCATGACCCCCACGGTTTTGTTTGAGCGGCTCCCCTGGTTGTTCTGTCAGTACTGAAGGTTCAAACTTTAATCCCAGTGGAGTTGTTGTCTTGTAATTTACTCCGTGTTGGGGGGGCCTGCGGCCGTGCAATTTTGTCCGTACCCCCCCCTCACTAAAACACTAACGCGTGCGACTCACAGAACGTAATAGGGTCTCTGCTGGTTTTTTTAATTTTGCATGCTCCCCCACCTTGATGTGGTCGGGAAGCAAAGATGTACCCCCTTGACATCGTTGTGATTTTTTCTCTTCAACGTGAGCCCCTCGGTAGATGCTCCCAACCCCCCCCGCGCCCAGCACCTGCTTACCGTGTTTTGCATGAGAGAGTTGCTCCCTGTTTAGCCCGATTTGACCCCTTGCTGCCCCCTCGGAGTCCTTTCGATCTTTTTGGGTCAACCTTTTCTCTTTCACGTACTGCGCTGGCTCCACCGGCACCCCCAGACCATGTCCCCCCAAGCCTACCTCCGAGAATTCCTCGGGGAGTTTGTTCTTGTTAGGATTTCTCGTTTGCCGATTCAATCTTTTTTTTATGTCTCCCTGACGGTTTGCGTCTTAGCAAACCTTCACCGGTAGCTTTTAGTCTCTAGCCACCATATTGTTTCCATTTTTCCATGAGACTTCCCGGCATGTCACTTAAAGCCCATTCTCTCTTATACCATTCTATCCTCTCCCCGTCGAAAAGCCTCTTACCACCTGGTAATAAGGTTTTTTTTTTCCCCTCTTCACAAATTGATTTTTTTTCCCTCTCCTACCCCCCCTCTTCCTGTCCTTCTTCCCAAACCCTTTTCCCCTCATACTCTCGCCTCGCCCACATCCCCTCCAA
>Ga0179591_1164483_pt1 | contig 21366 bp, 34 predicted proteins | sample CZOMad2_1_08_16f_FD_182891 | JGI IMG/M metagenome (GOLD analysis project Ga0179591, IMG submission 182891) | Vadose zone soil fungal communities from Angelo Coast Range Reserve, California, USA - CZOMad2_1_08_16fungal (PacBio error correction) | ecosystem: Environmental > Terrestrial > Soil >... | reverse complement strand
TTGTTTAGCACTCCCTTCTTCAGCTGGAATTGACACTTTCCCCACTTTTCGACCCTCCTCAGATTTTTTTCTGACCGTCTTTTTCTGATCCCTTTTTTTCTAACTTTTTGATTTTCGTTTGCTTTTTTGGTCATATCTATTTGTACCAACGGTTCCGTCTTGGGTACTGTAGGCAGCCCGCTGTTCTCCCGTTCGGCTTCGTTCTCGATTTCTATGTGGTTTCCCATGGTTTTTTTTTTTTCTGTTCGCAAATAGACTTTTCTCGAGAAACCTTTTTTCTGTGTTGACTTTGTTTGTTTTTTTTGTCCCCTTCCGTGATGCATTAAGTCTGTCCCCGTGAATTCTGTTACCTTACCCTTTCAGGCGGTATCCTTGGCTTTCCTTGGATTTCTCCCCCCTTATACCCTGCTGTCGGGAGTTCAATAGTATCGATTCCTTCGACTTTCCCCTCTTCTTTTTCCGATTTTCCGTTCACCCCCCTGTGGTTTGCATTCTTCTACTAACGATCAAGTCTTAGTTTTGCCCCGTCCCCCGGCGCCAGGAGCTTTTTTTTTTTTCTTTTTTTGTTGTTGTGAAAGCCTTTGTTCTCTTTTTTTTTTTTCTTTGCTGCCTGATCTCCAAAGATACCTTTCGATGGCGCGATCGTCCCCCCCCCTTTCACGCCACAATGAGTACCCGCCCAAAACAGTTTTCTTTCCCCGGTGGTTCTTTGTCCCCTGACCCCTGGACTTCCTTGATCAAGGCATTTTACGTCCCTTTCCGCCCCTTTTTGATCCCGGCGCTTTTCCCTTGGTTTCTCACCGCTTTCTAAAACTTTTTCTTCTTTTCTTCCGCCACCACTCCCTATTGTTGGAATCGTCCCCTGTCCAACGTATGGTCAATTTGCCCGTTCCGGCTTTTGTCCAAAGCCTCTCCCCTGCAAACCACTTCTTCGCCTCTGTTTTTTTTCCAATTCCAGCACGTCCTCTGTCCCCTTATACCTCCTGCGGATGGTCTATGTTTTTTTTTTTTTTTTTTCCAGTGGTGGGGTTTTTCTTTCTTTTTTCCGGCGGTTCAGAAGACGTGTCCTTTGGCCATGTTCTTCCTGGTCAGTCCCCCTTTTTTTCACTAACTGTCGTTTCCACAAACCCCTCTCTTCTTCCGGGAGCCCTTGTTCCCTTTTTCCTCACGTATTTTATCAGCAGACCCTTCCTTCGACCCTTCACACCCCGCGTTTTGCCGATTTTCTTTACGACCATGTTTTTTTCTCGAACTGGTGACCAGTTCAGCGGTTTTTGTTACCGAGTGCTAACCGTTTTACTTCTCTTGTTCCGCTGTTTGTTGACACATTCTGTATTTTTCCCTCCTTTTCTTCGAGCAGAGTTTTCAAGTCGGCTGAGGTCCATGGTTTTTTTTTCCTTTGCCCGGCGGGTTTCTCGAGGGTTCAGTTACTACCTGTGTCCCCCATCCTCTGACTTTTTCTTTGTTCTGGTGGCGTTTTCTGAGGTTTTTAAGGCGTCCTTGTTTTTATCCTTTTTTTTCATCCATGGTTTTCCGCTCCTTTCCTCCCATGAGATTCGTTTCCCCGCTGGCCGCTGCCCTTTTTTTCACCAGTTTACTTGTTCCCAGCCTGTGTTCCATTTCCGGTTCACCCCTTCGGTTGTCTTTTTTTTTGCTGAAGGTTTTGTTTTTAGACTCGAACCCTTGTGACCCTATTATGCCCTTTTTCCGGACTTCCTTGAGCATCGTTCTATCGTTCTGGTCGACCCTTTTTTTTTTTTTCCTCCCCATGGTTGAAGGTTTCTTTTTTCCCTCTTACTCTGTGACGTGTACAAACCCTTCCCCACTTCTTTTTTTTGTTCGAAGCTGACATCCCCCTGGACTCGGTGAGGTTCCTTCGTCTGCGGCGAGTTGGTCTTGTTTTTTTCTTTATTCTATTTTCCTCACTCTTTTTTGTGGTGTGTTGTATGAGTCTCTTCGGTCACCTTCCTTCTGAATGAACCGGGAAGTCCGTGGCGAATTTTTTTTTTTTTTTTTTTTCTCTTTTCGAACAGTGCATTGGGTGTTCCCTCTGGACGGCGACCTCTCTTGTGTCCCCCCCCCTCCCCCCTCCCCCCCCCCCCCCCCCCCCCCCCCCCCCCCCCCCCCCCCCCCCCCCCCCCCCCCCCCCTTGTCTTTCCGGCTTCGTCGCCCGATCTCCCTTTTTTTTTTCCTTTGGTGCGACGCGTTTCATTTGTTTTTCCCCTTGCCTAACTATCATCCAAACTGGGTTTTTTGGGGGGTTGAACCTGCCCCGTCCAAGGACCCCCACCACCGTTTCCCTTGGTCCGGAAAAAGAATTTCCCTTTCTTCTTGGTTACCACTCCTCCCGCGGTTAATTCAGGGCCGGACAGTTGACCTCCCTCGGTATTCCCGTGACCTTATGACCACAGGGCCACGGCCCCCCTCTTTCCTTTATGCATGTGCAGGATTTTTTCCTTCTGCCTTAGAGGGACGCCTTGCGGTTTTTCCTACTTCGACGTACACAGGTTCCTCCTACTCCTTTCCCCTCACGTTCGTGGCTCCCTTTTCCCTTTCACGCATGGTCCAAAATTCTTTTTTAACCTAGTTCTCAGTTTTCTCTTACCCACCACGCGTGAAACACTTTTGACAAGTAGTTGAAGGCGTTCCTCATTTTACCTCCCGTCGGTTCTCCTTTTGTAGTTACACTTGGTCTGAGGCCCTCCTTAGTAGTTCATGCGCTTTGCTATCTTTTTGCTTGGGAAATCATTATTACCCCATCCTTTAATCCAGCCCCCCCCCCACCCTTCGTTTGACTTTTTTCTTGTCCCCCCCCCTACGTTGCCATCCTGAATTTAACGTCCAAATTGTTTACCTTTCCCTTTACGCGCGGCCTTCTTTTTTCTTCTTCCCTGTCAAGTTTTGCTTCTTACTCTTTCCAAGATTTTTTGATAGGGTTGCACTTTCTACGTTTGGCAGCTTCCCAAGTTTGTTCCGCGTGACTTTATCTCCCCCCCCCTTTTTTTCCGGCAAGCCCTGCTTATGTGTGCAAATCGTTTGTCCAACCACGTGTCCCCGAGGCATTATCCCCTCTGTCGTTGGTCCTTTTTTTCCGCCCAAACTTCTTTCTCACGTATTCCGTTTTCACCAAGTTGGGTCTAGGCGTCTCTAATTGGCCCCTCTTTGTCGTCTCGGCGCGAACATTTTTTTTTTTTTTTTCTTTTCCCCTCCTTCGGTTCTCCCTCACCCCTCCTCCTAGTGCCCCATCACCCGCGCACTCTGCAGTCTTTTGTCAGGCAAAAAACTTTCTCCGTGGATTGTTTCCTTGCCATGGCACGTCAGGGAACTGTGTCTGCAGCCGAGGTCGTCAGTAATGTGGCCATCTTTTTGCCCGACGCGTCCCCTTTTCTTCCCCAGGGACCGACATTTTCAGATCACTTGGTCTCCTTGCAAAGATTTCTTGGCTTCTTTCCCTGACGCCGACAAACCTTTCATCCAGTTTCTCTTGTCGCCAACTTCATGTGGCCCGTCGCATCCCTACAGATCGAGTGACTTGAGTCTTAAGCGTGCCCTTCTTTCTTCGCGGGCAGCCATTTTTTTGCCCCGTGAGATCTGTGGCTTACCTCTTGTCCCTAGCCACAGGTCTCCACCCTTGGATCGGCGCCATTCGGTACCATCGTTTTTTTTCCAAGTTTCTTTTTTTTTTTGACGTCATCGTTTGTTTTTTTCTTTTTTTCTCAAACCCCCCCTTACTAGTTTGATTCTCCTTCTAGTAGGAAAGCCTTTCGCTTCGACATTTTTTCCAATTTTTGGGAGCCTTGCCCCTCCAGAATAGGGAACTCCCTTTTTTTCTTTTCCCTTTGTATGGCTGTCTTTTCTCCCCTCCATCCTCTTCCCCACCCACCCTTTCTTTTGTGGCTCGAGATTACGTTGTTACGTACCCGGCTGTATTGTTTTCCCCGTCCCCCTGTCACCGACAGTGACCTTAGTCCGCTTAAAAGGTTTCCAACTGACGTACTCTCTTCCAGAATTAGTTCACGACCTTTTCCTTGTCCCTTTTCTTACCTTTTTTGTCTTTTCCAGATGGTGACGTCTGGTCTTTCTTTTTTTTATTTTCTTGTGTTGAAACTATTTGATTCCTTCTTATTCAATTTTTTGTCGCCCCTTACGTTCCTCTCTTGACTTTCAGGATGATTTCCTTCTATGTGCTCCTGTTTTTTTTTTTCTTTCTTCCTCTTTCGTCAGGTAAATTTTTCTCCTCACTAACTTTCTCTTGCTTCCGCAGTAGTTTTCCCCCTCCCCCCTCTCTTAGTCCGCCTTTCTTGTTTTGGATTTTGTGTGTGTGGTTTGCCTGTTCCCCACCATGTTTCGTTTTGCCCCACACGGCGGCGTTGCACCATTGCCCGGTCTCTCGAAACTCCTTTCTCCCCCCGCCGTCCCCCGGGAGGTCCCCCATCTAGTGTGGTTTTTTCGCTTATCCATTTCCTTCACCCGCGGTATCGCTTTTTTTTCGCTTGTGATCTTTTCCCACCCCATTAAGCGGGCACGTTTTTTTTCCCCCCCTTGCTCTATCCCCAGAAACCTGATCAGGCGGCTCTTTTTCCCCTCCTTCTTGCGATCGATCTTTTTGTTTTTTTTTCCTTCACCCCTTCGTCGACCAACCTGTCTCTCTCTTTTCGGAAGTATGGCAATTCGTTGATTTTTCCTTTTTCTGCTTCAAAAGAAGTTTTGCTTTTTACTATGTCCCTGATGGTCCCCCGTTACGCGACTCTCACTTCTGTGAGTGTAGCTTTTCCCCGCCAGCTTTCCCGTCGTTTTCCTGCAGCCAGGCCTCTCCTTGATCAGGAGAGCTTTTCGTCTTCGATTTCTCCCCATGATGTTTTTAATCTGTCTGTCTTTACGGTGTGTATGAGGACCTTTCCCCGTTATTTCCCCCCTTTTTTTCTTTTTTGTGTCACGTCGGCTGGGATTTTTTTTTTTGTTCTTTTTGTTCTTCTCAGTCCTTGTCTTTACGTGTTTTTTAGACAAAGGTATCGGACTCCATTCTTTCCTCATCGGGTTATTTCTTTTCCATCTAAAGTTTTCGTCTGGCTAGTTCTCTTTTCCTAGTTCCTGCCCCTCCCACAATGGGCCAGCCCAGTTGACCCCCCAGATTCATATCCTCTTATTTTCCCCTTAATATCTTCAGTTTGGTGTTGCTTCGTGGCGTCTCTATCGAGATGTCTTGCCTTTTGCTCGGTGGACTTTTTTCTTCTGTCGTGTTGGGACCCCCCCCACCCCTAGTCAGTCTCATCCCCCGGTTTTCGTGCCCCTCGTATTCGTCCCGAAATTACCCCAAAACGCCTTCACCCGACGACTTTCGTTGTTCTACCCCGACCGTTGGTCCCCCTAAGTGGTCTTCTTCCTATTAGTCTGATTTTGTCTCGGCTCTCCCCTTCCCATTTCGTGTTCCCTCGAGATCAGAATTTCCCCCCCACATACGTGGCATCTTCCTGCCTCTCGTTTCTTAGTCCTTTGGTCAAGAGCTTCTTCTTTTTTCGTTTTCAAGAGGTTCCGTTTTTTTCCGAAATACACCCACTTCAATCAGGATCTTTTAGGAGTCCCTTGGCGTTTAGACGGATTTTTCTTCCCCTTTCTTTCCTCTGGCGTTTGTGTTTTTCTTTTTCATGGGATCTTTTGGGCCCCCCCCTTAACATTAGTGCTCTCTGATGACCATGCACCAAGAAATCGTATTTGTAGTCTTGCTTTGCGTTGAACGCAACAGGTCCTTTCTCCATTCGATAGCTTTTCTTTGTCGAGAGGTGTTGGGGAGGTTGTGAGTATAGACGTTTTTTTTCTTTTCGTGATCGGGGCCGCCTTTTTACTCCCCTGATTACAGAGTTTCGGTCCCTTGTATGGCTGGCTTGTGACCAGCCAAACCAATTCTTTTTTTTTTTTTTCTTTTTCGGTAGGACCTTCCCTCGTTTTTCTTCTCCGGTCCGTGTTCCCACTTTTTTTGAATTGGTCCTTCGGTTAGCCTTCCGACGATTTTTTTTCGAGCGACATCCTCCCCCCCTGCGGGACCTAAGAGCTGTTCGTGCCTCTCGTCTTCATTTCCTTATTCTCCCGGCGTGCGGGCCCAGAGTCACGACAGTTACCAGTCTTACCCCTGACCCTTTTTTTCTTTTTCAAGGTGTTCCTCCCGTCTCAGTATTTTCTCAGTCCGGACCCAATCTTTTCCGTAGTGTTCTCCTTTCTCCAGATTTTTTTCTTTTTCTTTCCCCACTGTCCTTCCTCGAACAAATCCCCCTCGTTTTTTTCACACCTTCTACGTTTCCCCAGTAGGAACATGGGCCCTTTCCCCCATCCTGGTCGTCAAACCCCCTGCCCTACTTACCCGGTTTTTCAATTTCTTTCCCTTTTTGATTTTTCTTTTTCGTCCTGGCGGTGACCTGCTTCGTTTTTTTCCCCCTCACCATTTAGTTCTTTGAAGTTTTTTCTTGGTGTCATTTTCCACCCACTTCCTTGAGTGTGCACCAAAAACCTCTCAGATCTGCGTCCCAACTTCCCCTTCTTTTTTTTTTTCGAGACACTTTTTGATTCCAGCCCTGTCCCCCCCGTCGAGTGACGGTTCCTCTTTTCGGGCGTCCCCTTTCGCCCATGGCTGTGGCCATATTGTTCGCTTGGATCAAAAGTCTTCTTTCTCATCACCAGTCATTTCACGTGCGCCAATTCCGGACCAAAACGGACTCGTGAAAGTCCTTGCGCGATTAATCGTTCCTTGATTTTGTTATACCCGTGTTAGAGTTTATTTGTAGTTTTTTTTTCATTGGTTTATCGGTCTCTTTTCACCCCGGATCTTCTCTGACGGAGTCGCCCTTGCGCCTTGGATCTTCTCGACCTTTAATATCCCTGGGGCTGGTGGGCTCCTGGCCACATGCCGTGGCCTTTTTTTCCGTGTTAGGACAGTGTTTTCCGTTCTCCGATGTCTAGCGACCGGCAATCCTTTTGTCCCTTGACCAAGGTTTTTTTTTTTCTTTTCCCTGGTCGCTTTCTTCCCCTGATAACATCGTCGTTTGTCTCTCTCGATGTCCATTCGAATTTCCCCTCTTCCTTCCGCTCCTTTTGGTTCTTTTGGCATCCTTGGTTCCTCACGTTCCGGCTCCTTTTCTTTCCCCCACCCTCCGCAGAGCTCTTTGATTTTGCTGTGCGTTTTTTTTCTCCTCCTTCCGCGCGATTGGTTTTTTTCGTTTTCCGCCCCTGTCCTTCTTTTTTTCTTTTTTTCCGTCGATTCTCGACGCTTTCCTCCGGTGGCCATGGAGTCTTCCCTGCAACCCTTTCCCCCCCTCCCTTCTTGTTGTCGGACTTGACCATAGAAACGGATCGGAAAGTTTCCCAGAAATTTTATTTAATCTTCCCCCCCCCGAATTCGCCGGCGTCTTTTCCTCCCTTTTTCACCAGATTCCCCCATATTGGCTGTCTCGCCTGGTGACCGCCCCCTCCCCCTGGGGGATCTAACGATCCATTCTTTGCTTTTTTTCCCTTTTTCTCCCGTTTGAGTACGACTCCCTGCTTTCTTTTTAACTGAAACCCGAATCTTTTTCTTTTTTTTTCTGCGATCTTCCATCACCGTCCTGCTAATAAGTTGCGGCTATTTTTTCCGATTCCCATTTTAATTTCCTTTCTGTTCTTTGTGAGTGCGGCTTTGCTCTTCATTTATTTCAACAAGTCATGGTGTAGAGATGGGATGCCCTTTGTCCTTTTTTTTTGGAGACGGCCTCTTTCCCAAAACCCTCTTAACTAGGGAAGTAGTCTTCTCTATTTGAGGTCGTTTCTTTTTTTTTTTTTTTCTTTTTTTCCGACCATTTTCTTCATACGACCAACAGTATTTCCCCGTTGATATTACTCATATCCTTCCGTCTTCGTTCTGACTCTTGATGCCATTTTTTTTCCTGATGTGGACTGACACCGAGTCGGTTTGCGTCTATTTGTTTTTCTCAATTCTTTGTTGATGCGTCCTTTTCTTCCAGGGACCGGACTTTGTTTGTGGCAATTTCGTCGGATGCAAGCGTCTCTGACTTTCTTCATTCCGCTCTTTGTTTTTTTTCTAGGACTTATACCCGGGACAGTCATTCCACAAGTACCTTTTCCCCTTGTTTTTGGCCATGGTGCTTTTTTTTTTTTCTATTAGGTGATTTATTTTTACCCCCTTCCTCTTTTTTCCGGGCGGAATCTCTCGAATCTAGTCTTCTTTTCCACACGCTTGCCCCCTCCTTCCCCCGCCGGGCCCTTGATGCGGTGTTCCCATTTTCTTTCGGTTTTTAAACACAGTTCTTTCTTGTCACCTCCCCTTCTCCTGTATGTAACTTGAAACCCCGTTCCTCCCTTTGTTTTCTGCGGTTTTTCCTCCCGGACGAAAGCGTATCTCCTTTTTGAGGGTTGAAGGTTTGACGTTTGTTTGTCCTGCACCACCACCAGGTCCAACTTTTTAAGTCGCGTTTGGATTTCCTTTCTTTTCTCTGGGTCCCGATCCGGTTTTCTTGAGTTTGACCCTTTTTCTCCTTTTTTTTTTCTCTCTTTGTTGTTTTGGAGAGAGCACTTTCCAAACCTCGTCCGCGCCTGGTTCCCTTTTTTTTTCCTTTTCCTCCTCTTCGAAAAACAGTGCCTTTGTTTTTTTTCCGATGGCTTGAGGACCTCTTTGCCCTCCCATTTTTCCTCTCCCCCTTCTCGGCCGGACGATAAATCTTCTCCCGCCCCTCCGCATGGCGCCCTGTTTTGTCAGTTCCGCTTGATCTTGTTTCTCCCCTCCGTGTTGGAAAACGCAGAAATTGTTTTCCTCGCCGTCTTTTTCTGTGGGTGAACAACGGCAGCGACCCAGGTCTCTGTTGGACCCCCCCCTCCTCCTCCGTGAGGTTTTTTTTCTTTATTTCTTTTTGCCGTGAACCCTGACCTCCTTTTCATCAGAAATCCCTCCTATTCTCCTCACATGACTTTGACAGGTTCCTGCATGTGTGGTTTCCCCTCGGTTTCAGACGTCTAATGGAAGTCTTGGCTCGGTTCGGCTTCCCTTTCCCCGTAGGCGCGGTTTTTCTTTTTCTCCAGTGTGGCACACGGCGTCGCCCTTCTCGCCAAGCATTTCAAATAGACTTTTTTCGGAACCTAGTCTTTTCTTCTTTTTTCTGTCCCCCCACGTGCATTTTCCCCCCATTTGTTTTCCCAGTCTCTCTTCTTCTTCTTCAAATTTCCGTAGGAGACTTTGTTACCTGGTATTGCTGCCTCATCTCGTCACCTCACGAGAGGAGACTCCTTCTTTTTTTTAGCCACGCCATCATGTCCCCTTTGTTGGTCCTTCCCTTCTTCCTTCGGACACCCAGTCTGACCCTTTTTTCTTTTTCCAGTCCCTCACCCCGGAACCACTTTGTCTCGACAACCTTTTTCAGTGATTTAATGTTGAGTGCGATTACTGTCTTCTGAGGATTGACCCCCTTTTTCCTTTGTTGCCATGGTTACTCCCTTTTTTCCCCCCCCGCCGGTCAGGTCCTTTCCACAGCCGTTGTCCCTTCTGATTAAAAATCTCCTTAGTTTCGTTCCCTTCATTCTCTTGTAACCATCGGTTTTCCACTTGTTCTTCTTTTTTTCTTCGAGTGGTGGCCTAGGTAGGACCCCCCTTTTTTTTTGTATGTCACGTATCGTTATAACCCCCCTTAGGTTCATTTGGTTTTTTTTTTTCTCCATGTGGACGGTTCTCTTTTTTTCGCGTCCCCCCCTTCCCCAAATTTCAGATTTGGTAGATGCGGCTTCTCTGCCCTCCCCCGCGAGCGCCCAGGCTTCAACACCTTTTTTGCCTTTTCGTTGCGTTTTGCGGCAAACCTGTTTTTTTTGTTCATTTCGGGCCATTAAATTCCAGACAGGTCCCCCTTTCTCTTAAGAAGCGGTCCGTCCTGTTACTCTGATCGACTTTTCTTTTTCTTCCCCCGCTTGGTATCGACGGCGAATCCTTTTTCGCTCCGCTATGGGTCCCCCTTTCAGATGTAATTTTTTTTGGGGTAGCGATTTTTATAGCCGCGTGTCCCTTTTCCCCACAGGTTCCGCGATCCCCCTTTCATTTTTGAGTCCTTCGTTCCTTTTTTCTCTCAGACCCCCGTCTTGTCTTACTCCCCATGTCTAGTCGTCTGCCGTTCCCTCCCTTTTAGCCTTTCTTTTGGGGGAATCCCCCTTTATCTCTTCTCCCCCGCCCCCACGCCGACTTCTTTTCGTACCCAAACTAGGGTTTCGTGCCTGGTCAGTTTTTAGGGAACTCTTCGTATTATTTGCCTTAGCCGTTGCCTCAGCTCCACTTCTTTTTTCCCCCATGAGCGTCAGCGGCCCCCTCGTTAGGAGACCCATCTTCAAAATTTTGCCCCCTTCGCCGCACAGCTCTGCCCGCTCCGGGCCCCCGCGGTGTCCTGGTTTTTTTCATCCCTTTCGGCCCACCACAACGGCTGTTGTTTAGCTTTAACGTTTTCTCCCTTCAGTTCTTTTTGCCCTCCACCCCTTGTCACCGACGACCACTCAACTCTCTCTGAAACGTTCTTCATCCTTCTTCCAGGACATGGACCAGATTCTTCGCTTTTTTGGTCCTCCTCTCCTTTTTTTTTACTGTCTTTTCGACGGTGACGTTTCCCTCTGGAAAAGCTTTGATTGTCTTCTATTGCCGCTTCCCCCCCTTCCGTGCCTCGAAGAGCATTAGTGATCTCGCTGATGTAGGTCTTCTACTCTTCTTTTCTTCCTTTTCTTTAGCTGTACATTCCCCCTCTCCTTTTTTCCCTGCCCGTTTTTTCCATGATGGCCAAGACGTCTCGTCCCTTTTTTGAACATTCGAGTTATTTTTGCTTCTGAGGAAAAAATCTGTCTTCTTCCCCACCCACACCGGGGAGCCGTTTCCCCACTTGTGACTTTTAGTCTCGGAAACAATTAGTTGCCCCGCGTGAACGGGAGACCCCAATCTTTTCGTTGTTGTTTGATGTTAAGCGCGACAGTCCCCCCTGGACCAACGAGTTGTTTTATTCGGCGCCCCTATTACCCGACCTGACCTTCTGCGAAAACTTTTTCAAAGACAACCCCCCTTCCCCCCGAATTTCGCTTATGCTTGGCTCTTTCTTAGATATTGTCAGTTCTTTCTAAACGTCTGTTCTCTTCCCTCATTTTCGTGGCATGCATTTCCTTTGAATGTCATTGGCACAGAGCTGTTTCCCAAAGCCCAGCGGGTCTATACCCTCTTCCGAGCATTCCATTTTCTTTTTTTTTTGATATTACAGTTGATTTTTTAGATGGAGGACCTTTTCTCTGTAGATGTCCCGGTCCCATGACTCCTGATTTTCTTTTCCGTTCTTACGGATCTGCACTTTCTCGAATAGCCTCTTTTTCTTTCTTTTTTGAACCGCTCCGTTTTCTATGACAGCCTTCCCTTTTCGGCGGGACTCGTCTCTCACACAGCTTCTTCTTACGGTATTGTATTGACCCCCTCTAGTATTGACAGGATTATGGTTTTGGAGAAGGTGTTTTTTTTACCCCCCTTTGGGAAGAATCCTTTTTTTCCGTCTGTTATGATAGGCCTTCGTTTCTGGTATCCAACCACCCACGGCCCCCCTGCACGAAAGAACAGTCCTAGTCTTTCTTCTTTTTCCCTTTTGTTTTGTTCGTTGAGATTGGACTTTCTTCCCTTTTTTTGCCTTCGGGAAGTTTGCGTTTTCTCTTTGATTTAGTCAACCACCTGACTCTTTCTTTTCCCAACGGGCTTTTTTTTCGTTGGTCCCAGCCCCTTTCCTCTAAACCATCTATTTGCCCTCTGTGTCTACAACTACCGTTCTGGCACTCGTCTGAGGACTCTTCCGCAAACGTGGACTCCCCCCCCCCCCCCCTTCATTGGTCCGCGTCCTCCGAATCCCCCTCTTCCACCACATGTCAGGGCATCTTTTTTATTCTTTTTCGTGCCCGAGACTTTTTAGGCCCCCGCGCTCGCTTTGACTGTTCAGTTCCCTCCTCCCCGAAGCTTTTCCTGGGCCCCCAAAATCCAGGAGGATCGTTCTTTAGTTTTTTTTTTCTCGCCCGTGTTGCCACCATTGTCTTGTTCCCCCCTGGCTTTTTTCCGTTTGCCCCCTTGCTCTGCCAGGGGCAGTACCGAAGTTTTCATTTGCTGCCTTTTTTTTTTTCTTGGGTCGCGCAGATGTTCCTCTTTCAAACTTAAACGTTTTCGATTTACCTCCCTTCGACTGGTTTTCTTTTTGACGCTCGAGTCTTTCCTTTCTCTTTCTTTGTTTGCGGCATTCCTGCCCCAGGTTTAGTGCTCTTCGGGCATACGGTGTAATCCTTCGCTCCTTGTCACCGCGTTCTCCACTTTCCGCCGCTTTTGTCCAGGACAACCGGATGGGCAGCCGTTCCAATCCTTTTTTTTAGAATCCTGGTTTTCTCTCGGAAGTTTCCTTTTTCCAACGGCCTGTTCCTTTTCTTTTTTCCCGTACAGTGTTGACGATGTGTTTTCCTTGGAGTTGCAGTCCTACTCCAAAGGCGACCACTCCCCCCTTTCCTTTTTTTTTTCTTTTTTCCGCTTCGGGCTTCACAGAATATTTGGCAACGGCGTCCTTTTCGATTCAGTCCGTTTCCTCCCCCTAAGAAGCAAGGGTCTGCATATCATCTACTTTCTTCCTTCCCTTTCGCTCATCGTTTTTCAAGTATTGGCCCGAAACCAATTTTTAATACTTTTGTTTAGACCCAATCAAATTCCGTTTTCCTTCCACTCCTTCTCACCACAGGAATTTAACAATATGCGAGTCCCCCCCCATTTCGCACTGACAACGATTCGGGAACTTTTTTATTCGTTTCTCTTCTTTTTTGACCTGTAGGGGAGAATTTCTTCAGTCCCGGTGACAGCTTTTCTTTCCCTTGGTGATCCATTCCTTGATTGTCGAACCCTTTCCATTTCCCCTTCCGCGCCCACGCAATTTTTTTTTTGTACCAGTTTTCCCGTTTTTTGGTCTGTATCCTCCGGACACTGTACTCTGGGTTTTTCGTCTATGCTGGCCTTTTCTTTCTGTTTCCCCCCAAAAGAATGTTGACCGCGGCCCAGATTCCAGCTCCCTCCTCTCTTGAGAATCACAGTAGTAAACTTTTTTTGAGTCTGACTTCTTTCTTTTCCGTTTCACTTCGTCACACATTATTTTCCCTATTCTCCCAGACCCTGCCGTCTCTTTGTCTACCCGGTTTCTGATTTATTCGGGGCATTATATTTTCTCTCCCCTTTGTTGCGCCGAGGGTCCCTTTTCTTTTCTCCTGATTCCGGCCGGCACCCGGCTTTCGCCAGTTCCCCTCTTTCTTTTTTCCTGGCGGCGTGACTTCCGCAAAACATTTCCCCCGTGGATCTTTTTCACTGCGAACCTTGTTTTCTTTTTCAGTGTTCCGGTGCTTCTAGGTTTTCTTTGTTTCCTTGTTTAGGACACTTCTCGTTTTGCGTTTCGAATTTTTCCCCGTCCTCCGTCTCCCCCCCCCCTGTTTTTCGGTCGGGGATTTTCCTTTGATCGATTCAATTAGTTTCCCCCTGACCTCTTTTCTTCCTGATATTTCCTGTCCCTTTCCTTTTTTACTCATCGACCCGGGTCCCTTTTTCCTCACCCCCCTCCAGACAGGTATTTGGGCTTGGGATGAAAATGCTTTTTTTTGACTCTCTGTTTTCTGTCGGCGCCCTCTGTCCCCGCTACATTTCCTGCCTTTCGTTCGATAGATCCTGGAGACGGGTCCTTGTCTCTCCGCCAAACGAACCTTTTTGATCCAATTCGTACTTGCATCCTTGTTTCGAATACGAGTTTTCCTTACCCTTTTAGCCACCTTTTCCGCTAGGAACTTTTTTTCCACAGCTTCATTTAAAAACATCGTTCGCAGGTCCTCCAAAGTCTACTTTTCCCCTTCCTTCCTTGGAGCACGTATGGACTGTTTCCTTCTTCGTCGAAAAACTCCCTCTTTTATAGAAATTGCCCCCACCGATTTTTGATTTCTACTATCCTTTTCCGCCTCCTAACTACCGATGAGGATGTTCTTTCTCCAGTGGTCGGGATGTCTGTCTTGTTTCTTTGCGGCAGGACTTTTTTTTCCCGTCCGCTGTATTCGGAGCACCCGATTGGGAAATCCTTTCGTTCCAAAATTCTTCTTTTTCCGCGCTCTTCTTGGTGACGACTCTCTTCTGAATTTTTTCCAAGGTAGGAATACGTTTCCCCACGGTCGTCCCTCCTGGATTCACGACGTCCTTTGCTTTTTTCCTGCAGTTGCCGCGTTGTTCTTTCTCTGCTTCGACTACTGTTTTCAGCGATTCTGTGGGAACTCTGGAGATTTAGCCCAGTTTTTGTTTTTTTCTGGAAAAGTAGTCCTTTTTTCCCCTTTTATGAGAACTTTTCCTCACTCTCCCCTTGTTTTTCTACTCCTCTATTTAGACTGAACCATCTTTACTGTCGTGCTTTCTTTTGCGTTCCTGTTTGTGTCTTCTTTCAGGGATTTCCTGCTTGTGAAGTGCTTTTCATGCTCTCTTTTTTCTTCCTAGGTTTTTGATCCCCTCTTTCGCTGGCGCTGCAGTTCTTTTGAGTTGTGTAACCCGAGTTTTTTTTTTTCTTAGTTGAGTTTTTTTTTTTCCCCCCCAGTTAGGTGATCTGTGCTTGACTTTGAGGCCGTTCAACTCCCCCCCTGCGTCGCAGTGGATTCTCTTTTTCTCTCTTTTTATTTTGACCGCCTTTCCCTCGTTTTCTTCGTAGCGACATTGTTTGAGGGGTCCTTCGTTGACGCCATCTTTCCTCCCACAATGCAACTTTTTTGATTGTACCCTTTGGAGTCTTTTCTGATTCCGGGGTTGAAGTTCGGAGATGTTCCCTAGCCTTTTTCATCTTCCTCCTACTTATTGTTGTTTTCTTTATATCTCTAGCAACGGTCCACCTCGATGACCGTCCTCCCTTTTCTGCCGACGAGGTGACTTTTTTTTTTCTGTCTCCCCCTTTCCCAATTTGTTTTTTCCGTCACGATGGCGGATCTCCCTTCCACCCCTTGGAGCTACGGGATTCGAGAATGATTTTTCACCTCTTTTCCTGTTCCGCGCCTGGCCGACTTTTTTCTTCCCCTTTTCCTTTTGCTACGGGAAATTCAGCCCCTCCAATTGTCTTTTGAAAACCGCCGAATTGGACCCTTTGTCTCCTGTCTGGTTCCGGAAAACCGGGCCATGCCGCGTTTGTCCCCCTCTAAACTCGACTTTGTTTTTTTTTTTGTTACTGGTCCCACGTTTACGTGGCGCGAATTGGCCACCCCTTTGCCGTAATTCTGACACTCCTTCCCGCATTCACCCGCACCATGCCAAGACTTCCCTTTCTATGTGTTGCAGCGGCGGTCTTCCGTTCTCCGTTGTCGAGTGCGGAAGGGTTACTTCTTTTAGCTCGGTGCCGTTTGCCCTCCTACTTTCGTCACTTTTTTCCGGTTTTTTCCAGCTCCAGCATGTCCCTGGCTAGCGAACCTTTTTCTTCGTTCTCCTTTACCCCAAGCGTTTTTCCTTGGTCCCCCGTCGAGGGCGCATGGGCCTTCCGTAACCCCCTCTTTTATTTCCCTTTTAGTATTTCCGGGGGAAATTTTTTTTAGCCTCACCCTCCTTTTCAGGACGAGCCGGCTCGTCTTTAATTGGGGACCTTGTCTTTCCCCTCCCTTTTTTATAGCCAATCCTTTACGAAATGTCTCCTGTCGACCATCGGCCTTGACCACTTTTTTTTTTCTCGGACACCCGATTCCCTTTTCCCCGGTAGGAGCTTTTTTGACGGGTTATTTTTGACGATTTCCCCCCTTCTCCTAGGTTCCTTTTTTTATTGTGTACGGTATGTTCAAGTGAAGTCCTCCCCCCTTGGACGTGCTTTTTGTCTTCACCAAAGTTTTATTTCTTGTTCCTTCCCGTGTAGCCAGATGTGGCCCCGGTCGCACCACGTTTTTCTTCCTCTTTTTTGTTTTTCGTCCGCCGGTATCGACCTTTTCTCACTCCTTCGTGTTCTACCTTTTAGGTTCTCCGGGGGTTTGTTTTCCCTTTCCCTTGGCCAGTACCGGACCGTTACCCCTTCTCTCGCGCCGTTTTTTCCCTTCCCCTTAGCTGGTTGGAGACGGATCGCCCTCCCCCAACGCGCTGTTTCCCCTTTAAACGCCCTCCCATCTCGTGGGAGTGTCGGCACCCAACTGGGCTGATTTGGATCAGATGATTACCCCAAGTGGGCCCCTCCCCCGGGACCTATCTGTCTCCCTTTCTTTTTCGAGTCATCAGACTTTTTTTGACGCGGGTTCTAGACTCTCTTCCACGTTTGCGCCGCATCGCTCCTTTGGTCCTTGGCCACAGTTTTTTGTTTGGTCCTTTCCCATCCCCTTCGAATGCCGACCTCCCCCTGTTTGAGCTACCTGAATGTCTTTTTTTTTGTTCGTAGGCCCCCCTTTTTTTTTAAAGATCTTTTTCCGAGGCTCGTCAAGTTGTGTTTTTTTTTTTCTTCTCTCACTTGGCGGTCTCCCAGGTGTTTGCCGTTGTTTTATCTATGCCCGCAAATTTTTTCCCTGTCTGGTAGCCACTCTTTTTATCGCGGCAGGCCGTCTTCTAGAACTCGTTCGTATTTTCCTTGAGTTTTTCCTTCCTTGCCCCTTCATGGGCTCACGTTTCTTTTTGTTTTCCGAGCGATCTTCCAGGCTTTTAGCTCGGCATTTCTTTTCACCTGGGCGCCCCGCATGCCAGCTTTTTTTTCTTTTCTCCCCTCGGACGGGTCACCCTTTTTCTCTACGTTTGTCTGTCCTCCACCACAATGTTGAGTTGTCGGCTTCCGAGCTTCAGTTGTTAGACCCCCTGGCCTCGTGTGTACCCACTGGAACCGCGTAACCTCCTCTCCACAGTCGTCTTACCCTCAAAGGGCTGCACATGCCCCGAGATAACCTCAATGATCCGATTTCGTTTGCCCCGGTTTTTCCCATGTGTGGGCACTCAGACTGTGTTTGAAAGTCTTGCGACTTGTTTTGGACGTCTTTTTTTGACCCTCTTGGAATGGCACTCCTTGATGTGTGACTTCCCTTTGTCCCGCCAATAGGCACTCCCTTTGTTTTTTTGGAAAGTTTTGTTTGCTGCTCCCAATTCAGTGATCCTTTTTCTTCACTTGTTTTCTTGCGTTTCCGGTAAATTTAGTCCCTTCCCTCCCCCCAGCCGTTCATATTGCTTTTTCCTGAGTTTCGGCAATACAGTATCTTTCTTCCCCTAACTGTGGGTCTTCCTTTGACCCCTCGGAACAAATTCCGGTTCTCCAACCCGGACTGCCGTGACAAGTTTTTTTTTGACTTCGAGATTGGACCATAACTTTCGAGCGTAATGCTCCTTTCCTCTTTTTTGGGGGATGTCGCGCGACCACCCTTTTCCCCTTCAACGCGGTATACTGCTCCCTGCTTTCCCTCATTATTGATTTTTTGGTCACGTTCTTTGACCCCTGGGATATATACCACCAAATTGATTTCCGTGTAAACGCTATAGGCACTGTTTCTCTCGATTTTTGCCCTTTCGGTCTTTATTACCCCAGTGGGGGCTTTACCAACCCTTTCCGATTCGTTTAAGTTCTGGCCATCAAGTCCCTCTCTTTTCAATCAAGGGCATGCTCCCCTTTTTCTCTGGTTCCCATGCTTTTCGCTACTCGAAGAAGTCCTGATCCTGCCGTGATGTATGATGGAGGAATTATTTCCTCCTTTGGTTTGCAAAGCAGAGTCTTTTTTTTGGATAGATTCCTCTCCTCGATGTGCAGACCGACCCTGATTTTTTCCTTCTAGTCGCTCCGTGAAGTCTTTTCCGTCTGAGGGTATAATCTTGTGACCTCCTCTGTTGTCTTCCGGTTTTCTTCTACACTCTCTCTCCGGAGAGAAGTGGATGTTTTCGGTTTTTTCTGGTAAGCTTCTGAGTCCCCGGTATGATTTCTTAGTTCTCTTTTCTAGTATGCCCCAAATTTCTCCCCCCACCCGTTTTTTCCCGCCCCGTTCCAGCTCGCATTCTTTTCCCCTCCCCCCTCCGTTTTTTTTTTTCTCGAGCGTCCCTTTTTCTTTTTTGCATTTGGCTTGAAAGTTTTTGTCAGTTTATTTGCTAATACCAAACGCCGCAGAGTTTCCCAGAGCGTCCTTGTAGTTTCTGTCCCTTAACAAGTATTTTTTTTTTCCACCAACCCATTCGCTTCGCCGACTTCGGTGTCTCTAACTCTTTGTTATAAGGTGGGCCTTCTGTCTTGATTCCCTTTGCCCCTCGGCCTGGATTTTCATGCCATTACATACTCTTTTGGTGGTTGGTTGTGCTCCCGGCAATATTACCAACCCGTTCTTATTTTTTCATACGAGATCGGCTGCTGTTTCCTTCCCGCGCAGAAGTCTCGATGGTTGAAGCTGGCCCTCCTTTTTCGGAGTGGTTTTTTCCCCATCTCCAACTACCCCTTATCTGAAGGGTTTCAGAGTGCTCGGTCGGCGTCTGGGGATCTATGAATACGGTTTGCTTCCTCGAGGTTCCTCTCTTCTCCCTGGATTGGCAAAGGGAACCCGGTCTTCTCTTCAATCGGTCCCCCATCCTCACTTTCCTTTTGTCTCCCCCTTGTTTCCGTTCATGCGATCTCTCTTCCTACCCCCTACGACTCATGCCGCAGCCGGCACACTCATCACAATTATAGTCAATCTCGTTCGAAAAGCACGCTTTTTTTTTCGTTGGTTTTTGCCTGTTTCTTGAAAGAACGCCAACTGACCAGATCGTATTCGCCATGGATTATAGAGGTTAGACTCCTCTCTTTTTTTGGTTTGAGGTTGTGACTTTCTTCTTAAGTTGTGTGCATTTTTTTCGGGTTATGGAGCACCGATTTCCCGTCTTACCCAGCGGTAAGGGTTAAATGGGCGGCGCCCCTTACCCCCCCACGGAGATTTTGCGTGTTTTTTTGTTCGGCGTTTTCTCATTTTAGAGATCAGTTCCCCCCTTGTTTTTCATAGGCGGGACGTTTTCTCTCTGGTATCTTTACCTATTTGTCTTGTTGTGGTTCCGAGCCCACTGGAGGTACTACTTTGATCTTTGTTTGCCTAGGCTCCCTCTTTGTGTCGGAACGTTTGCCCTTTCCTCTTTTTTGCTGCGATTCTTTGGTACGGCAAGCGTCCGGGGTCAAACTGGCCTCTTTATGCCCTTCGGCAGCCCGGTCCATATTCTTGCTCTTTGCGTTTCCTCATTTTCGACCAACTTTCTCCTTTGACAATCAATCGTTCCATTCGTCCACGTCGGAAACTTCACTTTCAATTCTGGGTCCGGTTCCATTTTTTTTTCTTCCTTACAAACGATTCCCTTTCCAATCATTTTACTTTCACCCTATCGAGACACTTTTGACCTGTTCTTTTAGGGAAGTTTCGTTCCGGACATCTCTTTCTTTTTTTGTATCCCCGTGTCTGCACACTTTTTTTTTCCGGCTGACCCCCGCAACTTTTTTGGTTTTTCGAACTTTGACCCTCCTGTCCCCCCGTTCCGAGGGTGCTGGTCGTTATTCTGGGCGCTTCATGTCGCCCTGTCCTTTTTGATTCCGGATTGCGACACGGTCCCCCTTTCCCTTTCTGAGACATAAAAATAGCCCTTTTTTTTTACTGACGTCTTCACGTAAACCTTCTAAATACATCCGTCACGAGTTATATTTGCTGTCTGCCGACGCTTGTTCTAAAAGGTTATGAGCGAATTTCTTTTTAGTTCCTGAATATTTCGGTTTTCGGAACAGGGGCCTGAACGGAGTTTCAGGACGCTCCGCTGTTCTCTTCGAAGGCAGGCTCTTCCCTATCCTTTCTTATGGTGCTTGGCCTTTTTCATTTTGACCTCACATTTTGCCGTTGATGTGCGAACCCTGGGGAGCCTTTTGACGTGTTCTTTTCTTCCGTCGTATTTACTTCCGGGGAAGGAAAATATGTCCAGGGACGTCGGTGGCTTAGCTTCTGACCTTTTGATTTTCGAGTCCCCCTTGTTATGTGAATTTAGCCGATTCTCCCCCCCATTTATCCCGACCGTTCCGATCAGGTCATGTCTGTGCAGCCCTTTTTTCCCTTCCCATAGTCATCCCGGTCCCCCTTCGGTCCACCCCCCCAAGACGACTTCTTTGCTTGAGGGTGATGACCTTCCTGGCAGGGTCGCCGTTTTTTCTGTTGGATTTTTCGTTTGTTAGCCACCAGCTACATTTTTTTTCTCCTGCGCGATTCCGACCCTCTTCGAACCTTGCATTTTTTTCCCGTGCCTTCTTTTGTTCCCCCCCCCGGTTGTTCTCTTTAAACCCTTTCGTGCTTAAGACCTTTCGCTTTTTCATCCCTTTATTTGAGAACGTGTCGGTCTCTTTTTTTTTCAAAGATTTCCACAAATCGGTCCCTTCGCCAAGTTCAACTGGGAATCGACGCTCACTCTTTGCCGGCCCCTTTTGAACACTTCTCACATGGTAACCGTCCAAAACGTTTATAGACATGCAACCCCTCTTTGTCTCTGTCCCGCCTTCGTCCCTCTCTCTCAACGTTTGTTCTTTTTTTTTATCTTTATTTTTTTTCAAGGGATGGCGTTTTGTCCGTGGTTTGCGACTTTTGTCTTCTCCATTTGCTCCCTTTTCTTCCCCCCGACTACTGGTACGGGCTTTCCCACACTCCCTGAGGTTTTGAGTTCTACTGTATTTTTGATTTCGGCTACCCAGGTGTATGGCCACACTTCTTCCCTCAAAGGGACCCTCAAAGTGTTTTTTTCCTTTCTTAATGGTGCATTTTAACTCTTTTTCCGACCGATGGTTTTCCCCCTTGTTATCCTTCCCTTTCTTTTTTGTGTTTGAACATTGCTGGAGCTGACCTTCCTTTGGCCGTGCCCGGTGCCTTTTTTTTACATTCTTTCCTTCTGATGAGTCTTGTACTTCTTTCTTCCTCCCCTTCAACGGAGTTCTCTCCGTCCTTCCCCTCCCCCATGCACATTGCCTCCCCTTGTTCGGCGGGTTTTTCTTTCCTTCGTTTCTGGAGTGATGTTCCCTGTGTCATAACGGATATGTACTTGTTTCCCTTTTTCCCTTGCCATCTTTTAGTTTTCGGTGTACAACCCTCTTTGCGTTTTTCCCTTTTAGGAACATGTCTTTTTCCCCCAATTTTTGTTCCATCCTTTCCAGGTTTCACCCCATTTGTTGTTCCAAGGCATTGAACAGGCAGCGCCCGACCCGCCTTCGCCATTTTTCGGTCGTGCCCTTTTTCTTTATCTTCGTTTTTTGCTTTCTCCAATGGTTGAGGTTCCCCTTAGTTTCTCTCAACTAGTTGACGACACCTTTCGTCGTTCGTTTCTCCACCGTTGCTCGGCGGCCTCTTTGGCGCTCTCCCGGTTCCCTTGTCCGC
>Ga0179591_1257637_pt1 | contig 21369 bp, 22 predicted proteins | sample CZOMad2_1_08_16f_FD_182891 | JGI IMG/M metagenome (GOLD analysis project Ga0179591, IMG submission 182891) | Vadose zone soil fungal communities from Angelo Coast Range Reserve, California, USA - CZOMad2_1_08_16fungal (PacBio error correction) | ecosystem: Environmental > Terrestrial > Soil >... | reverse complement strand
TCCGCAGCCTACGAACAATGTGATTCTTTCCTGGCTTTTTATAGGTCTTTCCTATTCTCTTTTGAATTGTTTTTTTAGAGGCTGCTTTCTTTTTTTTTCACCCAAGATGTTTGCTTTTGTGATTCTTAGGTTTCTTTGAGAAGTCCACCCCTCCATGTTCGGCGTTTCTTTACCTCCCCCCCTGGCGATCCTCATACAAGGTGAGGGGATTCATCTCGAGCCTTTCTGTGATGTGTCCGAGATCTCCTATTTAGTTATATGACCCCCTTTTACTCCTTCGGATTCCATTCATTTTCTGTAGGGTTTTTTTTTACCTTTCTCCTCTTGCACCAAAAAAGTCCCCCTTTTTCGTCTTTTTTTCCAGGAGTGGCTTTGCACGGAGACATGAGGCGCCGAGTCGTCGAGCGAAATTGACAATGATATGGCCTCTGCCTTCTTGATAATTAGACATGTTTTCTCTTTCTTTTTTATTTGTGTCTCTCTTGACCCAGCGTACTCCCCCTTTCCTTTCCGTATCAGTTTCTTCTTCGATAGTTGACCCTCTCACCATCCTCGGTACCGGGAGCCTATCTGTGCCCCCCCACGGCACCCCCCCCCCCCCTGAAAAAGGATTCCTTTCTTCCTCCCCCTCGGACTGCCTTGCCAGTCTATTGACTCATCTTCTTTATTTCTTTTTTTTGCGACGACTCGTCCCTTGCTCTAGCAATAGAGGTAGAGTCATTCCATGAGCGAGAAGCCGTAAAGTATGCCTTTCCCACTCAAGGAGACTGCTTATCTCTGGTCTTGCCCAGGTCCCCTCTTCAGGATGCAGTCTGCTCCCCCCTTCTTCTTCGCTCTCCCGAGAAGGAGAGGAGCTGGCCACATTTCTGACCGTCCGGACTTAACCATCGAGCGAACCTTTCCTCGGAAAGGTTACCCCGTCCTTGGACCAGTTTTTCTAAAATTTTCCTTAGTCCTTGCCGCCTATACCGTCTTCTCCTCCCGTCGAGATATTTCCCTGTACCCATACAAGCCGAACATCGCCGGCGTGACTTCTCCGCTCGCCCCATCTCTATAGTCTGATGGTGTTATAGGGCACCCCTCATCTGTTCCAGCCTTTCTTAACGGTCCGACTCACCAGTGCTAGAACGCCCCCGGGGACGCTCCCCCCGACGCCAGACCTCCCTTCCTGCTTTCGGAGGTAATTACGTGCTCTCTTTGTTAAGATCTTAATTCACCCTTTCTTTTTCTCTCTGCGGACGTTATTTCGCTCCCCCCAACCTTGTGGGGGTCCCCGCAGCAGTCGTAACCCTCGCTGCCGTCTTCCCCCCAGTGCTTAATGAATGTCGGGCTTTTTTTTCTCTTGAGGTCCTCGTTGCTACGATCTATTTCTGGTCATCTCCTGGTTCTGTCCGTCGGAGCCGGGGCGGCGACAGACGCCTCGTCATCAGAAGAATTCTTCCTTGGTGACAATCTTTTGTGCTCGTCCTTAAAGGACAGCTCGTCTTAGTGGTACAGCGGCGTTCTGCCCCATTGGCTCCCTCTTCCACGGATACTGGTTTTTTTTCTTTTCTTTTTGTATACCTTCTTTAATTTGGACGTTTTCTTTTCTTGGGTTCTAAGGCCCCCTTCCGCCAGCTGGTTTCTCCAATTCATTCTTCCTCACCGCGTACGGATGTCGTCGGAGGAAATCTTGTCCGACACCGATGTCAACGCCTTTTTTTTTTGAGTCTTTTTTTTCCTCTTATCGATTCTTTGCCATTTTACTTTTCGAAGCCTCCCTTCTTTCTACTCTCCCGTCCGCATTCACGATGCGCACGTGATTGTACCTCTCCATTTCCTTTTTTGGTTTTTTTATTCGTGTCCCCTTGACCGATCTAGTCGTTTTTAGGTCGCTGCCAGCTTAATTCTTTTTCCCTTCTTTATGACAATGTAAGCAGTCTCCTTTCCTTTACATTTTTTGTTCTTTTGACCAGCGTTGATTGAAAGAGGAACCTTGTTCTCGGACCTCCCCCCTCCTGCTTCTGTCTTTTTCACCACTTGAAGTGATTGAACTTATCGTTGCCATTCCTAAAAGAGGTCTTCCCTCTCTTTTCCACCCTTGTTTGTGTACTACTCCGGCCCAACACGAACCACCGCGCCCCCCCGTGCATGGTTTTTTTGATGGGCATTTTTTACACACTTGACTCTTTCAACTCTTGTGTGATGTTCCTTTTTCCTCTTCGAGGTCCCTCACGGGCCCGAGTCGTCTTTCGTTTATCAGACAAGTACTCGTTCATCCTTTTTCCTCAAAATGAGATAGCACTCATCCCGGGATACGAATGCCTCCAGAGCTCTTCGCTTCCTATGAGACTTTGTTCCCCGTTGTTCATGCGCCTTCGCAGGGTTACGACCATTGCTGCAACCCCCCTTTATTGCTCCTGAAGAGTAAGGTCAGCCTGTTTCTAGCCTCTCTCTTCTTTTTTTTTCTTTTCAGTTCCCCTTCAATTCCCTTCTCCCTAGTCTCCCTCGGTTGAGCGCTATGCGTTCGGTCCTCCGGGACGGCACCTCCGCGGTCTAGGCCTTTATTCCAATTCCATTCCCTGACCCTTTTTTGTCCGGTCCCCCCTCTCTCTCCTTCATCGCGGGGGTCCTTGTCACGCAGCGTGGGCCCCCCACAAAGTATTTTTTTCTTTCTGGTGGGGAAACTTCGATGTCTTTTCTTGATATTCCCCCCCCTCACTTTTCGTGACCCTGCCGCCTGCTGCTCCGTTCCTTCGCTCAACCTTTTTGGGCCCTCCCTTTTCCTTTTAGTTCACCACGAATGGCGTCTCTGTTGAATTGCCCGTAAGGACGGCTCCTACAATTTCGTTTTTCGTGTCGAGTCGTCTCACTTTTCGAAAAGGATTCTCTTTTTATCCAAGACCCCCACGGTCAGGCGCCTTTCTTTTTCTTCCGCAGTGCTTCGGGTACTTCGCTTCTCTCGAAAGCATGATTGACCCAGTCTTTCAGTATCTCTATTAACTCTTTCCCCATCCCTCGATAGCCCTCGAGCGGCTGTCATGCTTCCCCCCTTCTCCGCCTTCTTTTCATTTCGCCGGTGTGATTCTCTCTGAGAACTCTCTTTCCTTTCCCGCTGCCCGTCTTGCTGGGTTACTTCGGTACTGAACTCGGACGACCGTCTTCCAGAAATTCCGTGATCGAGGCCTCTCGCCGTATTTCCTTTCCCCACTTTTCTTTTTCTCTTGACCTGCCTTTTTTAAGCCTTTTCCTTCACTTTACTTCTCCTGTGTCATTGCCTTTTCCTCATCTTGGCTTACTCGCCAGACTGCCGCTCGGGCGCTTTTGTTGCCAGGAGAGTGTCCCAAGTCACGAAATTCCTCTTCTGATATTGGTGAATGAGTAAATACTCCTCGAAGGAGCTTTCTCTCTGTTAGAGTCTCCTCCCATTTTCCTTCGATATGTCACCCCGCACCTGGTGAAGGTCGCCCTTTCGCCTTTGATCCTCTCCAGCACTGCCAAACTGTTTCTCTACCCCCGCCTCCTTGTTCAGCACACGCCCCATCACCTGGTCCCTAGCGTGTCGTCTCCCCTTCTTCTGCTTAACAGGCCAGTTGTCAAGCGCGAAGCTCCTGCAAGTGTTTCGCGGATCGGCTGATCTCTCTTTTCCTCCTCCTCCGTTTTTGCTTCTCGCTTCTTCTCTTTTTGACAAAAATGCTGATGCTTTTCTTTTCCTTTTTTTAATCTTCCCTCTTCTTTGGATTACCTTTGCTTTTCTTCCCTGGGGTGAGGACCCCCTCTTTCTTCCTTTTTTTCAGTGCTGGCGAGCAGCATCACTCCCTTTGGCGAGGGCTGGACTCAGGCGCCCCTCAGCCTTTTCTTTTATTTATATAGAGAAAAATCTTTTCGCAGAGACGCTTTGAAATCTACGTTGATTACTTTCTAACTCTCTTTTTCCCTCCTTTTAGGGATTGGTCCTGCTGCTGATTCTCGTCCAACCAGAAGCTGAACTCGGGCGTGGCTGCATGCCGCCGTCCCTCTTTTGCTGTGAGAGAACTTCGAACTCTTTTTACTTCCTTTGATGAGACCTTCTTTTTTCTCCTTCCTTTATTACACGATCTCCTTCCGTTTCTTTATTTATGGATAAAGAGGTGGCCCTCCTTCTTTTTGTACGGCTAGTTACCCTATTTCTCATTTTATACCCTCCCCTCTCCTTTGATTTCCCATGCTTGTCCTCTCCTTTTCATAGACCTGCTTTCTTCGTCTTTTCTCTTTGTATTTCTTTCTGCCTCGTATGCGGACTTCCCAGGCGCGCGTCAAGCCGTGCGTCATTCTCCTAGATGAAGACTGACTACGACCCGGGTTTTTGAACGTTTCTCTTTTTCTTGACTCTGCCTCCCTTCTCTAACAGCCTTGCTCAATGGGGTTCGTCGAGCTCCGCGCCCGGATCCTTGTAGGCCCTTCGGCTCTTTTCCGTAAAATAGCGCTTTCTTCCTTTTTTTTCTTTTCTTTCGACCTCGTCCTTCCTGAGTTCGGATCTCTTCTCTCCTAATTGTTGCTCGCCGTTCGTTTCCATATTCCGGCCAGTATGTCTTCTCCCCCGTCTCAATCAAGAAGAACTCTTTCTGACGTGACGATGCCCAGCTTTCTTTTTTCCATATTAGCTTCCTCTTCTTCTGGCTTCCTCAACGAAATGGTCTAGCTGTCGCAAGGGAACCGTGCTCGACCGCGGTTGGCGCTGGACCCTCCTCAGCGCCTCTCTCTTCCCTCTTTTTTCTTTCCGGTAATAGTGCCTTGTTTCCGTCCCCCTCTAAATCAGATTTTTTGCGAGGTCCTTTAGGCAGAGCTGATTTCTTTTCCGACTTTTTTTTCACGCAGCCGTAGGAACCTTCACGACGTGCTGCAAAGAGTGGACTTCACCTTCGGGAGGCTCTTCTTTCGTTCATGAGAGTCTTTTATGTTTTTGCTTTCCAGTTTTTTGTTAATGGGTTGGTCTCTGTCGGAGCCCAAGATCGAATCTCAGTTTGGGCCTTTTCTTTTCAAAGCGGTGTTGCGCATGAGAGCGGAAAAGGAGCTTTTTGCGTTTCTCTTTTTCTGAAAAGGCATATTCCCGGATTTTTTTACTAGTTTGTTTGCTCTTTGGCTGAGTAGCCCTGGCTTGCTTTTCTTCGGGTACGTTCCCTGGCCACGGACAGACGGTGCATTTTCTCGCTCGATTCCCTTTTTTCTTTTCGTCGAGGCCGAACCCAGTTTCGCTTCAGTCCCCTTCTCACTCTTCTTTCTTCTTTCCCCTAAGTCTCGATTCTTGCCTCTTTTCTCGCCTCCCTTCGCTCTTCAGTCGACAAATCGACTGCCGCATTCAGCGAGCCGTGCTGGGAAATTCTCTTTTTCCCTTTTTTGTGTGGTTTTGTTTTTTTTTTCTTTGCTTCCTTGTCTATTATCTTCGTCTGAGGAGTTTTTCGAGCTTTCTCATCTCTTTTCGGCTTGATACGCTCCTGGCAAGAGTCGCTAATTCATTTCAACCCCAGTCGTACAGCGGGTCGCCTCCCCGGTGAGCACAGAAGACATCCCTGTTCCATCTAGTGGATTCCCCCCGAGTTTTCTCTTTGTGTATTTGGCCCTCCCTACTCTCTGATTCTGACGACGCCTGTCCTGGGGCGAATCGTGCCCACAAACAACCGAAACCCCAGAAGCCCCCCCCCCTTTTTAGAGGAATTTTTTGATCTCCTCTTGTCAACTCTTTTGCTCCCACGCTCGGTACCCAGTGTTTTCGATTCATGCTGCCCTTTCTTTCTTTCCAGCAAGGGCAAGAGTTTTTCTTTCTTTTCCCCGCGTTTTTTTTCTACGACCGTTTTTTTTCAGGTGCACCCCTCACTCTCTGCTCTTTCTGAATGGCCTTTCCGGCTCGGTCGGCCGCGGATGAGTCACGTTGTTCAGCAGTCCTTCTCTCTAAGGGTTTCCCTTTTTCTTCTCCTTTCACACCTTTGTCGCTTTTCCCTTTATCTGGTTCTACTTCTTCCTGCCCTCAGAATCGAGATCGAGTTGGGCTCGTCGACGACCAAGGCCCTGATTCACAGAATTCTCCTTTCTCTGCTGATGCTTATGTAATCAGGGAGCGTGTCTACTTTTCTTCCCCCTTTCTCCATGGCGACACGTTCACCCACCCAGGGGGATGACCGGACATCTCAGCCTCAGATCCTCTTCGTTTTTAAGTAATTATTTCCCCCTTTCTTTAGTTTTTTCTTTTGGTCCTTTCTATCCTCCCTCCTTTTTCATCCTCTTTCTTCTTTCCCCGACTGTCCTGCTGGATCCCTTTTCTTCGACATTACTTTTTTGGCCCCGTCCCCTACACCGCTTCATGTCCTCGCGTTTGTCTGCCTTGCCGCTACGGTCGAAATGGCCAGCTCCTGGCGCTTTGAGTAGTTTTTTTTCCAAAAAAAACTGTCTCCTTTCGATCTTTTTTTCCTTCCCTCTTTACGAGCCCTGCTTAGGCAGTTGCAGCTTCGGTCTCGCTGTGAATCTACAGTGAAGAAGGTCTGATCTATAGTTCCCCCTTTTAGCTCCTAACGCAGCTTTCCCATCCACCAAGCATCGCGAGGTCTGGCTCCGGCCGTCAATGATCCGGCCGCTCATGACGATTCTTCCTCCTTTTTGTTTTTTTCGCCTCATTTCTCTTTAGTTTTGCTGTCTCTACATTCCTCTTCGATCACCGTTTCTCAGAAATTCCAGTGGCATGGCTCTGCACCGTCAGGCGCGCCATTCCGTATGCCCCGTTCTTCTTTCTCGATTATTCATTACCTTTGAATTTAGAAGCCCGAGGATTTTCCTCCTCTTATCTGCTGACTATCCTTTTTCCTCTCCGATTTCGTTTTCTGTTTTGCTCATCCCGATCAGCGCAGGACCAGCCCGGACGTCCTGCCTAGCGAGTCTAGTTTAATCTCCCCGAAGTAGAGGGATTTTTGTTTCTTTCAGACCGGCTGAATTTTTCCGAGTTGAGAATCCCTCCTGGCTTGGTTTTTTTTTTGGTCCTTCGCGGAAATCGGCGTGTTTGATGCCACCTGCAACGCGACCTCCCCCTTTCTTTGTTCCGCACTGACAATTTTTCCTTTGACTATGCTTTCTCCTGACTCGTCTTCTCTTCTCGGTCGCTGCCCTTTCTACTATTTTCGATGGCTGTTCTTCTATTCCTCCTTATCTTTTTTTGAGCATCAGAGCCGCGCAAACATGCTGGATGCTTCGGCGCTTCGATGGATCGACATCTTTCTCTTTTGGGTTTTTTTTGGAGACATTCTTTTTGAGCCTCTTCGGTTTTCTGATTTGCCTCTCCTTAAAAAGCCCCCTTTCTCTCTGTCTTGGACCCACATAAGTAGCACCTGCTTAACTTTTGCTCTTAATAGAGCCGTACCTTTTTCTGCTGATGGCCGCGCTGCGCCTTACCTTCCTTTTCAAGATTGATATAGCTTAATATCCTTAGTGTGAGTTCTGCTTTTTTTTCTTTTGATCTCTTTCTCCCCAACTGAAAGCTCTGACTTTTTTTCTGGGTTCTGAGTCGTCCCTCCTCTTCCTCTTTCTTCCTCAGTGTCGCTAATTCGCAGGGGATCAATTGCGTTGGGGAATGCTGAGCGTCCCCTTTTTGGCCTTCAGGCGCCTCCTTCCCTCTCTCTCCAGTATAGAAAGTTGATTTTTTTTCTCCCCCTGCTTGAGCTTTCCTTTTTTTTTTTCTTTGCACCTCTTTCCTCTTTTTTTTCTGGGCTCTACACGAAGAGATTCACGGCTTCATGATGACGCTGCGCCTGCCGGCCGAGACTGTCTCTTGTTTTGATAGAGTTTTTTTGCCGGTTTCCTTTTATCTTTCTTTCTTTAATTTGTCGGACTCTTCCTTCCTCCGATCCGACGCTAATCTCCTTCTAACCGCCCGGGTTGGTCGGGTTCTTTCCCTCTTCCCTCAACTGATATAAGGAGAGTTCCAATGTTTTTTGCATACTCTTCGATTTCCCTAGTTCGTGTCCTTTTTTCCTTTTCTTCTTTTCGCCTTCTCCCATAGTCTCGCTTTGGGGGCGGTCTTGGCCTGAAATTCCTGTCGGATGCTTTCGCTGTCTCCAGAGCAGTTCGGGTGGCATGGATACTGACCAGGGGAAGTCTATCCTGGACTTCAGACCAATATTGCGATGATTTCCTTCCCTTTTTTGATCTCATCTATAGGAGGCGATTTTTCTTATCCACGACATGGTCTGTCAGCTGTCGTCCCTTGCTCGACCGCGCTTTTCCTTCTACGGGGACAGTTAAGCTTATCGCATCAGGAGCCTTTTTCTTTTTAAGTGCCATTGTGTTTGTCTCCTCTCCCCATTCCTATCTCGATGAGGCTTTCAGGCCTAGACTGAGCGCGCCGTGGTCTCCCCTTTGGGGTAATTTCAGTCTTCCCTTTCAGAAGCTTCTTCCCCTTTCCAGTGCTTCCTTTTTTTTTCTGTTTCGATTCGGTCTTTTTTCTCCCCTTTTCTACTGACAATCGACTGTCTTCGGTAACCCTTCGGAGCCGGGCGGAACGGGCGGGCAAGCCGCTATGCTTTTTCTTTCGGGACAAAGCGTGAGGGTTCGCTCTTACGGACATTGGATAGTCGTTTTTTCGTTTTTTATAGGACCCCTCTCCTTCTTTTTTGGCATCCTGTTTTTGCTCTTTTTTCGGTGTGGGCGTAGTCGCCCACTATTCAGTCTCTCTGGTACGTTAGCATGACTCCTCCCTCCACTTCTGAGGGCGGAATTACATTTATTTGGTCTTCTTTTATGTAGTCAGGTTCCCCCTTTTTTTTTTTTTCAGCCCATCTTGAACTCCCCACGCTTCTGGCTGGTTTCCCGTCAATTCTGCATGTACTCTATTGAAGGAATGCGCTTCAGAGACCCCGGGCCGCCTAGCTTATAAGGCCATCCTTTTTTTCTTACTTTTGTGTTAGTTCAGAGATTTTTTTTTTGCTATGCTAGTAATGTTTTCTTCGTGTGTCTCTTAAGATCCCTTTCGGCTTAGACGGCCAAGCTCTCACTTCTTTAAACACCATTCCTTTTTTTGTTGACAGAGTGTCCTTAAGCCCTTCAAGATTCCCATGGTTAGTGACTTCCACCAATTTCAAACCTTCCTATTTCCCTCTCTCAAGTGTGAACCAGTTTTTTCTGGTGGCCATGACCGTTCCGATGTCGAAGAAGTAAGTTGGGCCTTCCCCCACCCTAACAAAACGAACTTTTGAAGATTTTTTCGATGGTAATTTTTTTCCTTCCTAACCCGTGTCCTCGCGATGATTTTTTACCTTTTCTTGCAATCATCCTCAGGGGCCCGCGTCCTCCCTCTATCCTGAATTGTTCTACGTTTCTTCTCTAACGGATAAGGACTTGAGACCGTCATTTGACCCGCTCCGAATCTCTCTTCTCCATGTCCTTCGTGGCCGGCCGCAATGTATCACTTTCCACGCTGTTAAGCAGCGTCGGGCTCTTCTGTTCCTCCGTCACTTGACGTTCTTTCTTTCCTCTCTTCTTTTTTGAAGAGTATATTTCTTTCTTTTTTCTCCGAATTTCGAGCTTCTCTTTTTTCTCCTCACGGGCCTTCTCCTCATCCCGCACGGGCTCATAGCATTGCGCTGCTTCTGTCCTCGGAGCACCTCTCTCGGGTCTCCCTGATTCTGACCTTTCCTCTTTCTGTCATGATGAACCTCTTTTTCCTTCGAGTCGGTCGGTCGTCGTCCATGAGGCAATTTTCCTTTAAATAGATAGAAATACTTTTTCTTTTTTTCCTTCCTCCACCTTGATATGACCAGTTTCCTCTCTCGTTTTTCGATGAACCTTGCAGTGTCGGAACCTCCCCACATTTGAGCTCCTACCTCCGGAAGGCTTTCCCTTCCCCCTCTTTAGCTTTAGTATGCTTGAGAGACAACTTATCCCCTTTCATTTCCTCGCGGAGATACCTCCACGGTCATTTTCTTTCTAGGAAGGATTGAGCTTCTTTTTCTGTTTTTTGAGAGCTGGAATCTCCCTAGACGCAGGATTACGCCTCTCCGATCGCGCTGAAGCTCCTCGATCAAAGTATCCGCCTTGCCGAGGAGAGGCTCCTTTCTTTTTGGTAATAATTTCGCTTTGATGCTGTGTTCTCCCCCTCATATTCTCGTAATTCTTTTTCATCTTGGTCCCTTAGACGGACGAAAATCTTCTGATCATGAACTTTTTTTGACTGGTATTCGGTTCTCCGTTTTTACCCCCTTAGAATGCTTCCTCCAAGTTACTTTCCCGTCTCTCTTTCTCCCTTTTTTGTCTTCTCTCGATTTCTGCTTCCTGCTGCGGGCCTAGTTCTCTCTTTTCTGTTTCTCGCGCGATCAGGCCATTTACTCCCCTCCCTTTTTTTAGTGTTCCCGATCTTTTCTTTGATTTCTCGAGTAGATTTTCTCTCCTTTTCTTACATTCCGCAAGAATGACGAGGGGATCGTCGACATCCCCGCACCTGGTGAAGGCTGCGGCTCCTGGATGTCGCCTCGGCTTTCTTATTTCTCTGCGACGAAAGCACGAATTTTCATCCTCTTGAAAAAGCCTAAATTCAGACCTTTTCTCTATCTCCTTCTCGAGCCCGACTCCCAGGCAAAGCTCGTGAACTAGCATCAGCAGTTTTTTCGCTGCTTCCCGTCTTGTCTTCCTCTTGTTGTTGTGATCTCTTCTCCTAAGATAGAACCTCTGCTCTTCTTTTCCAGGTGAGGTCTGGAATCCTTCTCTCGTCGTTTGACTGGTCTTCAGGCGTTCTTTTCTCCATTTTTTTTCTCTAGGCTTTGCTTTTGGCTGCGAATTCCCAACGCCAGTTGCGTCCGACCTCCGCGATTTCCTCTTATGTTTTAGTGTTGAGTAATAGCCCTTTTTTCCTTTTTTTTTCCAGTTTGATCTATTTTTTCTGGAGTAAATTCCTCTCCCCCTACTCCGGTTTCAAGTCTTCTTTTTTTTGGTCTTGGTCCCTTGTCTTCGCGATGAATACAACCCGAAAGCTACCTCGCGCCTGGGCTTGCAGGACTCCCCTCTCTCCTATGAGGTCTTCCTTCTTTAGTTCCTGCTTTATACTCCGACGAGCTTTCTCATCTCTCTCTCTTTTGTCGCCGGAAGGCTCCTTCCCTTCCTCCGAGACAGGGCCCTGACCTTCTTTCTGGATCAGCGGTTAGCTCGTTTTCTGACCCACTCACTACTTTTTTGAGACTATACTCTTCTCTCCTCAAATCCTCCTCTCTTTTCTTTGATCGCTTCCCCCTCTCTTCCTTTGTTCCGCCCTCCGCGCTCTGTTCCGCGGATGGCGCAGCTGTCAGGTCGACGGGATATCTCACGTCGGTCGATTTCTTCTCTTCCTAACTATCCTTGCGATTCCCCGCACGTGGCTCTCTTTTACTTTTCTTTGTCATCTGCGCCTCTAAGAGCCGGTTCTGTTTCCTCGAGTCCTCCTGAGGAGTGTCTTTGGACCTTCTTAAGGGTTTTTCAAGTCCTCCCCTCTTTTCTTTTTTTTGTTATGTCTCTTTTCCCTCGCATGTTGCGTAAGGCTTCTAAGGAACGGAGATTCGCAACTGGATCGCCCAGTTCCGGTGTCATTCCTTGATCTGAACAGGTGTTCTCTCTAGTCTAATCCCCTTCACTATTCCAAGTCATGTGTAAGCCTCTCTTCTCATCTATGCTGCGGTCTTTTTCTTTTCCCCCCCCCCCCCCTTCCCACTGGTGTTTTCGCCAGGATACTTTTTCTCGCCCCAAGATGCGGCGGGGACAGTTTTGAGGACATTCTTCCCCCAATTCGCCGAGCTCCCCGGTTTCCTTTAATCGTTGACTGTCGTTTCTCGAGTCAACTCGAATTCCCGATGCTGGCTCTGGCAGGCTCTGACCGAGACCTGCACGCCGCCAATGATCCGTTTTTCACCAGATTTTGTCTTACGATGTGACAAGAGTGGTCCAGTGTTTACATCATGATGTGCCGTTCCCTTCTGTATTTTGCCTTTTCTTCCGAGGACTCGCCTGCATCGTGGTCGTCCCGGCGGCACGGGAGTGATACCAGGTCCTTAGCGCAGATTTCTCGGGTGTTTTCCCCCCTTTTCGCTTTGAAGCCCTTCTGAAGTAGACCCTCCTCCTTTCTTCTGTTACTCTTTTAGTTTTGCAAATGCCCATCTTCCACCGGGCCGGCATCTTTTTTGTTCTGCTCGTTTTCTTGTTCTTCGTAGAAAAAATGGAAGCTTTTTCCCTACCTAGGTCTTCGAACCCTTCGACCTTTACCGGCCCGGTATCCTCCCTTTCCTTCTTTGTCAGGAGGGTTCTGATGTCCTTAATTCTTCACTGTTCCTCGTTCGCATGGACGACCACCGTTCAACCAAGCTGAGTGTTTTTTTAACTTCCCTTTACTGCTGAATGGAAGGAGTTTTACGACTCCTTCTCCTATATTGACTTTCCTTCCCAGTTAGAGCTCCCTTTCCCCGTTTCCCCCCTCTTATCTTTTCCTCTTCTTTTTTTGAGAGATGTTCGGCCCACGGTATGCGGACGGATTTGCGAATAGAGCTTAGGATTCAGAGACTTTCTTCATGCGTCGTCCCCACTAACCCCCCTGCTTTTTCCTTTGTTCTTAAGCGGTGTAGTTCCCATTCTCACTTCCTGGTTCGCACCGACCTCCACTTACCAGCCCTTTTCGTGAGATTCTACGCCCCCGCTTATGTTTACGCGCTTCTCCTTCCAAGATTTCTTCTTTCCAATTTTTGCGCAGCTTTTGACAACCCGAAACCACTATCCCAAAAAAAGGATGCCCGAGGACGGTAGAAGCTGGTCCGCGCTCACCGGAACGCCGCCACCGCGCTGTAATTTTAAGTCCCTCTGCCCCCTCCTTGGTCCTCTGGAACGAGTCTCGATGTCCTTCCGCGTTCCAGGCTTTTCTCCAGCCCCGTTTCGCTACGAAGGGTGACCCGATTCGATTGCAGCCTCCGATCGGCCTTCCTCTGCATAAGAGATTTTTCCTGTCATTCCTTTGATGCACCTTTGTTCGCTTCAATTTAGCTCCTTTCTTCGTTTGTTAAGACATGTGCTGTGACCCCCCTTTCTTTGCCGCCTCGGTTCCTTCTCCGACAGAAGAATGAGTTTCCCTTTCGTTGGATTTCTTCTTCCCCCGGAAGGCGACCTCCCTCCGTTGAGCGCGAGGAGTTGATTCTGTCCTAGTGAGAGCGGTACCCCGGGGCACGGTCTTTTTCTGTTTTCCTTGTACCTTTTTCCTTCTATACATTGCCGCTCATCTATTTTTCATTCTTTCTGTCTTGCAATGCGGCATGGTATGCTTGATGGTCCCGGGCAATAGGGCTGGCAGGTATCGGTTTCACGGACTTCCGGCCTTTTTCCATGTTTAGCAGGATTTACCTCCCTTACCTTTTCCCGTGACTGACCAGAAAAAAAAAAATTTTCGCCCGCTTTCTTCTTCCGATTCCCCTGTCCTCCAATGGACTCCTCGCATCTCCGTTCTCGAGCGACACACTTCTATTTCTTGGAGGCCAGCAATTACTCTCCCTTTCCAGTTGCCTTCTTGTTCTTCTTACGATTCTGGCTTATCTCTTGATATCTCCTCATGCTTACGCGCTTCTTGCATATAGACTTAAGAAGATGATTGATATCTCCCCCAGCCATTGAGTGGTTCCTTTCGTCCTTAGTGACGCCCCCCTGGCTCGTTTCTTGCGTTTGAGTGATCGGTGGAGACCTAAGCCTCTAGGCGAAAGTAAAGACTCGTTTTCTCTTCTTTCGAGCTCTGATCCCTCTTTCTTGCCTCCCTTTTTTGTGGCATGGCTCTCAACGTCGGCCTGTCTCATGCCGTCGACCCCCAGAGAATGACGCTCAGATTCCCCTATCATGCTCCTTTTTCAGCAGCGATTTCTCCGTCCCGGTTTTTCTGCAGGTAGATCTTTTTTTCGTTTCTGGTTGTCCAGCTCTCCGAGTCTTTCACAAGTCCTCCAAGATAGTCTGAAGTCCCTTTTCATGAGTGCTATGCCTGAAGTAGGTTGCGAGGCGGCGATTCCTCAGCAGAGCATGATTATCGATTCCTCTTCTTTTTTGATGAGTTCTCGTGGTCTTCTTTGTAAGGGTTCTTCTCTCTTTCCCTTTCTAGTAGCACATACCAATTTTTTGCCACCCGGCACCATGTGCACTTCCGTCGAGCGGATGGCGGCCAGGGCCGCAGCTCCTCAGGTGTCGAGGTTTTTCTTTTTCTCTCTTCTCGTGTTTTGTTGAGCTCCTCCTCGAGGCTAACTTTTTTTTTTTTTCTCCGGTCATCTCTCGATGATCGAACCCCTCTTCTTCGCGTGTCTTTTTGCGTTTTGCGCCCAACCCGGTGCGTGTGGACGAGTTCTCTTCATCCAGGCCGGCGAGGGCGGTACTCCTTCGCGAAGCACCAATCCAGGTTGGATTTTCCCTCCCCGTTTTTCTTCTCGTTATGCCCCTTTTTTACTTGTCTTAAATTCATCATTCATCTGCAGTCTCCTGTGCTTCGCTGTCAAAGACAGTTTTTTTTTTCTGTTTTATTATGTCTGCGGTGCTTTTTTAGGGGTCCGACTTCGCATTTCCCTTTTGTTCCTGCCTTTGATCGCATTATCATGGGGTTTTTCTCCTTCTGCGACGCCTGACGGGGCATCTAGACCGAATTTCTGGCGGGTCGATGTCCGGCTCTGGAACATATAACTCTTTCATTTTTTTAATATTTTCCCTTTCTCTTTTCGTGCCTTTCTCTCTTTTGCCCTCTCATTGTTTTTTTAGCGCGGTCATCCTTCTCGAGGGATTGATCGAAGGGATGGCGCCTCTGCGCTTAGGTATGCGCGCCGCTCCAATTTTTTTTATCAGCTCCTTGTTTCCTTCCATAACCCGCAAGTTCTTTATGAAAGTGGATCTTTTTATCTGCCGCCCGGCTTAACTGCCGTTGTCTCCAAGGGGTGTCGCAGCTCGAGACAGGAGATTGTCCCATTGTTGGTTTTCCAAAGTAATTACCTTTCCCATTTAACCGTCTTCCTCTTTTTGCCTTGTCTTTCTGCTTGCAGCCGGTCCCGTCTTACGGACCGTTCGTGAGGATTTCCTGGGCCTGCGACTCCAACGGCTACCTGCAGTTTTTTCCAGAGACCGTTGACCATCACAGCATAACACTGCATGGTGACCGCGACGCTATCTTGTGCTTTCAAGCTGTTGTAAGATGCGGGCAGACCCTGCCCTCCCCGCGGCGGCAGGACCGCTTCCTGCTGACAGAGCAGCTCCGAGGGCTTCTTCCCGGTATTTCTTGTCGTGCTCGACAGATTCCCCCTCCCCCCGGGGCAGTCTGCCTTTTTCCTCCCGTTCTCCGATGAGCTCTCGAAAAGGGGGGGTCCCTGGTAGAACATGCGCCGACTTCTGATGAACAGTTGACAAAGTGCCTGGCTGCCTCGGACATCTAGGATTTCTCGATTCCATCGCTTTGTTTTTCCTGTTCCTTTGAGCCGTCGCCGGTCGTATCAACTCTTCTTCACTCGCGAAGCGCATCCGAACCTCGGCGGTTTGCCACGCTGCCTGGTCTGTCTGCTTCCAAGGATTTTCATACTTATCGTCTCCAACGCTTCTTCTCTTGATCGCCAAACTTCAACTCCTCCTTCCTCGGCATCCTGGTTTTTTTCTACGTGGTGGACGTCGGTTCGAGTAGTAGCCTAGTACTTCGTCCCTCCCCCTTTTTTCAGCTCGATTTTTTTGACTCCCCTTTTCGATTCTTACAAGGATTGAGTTTCCTTCTTTCCCAGGTTTTACTTTTCTCAACCTCTTGTTCCTCAGAGGAGGCTGCTGGTTCCCTTGCCATGACAGCGAGGCGCTCTTACGAGACACTCGATTTCATTCATCGACCGAAAGTTGGCCTTTCTTTCTATCTTTTCCTCTTTTTTTTTTTTTCTTCTCTTTTTAGTGCTCTTGACTCTCGTGACTGCGGCGGATCAGTGTCGAAGAGCGCGGCTCGCTACTTAATGGCAAGCTCCCCTCCCTTTTCTTTTTAAACCATCCCAGTCCATTGGTTTTTCCTCTTTTAGCAAGCGATGAACCTGGTTTCTCTTCACCAGATGACCGCCTTCTCCTTTTTATTATGTTCCTTCAGTGTGCCCCCTTTGTTGTTGATTTTCCCCCTCGGCGACGAGTGTGGGTGCATACGGACAAACGTGACCCAGTCGTACACCCCTTCTTTAGATGGCCGCGTCTTCTGGTTCCCCTTTCTTCTGTCGCTCAAGGAACGTCCCCTGGTCACCCATCTCCTTTCCCGCTCTCTTTGTGGCCCTCAATTCTCTTTCCTTCTGCGGCTCTCTCCGTAGCAGTTTTCCTTTCTTGACCGAACCCTGGCGCTTCCCCGATAGAGATCCTTCCGGCCGCCGGAGTAGGCATTTTCCCCGCTTTCCGCCGCGTCGGCGCAGGTCTTCCTTGCGTTTTCTTGGCGCGTTTTATTTTTTCTTCCTAGATCCTCGCCTTCTTCCTCTTCCTTTTTTTCTGTTTTCTCTACAAGGCTTTCTCCCCCCCGAAGAAAGCCCGGGATCCTCCGCTGTTGTCCTCGTGATTTCCCCGCCCCGGTTCTAGCCTCGTGTTATTTCGCTGAATACCACTTCGCTGGATGCCCGAGATCTCATAGATGCGCTTCTCCAGCATGCTCTTCTTTTTTTTCTGGAAATATCTACTCCCCCTGTGGTTTCTCCGGTCCACCCTCCTGGATTCCGCTCACGTTTAGAATGCTATAGCCTGGTTCCGTCCGGCACAAGACAGCATCTCGATCTCTTCTTAGTCTGCCCTCACTCCAGGTTCCGACAGCGTCTTGGTTTTCTATAGAGCGACAAAAATTTTCCCCCCCCCCCCCCCCCCAAACGTTCCTTAGGCCGGGGCTTTCCATCCCAGGTTTTTAGTCATCTCCTTCGTTTCGGAAGGAAGCGGCGTTCTCTCTCTGTCTGCATCGATGCTGCTGACTCGCTCATTCGCGCCTGAACCTCGCGTCCATTCTAAAGCCACGCGCGATTTTTTGCTCTGGACGGTTTACCTGCTTCCTTCAGCATCTAATGCCTTTTTTCTCTATGTGGAGAGCCAATATCTGCACCGAGGATAGTGATCTGGGTTCCGTCCCGACATTCACGCAGCGTTCATCTAAGGCGACTCTACGTTCCGGCTCTGGCTCCCCACAATGTGCTGTAAGCCTCTTCCTTATTTCTTTTTAATTTTTCGCGCTTGCTCATCAGGCCGCCGAATCCTGCCTCGGCGCATGAACCCGATGGTCTCGTTCTGCTACCCCCCCAGTGAACAAGTTAAGCGATCTTTTTTTGACGTTTCTGACTTCCTACGAGAGGGTCGCTTCTTTGTGCGTTATAAGAAGTGGACGGTTTTTTTTGTATCCGAACCTGGTGAAGGCTGAGCGTCCTTGGTTCCCGCTCGCCGTCCTGGCGTTTGTTTGACTTTCCTTCCACCGCCGCGCACCAGCCTTTTTTTTTTAACGAACGCCCTTTCTTTCATGTTTTTCTAGAGAGGGATGCCTCTTGACTCAGTCCCCTTACGTCCTCATCCTCAGTGCCCCCCGATCCTCTCTTTTCGTTGTGTTGTCGAGTCTCGAGCCTGTGGAAATTTTTTTTTCTTGTTTGTGTCATCGGCCTCCTTCTTTGATCTACCTCTGCGTCGGAAGTTTTTTTTTCATCCTTTCTTCGTGCTCGGCGGTGCAGTGTTGGCTATTAATTCACCAACGCCCTTTTCGGGCCCATTCGGGACGCACCAGTGCTTGGATTCATCCCTCTGTCATCTTTTCCCGTTCCGCTCCCTTTCCTCTTCTAATAGTCCCCTGCCTTTTGATTTCATGTGTCGGGCTTGGTAATGTTCGCTTGCGCTGATCAACCAGAAAGCTCTTTCTAGGCAGGCCTGATTTCTCGGCGGCCGAGCAGCTGGAGCGACATTCTCTCAATCCCTGCGACTGGCTATTCTTCATTGAGGTTTCTTTTTTTTTTTTTTTTTTGAGCTGACCTCGTCCCGGACGGTGATCAGCGGGGAGTCTCATTTCTTCTTCGATCCCCCTCTCCTCGTCCGGCGCTCCCGCCGAATCACCGGCGGCATGGATCCTGCCCCTTAATTTAAGGCTTCTCTTTCCTCCCCTCTGTGCTTGATTTTCTGCCGTCCCTTTTTCGGCGCTGATTGACTATCTTTTTTTGTCAAGCAGTCCGTTCGCCTTCCGCTGCGAGGTCCCGCCTCTAAAAAGCAAGGGTTTTTATTCTCCGGTTTGTTTTTCACGCCGGCCTTCAGGAGCGGTTTCTCTCCCCCTTTTGGTTCTCGACGCTTTTGCAAGGAGAGCGCTTGGCCATCTTCGTGACCCCTCTTCAAGTCGACCCTGCCTGTTTTCTCTGGCCGACCGCCGGCAGTTTACCTTCTATGGCACATTTTTCTCCCCTTGGAATTAACTTTCCCCCCCCGGATTTCGAGTTTATTTCCCCGGGACTCTTCCCGAACCATCAGCCGCATTCTCTCAATGAACTCCGAGCTTCGGGGCTGATTTGGTTGGGGGATTCTCCAGTCTGGTCTGTGCTATAACTTTTTCGTTATGAAAGCGGCGGTTTCCTTCCTCTACGGAGGACATAATCTCGCCTCTTGACTCCCCGTATTCTCCGTTCGACACGAACTGGGCGAGCATTTGACCTTCATTTTTTTCTTGGACCAAGAGGTGCGTTCTCCTTTTCCCTGCTGCCAGACGCTTATGACCCTTGGTCACCACATTTTCTTGGCCGCCGGAATTGGATAGGAGTCCATCTCTTTTCCCCGGTACCCGTGTTTTTTCCTGTCGAGGAAAAGCCTTTTTTTCCCGTCTTTTGACCTTCCGCCGGGCTGGTGGACAAAATCTGGGGGCCTCCGAACATGACGGCATTTTACGCGGCTCGTTCGCAATGTCCCCCCTCTTTTAGAGGCTTTTTTTTTTTCGGTTGTTGTTTTTTTTTTCCCCCTTCCCGTGCGTTTTTCGAATCGGTCACTATGGCCCGGACCAGTAACAAGATTTTCCCTTCGCGTTCGGAACTCCCCCCGCGAGATTTGTCAAGGAGGGTGATGTCGTCGATCGAACAGGTTCACTCGTAGCTGCAACGTTGTCCAACACAATGATTTTCTTTGTTTTCGAAGCTCGACTGGACATTTTTTTTCTCCAGTCTCCTAGTTCTAGACTAGTCCTTGGAAGAAGTCAGATAGAGCGCGGGTTCCACATCTTCTCTTTTCCGTTGTGTGTCGAGATTTAGGATCACGTCTCTCTGTCTTTGGGAGTTTTTTTTTCTGACTCTTTCTTTTCTCGAATCCTCAATCCTTTTCTTCTTTTCCCTGCGACTTTTTTTTGGCGTTGACAGCGTGTCATTCCTTTCATCCCGACGACCACCCATCAGCTATGCGCCCCTCGAAGTGCTGACTGAACTCTTTCTTCCTTTCCTCCCTCACTCGGGCGGAAGACAATCTTTTTGGCCTCCTTTTAACCCCACCTCCCCAACCGAGACCAAAACAACCTTGCCGACTCTGTGGCTTGGGGGCGCCACTAATTCCTCGTTTAACCTATTCCTTCTTTTCAGTATCATATTCTCCCTCTTTTCAACCTTTCCCTTCTTCCCCCGTTGTTTCCCTCTCTCCAAGGATTGTCATAAGCCCGTCCCGCGGTCCGACGGTGCCGAACCGGGATGCTCACGTTTTTTTCTAATGCCTCAGTTTCGTATTCCCTAGGATGAGGTCCAACCCTTTTCCTTTAGTAGCGTGGCGAGGGTTAGACTGCTGCGGGACCCTTTGTTCCTCCTTGAACGTCTATTCCTTTCCTGCTCGCCTCTGCTTATCTCTTCGATTTTCTCGTCCCGTCTCCCGACGGATCCCCGGTCGGAGCGGATTCGTTCTTCTCTTTCTGGAGACCATCAGCAGTCGCTTTTTTCTAGCATTCTTTAGTTTTGTTGGAAAGTGACCAGTGAACCCCCGTAGTGGATAAACTAGAACCCGCCGTGCTCGTTCGTTTTCGGTCACTCGGCTTCTTCTGCTTGTCTTTATAGATCTGCAATACTGGGGCAGTTTAGCCCGTTTTAAGGTCGGCTCTCTTTTCTCCCCTTTTCCGTTCCGTCTCTCCTCTCTTCGTTCCCCTATTAACAGAATTCTAGCGAGGGTAGCACTTGAACCTCATTACATGGCCAGCGGTTGCCTAGTAGAGCGACACCTGAGTTCCCTCTAATTTTTCCCCGACCCGATCCCGGTCAGGTCCCTTTTTAGGCCGGATAATTTTTTTTAGTTCTTCGCCTCTCTCGACCGTCTGTGAGCGCGCATCGCTATCGCGCTTAACGCATTGCCTTCATCTTTTTTTTCCCATAATTTCTTAGGCGTCCTGTTGGACGGCAATGATCGCCCAGGCAGCTCCATAATTGGTGATATCCCGTCTTGGCCGCCAGGATCTGCACGACATCAAGACTCCCCCTCGGACCAGAATCTTGTCTTCTTTAACAGGTATTGGTACCTGTTTCGGACAGGCTAACCAAATGCATGCTCTCGAGCATCTCGTCACTGTTCCGCGCCAGCCCGCCTCTCTCTTCTCGGCTCGGCTTCTGTCGCCTCCTTCCCCCTCTTCTTTTGTCTGCGCGACTCGGGACAAAGCCTGAACGACTTATGCCCTTCTAGGTGAATGCTGGAACTGTCCTCGAGCGAGGTGCTAATTCTGCATGCCTTTTTTATGCCTCTTTTCCTTTTTCCTTGATGGTACGCTCCTGAAGGCCCTGGCAGTTGTGTGATTTTTGTCAGCTGAACTGCCTCGCATATTGGTCGAAACGCCCCCAGACACCTCGATTCGCTCATCTGATCGGAACTCCTTCTGTTTGCGCCGCAGATGCCTTTTGAGCTTTTTTCTCATATTTCATCCCCTCTTTTTGAGAGATCCTCTCCCTCAAACAAACTTTTCTCGAAATGCTTCTGGAGCTTGCCCTGGCCCTGCCTTCTTCCCGCGTCTCCGTCTGCTTTGGCATTTCTTTGCCCCAATTCCTTTCGTTTCTTCGGTCATTTTTTTTAGATCAACAAAGCAGGGCGGCTTTTTTTGGGGGACAATCCCACTGGGATCCCTAATCTTTTGCGGGATTTTCTCGAGCTCATGCTTCTGTGCGCTCTCGGTCGTTTCCTCCCTCATCCTCGCTCTCCTCTTTTTTGGCTTGATCGCTCTTTCTAAACCCTCCCCAGCGACCTCGGAGAGTCTGGTCCGATCCTTTGCGGCCGCTGGCTCCTAGCTCGAATCGCCGGTTTCAATGAGATTGAATCGCATTCCATGGGGCTCTCCGGCCTTTCCTTTGACGGTTAATGATTCTTTTCTTTCTTTTTTTCAGTTCGTACGGTTTCCAGATCACAGAGTCCTCCCGTGTTTTTTTATTCTTCCCGCCTCGATGGCATGAT
>Ga0179591_1312333_pt1 | contig 21381 bp, 16 predicted proteins | sample CZOMad2_1_08_16f_FD_182891 | JGI IMG/M metagenome (GOLD analysis project Ga0179591, IMG submission 182891) | Vadose zone soil fungal communities from Angelo Coast Range Reserve, California, USA - CZOMad2_1_08_16fungal (PacBio error correction) | ecosystem: Environmental > Terrestrial > Soil >... | reverse complement strand
TCGTGTTTGTTGAACTAGTGTAGCTCAGACCACGTGCTGGCCGTCGGATTGATCATGTGCCGCCGTCTTTCGCTTGGTCAATTCTTTTCTTCTTCAAATGGTACTGGCGATGCGTTTCCCCACCTTTTTAGGAAGGATCGACTGATACTTTCCCCCCTTTCTCGTGGTACAGAGTGTATACTTGTTTCCCTGCATTTTTATTGTTGTAAGGAAGCGTAGCTCTATTTTTCACTTTATGTGTCGATCTCTTGCTCTGATGGTCCTTACTGGAAGGTCATCCGAGGGCGGTGTTAGGACGCTCCCAGTTTCGCCGTTGACCCTGTTCTCCTTGGATGAATTTGAGGCTTAAAAATTCTTGGAAGAAGAATTGCCGTGCCCTGACTTAATTGCTGTTACCCTGGTTATTTCGTGGTTTTTCCTTTCCGCTAATTGAGGAGTAAAAGATGATTGGTTTTGGTGTAAGGAGCCCAGCCCGCTACAGAGGGAGCCCCCCCCCCCACACCAACCCCAGAATGTAAGGGGGCCGTAGGGGGGAGAAGTTAGGCGTTAGCCAGAGGTTTGATTGGCGACCCGTGTCCTTGCCAGCAGGCATCTGTTGCTTTGTCCTTGTATTCTGGGTCATTACTGTAAATGCCAACCTCGGCCCTCCGAAAGTGGTCCTGCGGAGTATGTTTTCTCTCTTTTCAGGGCCTATATGGCCCCCTTGCGTAAACATTTATTTTTTTTGCCTTATCCGATTTTGATAGAAGTTAAGTCTACAGAAAATTGTGACCTGGTTCCATTTCCTCCTTGCGTTGTTTTGCTATGGGGTTCATCCTTTTACGCCCGCTATTAGTACCGGATTCGATAGTATTTTTCTTTTATGTTTAGAGTGTATGCGGTCCCTTTCCACCATGGGTTGAAGGCGGTGGTTTTCGACCCCCATTTTATCTTGTTGATGATCCCCCCCCGTCCATTTTCTTGATTGGTTTCCACATTTTTTTCTGTTTCTATTGGTGATGTGCAAGGAAGTTCGCATCTCTTCTTCCTGCCTGCTTGGTTTTTCCCTTGCATCACCCCTGATTCCGGGTTTGTTTTTTTGCTTGCAGCTTCGTTCCCAGAGTTTGCCTTTTGTGTTTCTCGTTTAGTAGTTAAGGGGTTGCCCCCGAAGTCAAGTCTGAGGTTATTTTCCTCTGTCTCTAATTTTTTTCTTTGAACGGCGCTTTTCGTCTTATTTAACGCTTGATGCTGGGACTTTCCCCCCTTTCTTTTTAGAGTTATAGAGTGTTCGTCGGGGATTGCGACCTCAATTTCCTTCTGCTTTTCGCCGGGATAGTCGACTGCTGGATCGGATTTTAAATTGACTATCCCGTTTTTTCGCTGCTGTTGATTCAGGGCAGCTTGCCAGTTTTCGGATTCAGGTGGTTGGCCAGTTATTTGTGAAAGGGGTTTTTCCAGATGTCGGTTATGAAGGACCGCAATGCGTTACTGTCTTTTCGTTTTTGTACATGTGGTTTTTATGACCTTGTGTCTGGTTGGGGAATGGTCTTTATTTTGGTCGAGTGCAGATCCAGTGCCTTCTCCTCTTTCTTTTGTGGGGTGGTACGAATGCTACATGGCCGGCCGGTCTGAGCCCCCACCCCCCCCGGTGAATTTTTCTAGGCATTGGTGTCCGGTTTGTGTTTTCTAGCCCCCAAGTGGCAATGGCACTCGATAGTCCGCGAGTAACAGCCCCTTTTTTGTTTTTTTTTTTTCTGTCGCTTTTTTCGGGCTTTTTTTATGTTGGTCGGACCAGTTCCTGTTTCGTCGGAATTTGCGTTCCGTTTGTTAATCCGTCTGTGTTTCCAGGGCAACGGGGAAGAGTCATCTAGGTGTTCCTGTGGAGGTAGAGGGGAGGTCAGGTCGAACCATGGGTTCGGTGGATTTCTATTGCTGTTTGGATAACGGCGCTGATGTTGCATTTCTCTACCTGTGAATTGCGTTTGTAGAGATGGTAAGCAGCTTTTTGTTCCCTGATGTTGAGACTGTCTCGTTTTGGTATTTTCTTTTTCCCTTTCCTTAAGTTTTTTTTTTGGGTGGTTTCTTCTAAAGAGTTTTCAGCGATCTCGCAGGGCAAGACGTAGGATGGCTATTTGGGATTGCCGCTCTGTAGAGCAGAGATATTTTATGACTATGGTTAGTTCGTGGGAAGAGATTCTGTTTTCACCCCTCGTTTTTTGCGGTTTTTTTAGTTTTGTGTTCGAGATGTCGTGGGTTATTTTTTTTCGTGGTTGGAACCCCGCCTTTACTAGCTTCCACATCTGGATCTGTAGTGTACTTTATATCTGGTCTGCTTTCAGCCCTTTTTTACCAGTTTTCCACTTGGTTTTTTGTCTGTTCCTCGTCTTAGGGTTCACTCTTGCATTGTTCCTTTTTCTTTTTTTTGATTTAGCTTGTTTCCCCGCAGCATCTTGTTTTTGAGATGCATTGGTTCTTGTTTGAGCATTTTGATTGACTTTCTCATTTACCCCAGTTTAATGATCTTAGCCCTTTTTTTTTTTAGGATTGATTGTTCTTTTGGTTTCTGCTAGTAAGCTCGATGATTGTATTTCGCTCCTTTTCCTGACTAGTCCCGAGAAAGTATGAAATCTCTCTATGGCTGAATCGGTTTGGGATTCCTACCCGCTCTGCTGCGTTGGCTTTGTTATGTATGTGTCTATACTCCTTCCCTCTTGCGTCCTCAGGTAGCGCGCGAAGGGTTCGTCAATTGTCTGTTTTGCCAGAGGTCCCCCAACATTTTAACAGTATTGGTCATTTCGACTTTAGTAATCTGGTGAGTCTTCGATTTGGAGGTCATTGATGTGGTAGGCGTGGTTCTTACTTTTGTTAAGTGGGATGGAATGCGCCTTCTCCCTTTTCAGTCTTATATCCTCTTTTTCAAAACCGTTATGTGACAGTGGTGGTAGTATTTTGTACTTTCTCCCCTTTTACGTTGTCCTTGGGCTGATGTTTGCTTTTCGTGCGGAAACGCGCTTTTCTTTTGTCCCGAGTCGTTCCGCGTTCCAGTCACAGATGATTGTGGTTTGACGGGGGTTAACGGTGTGGGGCGTATGAGTTTGTGTACTTGAGTGTGGTGGGAGCATCCCCTTGGAGTTTATGGGTATGTTCGCCTGGTTTTTTGATTCACCTGGTTTGTTTGGGGAGGTTACTTCAACACTGCTTAGATGGAGGGAAGGATGGTGCTGAGGCCTACTGTGTTACCTTTTGCTTACCCAGAGTGCTCCACTTTCTTCTTTGGACGAGACTTTTTGTGTTACACATGGCGTTGCTGCGTTGCTTGATTTCGGTCTCCCCATGCCTTTTTAATTGTACTCTTTCTTATCTTTGACTAGATTTTTGGGCGCTGTGTGAGCTTCGTCCCACTAGTATCCTTTCTTACCAGAACATAAGCCAGCTCTTGAGGGAGCTTGCCTGCCTTCTTTGGTTTTTATCATTGCCTACCTGTGGTGGCTTGTTCGTCTCCGTTTCTTCCTTTTGAGAAAGTTCGCGTTGCGGATAATCCGTAGGTCTTCTGGATTTCTTCATTCGGGGGTTTCATGTTTTCTGATGTTTTTAACGCTCTATTTGTGCAACTGAACCCCCCACCACGTTGTTTTGTAATTATTCCGTGTGGTTGTGGTGAGGGTTTCTTTTTCTCCTTTCTTTGTCACTCGACGGTTGCTAGTTTGGAGGCATCGTCCAGCAATAGCATCCATGTTTGTTTGTGTGAAATGCCCTGTTTGGTTTTTTTCATTTTTGGAGTCTTCTTTCCTGTTACTTTCCAAGTGTGGGCTGCGGAGCGCAAATGTTTTATGCGTATTGACGAGCTTTGGTGTTGATCATGTTGTTCGTGAGCGCCGTGTGCGAAAAACTCCCTCCTTGCCCCTTTTTGGGCAAGTAAAACCTGTACTTGTCAGAGTCGATTTGCTTTAGAGCTTAGGCTTTGTGTTTTAGTTCTGTTTGTGTATCTCAGACCTGGGGATTGTCCTCTTGGAAGATGACCGCTAGCTCTCCTGTTTTTTTCGTGATAAATGTCTGCTTTTTGCGGGGGGGCGTTACTTGGTTGTATTGTTTTTCCCTAGTATGACTTTTATGGGATGTTGCTTGGTTGGCGCGCCGCGTGATGTTGCGCCGTTACGAGTGTCTTTCTGCGAGAGGGGAGATGACAATTCACCGTGTAGAGGAGAAGTCGGTGATTGTCGTTGTTGTCCATCCATTAGTCACTTTTGTTTTGGTATTAAAATGTGGCATACTGGTTTTTTTTCTTTGCTTTTCCCTCATCCGAACTTCTGGTTTTTCCTCCACCTATGTGATCTCTTCCCCTCCACACAGCGTCACCCCTTATATTCTTGTTTGTTCTGTCATGGTGGACTGCCTGGTTTCTTGGTTGGTGAGAATTTCTTAGACTTCTGTTTTTTCCGAAATAGCGGTCTTTTAGTGAGATGACCTTCGCATTTCTAGAAAGCCTTCTTTTTTTTGACTCTCCCCACCTCTTGCTTTTTTTTTTGTTTTTTTTTGGTTTTTTAGCTATTTGTCGCTAGACCTCTCCTTCTTGGCCTATGTGGAGGCGGGGGGTAGTTGCAGCGTGATGGGCCCGATGCAGCGGTTGTTGGGGGGGGTTTTTGCCGGTTGAGGGAGGCTTTTCCTCCCCCTCGTTTGATGTAAGTCTGTGGGGATAAACTCTGGTCCCCCCCCCTGATTCGAAATGTCTCTTTCCCATTCTCTGACTTTCTCTTCCTTTAGCATCATGCTGTGATCAAGGGCTACTTACAAGTTCATCGGATTGTCTCTTAGTCTAAATGTCGAGGTATGTTTTTAAGGCATGATTGTTTCCCCCTCACTATATAGATTCGTTCGCACGCAAAATGCTCTTCGCAGCTGTCTTATTCACTGACCTGTTTTTGAAGGCATGTCCTTAGTTTGTTTGACTGTGTTTTAATTCGTTCCTAGAACTTCGTTTTTTTCGTCTCCCCTTTGCTTGTGCTCGCTTGGGGGGGGCAGGGCTTAAAGCTAATGTGTGGAGTCTGAGGGAGCGGGATCCTCTTAGCGTTTGTTGATTGGTTCTTGTGTACGCCCATTTCTGGTGTTGTTTCATGTCCTGAGCATTTCTGCTTTATTTTTTGAGTTTCTTCCGATTCCGCTCTATCTGCGTTTGTTTTTTCCCACAGTTTGTTTCGAGTCCTTAGAAAACCTCTGGCGGGAAATCCTCCCCCACCCTTGGGCCCCCCTTGCGTCCCAGTTGGGACGTTTGTCTAAGGTTTATGACTCTCTGTCCCAGTCTTAGGTGTTTTCCCCCGAGTAAATTTTTTGCTAGTTTAATCTGATTTTTCATCAGTTCTTTTCCCCTTTCTAATATTACGATTCGGTTATCGATTCGGACAACAAGCGGACATGGAATTGTGTTTATATTAATGGTTCCTTGGCCATAGGTCCGTCCATTGTTTGTCTCCGCTACGAGGCTTTTTCCCTTACATCTGAGAGTTCCCCGGTTTTTCTCTTTTGGTTTGCTTTTTTGAGAGTCTGCTTCTCTCTTTTGCTTGTGTTCTCCTTGCCAATGTCAGGTTTGAAGACTCAATCGTTTTTCTCCGGACCCAGGGTGTGCTGATATGTATAGAAACAGAACCGACATTCTGGTGAAGAGCGTTGTGTTGGTTCCAGGATGGGGGGGGAGAACCGCAGCGAGGGGGGGCATATTGTTTTTTTAGGGTTTTGAACCCCCTGACTTAGCGCAACATGTTGCAATTTCACCCCTTCCTTTCGAGCTACCTTGTCTTATTGATTGTTTTCGCGCAATAATTGGGCTAGTATCGTTTTGTTTGCTTTTTCTCTCGTAATTGTACCATGCGGTAAATATTCCTTTGTCAGTTGATATATGCTTGGATTTTGAGATCTGGTATTTTGCTTCAGATCGGCCGTTTTGTTGCTTTGGCCTATAGTGGGAGGACCATAAAGTCTGTTTGTTTCACCCCCTTGGGTTGGTCGAGTTATGCAAACACCTCTTGTTTGCTTGACGAGGATGACCCCGTGCTGGATGTGTCACTTGTTTTGGTGGCCGCAGTCACCCTGAATTTGCGTGTATTACACTCTTATGAATATTGATTTGTAGGCGCCTTTTCCGGACCTCGGAAAACTCTCCTCCTCTCTGTAGAACAATATGTTTGTTCTTTCTCTGTAGTATTCTCCTTTTTTTTATTTTTTTTATCTTTGTTTCCTTCTCAATTTCCTGATTTAGAGATTGCTTCTTGCCAAGGAGTGCCGGGAACGTTGTTTTACTTAAAATATTGCAGGCTTTGTTAGACTAGTTCTTGTGTGTTTCATGGAACCATGACTTACATAATTGTCTTCGTTTTCTCAGTTTTCTTTCGCCACTCTGTAACTTTTTCCGGTTGTAGAAAGCGCGTGTGTTCTTCTGTTTAATTATGATTACATGCTTTGGGACTCCTTGTCCAGGTTTCCATGATAGCGGTTGCGGCGTACGATACGGCATGTCCCATTTTCCCCCTCTAGATCCTGATGTTTTAGGTCTGTCTTATTTTTTTTCCCTCACCAAGGATGTAGGCCTCTCGGATTCTTGCATAGATATTTTTTTTTTTTTCTTATTTGATGTCCCGTTGTGAGTGGTTATCACCCAGCGGGGACCGGGGACTAGGAACTGCATTCCCTGGGTTCCCCCCGACGGTCCTTTATCTTGTAACGAGACGTTTCTGGCTGTTATCGAATACGGCAGGGTCTCCCTATTGGTCTAATATTTGTGCTGTCGGATACCGCCCCCTTTGTGGGCGAGAACAGCCTCCGTGCTGTATTGGCGTTGAGGAGTGCTGGTGTGTAGAGTTATGGCTTCTGCCCCTTCTTTATTCCCCTGTCTTGGGTCGGACTATCTCCTTCCGTAGAGATTCGCTTTTGGCCACAAGGTGTTTGTCCTGTTTTGATGGCATTCGCCGGCCCCTGTCGGTGCTTGTGATTTTTTGTTGCTGGGTGTGCGAGTAGCTTTGGTCAATCGGAACGGTTCAGTATGGCTGACTGTTTCCTGTTATGATGTCCACCGCACCTAATTGTGAAGGGGCGTACCTGGTTTTTCTTATTTTGTAAGTCTCCAATGTTGAGGCTTGTTATTTGGCCCTCCTGGTTCCTCCTTACCGCTTGAGAGAACACGCTGTGCATCCGATGTTATTGTAGCTGTTTCCAGGTTTGCTTGTGGCATTGGGCCTGTATGTGTGTCTTTCCGTGCCCATTTGTTGGTGACTTAAAGGTCATTCGCAAAACGGGGGGATAATGGCACTCAACCTCTCTTCTAGCCTCTTACTTTGGGGTCTTGTGGTGAGGTTTGTGTTGGGTGGTATTTGGTGTTGTTCTGGTCTTCAATGGACGCCCCTTCTCCGATGCTCCGGTTGGTATAGTCGCAATATTTTTTTTTCGTTTTTTTTCTTCGCCTGTTAAGTTTTCTCGCCACCTCTGCTCAAGTGCATGTAAACAGTCTGGGGACTCTTCAGCGTGTTAATCCCTCAGTATCTTCACCTGAGCTTACCCTAACCGATACTGTCGTCCTGTTCTGAGAAAGTCTTCTTTTTTCTGTGTGGCTCACGTTACCGTTTTTTTTTCCCCGGGGCCTTTTTTTTTTTTTTTTTTGCTTTTTTTTTTTTTTGGTGCTTTGTATTTCCCGCCTTTCAAGTTGTTTACGATCAGATTCGATTACTCCTTTCGTATGCTCAGCTGCAACTTTCCCTAGTTGAGCGTCCTGAGCTTGTATTTAAGGGGGGACATACGCCCTCGGCTGGCGTTACCTTAAATTGCGATGGGGTGGGGTTTTCCCTTTTTTCTCCGTTGTGATAGGGGTTGTGCGTTTCTCTCGTTCTTTGCGAGGAGTTTGGTCGGATTTTGCCTCTTCTACTATACAGGCTAATTTCTGAAGTTCCTTTCCAGGCACCCCCTGTAATGTTTTCCGCATTATGCTGCGTTTATTTGACCCATTCCTTCCCCTTTTTAAATTTTGGCCTCCCGTGTCTTCGTAATCCCGGTTAGTTCTGTTTCCCGGTTTTTCCGCGGTTTGTTCACGCAACGGTTCGGCCGTGAGGGCAATGTGGACGACAGCCGCTTCCCTTGTGGCTTTGTGTTTAGTTGCCCTTCGGTCTTTTTGTCCTCTTTCAGTCCTCCTGTTTGGATTGTTTTTTTGCTATTTAAGCCCCTTGATTATTTTTCAGCTATCTCAGGCACTTCCTATTTTATGGACATACGTTCATGAAGGTCCCCCTAAGAGTGGTTCACTGAGTTCTCTTCCTTTTGGTGAGGTCCTGGTTCCGCCTGGGGCGGTGCAGCAGATTACAGAAATAGTTGATATCGAGATTCTTTATTAGAGATTGTTAGTGTCTGCTTTCTCTTTTCTTTTTTATTTTTTTGTTGGGTTCTCTGGTTTTAATAAGTGTGTAAACCTCCTTCTCCGGCCGGAAGTTTGGAAGCTTCCATTAGACATTGTTGTGTTCCCTGACTTTCTTTTGCGAGGGAGTCGCTGTAGATTGTGCCCCCTTCCACCGCCCCTTATACTTCCTTGGTTCCCTTTGTTCCAACATGCCTGCTGCCCATCAACCTCCCCCCTGCTGTTGTCGTTGAATATTTCTCTCTTCCTATGTTTTGGTGTGAAGAGATAACTTTCCGCCCCTCCTTGTTTGTTTTGGTAGTTGATTGCAAGGTTTGCGGGCCACCAGTGGATGAGTATTTTTATTTTTTCCCATCTCCCTTCTTACACTGACTACACTGTTACGGGTACACTTGTAGTTGGAGTTCCGCGTCCGGTCCGGTTTATAGGTTCATCAAAGTCCTTCGCCGCCTTCACTCCTTATGAGATCGTCATGTCCGGATAAACGTCATCTTTATGTTTTTTTTGAAATCGAATCTGGTTTCGGTTTTGATTTTGTCGGGTGTGACGAGCCGAGTCTTTTCCCCTTATTGGCTGTGCCCCAGCTTTCCTCCTCCCCCTGGTACTACGAATCCGAGCCGCCCCGTGCAGCCTTCTTCATCGTTGCTGTCGTCTCCCTCGTCCTGTTCGTCTTTTTTCTAAGATTCACTCTTTAGTAGCGTTTTCCGTTTTTGACAATGGAAGGCTGGCCTTCAATTAGCAATTTCCTCCCAATCTCGTCCTTTTCTGCCTCTGTCATCTTCTGATGTCTCTCTGCTTAGAATTTTTGTGATCGGTTCGAGCACTTAATCCTGTCGTTTTTCCTTTGTATTGTACGTCCGGAGGCTTTGCGCTGCTGGCGGTCTTTTCCTTTCCCTGATGGCAATAGGGAGATCTGCAGGGCCCTTGGATCTTATTATGATCTAGCCCCCTTGTTGAATGTCTCTCACCAGTTCCTCAGCCTTGATCACTGTATGATTTTGGCGCAGTGATCTTTTTTCGGGCCTTTATGTTAGGCTTTTTATGTCCCGGAGGCAACTCTCTTCCTGCCCTCTTGTTATGGGTATTGAGATCGAATTTGAGCCGCGGCATTACGCGAAGGTCCCCCTGACCTCGGTTTCTCTGAGAAGCTTTAGGTAAGCGTCCAGCACTATCCTCAAGAACCCCTTGATCTTCCCCCACCATTTCCTCCCCCCTCCTTCCCTCAGAATGTCATTTGCTCTTTTGTTCATCGAGACGTCACCCGTCCTTTTCATAGAATTAAGTAGGGCTTCAGTTTGAGCAGAGTTGATGGGCGCTTTGTACTGTTTCTTGTTTTTTCTGTCCCTTCCGCTGCCGCCGTTCTTTACCCCCACACCCCCTTTCTGATCTTCCGTGGACCTGCCACCTTTGGATTCTTTTGTTCTCTTCGGGTCTGCGAGGTGTCTTCTGGACTGTTCAGGTGCGTTTTCTTTTAATAGGAGTCAACAGCGAACCGATTTTGAAAAGTATATTTCCTCGTGTCGGATGGAATTTCATATGAAGCTGGTTTCTTTTCACCCATCGCCCATCCTAGTGTTCCCGACCGGCCCGGTTGAACGAAGGGGCTCCTCCCAGTGACCCCCCTCCCGGGTGCTCGGTTGTTAGTTTGTCACGAGCGAGTTTTTTACTCCTACAATTTTTTCTGGAAGTCCTTAGCCAAAGGTTCTTGGTCCCGGTTCTCTTGTTGAGGTCCTGTTGGAATTTCGCTCTTTTTTGAGTTCCCGTAAAGGTATGTTCGTGGCTGAAAGTCTGTTGCAACTTCCCGGTCTTCTTGCTTTGCTTTGTCTTGACGCCGATCTTTTTTTCCGAGATGACGCTTTCCAGTTCTCCCCTGGGTCCCTCCAACGACGTCTCTCGAGGTATAGGGAATTTCTTGTTTGCCTCTCAAATTTGTGACTAATTCATTTCTTCCTGGTGCTCAGTTCATGGTAGCGTTCCCTTCTCAGGATTTAGGTGCGCGACGGGTCTCCTTCGATTTCCCTGGTGCTCATTTCCTCTCTGGTGTGTCCTTTTTCCAATCGAATGGATGATTTGTTTGTTCAACTAAGGATATCCCATTACTCATACCCTCATTTATAACTTTGGGCGACTTCCCCTTTTGCAAGTTTTCAGAAGGTGACCTTTTCCTTTCGCTTCGAGGTGGATTGGTGTGCTTTTCTTTCCTTGCTCTCAGTTCGAAGTGTCCTGGGCCGCACACTAAGGTTGGTTCTTCTCTTTTCTTTTTGTCTGATGGTTGATTTTTGGTGGGCTAGAACTGCAGTGGCTTTCTTGAAGGCAGAGTCCTACCCCTTCCCACCCACGATCAGTCCTTTTTTTCACATAGTACGACTCTTCTCTTTCTTAGTAAAGTGTGCTCGTTTCGTGCCATCTGGTGACTATTGTTGTCGCGAATTAAAGACGTTTTTCTCTCTCGACTCCTTATACCTGAATTTGCTTTTTCTCATTGAACTTGTATGTTCTTTCTTCCCCACAGTAGAAGGCTCCGCTGTGTTTTTTTTGGTTCTTTTTGTGAATTGCCCTGCTGAGCTCTCTGTTTTCTATCCCCTTTAATAAGGAATCGTATTATCATTGCCCTCTAGTGAGGTGCAGCAGAGTTACCTGTGCGTTTTAACGTTGACCATGATTTTTGCTGGTATTTATTCATAGCTATTTCGGGCATCTTAACGTCTGAATAAAATTGTTTTTGTCTCTTTGCGGCCCCATGGAAGCTGCGTCAGCACTTCTGTGTTGCAGTTACATCTTTTTTCCTTTTGAAAGCGTTCTTTTATCTGGTGGCAGAGGTGACACACTATTTTTTTTTGAGAGGAAGGGCTTTCTTCTGGTATTTATTATGAACGGACTTCTGTCTCTTTTCTCATAGTTATGAGTTATTAGCCACGGTTGATCTGCCCTAGTAGATGAGGTCGAACCTGTCGGTCCCCCCCCCTTTCAGCAATGAGTTTTTATTCTTACCTAAATTGTTTTCAGACGCGTTTGATCTGAGAGAAGTACCTCTTCTCTTGCCTGCATAGTTTCCACGCAATATATAGAATGGACATGTCAGTCGTGTGTTAGCGTCGTATTCGGCCTCTGTCAGAAGGTGAGGATTTTTGTTGTACCTCCCGTTCATGATGAATGTTCGCGTGGAGAGTGGAACCCAGTTTTAATATTGTTATAGGTAATCTCTTCCTTTTACTGAGTCGGTTTCATTTGTAATCTCCGGGTGAGTTTTTCCCTTTTGTTGAGCCCCATTTTTTTTTTTTTCTATTGTTCACAGAGATGTGCTTGAGTGAGAATACTTTAAATACCAGTCATCTTTTTCGTCTGAGCCAGTCTTTTTCTTGATCGTGTGTTCTCTTCCGGCTACGTAGATTTTACGACCAGCCAGTTCTGAAGAAGCCTTCCATTCTCTCCGCCAGCACCAGGTTGACACAGGTGTTGTACCTTTTGTTGTCTTGTTCTATCCCTTTTCCTTTGCAGACGTGAATTTGTGTTTGGTGGAGCCTCAACACTTTTTTTTGTACTTGTACGCTCCTTAGTAATGCACTTATTTGCCCCTAGTCGTAGGAACTCATCAGTGATCGTGGATAGTCCGGTTCAGGTTTAGGGTTTTCTGATGAGATTTCTCCCGGCTCTAGGTCTATCTATATATGGTAGTTGCTTTTCTGGACTCGGATCATCACCCTTGACTCCTTCCCCCTTCACTCATGACTAAGCTGCAGGCGCTCTGTCGAGGAGGGGGTTGTAGTTGCCAACGGTTTTTTGAATTGTTCCTTTCCTCGTGTCGCCCTTCTCCATCCCTCCTAGGCCCCGAGTTCATAAGCCTCTGATGTACCCTTCCCTGCGACTGTTATTGAACTCGTTACGTTTTGTAAACCCGTGGGTGTTCCTTGTTCTCTTTCAATTACCCCTCTTCCTACTTTGTTTGTTGTTTTGTCTTTCTATTTGCAACCCCCAGCGGGGTTAAGCTTCCTTTTTTTCATGTTCAAGAGAGTCGCGGTCATGTTTAGTCCCCTAGGATGTGATTGTTGAGTCTAACCAGTTTACCGTTTTTCCTTGATGATTTTGAGGGCGGCTTTTCATTCCCCCGCTGCCGGACCTTTTCTTCTCAAATGTGGCAAGTTAGGTTGTCAGCGCTCTCCTTTCCCTGCGGCTTTTTTGTAGATGCAAGGGAGATTGGTCGTTTTCCGAGAAGTCTTTCCACAGAGTCGGCTAGAGATCCATTGACGTAATGTGGTGTTTAGCGCATCTAGCCGCTTCTCCCTGTCTTGTGTCCCTGACTCCGTTTTTATCTTCGAATGTTAATTTTCACTTGTCTTTTGACTCGTTACAGAGGAAGAAGGTGTTAGTTTCTCGTTGCGAATCTATGGACTACCAGTTCCCCCTGGGTGTTCTCTTTTTTTCCTGATTAGCTACCGGAAGATGTACGATCATCCCCATACTGAGCTGTACTAGTCTTTCCTTGCTGTTGCCTTCTTTTGGGTCTCTCGGGTCTGGTCGGATAGGTTGACTTGTTGGTTGATGCATGCTGAAAGAGATGGTAGCCCTGTTCTTTTCCCAGCAAGTGTGAGAAAGATCGTTTTGTTGTGTTGTTTGGCGGGTGTTTGCTTTTTCTGTACGCAATTGCCGTAGCCTGATTGGTGGGGGGGTTAATTAGGATTTCTGGGGCTCAACCGGCCGTTCTTGTTGGTCGCCTGATCCCTGGTAACAGGGTGGGTAGTTGTTTTCGGCCGAGTCGTGTTGAGCTCCCCTTTTCCCCGTTTACTAGCCGCGCGTCCTTTCGCCATGTTCTATCCCTGCCATCTTCCCCCTATTTTTCTGTCTTCTCACCCCTCACGGATAATGCTCTTGGCTTGTCTTTTCTCCTGCTTTTTTATATAGATACCGCTTGTCCAACTCATTCTGTTTGAGGATCGGCGGGGAGGTAGGTCGCTTTACTATTTCTCGTCGATAAGCTTTTGTTCAGAGATTTTCTCGATTTTTGTGGCGTCCAGGCTTGGACGATCTCTGACTTTTGTCAGTTGGTTCCTGTCTTTGCTTGCACTCGGCGCATTCTTTCCCCTCCTTAAAATTAGCCTTTGGTGGGTCAAACCTGTATTAAGATCCAAGTGTCTTTTCCCTGGAGCTTTGTCTTTCACTGATACGTGCACTCTCTGCCTCTCGAGTTCGGTCTTGTTTAGTCAGGAAGCCTTTTTGCTTATTAGTTTCTTTTCGGTTCGTCTCGTCTTCGTCCGATTCCTTCCTCCCCAACCTTGGGCCCGCCTGGGTAAAGATTTCTTTCGATTCGGACTAGTCCTTGATCGCGGGCTCTTTCGTTGCTGCTCTCTTTTGTTATTTTTTCTTCGGTGTTTTCCCAAAGGATTTTGTTCGCGGGGTCATTTGATCGCCCTAGTTTCAGTCTCTGATCGCCCCGTTGCGTTCCTACTGGCAGGGCGCTCGTGCGGTGACTCTCATTTTCCCATTCGCGCATGTCTTACTCGCCCTTCAATTGTCGCGTGGAATGAGTAGTGTTTAAGAGAATTCATGCTCGGATTGTTTTTACTGAGTTATGTTTCGGTGCCCTTTTAGTTATGCCAGCCGCTTTTTTTGTTGATCAATCTGGGTGTGCGAGTAGGCGTTGGCTGTCCTTCTCGGAAGTTGCCTGAACCGCGTGGGGCTCAAAGCACTCTATGAAAGACCCTATAACTGAAGGAGGGATATTAGTCCCTCTTTCCGCGTTTGTCTTTTGTTCAAGCATAGGAAAATTGGCCCCTTTTTCACCAATTGAGTCCGCACCCCCTGCATTCGGCAGTGCAAGTGGGCATTGCATGATTAGTTTGTTTTTCTTCCCACCTTTTGAGAAGTCCTTTGCCTTCGTTGCTGTCCTTATTGCGCTCCCTAAGCCAAGCAGTCGCTTGAAGCTCAACTTTTGGGTTGAGGACGAGCCCGTTGCCCCTCTGCCTCCTGTCCTAAGGGTCATCCTTGCCAGCCCGGGTCGCGGCCAGCCTGATGTAGACTAATGCGCAGTCTGGTGGCCTTGTGTCTTGTGGCTTTCCCCTCTCCTCGTTTCCCTATAAGCTTTTGAATTTACCTTTCTGATACGCCCTTTGGAGCGGGACAAATCCAGTTTCTTCCTCTCGGAAGTGAATCCCTCTCTTCCGATTTCTTCGTGGTCGCCGCCTTTCGGGGGAGACCCAACCCTTTTTTTCTGTTTTTCTTCCGAGCGGGCTTGGGGGCCATGTTGCTGCTTGGTGCTGCGTGAATTTGTCGCATCCCAGCCGGAGATGCCTCAGAGGAAATAAATTTTAAGTTTAGTCTTTGTCGTTGTTTTCTTTATATTCACCCCATGGAATAGATCTGGTTGGCTTCTCTATCATAATGGGTTTGTGTCATAGGTAGGAGGCCTTCAACTCGCCACCCCTTGGTGTTGTTCTCTGAGGAGGGCCCTTTCCGGGCGTGACTTACTTTTGACTGTAGGAGTATGGAAGGGAGCATCGCAATCTTGGCTCTTCCTATGAGCTTCGTTTTTTCTCTGAATTACATTCCGATCGTCTCTTAGGATGCCGATTCTAATCTCCCTCCCCTTCCCCTTCTGTTACGCGCGCCGTTTGTTTCGGCAGGCCGTTTTTAGTGCGATGGCCCCCTTTTGTTCGTTACGGCTGTTTTTCCCTTTTGTGCGAACCAGTCTCGTTCCCCTCTTCATAAGACAAGGACGACGGGCTTGGCATATGCACGCTTTTTCTTGGTGTTTGAAGGCCGTTGTGTTGGTCGCTGTTTGGTCGGCGCATTTTTTACCCCGCACTGGATGAGGAGGGGACTTGTCCGCATTCTTGGCCTTTGTTTTGCCCTTTTTTTTCTTATTTGTCTGATATAAATGTGTGCGTTTGTGGGTTGGTGTCCGGTATCCTGCGCGTCGAAATTTTGACCGTGCGACAAGTGGAGGAGCGACCAGCTGAATACATGCGGTTTCCTTCTCCACTTGTATTTTCGCAGTGCGGCCGGACGACTTTCCACCAGTTGTGCTCTTTGCGAGGAATGCCGACGTCGCCGTGGTGTGTGGTTGTTTTGGTTGACTTGTCGGTTTTTGGGTTTGCCGTTTTGTGGTTTGTGTTGCTTCTTTCCAACGGTAGAGATAGTTACGGTCCTTTTCTTTTGTTGTTTCTTGTTTCCCTCTCATTTTTTTAGAATAAGAATTTCGGCGGGACGGCTTTGGATACAAATACCGCACTGTTTTTTTGGTCCCTCCTTCAATCCTTTCCCTGCCGTCAGTGCGAGTCATGTTTTCTTTCATTACTGTTCCGGAGGTTGCTTTTTAGATTAGCTCCTTACGACGTATACTGGCGTTCCCTTAGATGTGAAAAAAATTTCGTCCCCGCCTCCCTTTTCCTTCCAAGTTGTGCCCCTTTGTTACCGCAAGTTTTTTTAGCGCTTTGCCGGGTAAAATGGATGGGACAGGCGGTTCTCTGTTCTCTCCCTTTTTGTTTGTCTTGTCCCCCCGCGACTTTGCTTTTCCCCCTCCGACCCGGCGCTGGCAGGGTGGGCAGGGGACAGCAAGATTCCGCCTGGGGTGGCTTGTCACTTCTTGGTCGCTCGGTCCGGGTTTTTTTTTTCGTTGGAGGACATGTAGTTGAGGGGTTATTCACCCTGGGTCAGTGCCCTCTATTTTCTGCAGCTATTGCTGTAATCTCCGCTTACCCCCTCTCTCGACTTTCAAACTGTAAAAAGAGCCGAGGACTACGTATCCCGGATGCGGATTTTAGGCAAGGATTCGCTGATGGGAAAAAGTGAATGTGTCTTCCCGGTTGAAGATTCTTCAAGAAAAGTGGATCCCCCCTGGCGGTGGCGATTTCGGCCACCCTCCCTCCCCCCCCCTCTTTACGGTAATGGGGTTTACGGGGCAATTGCGGGTCCAGCCCAAGTAACAAAAAGATTTCGTGCTTATCTCTCTTTCCCCCCCCTCGTTGTTTTTCTCTGCTATAACTCAACGACCTTTTTTGGATTGTTTTGGCAGGAATTTTTGGTTGGCTTTTTCACTGACCCTTTCCCTTCGGAGGCCGCAGACTTGTTTTTGGTGTATTGAAGAGACCATCTCTCCCCTTGCATTTGTGTCGCGCGTTGTATTTCTTAATCCTGCGTTCTTTTTTTTTTCTTTTTCCCATGTCAAAGATAGCGTAACATCTTCCGCACCCTCCCATTCCTTCCGGTCTTGTTCGTTCGATCTGTTTTCTCCCAGTTCGAGCATTCGTGGGGGGAGTTTTTTCTCTTTCCTAACACCCTGTCTTTTTCCGCTTTGGTTTTATGACCAGGTGATTCGCCGATTCCTCTTGGTCCTGACGATGACCGAGCTCTTTCTTACCGTCAAAAGCTATATTAGTGTTTCAGGGTCTTCGTATGTGATCCCTTGGCGAAGTCCGCCCTCAGATTCCCCCCTCCGTCTGACCTCTCTCTCGTTAAGCTGTGTTTTTTTTTCACATGCATTCCTCTTTTGCGTCCACCCATTGCGGCCTTTTTTCTGTTGGGTTCATGCGATTAAAATTTGTGTCCAAGCCTTTCTTCCCCCAGTTAGGTTGTCCTCTTATTTCTTTCTCTTTTTTAATTAAAAGAACGGCGGTCTAGGGTTGAATTTTCTGGTTCCCCATGTTTGTAGTTCCCTCTCATCCGATAAATCTGTCCTTCCCCTGTTTGACGCCTAGGCTTTCCTTTTTCTATGGCCATTAATGGAGGCGAGTGTATCAGCAAAAGATGTCATGAACTTTTATACTCTCTCGATCGGTCTTTTCTTGTGTGTGCTGACACTTCCGGGTCTGAACCGTCTTGATTAAATCCTGGTTTAGGCCGCTGTTTGTCTGTTCTCTTGTGATGATCGTTATGGGTCCTGGTTGTCGACTGTTTATCCGCTCCTTTTTGTTGTCTTCTCTTCCTGAGCAAAGTGATCGTCGAATCCAGAGTCCACCGGTTCCTTAGTGCTTGACCCCCCCCTTTTACCTTCCCTTGTTGTCGTGTCTTAATATGTCTACTTTCCCCCTGTAAGTCAAACGATTGTCTCTGTTGTGATGCCGAACATGTGCTGTCTTTTCTGGAGTTCTTTCTTATTGTCTGACGTCCTTGCCATTATCTTTTGGTCACAATCACAATTTTCGCAGGAATGATTTTTTCTTTTACTCAGGTTCGGTTGTCCGTTTTCCTCTCTTACCCTTCCCCTTTTTTGATGTTCCCCTGATAACCCTATGTTACCTTGGAAAGAAAATTTTTTGACCACATGTTTGAGTTCCGCTCCCTTAGAGTCCCTCGCATTCGTGTTTCCAGACTCTGGCAGTCCCCCTTAAGCGCCTAGTGTTGACCCGCAAACTGTATGAGGCAGGAGCTTGAAGCCTCTGTCACTTTCTGGTCTTAGCATGTCTGTCTTTGTGTGAGCTTCTCTCCCTTGATCTTCTTTAGAATTGGGCTGGTTTCTCTTTAGAGACTGGTTGGTGTGGTAATTCTCGATGGCCTAAGTGGGTTCGCCACTAAGTGCCCCTGTTTTCTGTGCGCCTTCTCTTTGTCTTATGTCGACTAGGATTCTTTTGGGGCTTCGAGAGCCAACGCGACGCCTTCCGGAATTTTCCTTCCCTCTCCCCGTTGGTCTTAGGTTGTATTGTTTTTTCGGTTTATTAGTGCATATTGCCCCCCTCATTCTACTCCGTCAGTCTGGTCCGGCGTGTTAGTTCGATTCAAAGGGTAGAGGCTGCGATGGCCTGGCTTTCTTTCCTATAGTTGCTACCCACTATGTTGTTATTATGTATGTCCCCCTACCAGTTGTTGGCTGAAGAAGACGCGCACACACGTATTGGCCACGAATTTTTCAGCTTCAGCTTGCACTCATGGTTTTCTGCTGTATTCTTGTCTATTAGGGTTGAATCCCTTAGGGGATTCTCAGGCCCAAGGGAATGATTGAAATGACATCCAACACAGTTTTTTTTTTTCCAGCCTCCGTAGTTATTAGGTGTTGTGCTTTTAGTCTGTGTCTATCGGGATTGATGTTCCTTGTTTTTTTGTTTTTTGGTTCCTGGCATGACCCTTATTGGAAGTATCACTTGACTGAAGGCCGAGCCAGTTCTCAAGCCTATAATGTAATCTGCTTACCATCATCGGACCTCTTCTTCCTGTAGAAAGATAGAGTCTCGGCGTTTCTTTTTGACAGTGAATAGGGTTGTTTTAATGTCCCCTGCGATATGGTAACGACGTTTGATGGGCTTCCACATGATTATATTCTGGTTTCTGTTCTCCTCGAATCGTTGATTTTTGTGTGCCAGACTCCGTCCATCCTTTGACGGTCCAAAGACATTACCTTTAGCTCTAGGGAGAAGAATACCAGTTTCCTTGTAGGGCCGTGCCGCTGCCTTCTTAACCCTGAATCCCTCTTTTGTATATGAGTCTTTCTGGGCCTCCTGATTCCAGTTCCATTGCAACATTTGTCTTGGATGCCTAAGATTGTAGATTGTCTTTGATGTCTCTGACATTGTGTAGAGCATGTTATTTTTTGGTTATCAAGTATTTTTACTAAGAGTCTTTTCTGCACTTATTGATTATGTTAGTCCTGACCTATCCTCTTTAGTTCGTCCTTTTTTAGGTCCTCTTATAGATTTCACCGTCATGTCTTTCGAATGGACGAAATTCTCTTTTTCTGGTTCTGACTTCATCGCGAGCTACACTTTCTGTTTTTCTCTTTAGTATCCATCTGTCTAGTTAGTTTTCTGGGTTGTTTTTTGTTGTGGGGTTAGTCCCCCCTCTTTACGTATAGTCGGTCTTGAATCGACTGTGGCTATCTTCTTCGCTATTGTATAGACCTTATTTTTGCTGGGCGGGCATTTGTGTTCCCCAGTTGACTTCACTCTAGGCCTTGAAATCGAGAATGGCACTCCTTTCCCTTCTCTCGACCTCCTTTTGAGGTTACACCCCTAGTACTCCAAAGCTTTGCCATGTGCCCCGTTTGGTTCGAAGTGAGTTTATTGTAACGAGATTTAGATTCCGCCAGTGGTTTGTTTTTTCCCCCTTGATCCCCCCCTAACAGGTTCCTAACCGCCTGCGTTTGCTAGTTGTATTTCCCTTTAAGATTTCCTTGATGCAGATACAGAGATTGCGGGGTGTCCTCCTCGCTTTGCTCTCCCTCCGCCAAATCGATGGGTTCCGCTCTCTGATTTCCTGCTTCTTAGTTCGTGAATTGAAGCTTGTTCAGGTTGTAGTTTTTAGCCTTTTCAGATTTTAGCGACGGAGTTGTAGTCCTCGCTTTCCCTTCCCCTGCAAGACTTCTACCTTTTCTCGGAGATCGCGTCTTTGATTATCGGCCTGGTAGAAATTTCTTGTCCCCCTTTAGTTGTCCAAGTAAAGCTTCAGTTCCCTTTTTTTTCCCTTCTCTCTTACTGTACCTCTGCATTTTTAGGTGTAATTGCCCTTGCATGTCAGAAGCTACTTCGCCCTCTCCATATTCGGAACTTCTTTCCTTAGCCCTGCTTTAGCCTGTTTCCTTTCTTCCTGTCTGTTGAGGGCCGACCGCTTATGAACTTTCTAACTCTACGGCTTTTAACAACTTGCGGCTTTGTTTTTTGCTTGTTTTTTCTATATAATTCCCCCTGATGTTTGTTTTTAGAGATTGGTTTATATCAAGGTGTTGGTCAAACCCTTTGCTCATTCTTTTTAAGCTCAGTTTCCCTCTTTCCTTGACGGTCCAGTGAGTGGTTTGGGTGTTCCTCTGTGATCTATTTGAATGGCGTAATTTCCTGATTGCCCTCGTGATCTTTCATATGATCGACCGTCAGTTGGCCCTCCCTCCCCTGGACCTTCTTCAGGTGCTGGCTTGGCGTGTTTTTTCCTTTGTTTTGAGTCATGGATTTGTAATGTCTTTTCCCTTTAGAATCAACCCGCAGATGCCCTCCCCTCTCTTCTCTCCAGGACCGTTTTCTAGTGCTTCTTCTCTAGGCCTCTTTTGTTGCGAGCTTTCTGTCCGTTTGACCCTGACTCGGTAGAAACGATCCTGAAATCATGTGTAATTGTTTGTTCTCTTTCTCCCCTGGAAGTTAATTGGTTTCTGAAGTTTCCCCCTACGCTCGTTTTACTTGAGGCCGAACTCTGTACTTTTCCTCCAGCTTTCAATCCTGAATTTCCAAACCACCGGCCGCCATGGCGGCGTTGTTCTCAGCGGCTGCTTCCCAATCTTGCCTTGGAGCAGCGATCCTTGCTTGGGGTTCGGAGACAACTTGTTCCCCGCGATCTTTGGTCTTTGTGTTTCAAAGATTTGCTGTTTCTTGGTGAACTTCCGTTGTTTATGTATTTGATTCTCCTCTGCGTTCTGCCCTTCCTCGATTTGATTTGTTGGTTATGGTGGTTCCGATCCCACCGGTGGTCACCTCGACGACTTTCTCTCCCTCTTTTGATTGGACAGCTTCTTTCTCGGCCTCCTACCTCTTTTAACTTCTACATCGGCTGTCTTTTTCCTTACCTCCAGCGGAACAACGTATTGTGCCATGAGCTATGCTCGTTCCCTGCGCTGGCCGGTTTTTTCTTCCTATCGCAGCTGGCTACGAGCCAGCAGTCTCTTTCCGCCAGGCGCGCTGGCCGAACTCCCTAAGGCAGGTCCTGCAGACTCATCCTCGTTTTTCTCATCTCTTGTCACCACCCAGAACTTTTTTCTCTTGCTCTAACGAACAATTCTTCGACTTCGCTTTTTTGGCAAATGCTTCCGAAAATGCATGGAACAGATATTGGGCCCTCGGTCTATGCGGGAAGAACATGCTGCTTGAAGCAGTCTCTATTAGTACTCTGCCGGCACGTTTTGGTTTCATATTTGTTTCACCAAATCACTCGCAATTTTTTACAGAATGGCAGATGAGGACCCCGAGGCCTCATCTTTTTTCTTCAGGAGCTTTTCTGGACGTTCCACCTGGATTACGTCTTTGCCGCAATACCATGCCTCTGGACGTCTCTTCTTGATAGGAAACGCAAGATCAGATGATACGTGTGGATCTGCGTCAGGGTGAACC
>Ga0179591_1243236_pt1 | contig 21381 bp, 24 predicted proteins | sample CZOMad2_1_08_16f_FD_182891 | JGI IMG/M metagenome (GOLD analysis project Ga0179591, IMG submission 182891) | Vadose zone soil fungal communities from Angelo Coast Range Reserve, California, USA - CZOMad2_1_08_16fungal (PacBio error correction) | ecosystem: Environmental > Terrestrial > Soil >... | reverse complement strand
TCGCCCTTCTCTTCCCCCCCTTATGATCGGACGTGGGATGTGCTTGTTTTTCGTGTTGGCTCAGTGGGATGTAGGCCATTGCCCTTTTTTTGGCTTGCTTGTTTTCGTTTTCTTTCTGAACCGTCCCTTCCATCCAGCCCCCCCCCCTTCCTAGAAGCCGTTTGTGTGTCCGAAAGGATTGCCCCGGTCCATTCTTCTTTGTTTTTTCTTGATCTCGGCCTTCTCGGTTGATTTTTTCTTCCTTCTCCCTTTACTCCCTTTTCCCGCCGTTGCCTTTGACCTTTTGAAAGATGTTTCAGTATCCTTTTTCAAGGGCTCTTTTTGTTTTTTTGTCCCATTATTGATATAGGATTGCTTGTGGTGCCTTTTCTAGTTTTTTGCAGCCAGCGCGGTCTGCGCTCCCATCCCAGCATCCCCTTTCTTTTTTTATCCACGCAACTTGGAGCTTTTACTGGGGCTCCCTGACCTTGCATTCTGAGTAAGACGATATCGCACGTGGCTCTTGACCCTCGTGCTGACTGATCCTTTCTTCCCTTCCTTTCTGACGGAAGTCGTGTTTCTTAGTTCTTTTCTCTCTTTTCAGCGTGCCCCCTTTGACGATCAACGGGTGACCTTTGTGCCGTTTTGCAGTTTCCCTTGTGGTTAGCCCCCTTATTGGGTTTTCTTTCCGTGTCTAAGTACATTCTGGAGGTGAAGGTGTTTTTGTTTCCCCAGCCGCTTTGCGCTGCCTCCAACCTTCCTCGTCTTCCCGTGAAGTTAAGGCCTTCGAGAATTTTTTTGTGTTTTTTTGCTATTGTTTCCCTCGTTGTCCCCCTCCCTCTGATCCTTGCTCTCTGCTTGTTCTTGGACGGCGAGGACTTCCGCAAAGTGTGGTCTGTATTGAGGTCATAGATGACGCCGTGTTAGTCTGGATGATTTTTTTAATTTCGATCCCGAGCAGTTTTCCGGCTAGCGGACGGCGGATTTCTTTTTTTCGGAAGGATTTCCCATCCTCTTTTTTTTGGGCGTAATTTGCACCTAGCGCGAGTTAGCGACTGAAGCTGTTTTACCCTACTGGAACGCCGTTTCCCCCCCCCTTGCCCCTCCAAACGCCTCTTTTCTTGCTTTTCAAGAGTCTCGCTTGGACGGAAGAGTGGATTGTTAGCCAGCTTTCCCTTTGGTCCGGAAGGCGGTTTTCGTTTATTTAACCTCCTGAGGGTATACTTCTGCCTGAGAAACACGCGTTTTTCCCCTTTTTTGAATCTTCCGTCGACTCGTGAATCCCGCCTTTTGCGTCCTCTCGAAACCCCCCCCAACCCTAAGCGTCGTTTGGTGGTTCTTCCGGAATCTTTTCAGCCCTTTTTTTTTGCCGCCTTTTTTCCTTTCTAGTTTTGCTGTCACCTTCACTCGATTTTGGGCGCCACCCCTCGCACGAGGTTTTTTTCCTTTTTTTCCTGGCTCTCTTCCCTGTCTTCGACCAGATTGTTTCTTTCCTTGTTACCCGATTTTTTTTTGTTCCAGTACGGCTGCGAGCTCGATTCTTCCTCCCCCTGATGCGCGAGAGATTCTAACTATTCGTCTGAGAGGCCTGGCTTCGTTCATTGTTTGAACGTTGTGCATCATTTTTTTTTTTTCGCTTTCCCGAGAAGGTTCTGGTCCGACCGTCACGTTACTACCGCTGAGTCCCCCCTAGTTGGCATTCCCCCCTCTGCTTTTCTTTTCTTACCCATGCCTTCTCTCAATATTTTTTTTTTTTTTTTTTTTTTTTTGGGAGGATCCTATTCTTTTTCCTAAAAGTTTCTTGAACTTGGCATTTTTTCTTTCCTGTTTTTTTTCGCATGGATTTTTCGTCTTTAGAGTCGCTCCAAACAGAGTTTCCCTGTTTCCCCAGAGCCCAATGCCTTCGCCCTTCCGCACCTATCCTCGGAAGAATCGACAGCTTGTCGTCCCCGCTTATTTTAGCCGCGACGATTATAGGATTTTTTGAGTCCCCATGCGCTTTTTTTCCTTTTCACAACCTTGCACGCAGGACTTTTTAGTCTTCCGTCTTTTTACGCGCCGGAGATGTCCTTTTCTCTGGCTCTCTTCGTGCTCCATTTTAGGAACGCCTCTCTTCTCTTCTTCAACCGGTTCTTCCAGGGTAGAACTTGTCTTCGTGTTATGTTTCTGTTTTCCGGAATCGGGGCTCGCACTTGGTCGCCCCCTTTTTCTACGCGGACCGCGCCTTTTCTTTTTTTCCCTTTCGTTCCCTCTCGGCAGCCGCTTTTGCTCTCCTGCGAACCTTGGCCCTGCCCTCTTCCTCGACGGTCCCCCCCAGTCCTTGAGACTTCACGTGGTTTCTTCCTTACCAGTAGTTCGTCTTCGGTTATTTTTGTCTCCCCTTTTTTCTTGAAAGCAAATCGCGTTGTACTTGAAGGAACCTTTTTTTTCCGGCGAAGCTAGAGTGAGTTTTTCCCTTCTTCTATTCCCTTGCTCTTCCTTTTTTTTAGTTTGATTTAGACGCGTTTTTTTCCTTCCTGTACGGGCCACTTTGCCACCCCCACTCCCTTCGTTTTTAGGGGGACGTCGCTTGTTCCCCCCCCCCCCCCCCCGTCTTTCCTTTTGTGGACGCATCTTTGGGCCCGCCTTTCGAGCACGTTTTTTTACCTTCGTCGCGACTCCCTCGTAGAATACTTTTTATTCGTAGTTTTTTTACTGACTTTTTGATCGACCCGAACTTATTCCGAAGATTCCCGACGATGGGCACTGACTTAGTATCGCCTTCCTTCCGCTTGATCATAAGTGATCGTTTCTTTATCACCCCTTCGAGCCCCCCTTTCTGCTTTCAGACGTAGACCTCGGTTTTCCCTGTTTTCCTCCCCCCCAACGAAGCCCACGACTCCACTCACCCTCTTTAGTTTGACTTCCCTAGCTCTTCCTCGCCTTTCTCTCTTTTCTTCCTTCCCTTTTTTTGGAGAGGGAGACCGTCTTGTTTTCTACATCTCCCCTCGACGGCCAACCTGAAGTTTGAGTTTCGCGTCTTGTGCTTGGTTAGTCCCTGCTTTAGTTCTTTCCCCCTTGCTTGTGCAGGAGGTGTCTTTTTAGTTCATTCTTTGTGGAGAGGTTATTTGCGACTTTTCTCACCCTTCCCCGTTTTAACATCTCCTAGGCTGGCTTTTTGATCTTTTTCTTTGGGCTTACCTGTGCGGGTTGGCGAGTTTTACCTGCTTTTTTTAGTTCGTTAGCCGCTAGATGAGGACGTACTTTTTTTCGCTGCCCTTTAATCGAGTCGTTGTCCTCTGGGTTTGTTGGGTTAGGTGGTTGGTCCTTCACTTGGATTTCCCCCTTTTCCGAGTTGTCCGTGCGTCTTTTTTTTTTTTTTTTTTTTTTTTCCATTCATCCCAGGGGCCACCCAGCTTTCTCGTTGCTGCCGATGGGCGGATATTTTTTGGTTCCATTGGTTTCCGAGTCATCTCGCTTCAACCCCTTTCCCCCCGCCAGCCAAGCCTTTTTTGTGACCTTATCCACAACGTCGTTCTGAGCACGCAGTTTTCCTCTCGTATCGATGTTCGTCGGCCCCCCCAACTCCTTTTTTGTATCTAACGGGGTTTTCTACACCGCCGAGGCGCTCTTGCCTCCCTGTTTTTTTTCCTTCTTTTTGCTGGTACTTCCGACTCGTCTCTTGTTGCGTGCGTGCATGTTCGAACCTGCGGAAGTGATTTTTTTATGTAGAGTGTTTTACTTCGCTCCTCGTCGGCGTTGTTTTTGCGTTGGTTTCGGGGAGTCGCAAAGGTCGAGTTGGCCTTCTCCCTTCCCCCGTTTCCTCCCACGCCTCCCGACACCCCTTCCTGACCTGCCCCCTCCTTTATTTAGTGCAGCTTCTATTTGCGAGGCCGTTCTACCTTCGGTTCGCGTTTCCTTTCGCTTTACTCCTTGAGCGTCTTGCGCTGAGGCCGTCTGTTCGACTTCCGGCGTGCCGGAGGGTTGGCTGTCCGGTCGTTTTCCGTCCGGCCTCAGCAATCTTTTCTTTTTTTTTCGTCCTCCGCGACTTTCCCGATTCTCTTGATTTTTCTCTTTTGTCTTTTTGAGTTTGATTTTGCCTTTCCGCGGAGAAGTTTTTTTTCTTTATCTTTGCGCTTCCCTTGGCTCATGTCGTTCTTGCATCCCATTGACGGCCAATCCGGTAGTTACACCAATCCCCTTGCCCTGCAATTTTGGTCCCTTTCCTTTACCGTCTTTGCGCTTTCCTTGTTGTTTTTTTCTTGCCGTTCCCTTCCACCGGTTTTTTACCATTCCTCCGTTTCTTTTTGTTTCCACCAGGAAACTTGGCTATTGGCTTCTCTTTCAAGGCAAGTCCTCCCCCCGAGCTCTTTTGACCAAGAACGTTGACTCAACGTCTGAAGGTGTGTCCTCCTATTCCCTTCCTTATTCTCTCTCTCTCGGATTTTTATTTTTCTTCTTTTTGGCGTTGGTCATCGAGTTGCTCCGTGCAGAGGCCCGTTACTTCTTTTCTAGATCTGTCCAAGGATTTGGGCGTTTATGGGGTCCCCAATTTTCGTCGGACTCTCCCGGCCCTAACCGCTTAAGCGACGGTCCGGACTGTCCCCCTCCTCCCCGTTGAGTTTGGAGGGTTTTTTTTTCCCCCAGATTCGGCCGACGGTTGCAGGGTTCGCCCCCCGGGTGTTACGATCAGGACTTTGTGCCCCAAAATCTTTGCTTGTGACCCCCCTCTCGACGAACACCACCTTTTTTGCTTGATGTTTTTTTTCGCATCGCATGTTTTTTCGCGGCACAGATCTTGTTTTATTTCTTGGAGAGGCTTTTCCCAGAGTTCTTACTCGTCTTCTACCGCGACCGTTTTCTTTTTTCAGTGACCAGCGAGCTTTTCTGATTTTCCACATTCCTTCTTCTTGCCGTTCCCCCAGACCCCTTTTCGCCGATTTCGCCGCGTTCTGCTTTTCCGTGGTCCTTCCGGTGTATTGCTGTTTTCTTCTCTTGTCCAACCAGTATTGGTTTCGATGCCGTGCTCGTGTCGCCATTTCCGAGCTCGGCGGAGGTCCCGCCTCCACGCCTTGGCTGAGGGTCCCTTATATTTTCCTTTTTTTTGGGCCGCCCGTCAGGCTGATTTTTCTCCGGGCGCCTATGGCTTTCCCCTGAACGTGCACCTGCGTTTGATTCGACGTATTTCCAAAACCGTGTTTTTTTGCAGTTTCACTTTTTTTTGTTCGCTCCTTTTGCGCGGGGCAGGTTTGGTTCAGAGGAGGGCCTTTTTTTTTAAAGTTTTTCAACGCTTCCACACGTCTTTTCCCCGCGCACGATACGTCATATACCCCCCGGGCAAATTTTCTTTGTTGTTTCGGTGGAGTTTCGGCTGGCAACGGCTTATGCTCCCTTTATCCCGTGGACGATTCCCGTCGACCTTTTCTCGTTTTGAGCCCCATTTCGGATGCTTATTGCATCCGGCGCCCTGATCCGTGGATCGTCGAACCCCCGGACACGCCCGGTTCCCAAGTTTTTTAACGAGCTCTCCCTTCCCAGGCCGACGGCCTTTCGTTTCTCGATTTCTCTTTGGCCCTCGCGAATTTTGGACGAGATCGGGGATTTACCCCAAGTTCGGTGCAGTTTCTTTCGGATTTTTTTTTTCCCACTTTTTCAGCTTTACAGTGCGGCTACTGCCCTGCCCTTTTTCTGCCTGTTCTGGAGGCGCCTTTTGCTTTTTGCTTGCTTCTTTCGAACCCTATCCCCCGTTCCCGAAGTGATCCCCCCTGGCCGGTGCCTCCATTTTTCCATCCTCTGCCAACGCTACTGTTTCACCTGACGTGTCCGTTTTCGGACGATCGAAGTTGACTGTGCACCCTCCTGAATAAAGACCTAATTATCGTCGCCCCGAAGGTTCTTCTCCCCCCTTCCCCAGGTCTCCTTTTCACCCCTTTTGAAAAAGTTTCGTGCTGGAGGCCCCTTAGGGCTCTCTTCGTTTGTCTTTGGTTGTTTTGACTTACATCCCTCTTTTTTCCTTTATACCTCCACTTTTTCCTTCCGGATCGCTCCTTTTTTTTTTCACCCCCCAATTTCATGTCGATAGACTGTTGTTTTCAAGGGCGGATGTCGATGGAAGGGCGATCTCTCCTTTGTTTTTTTTTTTGAGATATTGTCCTTCGCGGCTCTCCTTAGTTCCACGTCCGATCGTACGTATTTTTTTTTCGTGATTCTTAAGGAGAGAGCATGATGTTTCTTCCTTTTTATTGATGGTCGTCGGTCGATTTGACACCCTTTTCGACGAGCCGCTGTCTAATGCGGTGTGCTTTCCCCTTTTTCCCTTTCCTCATTCGGCTGGTCCCTTTTGATCTTTCGTCCATTTATAGGGAGCGTTTTCGTCCTCCACTCCACTCCAGTTTCCGCGGCTTCGTCCACCGCTTCCTAAGGACCATTCTCAGTGTGTCCTCCTTTTGCAGTGTTGTCCTTTTTCTTTTCCCTTATTTTATCTTTTTTTTCTCGGTGGGATGTCGGGTTTTTTTTTTTGTTTTCGTCCGAAAGGGAGGCGGTTCCGCGCTCCAGCTTCCCAAAGGCGTGCAGTTAGTCCTCCCCCCTGGATTTTTTTCCTTTTGGGCTAGATTACTTTATATTCGTTTTTTCAACCGTTTCCCTGGCCCTCGACCCTATAGTTTCCACCGATTTTTTCCGTCGGCCTGGAAGGATAGCATTTCATGCTCTCCTTCCCCTCGTATTTGCCCTTTTTTTTTACCCTGAGAATTCCGCCCGCTTTTTCCTGGTTTTCCCCTGAAAGATGTGGCTTGCGGTGTCCGTTTTTCCTTCGTTCGCGTTGAAGTTGACCCCTCCGCTTTCTCCTCCTCCCAATTACGTTTTTCCTTTTTTCTTTCTCGTGTTATTTTACTATTAGTTGAAGGTTCGGACGTCGGCCCGGTTGTTAAATATCCTTCTTTTCTTCCTTTCAGGCACGCTTGTTTCCTTCCTGTGAGAAGGCTATTTTCCCCAGCATGTGGAGGACGGTCATCTAGCCGCTTCCCCAGCTGTAGTGTCTGGATCCCTTGTGTTTGAGACCTCTACGGGAATTAGTGCGGGTGACTCTTTGCACTTTTTCGGACCGAGTTCCCTTGGAGTTCTGTCCCCCGCACTTTTCCTTTTTTTTTCTCAAGCCGGAGTCTTTGTGGAGGCCCAGAATTGTCACCCTGAAGGCGCTTTTTCAATTTAACTTGACGGGCCTTCCTTCCTGACCCATACGCGTAACAAGGGGATTTGTTACTGCGTTACCTCTTATTTTCTGATTGTAGGGCTCCCTAGTTATCTTACCAGCACTCCTTCTGTAATGAAGGCGGTTGATTTTTTAAGCCGCCATTGAGACCATTGTCAGTTGCGGTCTTCCAACCTTTTTTCCCTGCCCGGGGCCACCTCGCGTTTCACCAGATTTCCTCCTGAACAAACCCCTATGGAGCAGGGTTTCCTTTCTGTTTCTGATCTTTTTTAGTCTGTCACTATCAGTTTTGGTCTAGATTTTCGTTCTCTAGATGTTTCTCCCAATTTTGTAAAGTAGTTGCTATTGGGAGGCACCCATTGCCGGGATGGGACAGTGATTTTTTTTTCTGTTGACGTCGATGCTTCTAGGTGTTCCCGTAGGGCCAATGTCCCACGTATACCAGCGATTTTTGTCTGGTGCTGAGGAGCCCCTCTTCCCTTACTGCTTCCAGAGTCGCCGCGCTCTTCCTCACTTTATTCTGTAAGGCGTATGGTTTGTCGAAATTCATGGCTCATGTTTTTTCAGAGTCTGTGTGAGATTCCTTTCGTCATTCTGGGATCTAGTTGCCGACGGTTTATACCTTGACCGACGTTTTTTTCCACCGTAAGAAGGCTTTTTCTTTTTTGTTGACTTCTCACTTCCAAGAGTCCCTTTTCATTCCTATTTTTGAACTAACCTTTTTTTGTTAGTGGTTTTTTTTTTTTCCAACTGTGCTTTTTTTAGCCGGGATTTCGCTTTTTTCTTTCGTTTTAGGTTCAAGATGTCAAGGCCTGTTTTTCCCGCCGTTGTTAGCACAGCTCTTTCTCCCCCTTCTTCTTCTCACAGCCGTTGAGTCTTCCGCTCCCTTCTTTTTGGTTAGGTCTTCTGAACGGAGATCGTATGGAAAGCTTCCTGCGTGCACGGCCGGCTTCGTGAGCGCCGCTCGTTCCTTCCTCCCCTTGTGCCTGTTTCGCTCTGTCGGGGATCTCCGTCTTAGCCTCTATCTAGTTTTGAGCGACGACTTAAGGGCGTTTCTCCCCTGGTTCGTTTTTCCGTGAGGTGATCACGATTTCGTGCCCGTATCGTTCTCTCCTGGTCCGACGCCCTCCTCTTTCCCCCCCCTTCGGACGAGGATTCTCTTTTTATACGCAGGGCCCGTGTGGTCGCGGGTCTCTCCCCCGTGCCCCTCTTTTTTCCTCCGATCTCATACAGTTCTTTGTTCTTCCCTTTGGCGGCCTGAAGATCTCCTTCCCTTTTTTCGTTTCCCTTGGCGCCGTCTTTCAGCAACTGCGTTTTCCGGAACGTTCAGACCCCCTTTCCCCACGGCGTTAAATCCTTCTCGATTTGCACCTCTGTGCTTGAAGATTTTTTTTTTCCCCGTCCAGGGCTGAGGGAGCGTCTTTGAAGCGATCCCCCTTCCTGTCCCTTGCAAACCTTTTCGTTTTGCCCCCTTGTGAAGAACTATTTTCCCCGTCTTCATGGGTCTTGACCAATTAGAAGGTGCCTACCTGTTCCTTTGCACGTTTTCTTTTTGAGGCCCCCTTCCCTTTGTACTGACCAGGAAGAGATTTGGCATTCGTTTTTCCATAGAGTGAGGTTCTCAGAAACTTCGATCTCGTGCTCTAGTTTGGGCACGTCCTTCTGAGACAACCCCCTCTCCCCTCCCCCCCCCCCCCCCACCCCCACCCCCGTACCCCCCCCCCCCCCCCCCCCCCCCCCCCCCCCCCCCCCCCCCCCCCCCCCCCCCCCCCCCCCTTCTCTGGTGAGTCTTTCCTCCCTTTGACTTCTACCCTGCGCGTGCTTTTCCTCGAGGACCCAATCCCCCTTCTTCTTCGTGAGGTAGCCCTTCGTTCACTTATTACTGCCCCCACTTTTACCCCTCCCCTTAGTCCCCTAACCCGCTTCTTCTGAAGGTTGAGCTTAGAGCCGAAGCCTTTCTCTTTCCCCCTCCTGTGCGTTTACCGTTTGTTGAAGAGCTTTTTTTATCTCCCTTTGGACGCCTTGCCGTCCTATAATTTCGGTTTGAGTTTGCTTCCCCTCCCCCCTCCTCTCCCTCCCCATCCTCCTTCTACTGTTTCTCCCCCCTTGTTTGGTTTTTTCGGTCTCTTTGATTGTTTTGTAGGTAATTTCTCGGGGAGCAAGTTTCTATTAGAAGCGAGGAGCGTCATGCCCCGTCCTTGGGGTCTTCCCTGGCCAGCGGGGAATTCTTCCACCTTTTTCACACCTGGCAACCATCATGACCGTCTTCTTTGCCGGATCGTTCTTTATTCTTTGCTATTCCCGGAGGCGGGTGCTATGGAAGTATCTGATCCCTGCAGATGATTTTATCTATCCAGACGAGACTGATACGTCTCTCCTCTTTGTCGTCGGTTTTGGGTGGTCCGGCGTGCTTCCCCTTTTGCCTTTGGCGTCTTGTTGTTTTGACCGTCGAGTCTCTGTCCCATTAGCCAGGGGCAAGGTTTGCAGTTTCTGGATTTATGTCACCTGTTCCCTGTTGGCAAAAGTTAAGGTTGTGAATCTACCGATGCCTTTTTGCCCCCGGTCCATTTGAAGCCATTGTGTTTTTGAAATGCCTCCCAATTAGGTAGTGATCACCATGGTAAGGAATCGATATTACGTCGTATTCTTTTTCCCTACCCCATCAGATTTTTTTTGCCATATTACCTTCTTCCTATAGTTTCCTGAGGAGCTCTGTTCCCCTTAAGTTCTTTTTAAGATATACGGATGTTTCCCGTAGTCAGTCTCACGCCTTTCTCAGGTGAACACTTTTTCCCCTTCCCCCCAGTGTCTGCCGAGGCATCTCCATTTAGACTGATATTCCTAGTTTCTCTTTTCACGTTTGATTGAGGAGTTTCGTCCCCCATTTCTCAGCCTGATTGGCCCAGGTCCCAAGTCGTGTTCCTTTCCCCTTTGCCCAACGAACCAATTTAGACACATTTGTGTCCCCCCTACTTTGACAGTGAAGGATCCCCCTCGTGCCCATTTCTCTCTTTGCTTTTTTAACTTGTTCGCTGGATAGGATTCAGGCGATAGTCAGTTCCCCCCCTTTTTCCACCCCGGTCTCCGTGTTTCGCGAGAGGCATTCTCTCCGACTTCTTTTTGATTGACGATCTTCTGTTCAGTTTTCTTAAGGATCTCCCGGTAACATTCCCTGGCCTCCCCTACCATCGGTTTTTTGCCCCTACAGGTCGTCATCCATTTGTCTCCCTGATTTTGGCTAGTGCTTTCTTTTTAGTCTTGGCCCTTTCTACTCCCTTTTTTAGAGTGTGCCGTCCTTCTTTTCCTGTTGGCGTAAGAGACGCCCAGAACCCTCCCTGCGTTGACTCCCCCCGCGGTTTTATTTTTTTCCCCCCTTCCCACTTCACTTGAAAATACCTTTTCTTTTCCCCCTTCCCTACTTTTCGTCGCAAGTGATTGCTGTTCTCCTGGTTCTTTCCCTCTCCTTTACCCCGTTCCGTCGGGCCCCGGGACTGGCTGTTCTTGCGTCGAACGGCAACCTGGCTCCAGGCCATTTTTTCTCCGTTTTGGACATACGTTCAGTAACTTAGTTATGCTCGTCACTGATTACTCTGGGAGCGATTCCTCTGATATCTCGCCCCCCGCTCAGTGACTCTGATTTTGTGAATCGACTCTTTAGGACCTTTTTTGACAGGCTACCCTATTCAGATCGTTGAATTTTTGGGGGGGGGGGGGTGGTCTGGTCCGTCGTACCCCTCATCCGCATCACTTTACGCATTTCCTCAAGGTTGGGCCTCCTCTCCCCCACTCTCTGTTTTTTTTTTTTAACGCTTCTTGTCCTGTTTGCACCTTTTTTTTTTCACCAAGGATGCCTTCCCTTGAGGACCCTCCTTTCTCTTTCGCAAAGTCTCCTGCACCTTCCCCACAACAATGTCCAGAATCTTTCTGGTTGATCGAGCTCTTTTCACCCGATCTCTGTGGTTCGAGGATCTTCTTTTTCTGAGCGTTTGTATCCGCTTCCCTCTGTTTATTCTCGTTTTCCGGTAAATAACACCTGACTTAGGTCCCCTTCGTATTTTTTCGTGTCCTAAGTCACGATGTACTCCCTTCCCCTGCTCGACAGAGTAGTTTGCCGTCCCTTTTCCCTGATTCGGAGCTTTTGATTTAGTTTATTGCGCTCGCTTCCCCCACGACCCCGTCATGCGACCATATCTTTTCCTGATTCGGTTTTCCCCTCCTACTGATTCTTGGCTTCTTTTCCTTCCTGACACCCCGACGTTTTGCGGGATGGCCGACGGCTTTTTCCTGAGAGGGGTGTCCCTTCCTGAGAGCGGCCCTTTAGGCCCCTGACAGTCGTGCGTCCGTTCACCTCCTTTGAAACGCTTGAGAGCTGTAGTTAACCGTCCCTTCACCCAACCTTGAGGGTTCTTTTTCTTCGTTCCTTTTATTTTGAACTCTCCCGGGTCAGTCTTTCAGCGAGGCCTTCGATGGACACAACGCTTGGTCCCAAGAAGGTCGCCATATCACCGATTCAGTTTTTGATCAAAGGACCCCCGGTTTAACTCGAGGGACTGTGGGAGTTTGTCCATGATGATGACCCCCCCTTCCCCTGAGAATTAGACTGACCCTTTTTCCCTCCCCCATTAGGTTCGGTGACCCCAGGGAACCCCTTGTGTGCAACTAGGTTTGACTTTCTCCCTTTTCCTCGTACTACCCCCTTCGTCTATTCAGAGATGCATGATGTGATTCGTTCCCAGGACTCTTTACCAGTCATCCCTTCCTTGTTTGTCTCTTTGCCTTTGAATGTCCCTGACTAGGGGCCTACCTTCCTCTTTTTCCGGCGAAGCACCCCCTTTTCTCCCCTTTTGGGATAATGTTAGGAAGTTTTTTTGGTGTTTCATTGTTTTGGGATTTGTGAGTGCCCTCTATGTTGAGGCCACCCTCCTCCTTCACCAACCCGATATAATCTCCTCTGTTATGGCACCTCTCCCTCTGCCCCCGTTTTTTCCTGGTCACCCTCTTCGAAAGGCCTAGTTGGTTCCCCTCTTTCCCTGGGATGTGCCCCCCCCTCACCTCCTCCACGCACCGCTCTCTCCTCTCGTAGAATTGCGATATCCTGCCGCCGAAGAGTTCTTTTCCCAGGGGTCTCCCACAAACTTCGTTTGAGTCGCCAAGGGAGGTTTTTTCCTCTTCCAGATTTTCTCCTTTTTTTTTCTCGACGACCATCCCCGTCTCCCCTGTATTGGTTACCTCCACGTGTCCCCTGTCTTTTTTTAACGGGCGTGTATCCGCACATCCCGTTCGTCGACTTGTCCTCCTGGGAGTTTGCCCTGATGGTGGGGCGATCTTCCTCTCCTCCCTTTACCCTTTTTTGTGGTTGTTGTTATCCTTCCCTTCCCTACTCCTCCTCGTCCAACGTTCCTGATTGGACGTGCTTTTCTTTGTTTTCGCGTACCGGCGCTTGAACGTCCTTACTTTCAATCCATTCCCGTTTCGCTTTTGATGCGACCCCCTCCCCACCTCACCCCCTATTCGCAGAGACACGCCTGTTTCCCCCTTTCTCCTCCCCTTCTGTGCCACTTTCAACCCCTTTGCTCCTTTTTGTTGCAGGATAGCGACCTTATCGGGACGACGTCGTTCCCCTTCTTACCTTCTGCATCTTTCTTCCTCTCCCCGGTTGAAGATGTTTAAGTTTATCATTTCTTTCCGATGTTCCCGGTAGGGAAAATTCTCTTTGATGGATTAGGGTTTTTGGTTTACGGGCGAGCATAGAGGGTTCCTTCTCCATTTCCCAGAATCCCCGAGTGCACTTTTTTGTCCTTCTTGGCTTGGTGCTAGATGGACAACCGTTCCTTTTCCCCTTCTTTTTCTTTTTCGCTAGTACACCTTCGGCTCGTGGGCCCGACCGATTCGCTTTACGATCCGTCGGATGTCCTTCGTCTTCTTCAGATATTTCCCATGGGTGTTTTGGCCTGTCGGAAGTATCACCTTAGCATTGCAGTTTTTCCGGTTCGCAAGACTCTTTGGCTGGTCGGTTTCAAGGGTCTTCGATTTTCGCTTGGTTGCAGTTTGATTCATGTCAGCTGCGGCGCATCCCCCTCACCCCCCCTTCGTTTAGACCCCGCACTTCGTTTTTGCTTGACGCGTGGTCCGATGGTCTATTTCGTTTGGCCTCCCGTGTCAAAGAAATTTTTTTTTTCTTTCGCCCTTCAGTCCGTTTAGCACGGCTTTCTTTCCTTTTCCTTTCAATTTGGAGATTTCCCCATCGCCTCGTCGATTACGTTTTTCGGCCTTCAGAATCATTTCTCGTTCCTCTCACTTCGCCCCCCTATTTTTTTGATATTTTTTTTGGTTTCCTCTTCTCGTAGTCGATGCTGTGTCAACTCGACCCCCCTGAGTGGCGTCGGTCTTTTTTTTCCGAAGAGGTTTGCGAGATTGCTTCCCGCTGACTCTTCGATCCATCCGCTTCCGTTCCTTTCCTTTCCCTTTCCCAGTTTTTTTCACGAATTATTTGCAGTGTACTGAGGTTCGCGGACTTTTTCTGCTGTTGTTTCATTTTTTTCACATGCTATCTTCTTAAGAAGTCCTTTTTTTCCTCATTTGTTTCCATACACTTCTTTTCTTTTCTTCCGCCTGAGGACGAACACTCGTCGGCTTATTGGCACCCCCACGCTCTCCCATGCCCCCCATAGCCAAGCGCTTCTTGACCACGACGAGTTCGTTTATCGGCCCCCCCCACAATCTTCGTGCCCCCCTTGACCGTTTTGTTTTTTGTTCCTCTCCTCGGTTTTACTGATCAGTTACCCCGGCCGGTTGCTTTAACCTGTTTTTCAGTTTCGGCTTGTATCTGTGGTGCAAACCTCGAGTGTATTGTTCCCCTCTGAACTTATTGTCCTTTTGATTCGAAGATTTGTAGTTCCAGTTGTCCCATTGCGGACAGATACGAGGAAGACGTGTCCCGTCCTTGTATGAGGAGATAGATCTTTGCTCTTTTCCCCTTTTATTTTTTTGAGTAGGAAACTGATTTCTTTTCCTGACGAGGCGCGCCTTTTTTTTTCGCGGCGGCGGCTTGTCTTGCCGGCTTTTTTCCTGGCCTCCCCTTCAGTTTTATTCTCCTGCGTGTTTGTTTCGACGGGAGAAGGGGCATTCCGCCCCCTCCCCTTTGCTACGATGCACTTCTTCTTGGCTTACAAGTGACACCCATCCTCCTGTTCCGACGTAATTTTTCTTTCGCCCTCCCCGGTACTTGCAAGTGGCATTTTTTTTTTACCCGCCGGTTGTGTGCTGCTTGGAGGTATTTAGCTTACCCTTGCCTCTTTGCGCGCGACGCTCCCCCCCGCCCCTCCTCCCACTACACGGAATATTCCCTCCCTTCTGAACAAGCTTTTTCTCCGGTTCGGGAGGGGACTCCCTCTCCCCATTGGTGGTAGAGTGTTGCGTCCTGTATGTACCATTACGCGGCCACCCCTCCCCTGCCTCCTTCTAGAGAAAGTTTCCCTGCTCTCTCCTTTCGTTGGTTACACTTTGCGTCCTCTTTGAGGATTCCCCCGATTCGGACCGACCTATCTTTTCGAGCGCCGCCCCTTTCCATGGCGGGCAGGTCGATTCGTCGTGTCGTTCTGGTAAAGGAAGGCCCCGTTCCTTCCAATTTCCTGGCGAGTACACCTTTTTCTTTTCCCCCCATATTCCTCTTTCACGTTAGACGGAGTATTTCGGTTCCTGTGGAATGTTCAGCTTCCTCGGTGTACTTTTCCAGTCCCATTCGCTTCTTTATTGCACTGATTTTGCTTCCGTCCGAGTTTTCCCGCCGGGTGCCCGGGAAGTCGAATCGGGGTCGGTTTCCTGCCGTGGCGCCTTAGTCAAGCCCTCTCAGTTTTGACCGGAAAGACACTTTTCCCATCGAGACTATTAGAGGCCCTAGTTTGCTCGGAGGGAATTGCTTTCCCCCAAGTGAGCAGGGCTTTTTTCTCCGTATTGTCGTGAGGATACGCCCCTTCTTTGTCCCCCCCCCAGTTTTGCCATCGTCGATTGGCAAGATCTGATTTGGTGGCTTTCATGGTTCGCCGCGGTTTCACATTTTTTTTCTCAGTGAGGTCGCCCCAGTGAATGACGTCATTGAGCGACCCCTCATTCCCCTTTGACGGACGCTCGAGTTGCCTCGTAATGACTCTCCACTCTAGTTATCCAACCCTCTTTCCCTCTACTCTCGCCTGAAAGCTGCTGTCCCCCCGCTCACGTTGTTGTGTCCACCTTGTTCGCTGGATCAGTACGTTTCAATTTTCGCGGCTTACTCCCACCTGCGAGACCCTTTCTTCTGGTCCTTCCGTCGCCACCCTCTCCTTTCTTGGACCCCGATCGCGACCTCGACTCGGGACTTCAGCTTTGAGCCCCTAAATCTTTTCCATTCTACTATGTTGTTTGGTGTTTTCTGAGCAGATGTATCAGCTCTCGTACTCCTCGAGCGGGATGCGGGTAGGATGTCTACTGGGTCGGTTTGGCAGGGCCCCAGTCCGTCGTTCATGACCCGTTTCTAGTATACCTCTCTCTCGGTCTTTGCCTCTCTTTTTCAAGCCGAGAGGCATTCTTTCACCGTCTTGCCAGCGACGTTGTCTGCGATTTCTCCCCGTCTTTGGTCTCGTGCTGGTCTGCTCGACTTTCGAACGTGTTCGTTCCTGACATCCTACAGTGATCTATTGCATCTACCGACGAGTTCTGTCAATTTTTGTCGTCCTACGCGGGAGGAGGTTCGCCCCGGTCCTTAGTATTACGTTCTCCTGCCCGGCCGAGTTGCCTTGGAGCTTAGTTTGCCCATAAGCCATGTGCCAAACGCTTGCTAGTGCTCGCCGACGGATGGGCCCCCGTCCTGTGTGCCCAATTGCTCCTTTGTTGCTGTTCATCTCTTAGCCCCCCTCCGCCGGGGACAGAGCCCACCCTGTTTCGTCTTGTGGGCCTCTCCTGACGATTTCGCGTCTGCTTTCGTTCGGCAACGCGAATTCTTATTCTTCACGCCTTCCGTGCGACACCCCGCTGAGCCCTTGGAGCGTCCACGTGTCACCCTCCTCGGCTGGCTTGGAACGTTTCTATTAGTGCCCTGTAACTGTTTCAGCGTTTTCCCCCGTCCCCGTTCACCCCCGCTGCTCGGTTTTCTTTTCCCGACGGAGGAGATCTCCCTCTGTACAGAGTTGGCCGTTTTGTAGGAGTTCGCCAGGGTGAAGGGGGACCCGGATTCCGGCACCGGCCGTCGTGATCATCACGCACTTTCTCCAAGTTTAGGGTAACTGGCCTCCCTGAGGAGGGCTTATATCTGTTTGAGTCCTGAGGCGGTTTCTACGTCCCTGTAGGGATGATTTCTAGCTCCACCGTAACAAAAAGGTACCTGGCCTGGGATTGCTCGTCTTTGCTGCTCCTGAAGCCGTTTTTTTTGCCGGCGGTTTTTGGAGTTTTGTTGTCTCGCATGTTTTTCCTCGGCCCCCCCGACATCCGGGGTCTCGCGTACCTTCCGGGATGGCCTCGTTGTCATGCCTCGCTTGTTTACCGTTTTGATCTGCTCCTATGTGGATATTGCGAATTCGCTTTGCGATCCTGGCTTTGGCCGCCTCCTGTCGCTCTCGCACTCCCTCAGGACCGCGTCACCATTGCGGACCGACCCTGTTTTATCCCCCCCAAAATCATTTACAGGTCCCCCAATAAAACCCACAAATGAACACATGCCACTTTGCCCCCCAACCCAGGGACATTTCTGGTCAACAGAAATCTGTACCCCTTTTCTCCGTGCCCTTTTTTTCTTGAAGAGGAGGTGCAGGTCCCCGTCGTAAGCGTCGAGGTTTAACAGCACCCCCGGCGATTGGGCTTCCCCGCGTCTTACGACGGACTCCCCGCCTTCTCGCCTTTTCGGTGCAACCCTCCTTGTTATCCAAAAGTTTTTCTAAGGGGGATCCGCCGCCATCGGGACCCGGACTTCGCTCGTAGCTCTCTCGGCGCTCAGACTTTAGTTTTTTTCCTCTCTTCTCGCACTGGGCACGCTCTCGCTTCTGTACGATCGTCCGTACACCCGACACGTCGACCCGTTTTCCCAGAAGAGGAACTTCGCGGTGTCCCCCCAATCCTTTTTCTGCGTTGTCGCGCCCCAGATCGTCCGGGACTGCAGGTCGAAAAACCCCGCCCTTCCAACTCCTTTCTGCCGTTCCACCACCTTGCCTCCCCCCGTTACGCCACTGGAACCACCCTGCCAGCCGCTTTTATTTTTTTCTTGATCGAATGCGTCGGTCAGATCGGGCGTGCCTGAGTTTTGTTATCGGTTTTCCCTTACAGGCCCCCCCTGAAGAGTTTCTTCCCTTTTCGCTTACATCACACCCTTTCGTTTCCCCCCCAACGGCGTGGTGATTGTGATACGAAGAGTACCCGCTCCTGAATTCCGAAACACCGCGACAGAGTTTTCGCCGCAGTTCACGATTTTCGTTGGTAGGTCAAAGTGTATGTTGAGAAGTTTGCCTTTTTCGTTTTTTTTGGGATGCCGTTTGTCCCGTCTGGCCAGCTGATGCCGTGCTCTCTGCGCATCACCCGCTCGGTTCGTTCGCCACAATCCTTTTGCTTTTGTCCTCCCCCCCCTCTGGCCGTCCCCCGATTCCAGTCCGTCCCCTCAGAGGGTTTCCGTGGGGCGCCGAGCTGCTTTTCCGTCTTTTCCTTTGGCACGCCGTCTTTTTTGACGCGAGTAACAAGTCTCCACCCCCCCTTGTTCAGTCCTCGCCCGTGCGCGTCAGGCGGGCAGGCATGTCTTTTTTTAAAGGGAAGTGGCCAACTCGGCACCTGGACGGCGCCAACCCCTCTGCCCTCGTCCCTCCTTCAAGGATAACATTCAAGGTCTAGAGCGTGTTTTCGGTGGATGGCGCGTAACAAAGTTTTTGCTAATTCATCCTGTCGGGAACTGACGTTCCCTCCCCTCGTCCAAAAATCGGTATTAGTTTTCCAACAGGGTGACCCCTGTTTGCCTTCATAACTGTGCTCGGGCTGCAGGAACGCTATCGTGTTCCCTCGATGACATTTTGTGACTCGACCCCCCCCACGGGTACCAAGGCCGACGTTTCCTTTCGCTCTTTCGATCAGGTTCGAGTTTTTCCCCTCCGTACGTTTGTGACGTCTCTTCGTCTGCCTTGAAAGGAATGTCCCTTTCACCCCCTCTGCTCCCTTGAGTTTCCTGGCCCAGGCCGGGGATGATTGTGAGTTTGGAGTCTTCCTAGATGTTTGCTTGCGCTCGACCCAAATCACACCGAATAACCCCTTTCCTCTGAATCAATAGTAAGGGCCTCCCACACAGTCCCCAACATTCTGGCCGCATGCCACCGGCTACTTTCCCCTTTTTCCTTGCTTTGCGAAAGCCCTCGTAATTTTTCAAGATCCCCCTCCTCTTAAGACCGACGTGGGAGTCGCGCCCGAGATTTTCGAGATCTTTTCCGCCTGAACAGGAGCAGTTTTCAAGGGTCCCCCCAGTCTTGTGAGAAAGGAGGGAAATTCGCTCGTCGAGGGTCGAGGTGTCCTTCGTCCGTTACCATCATTTCTCCACGGGGATGGGTCTAACATCCAATTAGTCGGTTTCGTCCGTAGCCGCCCCCGCGCCCCTTCCCTCTATCACTGGAGCGTCTCAGGCGGGGAGGTCGATTTGTTCCCTGATCTCTTTTTTCTCTCCCGTGTTTTTTTTTCGTAGAGTTTTCCTTCAATACCTGATCCGCATTCTTGACCCCAGGTAGTTTCCCCCCCCCCTCCCTTTTTCTTTTTTGGCATTTGAGAGTAAGGCCGTATTTACTCATTGTATGTGCCCATAAAAGTGGAACGCTTGCTGTAGTAGCACGCAATTACACTTTGCCCCCCCCCCCCCCCCCCCCCCCCCCCCCCCCCCCCCCCCCCCCCCCCCCCCCCCCCACCCCCCCCCCAACGAAAGGCGCAGTCATTGGTCCTTGCACTGCTTGACCCCATTGCCCCTGCTCCTTTTCTTCTCCTTCTAAATTATAGGGGTCGAGATGTTCGTCGTAACTTATGGAAGTCGCCCTTTTGGCTTTTCGCACCATGACTTTGATTTACAGTAGCCTGTGTAAGCTTTTCCCTCGTTTTTTTCCCCCCCTTTGGAGGGCAATTCTTTTTTTTTATTTCTTCCCGTTTGGATGCGGGGTTCTCTTTCATCATTTCGCTTTTTTTGCTCATGCTCTTTACCCCCCTTTGTGTAGTATTTCGTCCCTTTTAGTTGAGAGTGGTGCTCGCTGTTTTTTCCCCTTCCTTCTTTTTTTTTTTTATTGCATTACTGTTTTCCGAAGATAGTTTCACCACGTAGGCGATTCCCCTCCCCCCCCTCTTTGAATTCGAAGCGGCCTTTCCGTAGGCGAGCCATTCACTTCCCTCTTCCTTTTCGGTTCCTTGCGTCCGACCCTCTTTAAAGGAGCAGGTTCTCCTCCCCCTTTTTGTTTGTAGCATTCCCTCTGTGGTTCTTCTTCGCCAGTTTCGTCGCGCCTGATTTTGTGGTATCTCCTTTTTTCCTTTCCATAAAACACTTTCCCCTTTTCCCCCTTTTTTCTCCGTTTGACCAGGTGATTCCGGTGCCCCGCTCTTTTCTTGTGGGGGCGCCGTCGTTGCCGCGTGTCCACTCAATTTTTTTTTCCATCTTGAGCCTGCCTGTGCTTCTTTTTTTCCCCAGAGGGACCTTCCTGCCCAAGGTTTTTTTCTTTTCCCCGTGAGTCGACCTGCGTTTCTTTTTCTTTTGAAAGTCAAAAGCTTCGGCTCCTCGAAAATGGGCCTCTCTTTAACTTTTCCAGTTTCCCCTGGATTCTCTTGTAAGCAAGCCACAGTCTTTGGATGCGTTTCCCCCTGAAGAAGTTGAGAATCATGAGCAGCGAGCCCCGTCCCCGCATCTCTTTTACATACTTGCGGTTCCCACAGTCTTCGGCCCCCCTTTGCTTACACAGCATGAGCGTCTGGTTACCCTCACGTAGTCGTTCTTTTTTTTCGGGCCGGGTGTCCAGTTTTTTTTCTGATAGCCTGGTCCGCCCCCCCCCCTTTTTTTTTCTTTTAATACTGGCAGCGGAAGCCCTTTCTTCCCTTTTTTTTTTTGGTTCTCTTTTCCACACGCGTCTTCCCCGCCCCTGCCATTGCCTTTGTAAAACACGCTTTCCGTCTCGACACCCCCTCCTTGGGGGCACGGTGTGGGTTTTTTTTTTTTTTAGTAGTGATAGTCATAGTTGTTGGCAGATTTTCCGCGTGTTTTTTTGTTTTTTCCTTCCTGAATTATGTGTTTCTGAACATAGAACTTTTCTTTTTCGCGTCCCCCTTTTCCGGGGTAATAGTTTGATGTCCTCGTCCTTGCACTGTAGGAACGCTGATTTCGTGTTGCCGTTGGTGCTGATAGATTTCTGTCCGCTCCTCTTAGCTCTCAGGATTTCTTCTCCCTCTTTCCCTGGGCGTCGTGTTGGCGCGCTACCCCATTTCAGTTGATCAAGCGGGTAGCCGGACGGCGTTTATTTCACTGGTGTGCCTTTTTCTCTTCAAACGGAATGTTTTGAGTTGCCGGTTGGCAACCTTACGACCGCTTAACCTCTATTTTTCTTGCTTCACGGTGTTTGTTTTTTGCTGATCACTCTCTTTTCCCTCTAACCCAACTTTTTTTTTAAATTGGCACATTTTTTAATGTTTCACGGCGGGCGGTTCCGCTGATTTCGCTTATTCCCCCTCTTTCTTGTTTTCCCTGAGGCACCCGCGTTCTCTCCCGCGGTCGCGCGCCAGCTTTTTCCTTAGAATAGACCTCCGCTGGGTTCTACTCGTTTTTTTTTGAAGCGCGGGATGTTACTTATTACGGACTTGTTTCGGCGTATCCCCTGTCTTCTCATCCACTCTTAAGCCTTCTTCGTGGTCCCCCCCTGCTTGCTCAATTGATTTTTTTAATGTTTTACCGTCCGTCGAGAATGACTGCGCCAGACTTTTAACGGCTTTCTTGTCTTCCCCTTTGCTTGTGCCATTTCGTGAACTTTGTAGTGTCGTTTTTGATGATTCCCTTCCCCCTTCATTTCTGAACGGCACCTTTCTTCCCGGTTGACCCACGCCTCTCTTGTTTTTCATCCTGTAGTGATTTCTCTCCCGCCCTTTTTTTCCTGCGCTGTTTCCTCTTCAGTATCCTTGCAAGTCTCCCAACTTTTATTAGTTCCGCGGGACGTCATCAAGAGGGATCTTAAGGTTTTTCTGAGTCGCCGACTGGA
>Ga0179591_1293394_pt1 | contig 21383 bp, 20 predicted proteins | sample CZOMad2_1_08_16f_FD_182891 | JGI IMG/M metagenome (GOLD analysis project Ga0179591, IMG submission 182891) | Vadose zone soil fungal communities from Angelo Coast Range Reserve, California, USA - CZOMad2_1_08_16fungal (PacBio error correction) | ecosystem: Environmental > Terrestrial > Soil >... | reverse complement strand
GGTCCCCATTCGCACAGGTCCGTCTCGGCTCCCAGATGTATCTCACTGACCTTATTTGGAGCATTTTATTTCTCTTTTTTGGTTTCTCACGGCCCCCCAGCACTCTACTTCCTCCTCTTATCTTTCAGTCTCACCGAAATTTAAATGCTCGGCGATGCCCCCCCGATAGAGAGGATGTTCAACTGTTCCAAGAGGACTGATGAACTCCTCAAGTGCCGCGACCTTCTGAGCCGGAGATGAGTTCTGACCAGGAAGGTCTTTTGTTCCATCGTTTTTGTCTAGAGTAGTACCCTTCCCCTAGAATCCCTCGGTCATGTAAGAGGACAGACAGACAGCTCTAGAGCCCTCTTCCCCTTCTCCCAGAGATCATTAATCAATCTAGACCTTTTTCCGGTAGCGTACAGACAAGTCTCCCCTACCTCCTCCAGTTTCAGGCCGCTTCTGAGAGCGGCTAAGCAAGGTCGTTCCGACCTTCCCCCAGAGGGATCGAGATGTCGCCGATCCCTCCCTCGAAGATATTCTTCCCTCCCTTAGACCCGTGATTGATTATGACAGTGAGAGTGTCGCGGAGGAATTTGAGAATTTCCCCTTTCTTCCCGGTAAGAACCCCCACTACGCTCTCCCCGGCGGAGGAGCTTACGAGTTTCGTCCCTCCCTCCTGAGGTTTTGAAGGCTTGTGTGCCGTGTCGCTAAAGTAGGACGGCTTTACTGACAGATGTGATCCTTTCCCCAAGTTCCGGTTCGGGCACTCTCCCATCTTTCCTTGATTCCTTTTTTCCTCTTTCGCGTCTCCTCATGGCCGACTACAACAATTTGAGCAGGTCATCCCCTCTCGTTTTAGCGTGCGGTTCGCCTAAAGGAGGATTACTTTTATCTCTCCCTCCCTTCTTCCCCCTCTTGCGAAATGCGAGGCGGCGAAGGTCTGATCGAGAGTGAGGAGATACCTGTTACCTTAGACCCCTTAGTTTTTTTCCAGTCAAGGGGCGAGCTATTATGGACGAAAGGTTCCTACCGATTTCCATTCTTTCCCCCCCCACGACTCTTGGCTCGCTAGAAGTCCCTAGGAGGTATTTATACCACCGTAGGTGTCAACTGTAGAAGAGGATATTACTTCTGCCATTTTCTCTTTGAGGCTCTAGCGTACTTTCGAGACTTTGAAGTGACGGTTTTTTCTTTTCTCGATTTAGTCCCAGCCGCAGATTACTCGTATCCTTCCCTGAACTTGGTCCCCCGCTCTTGGTAGCCCCCCCAGATGACCTGTACGACTGGCTCGCCTGTGGAAGTATTCTTTTTTCCGTTCTCCCTATTCTGGGTAATTTCAAGTTATCGTCTTTTTGGTATTCCCCGCATGATCCTTCTTTGCGTTTCGCCCCACGGCGCTTCCGCCTTTAGAGTCTCTTTCTTTCCTTTCCTTTTCTACCTGTTCCCCCTCTGTTTACGAAGCGCAGTGCCCCACCATCTGAGTGATAGATTACTAGTAGCTGGAATTTTCCTTCCGCGCTCCTGTGCTCCTTTCTTTTCCTCAGCCGCTTTGACGCGTCTGACGATTTTTTTTTCAATTTCCGACCCTTCTCTTCCTCGCATCCGATCTCGAGATGACGAAGTGTCTCCTGAAAAAGGCTTATCCGTGATGAGAATGAAAGCGATCTTGAGCCCCTTATGAGCATCGACTCCGCGAGCGTAAGGCGTACTTACTGGCCGACCTTCTATCGTAAGATGAGCCGTTTATAGGACCAGTACTGACGTTCCCGGGGCTTCTTTCCTCCTTTCCGCAGCCTCCCCAGTTCCCTTACCCTCCCCTCCCCCTCCTCTTTCTTCTCGAGCCTGCATTTCCTGGACCGCCGACTGTGCCCACGAGAGGTAAAAGCCAGTCAAGTGCCCTTGGTCGCAACCGACGATGTTGATCGTCCATGAGGCGGCTTGTACCACCGACGAGCAAGCCCCCGAACATTTCCCCTCCTGAAGTACTTCCGTCGCGGCTGGCCTTACAGATTAAGTGCGAGCCTTCCCGCCTTCCGACCGTTTTTTTCAGTCCGGGACCGGCCTCTTTACGGCCTCGTCAGCGGTTTTTCTACTCCCCCTGGCGGCCAAATCCCCCTCTCCCTCTCTCCCGAGGGGGTACTCCCTTTATGTTTTGAGTGGTCGGCGTGATCCGCGTCGTAGTGTATAAGAATTGAACCCTCCGAGAGGGATCTCCATGCTGATCTCGCGCGTCCTCCTGAAAGCACGTCGTCCGGACGCAACTTAATTCCCCCACAATTTTTTCCCAATCAGTCCCTCCCTTCTTGATGCACATCGATGCCCTCGAGGAGGGGAAACCCCCCCTTTTCTCTGACCGCTGTCTGCGAGTTCAAAAGAGGCCCCCCCCCGGATGTTATCTTTTGTTGACTACGTTACCCCCTTGCCAGCTGGATTTCCTCTCCCGCCCCTTTTCTTTCTCCCTCGGTCCCCATGTCAAGGTTCCACCTAAGCGACCTTCCGAGCGGTGATTACGCCTTTTTCCCGCTCTCCCCACCTGACACCTCCGGCCTGACCGACCGTTTTTATATTCCTCCCCCCTACTTCCGTCTGACGACTGCCGATCTGAACGTCATCACCGAATAGAAATGTAACCCTAATTTTTTTTTCTCTCGAGATGGCGTGTTCGTTGCTTCGGTCTATCTTTGTTCGCCTCGTGAGAAGGCGGTCCTCCTCTCCCTCTTCTGTCCTGGCCTGATGAGCAGGCGTTGTTAGATGGAGACTCTTTACCTCAGGCACGCGACCGCCCGCCCACCTCTTTTACCCGATTTCCTTCGTTTTGCTCCCCTTTAACCCGCTTGATTTCCCTCAAGGGGAGAGAAATATCAGACTCCTCTGACAGCCCCCCCGGGGGCTGCTCGCCGTCCTCCCTTTTCGGCAAGGCCCATCCATGGCTACGATGTCATAAGCAAATGTAAGGGATCGTCCTTGTGCACCCTCAATGTTTCTTGAAGTAGTCCAGACTGCCGACTTGACGATTTTCTCGCCTCCCCTCTCTCCCCATCGTCGATCCGTTTTCCTCCTAGCGACTTCCTGTCAGCCACCGACGTTCCCCCTCGGATTCCGCCTTGCAACGGCAACCATTGGTTTGAAGGTGGAAGTAGATAGTAGCCGATATGTTTGCCTGCTCTTTTTATCAGCTCGATTTCGTACTTTCCGGCTCCGTTACTCAGGCTTCTACTCCCCACTGACCCTTTTCTGACTTTTTTTTCTCCCTTAATTCCTTAAACGACACTGAACCTTTAGAACTTTTTCCAGCTGGAAGTTGATGTCCTCCTTTCCCGACACTCCTTTCAGTGCGCCGTTTTTTCCATGGCGTCATTTTCCTTTTTGAGCTGTCCCCTCTTTGAAGCCACGTCTCCAGAGACTCAGTCTTGAGCGATGCCTCGTAAGGGAAGAAGACCTCTTCACCCTCTTATGGGGAGGATTTGAGGTAGAACCTCCCCCTTTCAGAAGGACCCCTGCATCTCCACCCTCTCCTTTCCTCTCTCTTCCTCTTTTACTTATGCAGCCCTTCAGATAGCGCGTTCCCTAGTTCGTCCTTTTTTACCATCCCCTTTGCGAACCGGAGTGAGGTCCGATCTTGGTTTCGTCCCCTTTTGATCTCTCCCCAGTCTCTCTGATCTTTGCTCCTGGTTGCGCTCGAGAAGGAAATGCCTCCTCTTGCATCGCTGCTCGCAAGAGTTTTCCATTCAGGAGGGTCGAGAACCATGCCAGAACCGTTAACTCTTCTCCTTCTACTTCAAATTCTCTTATCGACACCAGAAATGCACGAGTCTAATTTCTCTGACCTGCCCTCCCCCCCTCTTCTTCTGAATCCTGATGACCAGCGCCAGGTAGTTTGCTACCTGAACTCCCTGTGCCCGATTCTTCCCCCCCGCGATCTTCTACCGGGTACCCCCTAGCCCAGCGCTGAGTTGCGCAGCCCCTGCACCCAACATTTACATCAGGAGGCCGTAACGAAAATTTTCAAGCCAATAGTTAACCGTAACAACTGGTTTTCTCCTGCGACGAGCGAACGCGGGCTCTTTCTCTTCCTCCACTCGACGCACAGCACGCCGGATCCTATTCGAAGTGTAACTAATTCCGGAATACAATAGGCATCGTACCCTTGCTTCTCCCCCTGTGAAACCCCCCGCAGGAATTCTATCGACTTCGGTTGATCGAGATAGCCTTGAACGGTGGGAGAGCCTTTTCTGTCCTCTGGTTCCCCCCATAGTCCTGAACTTCACTCTTTCGAACCTCCAGACTCGCGTCTTTCTCGGCTTTCCTTCATACTATTCTTTCTTCTAGATACTTGTCCGTCTCCCGATGAACCCATTTTTCTTTCTGCAAGGATAATCCGGACTTCCGTGGAACATCAATACTCAGATAGTTTCCTTCCAGAGTCCCCTGCCCAGCTTCCACAAGAACGGAGAATAAGAGACAAACCATCGGAAAGCCCCCCCCTGGAGAGTGTCGTTCGAACGTCTTGAACCGGGTTGCTCTCTTTTTCCGATCTTTCCTTGTCTCCTTTCCCCTACTTCCCGTCCCCGTTCCCAACATTTCTGAAGAATAACTGAGGCCCCCCTCGGCGAGCCTCGCAGCGCAGCCCATTAGATTTTGTGCCAGTGCCCATGCCGGGCCCGTCCTGTTCCCTCCCACTGACGGCCGCTCCCACCCTAAGCAGCGACAGCACCCGCGACACCGTCTGGAACTTGAGCTCTCCTTTCCCCTCTGTAGGGGTATCCGGCGCTCTATATCCGTTTCCTTTTTCTTCCTTGACCTCCTTCTGCGGATCCCGCGATCTCCCCACGAGATACTGAACACGCGTTGTCTTCCGCTACCCCCTTCCCTTCTCCCCCTTCCTTATCGCTCTCGTACTCGTCCCGCGATCGACACGTATGCTGATTCTTTCCCTTCTGTCCTCCCCCCCTCCTCTCGGACGTATCACCGCGCTCGCCTTGCGTAGAAAAAAGAAATCTCCCTTTCCCGCTCTCGGCCTGAGTTATCAAGTCACCTGATTCCCCTATCCCTTCATCCTTTATTGATACGGGACCATTTTGTTTTCTTTACCTTTTCTGCTGGCTGTCGGGGCACTCCCCTCACCCACCCTGCGTATCTTCCCCGACCTGAGTGGGAGGATTTTAATCGGGAGGAGCTGTCCTGGGCTCTTCCCCTGATGCCGGAGTTCATCTATATTTTTCCCTCCTCCCTTTGTTTTATATACGTCCTGACGGTTGACCAGGAGAGACCACTCCCCTTAAGGATTCTATAAGGGAGGAATAAAGAGTTCCTGGAGACTTTTCCTTGTTGCTGAGGCCCTCTAGCCGCCAGCAGCGCCGTCCCTCCCTCGTGATCTTTGCTTCGTCCCCCTCCCTTCCCTGATCACCGTCGATCCTCGATGAACCGGCAGCTGAAGATGACGAGAGAAAGTCCGCTCGCGAGCTTGATGCTTATCCCTCTCTCCGGGTGGTCATCGTCTCGCGTCTCGACCGGCCCCGCTCCTTCCTCTTCCCTTCCGCGCCGTCCCGTAGTCCTCTCCCCGCCGAGCGTTAGCTTTTGTCATATTCGAGAAGTCCTTTTCAGCGTAGACACGTTTGTTGAACCGTGTTCATTGATCCCTTCCTCTTCTCTCATCTTGGATCCCCGCTGTCAGTGCCCCAGACAGAAGGAGCTCGCCCCCGCGCCAGATTCGTCCCACTGGATAACGAACTTGCGCCCTCACGATCAGTGCCCGAGTGTGTCCCTTTCTTCCTCTCCTCCTGGTTTCGTGCTCCCTTTGTTCCTTGATGCCGTCCTCTCAGAAGGCAGCCCTCCGTTTTCCCTTCCCTGGGACGCTTTTCTTTCCCTTCTTCCTCCTGCCTTGGCGGGTCTACTGTCCAGCTTTTTTTTTGGTTGGCCCCCCCGTAGACCTTGTCCCCCGTAGGAGAGTGATGACTGCAGAGAAGTAGAGTGCCCCAGGTTTTTCAAGTTATCCCCACTATCATCTAATTAACGTATCTTTTTTCCGCGTCCCTTCTCCCCCCTCTCTTTTGTGACTTTCCCCCCACTTTTTAGCTTGCCCCTGAAACGATCCCTGCTGGTTTATGTTAGAATCATGAGAGTAGCGGTCTTCAGACCAACTACTCCCCTTCCAGCCAGGTCAGCTCCATGAGAGGAGGATGGTGCCGAATCATCCTTTTCTGTTACCCATTCCCCGCTCAGGAGAGTGTTGTTTAACGAAGTGGCTCTGTCTCATGGACCCCAGGGGGCAGACCCTTGCCCCTCGGGCCTCTTTTCGTAGCGCGCCGGACCCGTAGTAGGTTCTGCACTTTCCTCTTGTGTCAAAGGTTCGCCGCGCTTCGTCTGATTCTTTTCTTTTTCTTGCGCTCGCCGTCAAGGAGACTACTGGATTATACCCAGGTCGTTAGATGAGCTAGCCCTAGATTCAGTTTAGCTTGATCCTTCACTTCCCTCCGGGCTGGACTGGGTGGGTTGAATAGTTTTTATCGGGATCGCTAATGTTCTGGCCCTTTGTGAACTCTTCCTCTTTCTTACCCTTTTTCCTCGGCCCCCTAAGACGTAGAGGGTTATACCCCTTCCCTATTTTTTAAGAGTACCACCATTCTTTCCCTCGTCTCGGTTTCTGCCCTTCCTTCATCTTACTGAGTTTCCGTCCCGACTCGTGTGACGGCTGAATAACTGATCGCGTTCTCTGCCCCAGATCATCTTCGCGTTCCTTCCGAGCATACGCGGCAGTCGATTCTCCTCTCGCCTCTCCCTCCCATCCGGAGTCCGTTCAGTTTCCTTCTTTTTATGAGTTCCCCTCGCGCTTCTCATAGCGGAGTTTAGATGCCAGACTTCAGCACCCCCTTATTTCCTACCTCTGCAGCCTTCACCTCTGAGATGCTTCTTCTCGATTTCCCGAGTGCCTCGCTATCCCCCCTGACGTTCATCCGGGAAGAGCGCAGCGAAGACTTCTCGGCCCGACTTTTTTCTGCGGTCTCCTGGTTGAAGGCGCCGCCTCCCGCCCCCGCCTGCAACTTCTTGATCGCCTCGATCGAACCCCTTCTTGCGCGCGCAGTCATGCACGGACTGAAGTGCGCCCCCGGCATGACGCACTTGGTGGGCGACCCCTCCTTCTTATTCGCTCATTCGTCTCTTGCTCTGCTACTCATCCTCTTCCTGACCTGAAGATTTCTCCTTCCTCTTTCTTGGCTTTTCAGTTTCCTGACGATCGTAGCAACAGCTCCACCGGTCCTTTCCGGTTCGATGAGATAAAAGGAAGGTTCCTTTGCCTCTGCCCTCGGTCTTCCCTCTACGGAGGCCATCGGGAGTCCTCTTTTTTGTTCGACTTCCCCACCTTTCCCTGCCCTTTTTTTTGGCCCGTCTTGTCAGTAGTAGGCGCATCTCCTTAAGAGAAGGGATCTCTATTTGCTCGCGGACTTTCTTCAAATCTAGCCGGCCCTATGGCGGCCGACTTGGCCCCCCTGATTTTTCCCTCCCCAGGAGGTGGCCATTTACGAGCCGTCATCTTTCTGATGGTTGCCCCCCCTTCTCTCCCAGATGGTTTCTTCCCCTCGACCTATCTACGAGCTGAACTCCCTGCGCGACGGCGTGATCGTTGAAGAAGTACTAGGTCCCCCGCCTTCCTTCTCCTCCTTCAGAGCGGTGAGAAGCGGTTCCCTCAATACCCACCCCGCCCGCAGCAAATATTCCTGCGTTTCCTTTTTAGCCCATGAGGAAGATGATATCTCCCAAGAGCCCTAGGCTCGACGTGAAAGACCGTTCGGAGAAGAAGTAGCTGCTAGACTATTCTCCTCATACCCCCTTTTTCCCCTCTTTACCCATTTTACCCTAATCAGTTGTGTTTAGAGATTGATATATAGTTCTCTTTCAGGATCCTCTTTATCGTCAGCTGTTCGCCTATCCCCCCTCAGTTTCACGGATCTTTTTTTTCGGCTTGGTGGAGAGTCTATCTTGCATCCCCTTCCTCTCCCTGCTGACTCAAGCGCGGAACCCACTTGAGGGGTGTTGCGTGACCCCTCTTGATAAAGAGAGACCCAGTTGAGGACCTCCTCGCCGGCCTCCTCTCCTTCGAGCACGATACCCTAACGCCCTCCTCTTTCTCTCTGGCATCGGTCGAGGCCAGGCAAAATCAGAATCTTACCCCATCCGATTTCTTTTTATTACTTGTCCCCCACCGCTGACCCCTCGTTTCCCTTCTCGCTCCTCCTCCTCCTCCTATTGTCCTCCGACTCCCGTCTCTAGAGATCCCGTTTTCTTCGGAAGAGAGATTAGTAGTAGACCAAGAAGCGGCGTTCACACCGGACCATTCGAAGTCCCCTTAGCCTCCCCTTTTCTCGCGGACAGACTGAGTTTTGTTCTACGTCATCCCTCGAGGAGAACTGGTTTCCGGAGCCGGGAATATACGGATAAGTATTTTAGCCGGGGAGGTAGAACAGTCACCCCCCTTTTCCCCTCCCCCCCTCCTTCAGTGTACTTTAGTCGATCCTTTTTTTCGAGTTTGCTTGCTTGTTTTCTAGATTCCTGTTTCCTATCGCCCTTCTGGTTTCGTCGGGAGGCCACGTTTCAGAGCGTCTAAGTCGTAAAGGAGTAATGCGGATAGTATCTGACGCCCGCCCGGAATCTTCAGGCGTCTTCTTATTCGTCGCGTCGCCCCGACAAGCCTAGGCCTTCTTCTATCCCCTTTTCGTCATTACTCGCCCGCGCTGGCCGGATGTTTTCGGAAGATCGCGCGAGTATCTTTGCTCTGCGGTCACTCCAGACTGCGACGTATTTGCCTTATCCCCTCATTTATAGCAGTTACGTAGGCCTTCAGATGATGAGCGTGCGCTCTCTTGGCGGGCCTGTCTCCCTTTCAGCACTTCCGTCTGTTTGCGCGCTGCGTCCGCCTTCTTTTCCTCCGGGGTCTTAACATGCCGCCACGCGACGCTCTCGCGTTGAAGCGACATTTTTTTTTTTCGATCAGGTAGTGAGCGTATGGCACCCCCCTAGTGGAAATGCCCCTTTTTTCCGATCTGAAGGACTTCCTTTTCCCCCTCCCGCGATATTCTTTCCTCGTTCCTGAACCTCAGGGATCATGCCGTTTGATCACCCCAGACGACGAGGACCGACTGACCGCCTGCGCTTCTCACCCCCTCTCCCCCCCTTCCCGGCCCCCCGGCCAGCATTCTTGAGTCAGATCACGAAGGCCCCCCTGCATCCTCCTGTAGACCAGATAGAACCGACCGCTTCTTGCGTTGGTATCGCCGCCAGACCCCCATAACCCGCCCGTCGACTCTTGTTCGCTCCATTGTCCCCTCTCCGCTCCCCCAACCCCAGGCCAGCTTACCGGCTTCGTTGAAACACCGACGGAAGTCGATTACCATATTCCTAGTGACTTTTTTCCCCCCCCCCATTTTCGAGCCCCTTTAGTCTGGAACCTTTTTTTCTCTCGCCCCCTTCCTTCCTCCCACGCCTTGTTTGATAGTGTCCTCCTGGGATTCCACTCTTAGCGCTTTCGCCGTAGTAGGTCGAAAATGAAGAAGTAGTTCCCCCGCTCCCTTTATCCCCTCCCCTCTTCGGAACCAGCGCCCCCTTCTCTTTTCCTGGCACCGGCCCCCGCGCCCCAAGGTGGTCGTCCCCCCCAGGTTCCCGTCCACGCCCCCTCCCTATCCTGAAGCGATGGCTCCGTGCGGCGAATGAACCCGGGGGAATTCGCACGCTTCTTGACTTTCCGTTTCCCGCCTTCCGTTTCTTCCTTCTTCCGTTTCCCCCACCCTCGTCATTGCAGAACCTCCGGGCGAGGCGAAATGTTCGACATAGACAGCCTCAGCCGCCCTCGTTCTTTCGGCCCGGGACGGACTGGTCTTCACTTCCTTGACCTTTTCCTCTCCCAATAACGAGGCGAAACACGGCACACCGGCGTCAAGAGAGTGCTGCGAGGGTTTTGTATGGGAGAGATACGGTCGCGATCGCTGTTTCTTCCGTCGTCTTCTTCCACTTTACCTTTTTCCCCCCTCGACCGAACTTCTCCCTCGTCCTGAACCGTTCACTGCTTCGATGGGTTTAGACGACCTACTTGTCTGTCATCGTCAGTTCCGGACTCCCTCCTGCTTCCCGATCTCATCAGCCCGTTGATTCTCCCCGCTTTGGGACTCTTAGGTCGGGAAGGACGAGCGGAAAGCTACAGTCTACGTCTGCCCCCCCCCTCCCTTGAATCTTCTCACTCTTTCTCGTCCAGCGACTTATTTGTTCGATCTACTGCGGCTCTCTTAATAGAAGTGCTGATGATACGGAAAGTGCTTAGTCATACCCCCTTCCCCGACCCTATGGGGCGTCTACCCTTCTCCCCCCCCTCTCAACTTTCTTCCTCCCCTGCTCCCAAGTGATCCTACCTTTTCAGCCTCGAGAGTCGGCGACTTGTTCTTTCTTCTTGTTTTCCGTTTGCCTCTTTCTAAGTGGTTGTTGAGAGATTTATTTTTTCGCCTTTTTGACCGCGAGCAGCGCAGTCCGATGGCTTTCCCTCTTTCGATTTCCCCCCCTTTAGTTCGGTCGGCTTCCTTGTTTGCCGATCCTTCCCTCAGCTCCGGCCTCTCTTCGATTTTTCCTACGAATTGCCGGGCATTCCCGGGTGCCGTCTCTGGATGAACGGCAGCAGATGACGAGACAGCCGAACCTTCTCGCCGATCTGATCCCCGAGAGGTCCCCCTTGTCTTTTTCTTCCCGCGAGCCCTCCCGGTACCCCCCTGAATTAATTGCTGTCGCCTTGAAGAAACCATTACCTCCTATTTTAGATCGCTGAGCCCCGTCGCTATTTCCCTTGACGATTTGATCGATACCTTCGTCGCGTACTCCCCCCCTCCCCTCGTAGCGTTCCCGTTTTCCCGGCTTTCGGGCTCGGAGAGTCGTTTTTTCAGCTGTGCGAAGAGATTTTTTTTTTTGTGATTTGATTTTTGAGAAGTCTCCCTCTGCCTCTTCAAAGCCCTTCTGTTTCGCCATCTTCGTTGCGTCCTGTTGTATCCGTGATTTCCCTTCCCCTGGTCGTTGTTCGCTGTCCGTTTATGACGGCCGGTGCTGCCTGAAGCCGCCGAGACTTGAGGATCTTCTCGGGCACCTTTGTTCGTTTAGCCTCTTCTCTAAGTTTTTCTCCTTTCGCGCCCCTATGCCGTTCGAGAATCGAAGATAGTGGAGGTTTCAGACTCACCCCTCCTTAGTTTACTTATCGCTTTTGGCTTCTCTTCTCCTTCTTTGTCAGACACCTTTCTTTGGAGTTGGTGCCGAACACTCTGAGTTTTCGCTACTAGGAGGGCTTTAGAATAGGTCCGAGAACGGATTCCCTCCTGGTCGCGACTTCGTCTTTGCAGGAGCCTCCCAAGCCTTTAGTCCCCAGGCTTCCGACGGCTTGAGGGTACGAATGGGAGAGACCTCCGAACGGTTTCCCCCCGTCTACTCTTCTTTCTTTCCAACATTTCCTCAGGGCGATCGTCTTCCTTCTGATGGAGGGATTACTTCCTTTCCTTCTCAACCCCCTTTTTTGGATCGTTCTGGCTGGTTGAGGTTCCGAGTGTAGGTACAGAGCTCTGGAAGTAGACTTTGAGGTTAGAGATGGCTGGACGGTCCTTCTCAAGAGAACTACTCTTTCTCCCTTCTCCTCTCCGCTTCCCTGACTGGTTCTATGATGGTCCCTCTTTCTCTCTCTATTTCTCCTGTGCGTTTGGGCGAGATGGCAGTGCATCGCTGGGGTAATTCGATTTTTTGTCATTTTTTTCCCTTCCCCGGCTCTTCCTTCTTTCTCTCCCCCCCTTCGTTCATTAAGTTTTCCTCTTCGTTGCTGCGTATGGTTCATTACGGTATAAATTTGACGTGCCTAAGGTCCAGGTGATCCTTTCGCAGCCATTCAATTGGATTTCTTTTACGCTTACTTCTTTCTATCGTTTGCGTTCTGGCATGCCAATTGCGAGCCTTTCCTGTTTGAGCTGTCGTCGGCGCGCCGAGTCGGCAGAGCAGTTGCTTATCTCTTTGACCAGTCCGATCTCACCGCGCCTCCCTCCTCCGTCCATCCTAGTGCTCTCCCCCCCGGATCTCATGCTTCGCCTCCCCCCTTGCGCGTGTAGTTAAGTCCGGAAGACGGATACCGGTGATGGGAGATGGAACCGTCTTCCCCCGTTTCCCATCTCTCCGCCCTCTGGCCCTTCTCCCTTGCGTTTAGTATCATGACCCCGGCCCGAGTGCGAAGGCCGCAGCCGAACCTGCCGAGCACTACCCTACCCCGTATGAAGATTTTTAATTCCGAGCTCCTCTCTACCAGAATTATAGGTTACTCTTTTCGCGCGGTAACCCTTCCCTTCATTGTCCATTGAAATGGGGGCAAAAGTAGGTCTTTCTTCTCTGACACACTTCTCCAGCCCTCGAGTCCTACGTTTAAGCTACTCTGTCTTTTTCTTGGAGAGGGGTTTACCGTCGAGAAAACTCGTAAAGGTAATTTTTTAGTAGACTTAGCTAGTGCCCTGCATAGTATTCTCGTAGAGGTCGACCTTCTTCCGGCGGCCCTCATACTGAGATTTTTTGACTTTGTTTCGATTCTTTTCCCAACTGGTGGACGTTGGTTGGTGATAGCTCATAGTTTCCCGAACTCATCCTGCTCTTCCCCTAGCCGGTGGATCTTTGCCGCGGGCTTCCTGAGGACCCCTCTCTCTTTCTCTTTTTTTCGACGAACATTCCTTCGTTTCCAAGTATTGAGCCGACATTGCTGATGACATGCAGAGCATGTTTCCGTCGTCTTGCTATCTCCCGACGGACCCGGAGGTGATCGTGCTCCTCCGTCGATTTCAGAGCCGTACTGCACATTTTTTGCTCCGTTCATATGAAGGACACCCGCCGAAGACTCGTTCGACCTTTGCACCTTCCTCCGGCATTTCGAGAACACGATTTTCCTCCCCCTCTCACCCTCTTGTCATCATCTGGCCGTTCCACGCGTGACCGCCAACTCGAGAGATCGAACGCTCCACGGACTAGAGATATCTATATCCGTTTAGAGGATGCTCGGAGGTCGGTGGGCCCCCTTTTCTCGAGTCTCTCGCGCTTGTTTTCCCCTGCGTGTTCCCGGACCCGTCAAGTGTGACGATTGCAGGAGGGTGAGATTGGTTTTACCTTACTATATCCGGACGCGACTCTCGCCCCTCTCTTTACTATGTGGTTGCTTGGTTCCTTTTCTTGACCCCTATGGCTCAGACGGGCGGCGTCCCTACTGTCCCTAAAAGTGTCAGCACCTATCCGGTCTCTCGTTCCCCTCTCCCTCGCTTTCCAAGGAAATTACCGAGAAGGAAGGCTATCAGAATTTAGGGCTTCGTACTTACCCCCCCCGACGTTTTTAGACCTCTGCCTCCTCGTTCCGACTATTCCTAGGTCTTTAGTGAGCGTCGGATCACTTTCGTTTACGCCGCGAGTCGTATAAGACGTGATCAAGACTGCCCCCGTCCCCCTTCGTGTTCTTTGGAAGTCGCCACCTTTCCTCTGTCCTTTTTCTCTTTGGCTTTGAGAGTTCCGCCTGAAGACTAGGTGAATTTGGTAAGAAGGGGACAGGCTCTAGAAGACGGTGGGTTTTTGGTTTTCCGGTTTCTCGGTTTGCGCCCTTCGTCTGGCCCTCCCCGGCCCTCTACTCGGATTTCTCCATTCGGATTTTTTTTTTTATGCGCTAATTTCCTTTAATGGACGATACGCCGGAGTGGGCAATGGCACGTGACTTTTGTTTCCATCGAGGTCTCCATTCATGATTCCAGGTTTCTTTTTACTTTCCTGCGACCTCTCCTTCTCGATTTACTTTTTCTCGCAGGCGAGCGTCGTTCTTGCGGCTGCGGCGCGGCGCCTCTAACGTTCCCAGGTCTATTTCCACCGGTTCTCTTTTCCTAGAGTCGCGTCGATTTGCTGAAAGTGACGTCTCGCGCGATCTCATCGGAGCGAGTCCGGGCGCACTCTCCAGAGCCCCGGCTGTTTGAATTCATCATTCTATAAGGTGGGATCTCACTTCTTCCCTTCCTTCCGCTATGCCTGTGGCGCTCTCACTTGGATCATGATTTTTTTTTTACCTGCTCGGGAGAATTTCGTGGCGCGAGAGTCGCTCAGATTGACGCGCGGGCGAGCCTGAACATTCCGACTGGCCCTCTTTCCGCCTCCTTCAGCGAGATCCATCATTCGCTGTCTGCGTTCTTTTTTCATTCTCTGGGCCTGAATTCGGAGGAAAGAGACCCTGTCAGCCACGCGACTGAGGATGTCGAACTCCCTTTTAGTTTGGAGCCCTGAAACAGCATCCTTCCCTTTTTTCTCACCCCCCACCCCTCTTAACCGTTTCTATTTGACGGCGCGAGTTCCGAGGCCAGCTCGAGGGCGAAGGCGCGCCTGGCCAACCTCAGTCTCGAACGTTTCCCTCGCAGTCCTCTACTAACGCCTCTTTCCCTCCCTTTCCCCTTTCTCCCTGTTACGCCTCCTACAAGTCTTTTTTTTCGTGGGTTGCCCATTTCATCGCAAGAAGTCGGAACAGTCGCGCATACAATGCTGACAACCATTTTCCCACTGTCCCTTTACTCCCTCCGGTCAGTTTTTTGAAAACCCGACGGAATTATCCCCCCCCTCTTTTTTCCCGAGAATCTGCGCGGAGGAACTGTTCATGAACCTAGAATTTCCCTTACCCCCTCCCACCTCCGCGCCGTTTCTCGGAGGCTTTTTTCTCCTCCAACGCTTTCCTTATAGCTGCCTCGAGGTGGAGCAGTAGTTCCGATCACAGGATTAGAATATGAGGCGCCCCTTCCCTTCGACCTTCGTTCTGAAATCCTCGTCCCCCCCCCCCCAAGTGGTCGTCTTCCAACCCCTTTTTTTCGCGTGCACCCCGATTAAGTGAAGCGATGGCAGTGACGGAGAACTTCCAACCCTTTTTTTTTCGAGCATTCTGCTCGTACTCTCGTACCGCTTCTCCTCTCCTCGTTTCACGCTTTCCGGCACCCGTCTGTCATAATAACCGCCGGCGATGGAAGTTTCACCTAAGCGACGCGAGAGACTCTTTTTTGGTCTTTTCCGGGTCGTCCGTATCCCCCCTTCACTTGACCTGGCCCCGCGCAATCTTCAAAGAGGAGGAAAGAACGGCGACACCGATTCCCTGATGTGAGATCCCGAGTTTTCCTTATTGAGAGTCGTCTCCGTGACCGTTTATCATGATAGTGTCTCGGTTTTCTACAGCCGTGCTTTTTCCTCCCCCTTCCCTTATTTCAGTCTACTCCATTCGCCGCTATCCTTGAACCCTTTCATTCTTTTCTTTGCGCTGTTCTTCTCCCCGCATCGCTTCTTTTTTCAGTCCTGATCTCCTTTTTTGTACTTTTTTCTTGAGATAATACGAGCTTTGCTCTGAACCTCGCCTTCCTGCGAAGCTTTTTTTTGCCAAGGACTTCGATCCAATTCCATATCCCTGATCCCACAAGGCAGTCACGGTGCTCCTATTCTATAGAATGTATTTTGAATGCTTTTTTATTAATTCCTTCTGTCCGTTCTCTCTCTGATAGTTGCATAGAATGTATGTGCTCCCCGGCCCTGTCATTGGCTCCGAATCGGCTGTTAGATGGCCGTGCCGGGAGAACGACATCAACAGCGCCATGTCTCTCCCCTTCTTTTTCTAGACATCGGGACCGCAGGAGAGAGTCGCTGGGGCCTTGGCTTTGGCGCCTGTCCCTTTCCCATTCCCTTTTCTCTCTATTGTTTCTCTTATTGTAATTTGAACGGTGGCCCAGAAGATTCTCTTTTTTCTCATCCAAGCTCTTCGTTGCTCTTACTGCGGTTGATGTTGCGCAGAGCCCCTCCATCATCCCGGGCAGTCCCTCTTGATTCGCCCTTTCGACATTCAGCACTATGATGACGTCGGCGAATGAAAGCACTTCCTTCTTTGGGACGGAGCTCCACTTTTTTTCCAGCCCTTCCTGCTCTCCTTAGTCTTTATCCCGATCCGGCGGGACGAGGGTTTAATCGTATCGGATAGGCGCCGGTATCGACCGTCATACTAGCTCAACTCTCGGCCCCTTGACCGCGGAATCTCATTCCTCGGCCTTCCTACCGCGTCCTCCTAGTCCCACGTCTCTGGCCCCCCTTATAAGTATGGACATATTTTTTGTGAGAAGTTTAGTCGCTTAAGACGAGCCCAGTTGTCGTGAAAGGTTTCAGTTATCGCGGCGATGGTCTCTCGCCCCCCCCTCTCCTTTATCCTCCCGGAGTATCGGTGATCAAGCACGAGTGCAGTATATCTGCAGAGAAGACGATACGACCTAGAGCAGAACGTTTTTACGCGTGTCGCCGTGGCTTGCTCGCCCCCCCCCCTGTGAGCGGGTAGTTTTCCCCCCCCCCCCCTTTTGACTTGATGTGGTACTTGCGATACCGACCCTCCTCGTCAGCGGAGGCATGTTCTTACTTTCCTAGACTGTCGGGCGGGTATATCTGCATGAACTCGGTTTTTCTCTCCTGTTGTGTAAAATTAGGCGAGGCTGACGGTATCCCGAGTCTGTTTCTCCTTGGTCAAGTCGCCGCACGCGCCCACGTTAGGCACGGATCCTCTTTTGTTTAGCGTTCGTAGACCCTACTCGTGTGGAAGACGACACCCTTGGGCGGTCGCTGGAACTTTTTCCGAACCGATCGAGCGTTCGAGGGTTTAGTCCTCATATTTAGCCGGGCCTTTTCTCAGTTGTGAGATTGAACTGCGAGGATGCGAGCCCAAGAGTGATCGAGGCCCCCTTGCCAAATCACGGCGCTTTCGGTGGCGTGTTCTCGTGGCTTTTATCCTTCCTGGCCCGACAGGTTCGCCGAGTCCTCTTCTCCTTTTTTGCCTTTTAGGATTCCGAAAAGAGGAGTTAGGGATCGTTACTGAAGTCGGGTGGTACCTGTCCCCGCTTGCGTATTTTTTGGTGATGTTCTGAGAGCGTCTGTCACGTGCGCGATGTCCGCGGACGGAGTTGACCTGTCCCGCCCCCCTTTCGTTCTCTCCCCCCAGCCAAGACGTGTGGATCCTTGTTTCCCGCTCTTTGGTTCTCGGATTTGGCCGTGATGGTAGATGCCGTTGCTCGGGACTGTTCGCTAATGATGTTTTCCTTGTGGGCCGGCGGCTCTTTCCGTTCGCCCTCGCGCTGGCCGCTTCCCCTTCTTCGCTTCTGTCTCTTGGATTAACACTGTACTGCTGTACAGCGTCGGCAATAGGCTGGCAGAAGGCGCAGGCGTCTTTTTGTTTTTCTTTTGCGTTTTCCCCGGTTACCCGGAACGTTCCGGTCCCCGTCCCCCCGGTGCCGACGCTCTCTTAACCTCCTCCTCTTTTCTTACACCCCCTTCGTACGTCTGATTGAGGAACGCCGTTTTTTTTCATAGCCATGAGCAGTCTGCGCGAGAGAAACGTGCGGCCTTTCCCTAAAGTTCCTTTTTTTGATGCAGGCCTCCACTGGCAGAGAGCACGCGTCCGCGTTTCCTCTCACAGACGTGCTAGTACCAAACGTCTGCTGCCGCACGGCGCTTATGGAGTAGCGGATCGGATACGTTTGGTTGATCCCCCCTTCTCTCGGACCCTGCGCACTGTTTCCCCTCGCTCTCGACCTGAGTTTGTTAATGATAGTTTTGAATGATCTCCTTTGAGTAGTGCTCCGCGCCGCAAACTGCCCCAGCCCTTTCCCTCTCTCCATCCTGCGACGCCCTGTCGATTAGATAGAATTCCTGCCCTGATATGTGGACGCCGACCCGTGAGCCCCTCTTCCCCGGAAGCCGTCCCGGATCTGGGGCGCAACGCGCTTCTTCTAGTCCCAAGTGTGGCTCCTGCCCCACCAACCAGAGACCGCAAGCCCCCCCCTTTAGTCCCTTTTTAAGTAGCGGATTGGGTGAGATTGAATGTAAGATAGAACGTCGCACACGCGCCCGGTCATTGGCCCCCTTTCGATCCGGGAGATCCCCTTTCAGGGACCGAACTCTTTTGTAGGACTCTTTTTCTGAGACGAACTATAAGGCTACCCCTTCTCACTGACTCCTCCATCTTTTTTTGAGACTTCCCACTTGCACGCCTGGTTGGCCGTTTCTTCCTTTTTTCCCCTCCTTGTCGTTTTAGCTCCTTTCAGCGCTCGTCAGACGTCTCTTTATTATGTTCTTCCTCCCCCCTAGATTCTTTATGGAGGGTGCCGTCCCTTTCCCTCTTCTCCCTTCAGGTGGCACTTACGAGCCCTCATCTTTATGAAATTTGTCTGTCCTCGCTTTATGCATTTCCATTGGCGACTGAGAGCACGACCTTCCCCTAGAAGTGAGGTGAACCTGAGACTTTTCTTTCTTTTTGAGATTCTCCTTGACCAGCGCCCCTGCGCGCTGAGCCAGGGTCATATGCCTTTGCCACGCCCCGCTCCATTCCTGCGCGTTGCGCCTCTAGAGGCCGGAGACTCCCCCCTCTTCTCTTCAAAGTTCACCCTCGCTCATCCCACTGACCCTACTCGTGCCCCCAGTGCGGCATTCTTAGCGAAGCTCGCACCTCACCGACAATCCTTTGCCCTACATCTCTTTTCCCCCTCCCATCCGTTGTGTGTTTTGGTCTTCTTCAGATGCTTTCGATTTGGTCTTTTGTTCTGCGGAGATGCTAGATATAGTGTTTTTTAGCTGAGGTAGAATATCCTGGTCACCCCTGTCTTTGCCGACTTTCTCCCGTCAGTGTGGCCGCTGGGAGAGAGCATTCTTCTCTCCGGACCCTCCCTCTTTCCGGCGACACCGCGCTGACGAGGGTCCCCTTCCAGGAGGAACGATGTTCCTCTCTCAGGGCGCTGTACCAGGACGTTTTTTACAGGCCCTCCCGTAGATAAGCACGATCACCTTCCGTTGCCGTTTCTTTTTAGCCTGCTTCCCCTCAGCACGAAATTAACCCTCGATGAAGCCTGAGTGTATCAATTCCAGATGTCGGGCCCCCAGTATTCCCATTCCTTGGACTGCACATTTGGTCGTCCGCATCGTCCCTCCGCCTTCCTATTTATCTGTTTAACTCCCCGATCATCATCTGTATCCCTTCCCGGACGTGGTCCTGATCTCTTTCGCTTACGTCCAAAAATTCGTCCCACTTCACCCCCTTAGTCAAGGTGTAAGTCAGACACTCGTTCCGTGATCGGACCCGACTCGGGACCTCTTCGAGCTGAGAACGCTTCTCCTAGGCAGACAGATTCCAGGTCCCTTTGATTTTTTCTCGTTCCCCTCCCGGCTTGACGAGTTTCCCTCCCCCTTTATATTACCTTCCATTCGCAACGCTCCGGATCTTCACTTTCTTATTCAGTTTCTCGTGACTTTTTTGAGATCTTTTTTCCTCTCCCATGTGAATGATACGCCTCTGCGTTTTTGGCGAAAAATGGGTTTTCTGAGTTCCGGGTAAGATGTCTTCTGAAAGTCAGTAGTACAGGAATCTTTCGTCTTCTCTCCCCCATCCTCTTCCTAGCTTCGAAGTATGCTTTTCTTCTGTATTTGTAGCAACGCAACCGTTAGAGAATGGGAAGAAGATCACCGTGCGACTGTACTCTAGCGCTTCGCGTCCGCTATGGACAGTATACCTTCCTCTTCTCTTATCTTTCCTCGTTCGGTCCGAGGAGGTATTCAAGTTTGAGAGCAGGTTTCTTCCCTCATCATTTTATATTCCTGGTTCGCGCCTTAGTTCTCTCCTGCTCAGAGATTTGAGAGTGAGTCTCTTTGCGGGTTGAATCTCTAAGTTCTGCCGTATGCGTGACGAGTCCCTCCTTGACTCCTCCCTCTCAATGAAGGGTATCCCTTGAACCTCCTTCTAAGACCCTCCCCGAAGATCTCTCTCCGATAGCACGCCAGACTAGTTCTAATTCTTTTCCCCGGATGGGTCCATGATGCCGTGAGCAGTCCCTGCGCCCCCTTTCCCTCCACCCTCCCTACTCTGCCCGCCTGCTGCCAGCGCCTTTCTTGGCTCCTCGACCATATTCTTTCATGCCGCGGGATGACCCCCAGAGAATAGAATTCTACTCCTGACATCCCTTCCCCAGTCTTTCCCCGAAGCCCGCGCCTCCCAATTTACACCTGCTGACATTACTCCCGGCATCGAAGTCTCTCCTTTCCATCCTCTTTCTCCTGATCATCTAACTCGGGAGGACCTCTGGCGAAGCACTCCTACCCTCTCTAACAAAGTCAGTCCCTCTGACCCTTCGAGCACGACTCACATCCCACCCTTCCCGCTTACCTCAGAAGACGCGACCTTGCCACTACTGAACGTAGTATACCCCTACTCCGATTTCGGCGCTCGACGTTACTCCCTGAGGAACAACCTGGTTTTCGCGATGAGATGCAAGCAGTTCCCCATCGTCATCAGCCATCGTCCCAAAGCCACCAGGAATCAGTAAGTGAGGATCATGGATCACTTCCACCTCTCCTTCTCCTTTTTCGCCGCCGCGCAGGTCTGCCGCTGGAAGAAGTCGTCTCCCTACCCCTTTCGCTATGAGGAGAACCCACCTCTGATCTTTCGGCCCGGACATGCGGTCCAACCCCCCAGGTTGGTTTCTTAAACACGATCCGGCGACGCGAAGCTTCCCCCCCTCTCCCCCTTTTACGCTATTGCGCGTGCGGATCACCGTGAAAAATGTTTTCGGGAAACCGGATCGTACTCGAATGCCTCCTCCGTTTCCCGCCCTACTCTTTATTCTCTTTCCCCCCTTACCCGAGATTCGAAGTAGACCGACCTCTGCCCTCCCTCCCTCGACGCGTAGGGCCCGGCGGAGGCCCCCCAGTCCCCCCCTAAGTCATCCCCCACGTCGTCCGCGACAACCGCACCGTTCCTGAAATACTTGAGACCCAGTCGGTTCCCACTCTCGTTCCTGCTCTAGGTTCTTATCCTGGCGGATAGTTTAGCCCGAGAGATCCCGTCGTCTGCAAGAGAAAGACCGGGATGATTACCCCTTTGACATCTCGAGATAATTGAACCGTCCTCTCGTCTGCGTCTTGTCGTACGCGAACTACTTCTCGTTCTTTAACATTCCTCCCGGATCCTTTTCCGAGTGAGATAGAATACCGCGTCTATTTTACGTTTCCGGGCTATCTTTCTCCGCAGGGCAAGGCTCTTGTCCGCGATCCTCCGAGCCGATGAAAACCACGCCGGAAGATCGGGGATAATCCATTCCCGCCGGTAGAGATCATTTTGACTTTCGTACCTCCCTGCCAGATGAGTCTCCCCCTGCTCGCTCGGCATGCGGTTCTGTGATCCCGGCCATGTTTCTCGTCCCCTCTTTCAGTCTGCTGCCGTCCGCTGCTGGCCTTTTCGGTCAGCCAGACCCAAGAGTACGCGCACGCTAGATTTTGAAAGCGTTTCCCTGGAGAGCTTTTTTTGTCTTGGTCGCTCTGGTCACGGCGCCCCC